>Ga0268359_11764_pt1 | contig 84537 bp, 87 predicted proteins | sample BioMet11_FD_194416 | JGI IMG/M metagenome (GOLD analysis project Ga0268359, IMG submission 194416) | Sewage microbial communities from Oakland, California, United States - Biofuel 11 (PacBio Assembly) | ecosystem: Engineered > Wastewater > Sewage > Unclassified | place: USA: California | collected...
ACGGCGAGTCGTGGGACCTGCCGCCCGGGGCGCACCTCATCACGGACCTCTGGCTGGACCCGGGCGAGTCGGAGCTCATCGTCGACACCGACCCCGGCGCGGGCGAGTCCGTCTGGTCCGACATCGCCGACAAGACGTGGGCCGACCTCTCCGACCTCACGTGGGGCCGAGGTGTCCATCGGCAGCGCGGGCATCAACGACCCGGACACGTGGGAGGCATACGCCGCCATGGCGTGGGCCGACCTCGCGGACAGGCGCTGGCTCGAGCTCGGCCACCCCGCGACCGAGAGCGACGCTTACGCCGCCTACATCCAGTACGAGCGACAGTACCTGTAGACAACACAACCCAAATCGCATAGGAGGACTCATGTCCACGACCCTCTCACCAAGCGGGCTGGTGGCCCCCGCCGTCACCGACGAGGTGCCCGACACCATCGCCGCGCTCGCGGCCAACTTCAGGTGGCTCAACGACTACCTGCACCCGGTGGGTACCATCGCCTACTTCACCAACTCCTTCGACCCCAACGCCCACTGGGGCGGCACATGGGTCGAGGACACGAGCGGCAGGACGGACGTGGCGTCCTCGTCGGCCCATCCCGCAGGCTCCACGTGGGGAAGCGAGACGCACCAGCTCAAAAGCTCAGAGCTCCCCGCGAAGATAGGCTTTCTAGGAGTCAACGACGGCGCGGCGATGACCGACGAGCCGGGCACGTACGCACCGAAGATCTATCAGGACAAGAAAATCAACTGGAACGGCAACTTCACGGTCCCCGATGGCGGAAACGCGATGAGTCTCGCGCAACCTTCGACGGCCGTGCACAAGTGGGTCAGGACGGCATAGGGGGTCTTGCCGATGTATCGGGTGCACTTCGACGGCCAGACCCTGCACGACCCGCGCATGGATGGTGAGCGGCTGACGGCATGCACCGTCGACGCGGAGGATGGCTCCTTCCCGACGCTCTCGATGGGCGTGCCGCCTGACCACCCCCTCCACGACCGGCTGGTGGCCATGTCGCCCTCGCACGAGGTCACGGTGGAGCACGACGGGACGGAGGTCTTCCGCGGGCGGCTGCTAAAGCTCCCCGAGGACATGTCAGGCACCATCACCGTAGGTGCCGAGGGACAGCTCGCCTACCTGCGCGACACCAGGGTGGCCCCCTACGGAACCTACGCCGACACGAGCGACAAGCCCGCATGGACTATCACGGCCCCCGCCACGGCGCGGGAGTACGTGGAGTGGCTCATTGCCCAGCACAACGCCAAGGACGGCTCGAAAGCTTTTCGGCTCGGCGCATGCCCCCTCGGCATGGACGCCATAAGGCGCAGCTCCACCCAGACTCCCACCACGTGGCAGGAGCTGACGGACAAGGTCCTCACGCCCTTTGCGCTCCATGCGCGTGCACGCTACGAGGACGGCACGCGCTGGCTCGACCTGCTCTCCGACGACATGTGCCACGACTCGGGCCAGTCGGTCACGCCCTCGACCAACCTCATCGACATGTCCACCACAGAGGACTGGTCGGGCGTGGTGACGGCCATCCACGCCACGGGCACCGCCGACCCCTCCGCAACGGGCTCCACGGCGCCCACCCTCGACGGCATGGCGGACGGCCCCGTCTCCGGCCACGACGGCGTGTCGCTCGCGGGCGGTTACGTGGTCAGCGAGTCAGGACTCGCGGCCCACGGCTGGGTCGAGGACTGGCGCACCTACGACGCGACCACCGCGGCGGGGCTGCTTGACGAGGCCGCGGCCGACGTGGCCACGGCCCACGAGGTGCTCGCGAGCATCGAGGTGTCGGCCGTGGACCTCTCGCTGGTGGACGGCTCCGTGCCACGGCTGGCGCTGCTCGACTACGTGCGCGTGACGTGTCCCGCCCGCGGCATCGACCAGTCGATGCTCTGCACCAAGGAGTCGGTGGACGTCTGCGACCCCTCCCAGAGCCGCTGGACGCTCGGCGCGCTGCTCCCCACGCTCTCGCGCGGGCTGCGCGACGCGCAGGCGAAGGTGCGCCTCCAGACGGAGCAGACGGTCACCGACGTGGCATCGATATCGCAGGAGGCGAGGGACGCGGCAGCGGCAGCGATCACCTCCGTCGCCGAGCAGTACTACCTATCGACCTCGCCCGACGAGCTCGTCGGCGGCTCGTGGTCGGACGACCCTCCCACGTGGACGTCCGGCGACTGGATATGGTCCCGCAGCGCCATCACCTACGGCAGCGGGGACAAGACCACGACCCCCGCCGTATGCGTCACCGGGGCCACGGGGGGAGGCGTGGAGTCGGTCGACGTCATGTACTACCTGTCGTCTTCGTCGACCGACCTGCTAGACGGGGAGTGGGTGACGGCTTACCACGGGTACGAGGACGGACGCTGGCTCTGGACGAAGACGGTCACGACCTACACCGACGGCACCCAGACGGTCTCGGGTGCGGCCTGCGTCACGGGCTCGCCCGGCCAGGACGCCATCACGGTCGAGATGCTCTCGACCAACGGGACGACGCTGAGGAACGACGAGGGGTCGACGGGCTACGTCGTCACGGTATGGCACGGGGCCGCCGAGATAGGCGACGCCTCCGCCCTCAGGACCGAGTTCGGCCCCGCGGCCCGGCTCCTGTGGTGGGAGAGGGGCATCACGGACCCCGGCTTCGCCCCGATCGGGCCGTCGGACCCGAGGCTTTCCGACGACGGCTTCGGGCTGGAGGTGACGGCGGCCGACGTGACGACGAGCAAGACATACAGGTGCAGCGTGGACTTCTAAGGAGACGAGAGAGATGGCGATAAAGGCAACGGCGGAGAGCACGGTGAACGACCTCAGCGACGCGTACACGGTGATGCAGACCCACCCGGCGCACGCGTTCGCGGGCACCACGGGAGCGGCGGTGGCGGCGTCCACGACCGACCAGATCGTGGCCATGCGGGGCAAGACCCAGGTAGCCGCATCGGTGACGGTCGCGGACATAGTGGCACCGGCCGGGGTCACCGTGACGAGCGACAACGACACCACGAGCCCGACCCTGACGATCGCGGTCACGGCGGCGGTCACCACGGGCGGCGTCGTGAAGATCCCGGTCGTGATAGCGGACCCCAAGGGGAACGTCACGATCGAGCTCCAGTTCGGCTTCACGATCGCGTTCACCGGGGCCACCGGCGTGGGCGTCAGGTCGACCGACGTCGAGTACCAGACGGGCACGTCCGGCACCACGGCCCCCACCGGCACATGGTCGGCGACGGTCCCGGCCGTGGCCGCGAGAAACTACCTGTGGACCCGCGTGGTGACCACCTACACGGACGGCTCGACCTCCACCGCCTACTCCGTGGGGATGATGGGCCAGACCGGAAACCCCGGGAGGGGCATCTCCTCGACGGCCACCACCTATCAGGCGGGGTCCTCGGGCACCACGGCGCCCACCGGCACTTGGGGCTCGTCCATCCCGGCGGTAGGCGCCTCCCAGTACCTGTGGACGCGCACGATCGTCAGCTACACGGACTCCACCAGCAGCACGAGCTACAGCGTCGGCATGATGGGGGCCACCGGGGCGGCGGCCCTGTCGATCGTCCTCACCACCGACAACGGCACCACCCTCAAGAACGGTTCCGGATCCACGACCTACACCGCGAACGTGTTCCTGGGGTCGCTCCTGCTCTCGGCCGGCACGACGCCGACGCTCGCGAGCGAGGGGACCGTCAAATGGTACGTCGGCTCCTCCACGACGGCGGTCGCCACTGGCCCCACCTACACCGTGCATGCTTCCGACTTCGTCGACACCGAGGTCGTCCATGCCCAGCTGGAAGGGTGAGGGGCCCCGATGACTGTCAAGGCGAGGGCTGACGGCACCGTGACGAAGGTCTCCGACGGGGCGAACGGGACCATGCTCTACGGGGCGTGCGACACCGCCGCCGCGACCGCCGCCAAGGCCACGGCCTCGGACGTATCCGGGTTCGCGCTGACGTCGGGAGTGACGGTGAGCGTGAGGTTCACGCAGGCCAACACCGCCGACGCCCCGACCCTGAACGTCAACGGCACGGGAGACGTCCCCATCCTCACCAACGGGACGAACGCCGCCTACTGGGAGGCGGGGGCGGGCGTGACGTTCGTCTACAACGGCACGGGCTGGGTATGCTGCTCGTCTCCCGTGTACGCGTCGGAGGCCACCATCGGCAACCCGACCGGCAGCAACGTGTTCCTCGCGGCGGCGAGGATGGCCCTCCGGCATGCGCTCACCGAAGTGGCGAGCTTCGGCGAGAGGGTCGTCTCCCTGTGCAGCGGGACGACGAAGCTCAAAGCTGAGCACGAGACAGGTTTTTCAGCAGCTTTCTTTGGCACGACCAACCCCTCAGACATGGGTGGAATATACCTCACTCGCGACGTGGACAACTTCACGGGCAATACGATCAATGACGCGACGAGGGGCTGCCTCGGCATCGACAAGGGCAATGGCGGCAAGACCGCAGCCCATCTCTGTGCGCAGACCATAACGGTGATGCCATCAGATACGACCCATGGCGGGACCTACGACATGGAGCGTCTCGCGACTGCGATTTGCCCCACCGTCCTCTATGACTCGTCTACCGGCACCACGGGCGCTGTCCCGCTGTCAGAGGACGTGTCGCACTTCCGCGAGCTGACCATCGTATACCGCGCGTCGATGGTCGCGGGGCCGAAGGGCGGTAACAAGTCCGTGACCGTGCCCGTCTATGGCACCACGTATGTGCAGCTCGACTGCGTGAAGTGGGACAACGACGGGCGCGACCTGTGTCAGTTCGTCTCGTCGTGCTACCAGGCCACAGGCACGACGCTCTCCTACGTGTCGCGCGTATACGGGCAGATATACACGGGCTCGAACGCGGGCACCTTCGGCGGCACGGACGGCGGTCAGATGTGCATCATCCGCGTCACGGGCAGGAGGTGAGGCCGGTGGACATAAGCCCCATCATTCTATCGGTGCTCGAATGGGGAGCAGTTGCCTTGGCTGGTTACACCGTCAAGAAGATACACGATGTCGTGACCGAGATAAGGAGGTCATACGCGGCCCAGACCGACCAAGCCGATGCCATAGGGAAGCTCACCAAATCCGTCTCTGACCTGAGCGCGTCGCTCGATGCGGTTCACGAAGAGCTGAAGGAGGCGAAGGCCGCGAGGCAGGCCCACGACAAGCTGTCGGACAGCTCAAACGTCTTTGAGATGCGCCTCTATCTCGTGGACGAGCACGACAGGCTCGTGGCCAAAGGATGGGCCAGTTACGACGACCGCGCCCAATGGCATGCGGCAGACGACATCTATGAGCAGCTCGTCACGAGCAGCGGCCAGACCAACGGCGTCATGCAGGACTACGCCGAGGACATAGACCAGCTCCCCACGTCACCGCCTGTGGCCACGTAGCGGCTCGTACATACAGCACCACAGGCCCTGCGGGGCCTTTTTCATGACCATTTCCAGTGAAAGGAAATATCACATGCAGACCATCATCAACGGCGGCGCAATCATCATCATCTCCGTCATCCTCCCGTTCGTCGTCTCGCTCTGCCAGTCGGAGGCGTGGAGCGCACACGTAAAGCAGTGGGTCGCGATCGCCGTCTGCCTCGCGGCAGGCTGCGCCTACGTCGTCACCTCCGGCACCCCGCTCTCGGACATCCCCGCCGTGGCCGTGGCCCTCGTCGGTGGCATGCAGACGGCCTACCTGCTCTTCACCGCCATCGGCGTCAAGAGCAAGGTCCTCGACGCACTGGCCCGCGTCAAGCTCACCGTGGACCCCAAGGCGGGCGACTCCACCACCACCGGGACGGCGGCATAGGATGGATGGCCACAATCTCACGCGGCGCTCTTTCGTCGGCGGCTCGGCCCTTCTCGCGGCCATGCTCGCGACGCCCAGCCTTGCGCTGGCATCGTCCGGGCTCGACGGCTACGACATCTCGGGGGCGCAGGGGAACATCGACATCGCGTCCATCCCTGCGGACTTCGTGATCGTCAAGGCCACGGAGGGCACTACGTTCACGAGCGACTACTTCGTCCGTGACGCCGATGCCGTACTTGCCGCTAATAAGCTGCTGGGCATCTATCACTATGCACGCGGCAACATCGTTGCGCACGAAGTGACGAACTTCGTCAACGCCGTTGGCCCATACATCGGAAGGGCCGTCTTCGTCCTCGACTGGGAGAGCGGCGGAAACGACGTTTTCGGGACCGGCGAGCAGGTGAAATGGATAGCCGAGTTCGTCGCAGGCGTGAAGTCTCAGACGGGCGTCGAGCCTATCGTCTATGTGCAGGCATCCGAGATGTATTCCATCGGCGTCGATGCGTCTCGCCTGTGGGTGGCGCAGTACGGCTCGTACAACACCGTCTGGGGCTACGAGGCCAATCCCTGGAACGAGGGCGCCTACTCATGCCTGATGCGGCAGTACACAAGCTCTGGGAGGCTCGACGGATACGGAGGAAGCCTCGACCTCGACAGGTTCTACGGCTCTCGGGCCGACTGGCTCGCGCTCGCGGAGGGCGCGACGATCACATATCTCTCTGACGATACGGAGGACGGAATGATTCCCGATTGCATCATCAACTTTAATAACAGCGGGCAGATGGTCTGGTTCTGCGCCGGCAGGCTCCACTGGCTTGACGAGCCGGACACCATGACTGCCGTGCAGAAGCTGTACCACGATGTCTATGCCGCAAGGGCAGCAAACCCAGGAGAGATTCCCGTGCTACCGTTCGGTACGCCCGAGGCACCATGGGCGTCTCGTCTTGCCGAGGCCGTATATGACGGCTCGGCAGAACTGAGCAAGTTCACGGCTGACCATCCCGAGTCTGTGGGAGTCAACAACGACTAATCATACCAGCATGGTCATTCCAAGAGCTTAGAGAGCCTCACAACGAGCCGTCTACCTGCGGAAACAAAAAGCCCCCGTCTGGCGCACATCGCGTCTGGCGGGGGCTGTTTTGCGTTAAATTGAGTCTTAAGTCATTTCTTTAGTGTGTTTGAGACCATGTCAGCTTCTTTTCCCCGACTTCGATTCTGGTCGGAAGAATCTGGCCTATCATTTGGGCCAAGGAACCCCGTCCAGTTTGGCAATCCCGTCGACTAGGAGCAGGCTATGGTGACAAATCGCGAAGACGTTATCGAATACGTGCCCTTCTCGGTTCTTGACAAGAGCGATCCATTTTACGCAAGCCTTAGAAGAGCCTATCCAGGTTTTGACGAGTGGATGGACGGGAAGACGGCAGCCGACGAGAGCGCCTATGTCACTCGGGACGAGGTGACGGACGGCATAATTGCGATGCTCTACCTGAAGGACGAGGACGGCGTCGATGCGGATGTAGTCCCCTCGCTGCGTGGCCGTAGGCTAAAAATAGGGACCTTCAAGGTCGACCTTGACCATCATACGAGCCTCGGTAAGAGGCTGCTCGCCATGGCGCTCCGAGCGTTCGCCGAGGGTGGATACGACTACGCCTATGTAACAATGTTCGAAAATAGTGGCACCCGGTCACTCGAGGATTTGCTCGAGAGATACGGATTCACTCCATACGGCCGCAAGGGGGGCGAAAGCGTGCTGGTCAAAAGACGGCCGGCAGCACTAGCTCTCGGCGGCAGTCCATATGCTTCTTTCCCGTTTGTAGAAGTTAGCGTTGCCTCCGACTATCTGCTAAGCATCCGCCCCGAGTATCATCAGAGGCTCTTCGGAGAGGTGCAACTACGAAGTGAGGGTGGAATCCCGGTACCTGATGAGACATCGATTAACGCTATCGAGAAGGTCTACCTTTCCGGTGGCTTCGGAGTTGGCGATCTGCGTCCGGGCGACCACCTGGTCATATACCGGACGAGTGATGAACAAGGTCCCGCGTACTATCGTGCGGTGGTCAGCTCCATCTGCACGGTCACGGACGTCAGGGACATCTCGTCGTTTGCGTCAGAAGCCAGCTTTCTGAGCTTCATCGGAGAGAGGAGCGTCTTCACCGGGGACGAGCTTCACTCGTTCTGGAATAGCAGGAAGTACCCATGGGTCATCTCCTTCCTATTCAACTTTCCCCTTGGAATCTACCCGAACAGGAAGCGTCTTCTCGACGAGGGAGTGATTGAACCTGGGCGGATCGTCTGCAACAAAATCTCGAAGGAGAACTTCGAGAGGATACTCGAGATGGGAGAAGCCAATGAGGGCTATGTTATCGATTAGGCCGGAATACGTCGCCCGCATCCTGTCCGGGGAGAAGACATATGAATACAGGCGCCGGGTCTTCCGCAACGCCGACGTCGACAAGATAGTGATCTACGCCACGAGTCCCCAGTCGGCCGTCGTCGCCGAGGCCGACATCGACCATGTCCTGGAGGCGTCCCCAGAGGATCTCTGGCGTCGTACCGGCACATCAGGTGGCATCGGGAAAGAGAAGTTCATGGCGTACTTCCACGATGTTAATACCGCCTATGCGATCAAGCTTAAGGACGTCATGTGTCTCGAGACGCCCCAGGCGCTTTCCGAATATGCTCCATCGGTCAAGCGACCCCCACAGTCCTTCGTATATCTTGATGACTAATGTCTACATAGAGAAAGCCTGCATTTGCCGAGAGTCTCAAAGGGGCAAAAATCTTTCGCAAAAAGAGTTATTTTTCATTATCTCCATGGCTCCGATCCATTACATAGATGCTCTTATGTTAGGAATTAGGGATTAATGCAAAATTTCCTATCTGCGATTTCAGAAAATACTGCCATAATTGATATTATAATTAGAAGTATTTTTTATCTGGTCACCGCAGGCGTGGCGATCGTAACCTATAGAACGGCAAGGAAGAACCTTCTCGGTCCGATGAAATCTGAAGTGGTAAAAAAGCAAACAGATTTGTTCCTTGGACTGCTGTCGTTCTTAAAAGATCTTCAACAAACCGAAGAAGATTTATATCGAGAGATAATGTATATCAACATTAACATTGTTTTCATTCATGCTGGCTTATTAGATAAAGAAAGGGCAAAAGAAGTCGGTTCGAAAATAGACCTACTAAAAGGGTCTACTGGAATAATGTTTCCAACTATTGAAGTCAATGGCGAGAAGCGTTTCGATTTTAAAGTTGTGACCGAAATTTACAGAAGCAAAATGACATAGACGAAGATGCGAATGTCGGGTCCACTGGGCATAGTATTGGCCTTAAAAAGGAAGTAGAAGAAGGCAAATACCGTTTGTCGAATATTTACTTCTCAAAAAATTACGAAACTTATATGGACAAACTACGCGATTATATAGCTAATCCCCTTTTACCAACTCAAATTGTTAGTTTATTACGGGTAATAGAAGAGACTATTAGCGACAATGTGTTTGATGTAGCGCGAGATACAGTTAAAGAAGTAGTTAATGGAGCACACGAACACGGTAGTTGTAATATAAATATGGGCGGAGTTGTAAGGCTCTTTCATAAAAAAGCAAAGCGCTTGGACGGCTTATGTTATGGCGCTACAAAGTATTGGGTGGATGAAAACAAAGATATATATGGGCTAGTTCGAAAGAAAATTCGTGATTATTTACATGTCGATGATGAGTGGCAATGAAATCTGTAAACGCAATGAGAAATTTAGGGGGCTTGTCATTGTTTGTTCGACATCGGGTGTTAGAAGAGAGAGTGAGGCCCCATGTTCACAGACTTCTCGACCGTCACGCCCGCAACCAGGATCATGCTCGGAGTCCATACCGAGCGCGAGGTCGTGACCGTGGCCGAGCTCTACTCGCGCTTGGAGCCTGGCACCGAACCGTAGGACCAGAGCAACTGGAAGCCGCTGCTATGGGCGTTTGATGCGTAGCTACAACGTAGCTATCCCTTCCTCACCACGAACCAGCGCGTCCCCTGCCTCCAGACCTCGTGCGGCGTCTGCGACCCGGCGAGACTGACCTCTCGCACCGTGGGCGACTGCGCCTCCGTGGCACGTCCCACGGTCCGTGGCGGACCCTCCTGTGTGACCTGCCAGCGGAGCCCGTCGAGCGAGACCGACCGCAGCGCCTCACGACCGGACTCGTCCACGTCGAGCGTCACGGAGACGTAGGCACGGGAGGCGGGTGGTGGGACCTGGCGGGGAGTGGTCATGGCCGTCTGTCCTTCCCCGAGGACACAAAGCGCATTGCATCCCTAGTCTTCGCGCTCACGGCATCCCTCATCCGGAGGTAGAAGTCGCCCTCGAGCGCGGCCACCATGGTCCCGCGTGCGATCGCCGTGTCGATGACCTTCCGGGCCGCTTTCCTGACACCTGTCACCGCATCCACGAGTGCCATAGTCGCTCCTCCGTCGCCTTTTCGATCGATTCTATCTCACAGGGCTGGCACCCTGATTGCGTACAAGTCTGGCAACCATTATCGCGTCCCAAGCGCGTCCCTAATGGCAGCTATTGTTGAAAATATTTCAGAGTTTTGTCCATTAACGTCGGCTGAAAAACATATACTTCTTGCCAAAGACAGCTGAAGTCGTCAAACGGGAGATGTCATGGCCGGACATATGGAAAACAACCACGAATCGATGCCATCAGAACCAGAAAGCAACAACTTGTCAAATGGCCCTGCTAAAATGTCGATTCTCGATAAGGCGTGGTTCATCGTCCTTATGTGCATTTTTGTTGCGCCATTCGGTCTCGTATTGCTTGCCTGGCGCAAACACCCAAAGAACCGTTCGGCAAGAATAGCCCTTATCATCTTGATGGCCTTTTGGTCACTATGCTGGATTATTGCTGTAGTCAGTCCGAAGTCGCCCCAGACGGCTACCTCCACAACGCAAACCTCCGCAAATAGCGTAGTAGAGACGAAGCAAGCTCCTACCATCACGGGAATCTCTGCGACATATAACGGATCTACGGAAAAGGGAACGGTTCTGAACGCCTCTAATGCTGGAATAAAAGTGGTAGCCACATATTCGGATGGGACAACAGGCAGTATATCCGACTACACCATAGCTGCCCCCGCAACTCTTGCCGCCGGTCAGACCTCAGAAGTAACGATTACGAGTGGTGACGTCAGCTGCCAGCTGTCCGTCACATGCACAACGCTCACAGAGGATCAGTACAAGGCTCAGTGCGTTGGGATGTCGTATGAGGACCTAGCTAGGAACCCGGATTCTGTAGAGGGCAGTTATGTTGCGGTCACCGGACAGGTCATACAGGTGCAACAGGGCTCCAATAATGGACTCACGCTTCGCGTGAGCATCACTAAGGATTCTTATGATATATGGACTGATCCTGTTCTAGTCGCCTATACGCTTCCGGCGGGGGCCGATAATATCCTCGAGAAGGATATCGTGACGGTCTATGGAGTCTCTGCCGGCGATTACACCTATACGACAGTGCTCGGGGCAAGCATGACGGTACCGAGCATCGAGGCTGCGTATATCGACATCATAGGCTAACTCAAATCGCCTTGTCTATGACGCACGCCGCCCTTCTCTTCGCATCCGGGTCCGCGCTCGCGTAGACGTTGAGCGTCATGGCGGCGTTGGCGTGTCCCAGGATGCTCGAGACCGTCTTGACGTCCACTCCCTGCTGCTATGGCGGCGGTGGCGAAGGTGTGGCGCAGGTCATGGAAGGTGCACGTGCAGCCCTCCGTGCCGACGAGGTTTAGCGCCCGCGAGATTGTGCGCCACTCCTTGCCCAGCATAGCCGGGTTGTGGTAGTCGTCGCCATGTCCTATGACATAGGTGGACGTATTGCATTCGTGCCAAGCCTCGAGGTGGCGCATGAGCGTGTCGGTGATTGGCACGTCGCGCACATGCCCCGTCTTTGGCTCCTTGACGTAGGTACCACCCCGCGTATGGGCAATCGCACGGCGCACCCACAGCGTGCCGTCACCCATGTTCACGTCGTCCCATTGGAGACCACATATCTCTCCCTCACGGAGTCCGCCGCAAAGCGCGATCCATGCGGCAATCGTGACAGGGGAGTCCCCCATCATGTTCAACGATTCCATGAGCCGTTTGCGTGTGGCGGCATCGAGGGCATTGGGCCGACGCGTTGGCATCTTAGGTGGCTTGACGGCGAGCATTGGATTCTTGCGTATGTCGTCCACCTCGACTGCGTAGGCCATAGCAGCTTTGAGCAGCCTATGGGTCTTCGTGACGGTCTCTACGGATTTACCAGCGGATAGCATGGACGCTTCCCACTCCTGCACCTTCTTGGTCGTGAGGCTGTCTAAAGGAGTGGATGCGAAGCCCTCGCGGATACGCAGAGCGGCGTAGCGGTAGCCCTCGACCGTGTTCGGGCGGATAGTACGGGACGCCTCCTTGAGGTCGATATACTTGTCCACATAATCGGCCACGTAGACAGCGGCGGTGTTTGAGCTTTTTGCTTCAAAAACGATGTGCCACTGTCTCAAATATTCCTTTGCCTCACGCTTTGTCTTGGCGTCGCATGTTTTTGACTTCAAATGCCACTTGTCAGTGATATCCGCGCGGTAGTGGATGCCCATCTGCCACCGATCACCACGCTTACGGACGAACTCGCTTCCAATTTCCATGTGACAGCCTCTCATTGACACCAAATTTGACACTGCAGATGACACTACTTTGTAATCCAAACACGGATATTTTAGCTCATATATCTATTAAGGGATAGCAATATCGCGTGGTAGATTGGCTATAGTGACAAACATGCAGGTAAACAATCTGGTACTCCTTTGGCTGACACGGAAGAGGTCGCAAGTTCAAATCTTGCAACGCCCACCAAAACATCGAGGTAGACGGTTTGTCCGTCTGCCTCTTTTTGATTTCGCACCAAATCTCGCATGGGGCCTCTCCGTGAGGACGGTCACGAAGCTCTGCATCCTCAACAAGATCAGGTGCGTGAAGGTCGGCTATCAGTGGCGCATCAACCGCGCTGCCCTCATCCGCTACACCGGCACGAGGAGGATCGTACCGACGGTGGAGTCTGAGGCGCCCGACGCGTATCCCCAGGCGACGGGCGAGAGGGGGCCGTATCCCGAAATACCGTGAGGTAACATTCTGTCCAAAGGGTGGATTAACATGTGAATCATGCGATATGAGGTCTCGTCGGCGTGACATGTGCCCATGCCGACGTGAGTGCAGATGTAAGTTGACTTGAGAAGAGGGCGACGTCGTTCTATGCATAACGAGCAGCCGATTGTTCTCGCAATGGACGTCACCGAAAGCGAATTCAAATTTGCATCGTCTATCGAGTCGGCTATCGCGATGGCAGATTGCGAGTTCATAAGCATCAATGAAACCATCCGGTCGGTCAACGCATTAAAACCCTCATGCGATAAGCTGGACTACGCTCTCGCTGCTAGTTCAGGTGCGATTTGCGGTTTGATTGACATTTTCCTGGTGGGGAAACCAGGTGAGTCGCCAATGGGGAATATCGGCGACGGATGGTTTGAGGACCGCGTGACGGATTTCGCAAGGCTTAATGGTTGGCCGGACGATAGCGATAGGACAGCCATCAAGTTCTTGGAAGACAAGTTCAAGGTCCCGTACGACCAAACGGGCAGAGGTGCCGCGAGCGAGATATTTGGTCTGACCCCTAGCAGCCACCACTTCAAGTCCCTCGGACACAACCCACCTTGCTCGGCCTGTTCTTTTCAATCCTGGATCAGTTCCAGAACAGGTCCCACTTCGTGACGGAAGGCCAGCTTGTGGCCCTGGAAGAAGCTGACGGACAGTTCGAGCTTCGAGGTAGCAACGTCCCCGCAAAGTTCTTCTGCGGGTTTGCGAACTGGTTCGGCCATCTCATCTCTGATATGGCGGGATCATCGAGCAGCAAAGGCCGAGGAATGGGGATACCTTCTCCCCTCTGGGCGTGGACTAACGACGTGATTGCCATTGGGCAAACACTTGGGATTCCGGCATCTGAGCTGGCGATGGGCACGAACAACCTTGCGTTGGAAATCTTCAAGCAGGGCTATGACGCTCGGTTCCAAGCCGTGCAGGCGGTTCCCGTTCTCGTGAACGAAGCCATCGTCAGGCTGCTTTATTCGATACGACGCTTGATCAGATACCTCTCGGTTGCACCATCTGGGACGCGTACCTTCCCGGAGATGTGGGAGGTCTGCAAACCGTTTTCGAACCCCACGGTTAAAAGGATGCTCACCGTGGCGCACGGGACGTTCTGTATGCTCGATGTTGGTGACGCTACCATCCAGGCATTCGCAGCCGGAGTTGGTGTATTCAATGCCCCCGAGTTTCTCATGCGGCTCAATATCGTTGGCGTCGGTCGCTTCACGATATCTCTCTATGGCGAGACTCGGCGTGCGGTGGCAGTGCGTTCGGCAGAAGCGGGGGCGCGTTTGGCGCTACGAGAAAAGGCTATAGTCGAAGACTATCTGACCGGGCTCTATTGTCTGGCGGACCTGTACAACGACAAGAAGCTCGTGTGCTTTGTCAACGACTTCAAGAGCAGCGAGATGTACATCCATGCGTTCGAGACGTCGGCACGTCTAGCCGAGCTGCGTGGCGTGCCGGATGACGAAATCTTGAAGAGCAAGTCTGATATCGACGCATACTTTACCAAGGACGAGAGATGACCAAAAAGGAATCGAGCCTGGAAAAATCCAGGAAGAGGGCCGAAGCGGCTCTCGACAAGACGAACGCGGAAATCGAGGAGCTCGGTGGGAGGTCCGCTCGGCTCTCTGACAATCTTGGCGCCTTTCAAAGCAGCTTCGATAAGATCAGAAATGTCCCCGAAGAGAAGCGCCGTGAGTTCGAGAGAGTCAAAAAGGTTCGCCTGGACTGGAAGCAGCAAGTAGAGGTAATCGAGGCTGATTACGTTGCGGTCCAAGCGAAGAATGTGGGAGAGGGAGTCGCAGGGGCGGGAGCGGGAATCGCGATAGCTGCCTTGGCGCCCACTGCGGCCATGGGTATCGCAACCACGTTTGGCGTTGCGTCAACTGGAACCGCAATCGCCACACTAGGTGGTGCCGCTGCCACGAACGCTGCCCTTGCATGGCTCGGGGGAGGCGCCCTCATAGCAGGTGGTGGTGGGATGGCAGCTGGAGAGGCTCTTCTCGCACTGGCAGGTCCTGTGGGCTGGGCCATAGCGGGCGTTGCTTTGCTCGGAGGCGGTGCCTTTTTCATCAAGGACAGGGAGGAGAAGAAGCGAATCGAAGACGTTTTCACATCGATTGGCGACCGAGACGCGAAATCCTACGAGCTAGCTATCGTGGAGCTTGGAGAACGCATCGGACGAATCGATGATGAGGAGGTCAAGATAGAAGCTGCCATCGAGCGAGTTTCCTCGTTCGGCCTCGACTACAGTGCGATGGCCGAGGGACAACAATACGAACTCGGGTCGTACGTCAACCTGATGAATGCCTCCGCCCAACTTCTGGTCAATCCGATACTCGGCCTGCAGCCGAGATATACCGATATCGACCTTGACGAGTTTGCTGATTGGAGCTCGACAGAAATCGATGCAAAGAGGAGAGCGCTGATTATTCAGCTCTGCAATCTGCTCTACCACATTGATCTCGATGACAAGGACCGAAAGCTCCTGTACAAGACCATCAAGAAGAATAAGGAACTTCTGTCGCGGTTTGGCTTGGAGGAAGTGGATTCCGACGAATCAATCATGGACCTTGTCAAGAGGGCTCTTCTCCGGAAATACCAATGCCTTGGAGGGGAGAACTAAAGATCGGGGCCGACTATAAACTCGTCGGTGGCATCGACACACGGTGGAGAATGCGTCCTGAAGGTTCGTCGCAGCAGTAGGTGTGGCGATGTTTGATGGTGGCGAGAAACATGTTGATAGACAAGCTGTGGTAAGCCTCTCTGGGGGGCTGTTCATGTGTCCGATGGATGCTTGTGGTCTCGTGATGCAGCTATGCTCACATCACTGAGCGGATGCCAGCCGCAATGCCCATGTCATGAGCCTTAGTGTTGCCCGTAGCAGCCAGTCGACAGTTCTTCCAAGGGCCTTCAGGAACCTCATCATCGTCCCCTCCGTCTTCGACCCCAGGACATCTCAGATGATAGCGACGAGGTCGGACAGATATTCGTAGCTCGTCCTCGCCGTCCCTCGTGCCGAGGAGCCCGGGGTGCGCCTGACAGGCGAGGTCATGGAGCCAGACGGCGAGCTGCGCGGTCGAGCCGCCGCCGGGGTGCCACATGGCGCCGAGGGCCCTCAGGCGTCCGACGTCCGCGAGGTCGGGCCCGACGCGCGACCACCTCACGGTACCGTCGACGGCCACGGACAGCACCTGCGGGGCCTCCTCGCAGGATACGAGCAGGAACGCCCATCCCCGGCGCCTCCTCGCCATGGCGCCGTCCCCCACGTCGCGCACGTCATAGCAGTCGGCGCGGAGGACCAGGGACCCGTCCTCGCAAAACGCGAGGGCGAGGTCCGCGAGCATGCTCTTCGCGGCGAACGGCTCGGCCCTCGTGAACCGGTCCGTGTCGAACGACTCGAGCCTGCCGTCCGCGTATGAGACGTCCACCCTCATCTGTCCCAACCCCTCCCGTCGCGATGTGGGTTCCTTACGGGCGAGCGACCGGTCGGCCCTGCCTGGTCCTGCCTGCGGGGGATGTCGCCCGTGCCGCCGGCGTGGGTGCCGCCGGTGCTGTCGTCATGGCTCTCGTGCTCGGGGAGGAGCCGCCTTTCGCTCGCATGGTCGCGGGCCTGCGAGATTCTGTCGGCCGCCCTCTCGTCGCCCCTCGACCTGGCCCTCCCCACGGCCAGGTCGAGCCCGTCAAGTGACATAGCCCGGACCTCCCGGGCCGTCCCCACGGTGGAGGCAAGGCGACGGAGCTCGGCCAGGTCGTGCACCTCCATGGCATCCCGGACGATTCTGGCGATGCGTTCTTGTGACGATTCGGGCAGCCGCGCCCTTCGTGGGCTCGCGAGCTCGCGGATGACGTGTGCCTTCCGGTAGTCGGTGCCGAGCCTCGTGCCGCTCACCTGCCGCGAGGGCTGGTCGGCGAGCGAGTACGTCCAGTCGGTGCCGTCCCTGCGCTTCCTCGTCGTGACCCCCACGGAGGTGAGGAGACGTTTGAAGTCCTCCGGGTCCTGTGCGACTCCACGTGCGACGTCGACCCTCGCGCGAATGTCGGCGACCCAGGAGTAGCCGCCCCTCCCCGCCATCTCGGACTCCTCGCGCCCGACGTGGACCCTCTGGTAGTCCGTGCGCGAGCCCGTCCCCCGCGTGTCGGGGTGGCCCGCGTCTATCCTGCCGTCGAAGTGGGAGAGGCCCATCTCGCGCGAGATTGCCTGGAGCCTGCCGTTGAGGGCGCCGGGGTCGGGGTCCTGCAGGCGCCTGCCCGTCCTCAGGTTGGTGTTGTTCACGATGACGTGCGCATGGGGGACGTGGCCCTCGTTGTCGTCGTGGTAGACGATGGCGACCTGGAAGTCGGGGAAGCCCTCTCGCGCCCACCGGGTCGCGAGCCTCCTCAGGCCGTCGAGCGAGATGCCGTCCCTGGTGTGTTGAGTCAATAGCACTTGAGCAGAAATCGCATCAGTTTCTGAGCAGATATCGCAAGAGTGCCGGGCAACTTATTGAGCACCCCCGTCCTGCATCAGCGCGTGGGTGACTCGATACGACTCGCCTCGGAACTGGAGAAGCCGTCCGTGGTGCACCACCCTGTCGATGACGGCAGCAGCCATCTGGTCGTCGCCGAAGACCGAGCCCCACCGGCTGAACTCGAGGTTTGTCGTGAAGACGACGGACTGCCTCTCGTAGGCGTTCGAGACCACCTGGAAGAGGAGCCTCGCGCCGTCCGTGTCGAGCGGCAGGAACCCAAGCTCGTCGATGACGAGGAGCCCTGCCCTGCCCACCTGGTTGAGCTCACGGTCGAGCCTCCCGTCGTCACGGGCACGGCGGAGCCTCATGACGAGGGACGATGCGGTGAAGAACCTGGCCTCGACGTCGGACTGGCAGCACGCCATGCAGAGCGCCGAGGCCATGTGCGTCTTCCCGGTCCCGACGTCACCCATGAGCACCAGGTCCTCGCAGTCCGACAGGAAGGACAGCGACAGCAGGTCGTCGCGGCCGAACCCCCCAGGCCAGGAGACGGCCGTCCAGTCGTAGCCGTCGAACGTCTTGGCCTGCGGCAGGGCGCACCTCCTGAGCAGGGTGGCACGCTTGGACGCGTCGCGACTCGCGCCCTCCGCCTCGAGGTAGCCCAGCAGGAACTCGGCCTGCCGCGGCGAACCCTTGGCCGCCCACTCGCGAAGCACCGACTTGGTCAGGGAGCACCTCTTGCCGGCCGCCACCATCCGTTCCGCGAGTGAGTCGCTACCAGGCATCGGCCTCGTCCCCCCTTCCGAGGAAGCCGTCGTAGACCCGGAGGTCCGGACCGCCGCGCTCGGGCGCGCCTCCTGCGACGCGCCGGGCCAGGAGGTCGCAGGACTCGTCGTCGGGAACCCTGCCGCTCGCGAATATCCTCCGCGCGGCCTCGCACGCGCTTGCGAAGTCCGCCACGTCGGTCGCCCTGGATATCGCGCGGAGGGCCTGCCTGCGCTCGGGCCTGCCACAGCGGTCGATGGCCGCGACCAGTTCGACGGGCATGTCCTTCCTGATGGTCGACTCACCGAAGGCCCTCGGCCTGGCGACGAGCGCCGGGATGAGGGACGCCGGGTTCCTCACGACCTCGCCGTCTCCCCAGGCCCTGGGCAGCGAGGTGACGTGGCGTCCGCGATCGGCCAGGATCTCGACGGAGTCGCTGCGCATGCCCACGACGAGCTCGCGGTCGTGCCACGCGGGGCCCGCGCAGTACTCGTCGCCGTCCACGCACGCGTATCCGCGCTTGTCCGCCTTGGCCCTCACCCACCTGACCGCGTCGAACGGGGTGCCGGGCAGCGCGAGCATCGCGGCGAGGTCCTCCCTGAACGCCTCGGGGGTCGGGATGCCGTTCCTGTCGTGTGACCCCGCGTTGATCTCGTCGCAGCCGTCGCGCAGCATGCGGTTGAGCTCGGCCACGCTCGAGACGACGGGTTCGGGGACGAGCAGGTTCCTCCGCAGGAACCCCACGGCGTTCTCCACGCACCCCTTCTCATTGCCCGAGTATGGGTTGCAGTACCTGCTCTTGCAGCGGTAGTGCGCTCTGAACTGGGAGAACAGCTCCGATTCGGTGACGATGCCGCGGACCATCCGGCCTGCCTCGGTGGCATTGTCGAGCACCATGGTGCTGGGCGCGCGACCGACCCACTCGAAGACCTCGCGGAGGCCGCCGCAGAGGCACTCCGCGCGTTCGCGTCGCATCGCGACACAGAACCGCGCGTTGGGATGCGGGAAGGCCACGACCAGGAGCTTCATGTCGGTAGGGGTGCCGGCCAGCACGCAGCGGAAGTTCCCGAAGTCCACCTCGGCGGTACCCGGCTCCCAGACCAGCTCGAGATAGCCCTCCGTGGGACCCGTGGCCATCTCGCGCCTCCTCCGCGCCACGTACCTGCAGACGGACGAGTAGGACCCTTCGTACTCCCTCTCCCTCACGAGCCTGTGGTAGATCCTCTTCGCCGTGTGGCGCTGCTTCCTCGGCATGCCGAGGTCGGCCTCGAGCACCGAGTCGATCCAATCCGCATAGGGGTCGGTCGACGGTCTGGCCCTCTCCCCGGGTATGGGCGGCTTGGGGGACAGGTCCTCCTGGTCGGCGTACTTCCGCACGGTGTTCCGGCTGAGGTCGAGATCCCTCGCTATCTCGGCCCGTGGCACGCCCCACGCGTCCATCTCTCGTATATCCTGTCTTGTGTCAAGGGGCACGGTCATCTTCCCTTCCTCCTCTGGACGGCGTCTCGCCGAAGTCATCCGCCCAAGGGAAATGTAGTCCGGGCCGCGCCCCTTGTCAGTCGGTGCGGCCTACGTGCGTAATCTGCTCAGTTGTCGCTGCTTCCGCTGCTCAGTTCCCGATGCGATTCCTGCACAGCTCCTATTGAACACAAACACCTGGGGTCGGGGGAGACGACGTAGTGCTTGTAGGTGCGCGCGGGCCTGCCCCTCCAGGGCGTGTCGTTACCCTCGGCGGCACGACGCGCGTCCATCGCCTCGTCCCAGGCGTAGTCGCCGTAGACGGGGAGCCCATGCCCGTCCTCGCCGATGACGGGGGCGTCGAGCCCGAGGTAGTCATGGGCAAGCGCCCGGTCGCCGCGCTCGAAGTAACGTCTCGCGCCGGCGAGCCCGGAGTGACCAGATATCGCCTTCACGTATGGCATGGCGGCTCACCAGGTGAAGAGGCTCGGCCGGTCGGAAAGGGCGGAGACGTCCTCCCGAAGGCCGTCGAGCGAGCCCTTGACGTAGGACATGTCGACATGGACGGCAGCGAGTACCTCCATCACGTCGGCGGGGTCCGCCTCGGCCTCCCGCACACCCTTGGCCATCGTGTTGAGGGCCCGCACCGACTGGTTGTAGAGGGTGCCCACGGCATGGAGGTTGTAGGCGACCTCGTGTGAGGTCTCGTAGTCAAAGACTATCGGCCCTCCCGCGAGCAGGTGCGTACAGGGGAGCCGGACGTAGCGGACGAGGAGGCGGACGAGGTCCGTCTTGGTGATGCCGTAGGCCTTCGCGGCGCTGGCGAGGGCGTCGTCCTCCTCCGTCGAGAGGCGGAGCCAGAGGCGCCTCGGTCTGGTGTCGCTGCCGATCACATGATCACCCCAGGGGCGCGGGGCCTCCCCCGCAACGCCTTCCAACGAGCCAGCCCGCGCGACCGTGGGCCGACCCCTCCGACAGACGACAGTCTGAGTGAGGGACGGCACGGGCGTGGCGGTGTTGGCGGAGGTGGCGAGCGAGTCCTATTCCACACACTTGTGTGTACGGAATAGGCTACTTGCTGCCGTTGAGGGGTCCTTTGCCAAGTGGCAGGCATGAGGAGCTCGGATGTCACCCTTTCGTATCGTCCGCACTTCCCGACGTATCTCAATTTGGGTATGGTGCTGTATCTTTGCCACAGGCAATACGGTGGGTCTGCCTGTGGCAATCACATGAGTGAAGAGAAAGGTCCTTGAATCGAGATCTAGGAGTGCCCGTGGATTCCACGGGAGGCATCGTCATCTATGACACCGGGGATGGGCAGGCGAGGCTCGATGTCCATCTCGACGGGGAGACCGTCTGGCTCACCCAGGCGCAGATGGCCGAGCTGTTTGGCGTGGGACCCCAGGCCATAACCAGGCATATCGGGAACATAATTGATGAGGACGAGTTGGTCGCCGAGGCAACTATTTCCAAAATGGAACAAGTTTCGAACGGAGGGGGCTTGCCAGGTCAGGCGCACCGTGTCCGTCTACGACCTCGACATGATCGTCTCGGTGGGCTATCGCGTGAACTCGCGCAAGGCCACGCGTTTTCAGGCAATGGGCGACCGGCGTGCTCAGGGAGTATCTCGTCAAGGGCTTTGCCATGGATGACGGGCGGCTCAAGGACCTGGGCGGAGGCGGCTACTGGCGAGAGCTCCTCGACCGCATCCGCGACATCCGCTCGAGCGAGAAGGTGCTCTATCGGCAGGTCATCTATGCGTCGACGGCCGAGATCCCGTTTGCCAACGAATGTTGCTGTTACGATGGAGCGCCGCGTGCGGGCGTGGGAGCTCGAGCGCAACGAGAGCTGCAGGACGGTGGGCTGGCAGTTCACCACGTAGGGCGCGCGGGTGAGGTTGAAGAGCCTATACCCCAAGTTTGACGCTTAACTGACCACTAGGTTTGACGGCCTAGGCATCTCCAGTGAAGGGGGCGCATCCCCGCCCCCTTCTGTCCAGTTCGCAAATTAACGAAAAAGCGCCAGGCATTTCGCGGATAATTGCCTTATCTTAAGAAGGAAGATTCCTGGGGAGGGCATATGCCTGAGGAGCTCGATTTCCTGTCCGTCACTACCGATTCGATTCGCCACAGCATCGAAGACATCGATGATAGCTACAACAATTTCTGGGATTTATTTGCGGAGCTGTCCCAGAACGCGGTTGATGCCATCACCGTCTCTGGCAGGAAAGGTGCTATCTCGATAAAGGTGAACTGTCAAAAAAGAGATGTTGTCTTTCGAGATAACGGTTGCGGCATTTCTGCGGACAGCCTTCCCGGACTGCTAAATATCTTTTCTTCTGGAAAAAGCCGGGACGCGGAAACTATTGGCGAGAAGGGCGTCGGTCTGAAATTCGTCTTGTTTCAGAGCAGCAGATTCGTAATCACGAGCTCAGACGGAAGTAGCTCTTCCACCGCAACCGTGGTCGATGCAAACACCTGGAAGAAGCAGTCTAGCGACAACCCAATCCCGCTGCTGTTCGAAAGACAAAATGCCGGTAAGGAGCCAGGTACGACGGTTGAAGTGTATGGAGTTGAGAAGTCAGAGGACGAGGATCCATTCACTCTCAATGTCGACCAGTTTGTGCTGATGCTTAGGACGAAAACAGCACTTGGCAATACCAAGGCGATTTGGGATTCGACTATCGAGTCCATTGACATTTCGCTCGAATATACGGACATCAATGGGCGAGTTTCGCATCGAAAGGTCGCCAACAGATACTGGCTTCCCACAGAGGGTGTGGACGGTAATTCCGTGGTGAGTCTGGAGGAATTTGCTGAGTGGAGTACCGCTGACAAAGACGACAGCCAAAAACGCAACCGCCTGAAGGACAAGATTCTCGTTGACTCAAAATCAGATCTTTCTCACAACGGGCGACTTCTCCGCTATTGGGCATGCTTCCTACCAAGTCGTGGGGCGTGGGAAGATTTGAATATCAGTGCTGGCGTTTGCACCAAAGAAGAATACGACGCCCCCGCATTCTCTCAGACCTGGAGCCAACTTCTCTTGCAGGGCATGATTACTGCATCTACTAAGGGGATGCCAACTGCAATCACCGTGGCTGCCCCTCCGGTTGGCAATGCGGGCTACCTGCCCGATTTCTTTATAATTTTCGAGGATAATAGCATCAGGTTTGATATCGGTCGCAAGTCGTTTCGTGGGAAGACCTCCAGTATTTATAAGCTGGAGGCGAAGCAGGTCTTCAATACGTTTGCACGTCTTGCGAAGTACTCGGCCGGTCAACTTCCCCCTCAGGAAAGCGATTTCAACAGAGAAGACCTTTATTCCGCGCTTAGCAGCATGAAGAATCTCGACTCATCAAAAGTGGCATTTCAGAAGCTGCCCGGTGACCAAGAGGCCGTGGTCTCCGCGATTTTCTTTGAACTTGTTGGCTCGGGAGTAATTGATGACCTTTCCCCAATCTATATGGGATACAGGAACAAGTACGACCTCTATGTCAAATACCAAGGTCATACCAAAATTGTCGAGTTCAAATCACACATCAGGAACCTAATCAAGGACTTCAGTGACTATAGGAAGATATTCGACGAGATGGACTACGTAGTCTGCTGGGACGTCAACGACGAGGATGTTGCTAAGCTGAAGAGCGAAGGCATTGATCTCGAACCCTATCGGTCATCGACTTTCGGAAATAACCAAATTCCCCAGTGTGTCTCTCACCAGATGTTCATCTCGAACGTTAGCCCGATATATGTAATTGATTTAAAAAAGCTTGTATAGGGCTGTGTGAATGGCAAAGGGGGAAAATGCCATGGCGAGTGGTAGTCAACAACTCCCCTATGACAAGTACAGCATCGACTCGATAGTCGAGTTCGCGCAAAGGCTCGTTGGCAGGACGCTGCGCGAGTTCGTCGACGTGGACTCCATCGCGGACCCGCGCCGGTGCAAGGGCTCGTTCGGCAACGCCGTCGAGGAGCTCTACTTCCTCCTCGCCATAAACAGCGACCCCAGGCCGGACTTCCACGAGGTGAGCCTCGAGCTCAAGTCGACGCCCCTCAAGCGCGTCCGCGGAGGGGAGCTCGTCGCCAAGGAGCGCCTCGTCATCACCATGGTGAGCTACCCGGAGGTCGTGGGGGAGACCTTCGAGACGAGTCACCTCGTCGAGAAGGCCTCGGACATGCTCCTCGTCTCCTACCTCTGGGAGAAGAGCAAGGATCCGCTCGACTACGTGGTCGAGTACGCCGGGAGGTGGGGCTTGCCAGAGGAGGACATGCCCCAGTTCAAGGCGGACTGGGAGACGGTCGTCGCCAAGGTCGGGGCGGGGCGCGCCGAGGACATCTCCTCGAGCGACACACTCTACCTCGAGGCCTGCACCAAATCTGCCAACTCGTCCAGGAGGACGCCGCAGCCGTTCTCCGACGTGCCGGCCAAGCCGAGGGCGTGGGCCCTCAAGGCCTCCTACATGACCGCCGTCTCGGGCGGACTGCTGGCGAGCATGGAGCCGATTAGGAGGGTCGCCGACGAGCGGGGCCTCGACCTCCTCGGGCTCGTGCGGAGGCGCTTCGAGCCCTACGTCGGGAAGACCCAGGAGGAGCTCGCCGCCGAGATTGGCTACACCTGGCCCGACGGCCACGCCCCCAAGGCAATCACTGCCCTCGTCACCAGGCGCATCCTGGGCGTGGACGAGAAGTCCAGGATTGCCGAGTTCGAGAAGGCAGGCGTCAGGCCGAAGACCATCAGGCTCAAGAGGGACGGCGTCCCCAAGGAGGCCATGTCGTTCCCGGCCTTCGACTACATCAAGCTTGCAGAGACGGACTTTGAGGACAGCGACTTCTATGGCTACCTGCAGCAGCGCTACCTCTTCGTGATTTACCGCGAGGGGGAGGACGGCAGTTACCGCCTCTCCGAGGTGGCCTTCTGGCAGATGCCCGACGTCGACGTCGAGGAGGCGAGGCGCTGCTACGAGGAGATGCGGAGACGCGTTCGCGAGGGCCGGGCCGACGAGTCGGTGAAATCGGCCGAGAACCGCTGCTGTCACGTGCGGCCTCACGGCAGGGACTCCCGCGACACCTGCATGACGCCCTACGGCGTGCCCGCCGTAAAGAAGTGCTTCTGGCTCAACCAGACCTACCTCGCCGAGGAGATTAGCTTGCTTACGTAGAGGGTCAGCGGATTATTCCCGCTTGCCCACCATCTGCCCAACGTGTTGGGTCTGAATCGCTTGCGACGCCTCTGCTCTGCCGAACCAGTGCTCACAGATACGGAAAATCAGTGCGAACGCCCATCTGGAGCGCGAATTCTGGGTTAGCTTGTAATGAGAACGGTGAAGGGTTCCTATCGATTGTTGTGTCGTCCCAAGACTCTTTCGGCGAGGGAGCTGACAATGCGTCTCGAGAACGAGTACGTCCACTACAGGGCACGCTTTGAGGTCTTCCGTTGGATATGACGGATTCCCCTCTTCCTTACATCGTATCGTTGCTTCAGAGATGGGTCGATTCCAAAGAGGGCAGACATTCCGGCTGGTCTGCCGAGACCCCCATCAGGGTGGCCCTGGATCGAGATGAGGTTAACCTCCTCCACGAGGGTCTTTCGCACAATCCGTGCTATATGAGCCCCTCGCTCGTCGTCGGCGAGAGCATACCGTCGGGATATTACGGCGACGTCAACTTCAGCAAGACGACGAAGCTGTGCTCCGCCAGCTATGTTGGCAAGGGCTCGGAGCTGCTCCCCGAGTATTGGGCCCTCGAGTATGATGAGCCGCCTGGAAGCAGCGGAGACTTTCGCCACTGGCATACAAGCGTCGGGGTTACTACGCCACACGACGGTCCCTCTGTCGTCAATGCTCGCATCTCGAACTATATGCTCCCGACATATATCGGGCGGATTCCGTCTCAGCCACACTGCGCAACACCCAGATTCGTCAAGGAGCTCATCAATCTTAAAGACTTCAACTCATGTGGGGGAGAGACCGTCTTCCACACTGAGCCCATCATCCTGACCGCCGACAACTTCGTGCCAGAGTTCAGTGAGAACCTGCTAAGCACCCAACGCGAAATACCCCTCGTCCTTGTCATGTCAGACAGGGACGGAGGGAGCCCGGTGGGCAAGCCGGAGGACTTCGCGGCGAAGCTATGCGGGCTCGCGAACGTGTATGTCGCAAACGCATCGGATGGCGAGCTGCGTGACAAGCTGGCCAGCCTTTTCCGCAGGGATGATTCGTCCTACTCGTACGGCTGCGGGGCGGACACCATCCGTGTCTACAGAACGCACGTGGACCTTTCGAACGAGGCTGGATCTCACAGGCATCGCTTCTTCACGCGTAAGGACATTGGAGAGTTTGGCGCCAGCTACGAAGAGGCATGCGAGAACTTCTCTGATGCCATTGCCCGATCGCTGATGGGGGCGAAGCCCCTTGACGACAGGGACGTTATCGACGTCGGGGACGTCCGGGACAAGGAGAGGGCTCTTGAAGTCCATCTAGCCAGGAAGCATCTGGATGAGATAAAGAATGAAGCCGTCCCAAAAACCGACCTCTCCGCGCGCCTCGAAGACATCGCGAGGATTCGACTGCCGGAAGGGAAAGGCCTCGGCGAGCTGCAGGAAAGGGTCGCGAACCTTGAAGAAAGGAACAGACAGCTAGAGGCAAAGAACGCGGAGGCCTATGATTTCGCCGAAAAGATGATTGATAGTGAAAAGGGCGAGTTAGAGAAGGCTCGTCGCGAACTCGAGCAGGCAAATCAACAACATGCGCAAGAGCTGGCAGATGTAGAGGAAGAGCGGGACGAGGCGGTCGCGGCCAGCTATGCAGCGAAGGATGAGTCAGCGAGAGCAAAGAACGCGGCTGACGAGAGCAAGGAGGCGGCGCGGGCGTGGGATGGCTTCGACAGTATCCCAACGACATTGCCGGAGATGCTCGGTTTCATCAGCAACCACTTCCCCGAGAAGGTGGTCATCCTCGACGAGGCATTGAAGTCGGCCGAGAAGTTCAATCCCGCAGACATCGACGAATGCTGGCAGGTGCTGAGAACAGTCCCCAAAGTTCTCTGGGACCTCTACTTCGGATGGGGAGCCGATAGAAGCCTGGACCTTGAGGATGAGTTCCAAAGTAGGACTGGCTTCAGGCTCTCGTTGAACGAGGGGAAGCTGACGAATGCGAACGCCCGCATGATGGCGGAGCGCAAGCGCAGGTATCTTGGGGAAGACATCATGGTGGTGCCCCACATCAAGGGCAAGCAGGGGAGGTCAAGCTCTCAGGTTTTCAGAGTCTACTTCTATGCCTCGCCTGTAGACAAGAAGATTGTGGTCGGCCACTGTGGCAAGCACCTCACAACCGCGGGGACCGAAAAGCTGTAAAAGCTGATTTGGAAAGCCTCCCTTTTCATCGCTTGACTGCATGTAGGATGACCAGGAGGTTGGGAATGAAATCGAAGGAATGTGGCGATGAGGGAGCGGATTTCCGTCTGCCCGAGGGGTACTCGAGGATGCGGAGCATGCCGGACGACCCTCCCGAATCGTCCGCGTTCGGCATGCAGACCCCGGGCTGCACGTGCTTCCTGATGCTGTTCCTCATCGCTCCCGGCTACGCCGTGCCGCTCGAAGACGCGGCGCCCCTGATCGACGGGATTCACGGCTTGCTGGGCGACGACCAGGGGCTGGTGGAGGCGAGGTGCGGGAGGACGTCCTTCGGCAGGGCGCTGGCCTACGCCATCGTGAAGACCGCGGAGCAGACCGACGGCGTCCAATACTGCTTCACACTCCAAGCGGCCTATCCCTCCTTCGTGCTGAACACGCAGGGATTCTTCGACGAGGCCGGGACGACCGGCCTGAGGGACGCCGCATTCTTCGAGGAGGCCGTCGGGGAGGGACTGGTCTCCGGCGACGGGCGCGGCTGGAGGAGGGATCCCTATGATCCCTCGTACGTGAGAGGAACCTCATGAACCTCTCCGAGGACGAGAAATACGACGGGCTGAATTTGAAATTAAATCTCCCCCAGTTTCGTTGACACTTTGAGTTCCGTTCAGCACCATGTGTGCATGCGGAAAGAAAGTGAGGAAGCATGGGACAAACGTCACCCAGGTACACCGCGGAGTCCAGGAAGAGGACCGTGGACCTGTACAACCCGAAGGGAACCACCTACGCGGCGGTCGCGAGGGATCTGGGGATCGACCCTGGCACCCTGTCCAGTTGGGTGAGGGCGGCGTGCGGCACCGAAGGGGAGGCCGAGGACATGAACCCCTTCCAGGTCGCCGAGGAGGACCGCAAGCCGAGGCGCGAGATCGGGAGGCTTCGGGAAGAGAACGAGATGCTTCTGGAAGCCAGCGCCTTCTTCGCGAGCAAGCAGCTGCGAGGAAGGCCAGGTTCGCATTCATCTCGTCTCATCTTGGCTCGTACGGCGTGTCGGCCATGTGCCGGGCGCTCGGCGTGACGAGACGGGGTTACCACCAATGGGCCCTTAGGCCCACGGGTGCGCATGACCTGCGTGACCTCGAGCCTGCCAGACTCGTTGGCGACGAGCATGAGGCCGGCATGGGCACATGCGGTGCACCCAAGATCCTCGTGAGGCCCGAGGCGGCGGGTGTGCCCACGTCCCGCAAGCGGGTCATGCGCATAATGCGCGAGCATGGATGGCGTGGGGTCACCAGGGCCTGTGCCAGGCGCTCCTCCGGCGAGAAGCGTGCCTCCAAGGCAGACTCCCACGATGATCCGGTCAGACGCGACCTCGCCGCCGACGGCCCCGACAAGGCCTGGTTCGCGGACATCACCTACGTGCGTACCCACCAAGGGTGGCCGTGCCTGGCCGTCGTCATGGATGTGTGGTCGAGGATGGCCGTGGGCTGGTCCATGGGGCCGAGGATCACCGCCGAGCTCGCGGATGATGCGCCCAGGATGGCCATCGCCAGAAGGGGGCCCGCCGGAGGCTGCATGCATCATGGCGACCGCGGCGCACGGTATGTCAGCCTGCTTCTGGGGAAGACCATGCGCGACAACGGCATCCGCCCGTCCATGGGGTCCATGTCCTCGCCCTGGGACAACGCGATCACCGAGTCCCCCATGGGCGTCATAAGGTCCGAGTGCGTGCATGCGCGGACGTTCGAGGACCGCGGGCAGGCAACACTCGCCCTCTTCGAATACATGGAGTGTTTCCACGACAGGCTGAGGATCCACTCCGCCTTGGGCTGGCTCAGCCCAGCCGGGTTCGAGGCCGCCAACGAACCGAGAGACCGCTCGTCGGCGGCATAAGACCTGTCAACGAAAACGGGCAGATTCAATGCGCCGAGATATCGCCCGGGCCCGCCGAGGCCGACGACCGCGCCGTGCCCGGCCACCGGGAGGGCGACCTCGTCGTGGGAGGGTGTTTCCGGCAATATGAAACCTACTGACATGGCAATCTGAACTTTCATGTGTGGCAATGAAAAGCTTCACACATGGCAAAGGCATACCGACCACCAACCCTATCCTGTGCTCGTAGCTACCAACTACCTGCATAGGAGGAAGAAAGGATGACCGGCATGCCAGTGATCGAAAGCATGCGGGACATGAGCAGGAGGGGCGTGAGTAACGCCGAGATCCAGCGCAGGACCGGGGTGAGCCAACCCACGATCAGGAAGTACCTGGCAATGAAGGACTTCTCACCCGAGATGCCCCGGGTGACGCGGAGGACATCGATCTTGGACCCGTACAAGCCGTTCGTGGACGCGATACTCACCGAGGACGAGCACGTTTGGCACAAGCAGCGCCATACGGCAGCCAGGATCTACGAGAGACTCCTCTGTGAGACCGACTACGACGGTGCCTATGGAACGGTGAAGAACTACGTGAGGCGTAGGAAGATAGAGATGGGCAGACCTGAGGCCTGCTTCCTCGAGCTCGTCTGGTCCCCTGGCGAGGCACAGGCCGATTTCGGGGACGTCGACATCGTGCTTCTGGGAGAGGAGGTAAGGGCGCACTTCTTCGTGCTCAGCTTCCCCTTCTCGAACATGGGCTTCGCCCAGGTCTACCTTGGTGAAACATCCGAGTGCGTGTGCCAGGGACTTGTCGACGTGTTCGGTCACGTCGGTGGCGTCCCCATACGTATCGTGCTCGACAACGCGACCGGTGCCGGCAGACGCATGGGCAGGAGGGTCACGGAGGCAGAGCTCTTCTCGAGAGCGCATGCCCGCTATGGCTTTGGGGTGACGTTCGCGAACCCCAACGCTGGCCACGAGAAGGGCAACGTGGAACGCAAGGTTGCCTGGGTGAGGCGACACCTCCTCACGCCAACGCCCGTGATAGACGATCTTGCGAGGCATGACGCCGAGCTGCTCTGCCGCTGCGAGGAGGCCGACGGCAGACGCGGGCACTACGAGCGCCATGTCCTTGCAGGCCGGACTCTTCGAGCGGGACCGCGCCGCACCGATCGCACTTCCCGCGACGTCTTTCTCCTGCGTGCGCTATGCCACAGCCGTGTGCGACAAGCGAGGTGACGTCACCGTGGATGGAGGTCGGCGCTACCACGTCTCCGATGGCGTGGCCAAATGGCCTGCGATCGTGTGCTACGGAGCGACCACGATCTCGTTTGCCGACGAGGGCGGCACCGTCGTTACCGAAACGCCCAGGAGGTTCGGCCACGCCACCAACGGGCCAGATTCAGCCTCCCAGCTGCGTCTGCCCTCCGTGAGACCAGGTGGGTGGAGGAACTCTGCCACCAGATTGGCTGTGCCTGCCGACGTGGCGGCCCATATGGACGCGCTCGAGGCATCAGCGCTCTGCGACCTACTCTCCTACATGGCCAGGTGGTGTCAGACAAGCACGCTCGAGGAGGTGGGGTCCGCGATGTCTGAGGTGATGGATCGAACCGGTCGCATGCGTCCCCACGACGTGGAGATGACACTTGCGCGCATGTCGGGCTTCGGTATCGGCACTGCGCCTGATCGCGGACCAGACCTCTCCATCTATGACAGGATGCTAAAAGGCGGCGCGGCATGAGCGCAAGAAGCGAGCTGGAGACACGCTGCAGGCAGGGATTCCGTTCGGTAATGTTGTCAAACCACACCGCCGAGGCATACGTCACCTCCTCGAATGCGGCAGAGCTGAGACTCCTGTGCCGAATGTTCGATGACGAGCTGGCATGGAGGGAGAGGTCTAAGAGGGAGCGCCTTCTCAAACGGGCACGCTTCCCGGTCCCCAAGGGCTTTGCGGACTACGACTGGACGCATATACGAGTGCCCGACGAGCTTGGAAGGGAGGCCATAAAGAGCTGCTCGTTCGTCGGCGAGCGTCAGAATTTGGTGCTCTATGGGGGTGTCGGAAACGGCAAGACCCATATGGCAACCGCCTGTGGAATAGCAGCCTGCAACAGAGGTCTTGCGACCATGTTCACCACCGTCTCCGACCTGGTGATGAGGATGTGCGCCGCCGAGGATGCGGGCACGCTCGAGAGGGTGTTCCACGAGGTCGAGAGGGCGGACCTCGTGATCCTGGACGAGCTGGGCTACCTGCCGATCGACAGAAGGGGTGCGAGGCTGCTGTTCCAGGTGGTGTCCAAGTGCTATGAGAGGAGGAGCCTGATCGTCACGACGAACCTGGAGTTCTCGAGATGGGGATCAGCTCTTACCGATGACCAGATGGCCGCCGCAATGATAGACCGCATCATCCATCACGGACATCTCATCGTGTTCGACGGCCCCACCAAGAGGATGGAGAACTCTCCGATGGCACACCGGGTGTCATCCAGTTAGAGATTCAATATGGTATGCCTTGCCAAACATGAAAACTTTCATTGCCAAGGCTGAAAGGCAGCGGTGCCACACATGAAAGAAAGAGATTGACAGAAACAGGAGGGGCCACCTGCCTGGTCACCCTCGTGGAGCGCAGCACCCGCTTCCTGCTGATGAGCAGGCTCGACTCCCATGACGCGACGACCGTGGCCGACCGCCTGGCCGCGATGGTGTCCGGTCTGCCCGACGCCCTCTCGCGGACGCTCACCTGGGACCAGGGCGTCGAGATGGCGAGGGTGGCGGACTTCGAGGAGGCGACGGGGTTCAGGGTGTTCTTCTGCGACCCGCGCTCGCCCTGGCAGCGGGGCAGCAACGAGAACACCAACGGGCTCGTCCGCCAGTACTTCCCCAAGGGCACCCGCTTCGACGGGGTGGGCGACGACGAGGTGGCGGAGGTCCAGGACCTCCTCAACGGACGACCCAGGAAGACCCTGGGATGGAGGACGCCCGCGGAGGCATTGGGCGAGGTGCTATCAGCCGGTGCAATCCAATCTTGAATCCGCCGGGGCAAATTCATTGATCTTGTCCGCGAGATCGGCTATGATGGTCTAGACATCAACGACACAGCAGAGATCGGAGAAACGTGTCGTCTAAGAAGACCATCAAGGTGGCCGAACTCTTCGCGGGCGTCGGCGGCTTCAGGCTCGGCCTGGAGGGGTACCACGACCCGGGGCGCCCGGAGTTCGACCTCCCGGCTGCGGGCCAGTTCAAGACGGTATGGGCGAACCAGTGGGAGCCGCCCGGAACCGACGCGAGGCAGTTCGCGGCGAGGTGCTATGCAGAGCGGTTCCTCGACGGCACCCTCGTCAACGAGGACATCAACAGGGTGCTCGACGAGCTCGAGGCCGGAAAGCGCAAGATTCCAGACGTCGACATGGTCGTCGGCGGATTCCCATGCCAGGACTACTCGGTGGCCAAACCCCTCTCGATGGCGGGTGGCATCGAGGGCAAGAAGGGCGTCCTGTGGTGGGACATCTACCGCTTCCTCCGCCTCAAGAGGACACCCCGCTATGTCCTGCTGGAGAACGTCGACCGGCTGCTCAAGAGCCCCGTCTCCCAGCGCGGCCGCGACTTCGCGATCATCCTCTCGTGCCTCGCTTCCCTCGGCTACTCGGTCGAGTGGCGCGTGGTGAACAGCGCGGAGTACGGCTTTCCCCAGAGGAGGAAGCGCGTCTACATCTACGCCGAGCAAACGAAGCGCAGATGGAACCTCGAAAGGCGGCTGACGTCGGGCGTCATGGCCAAGGCGCTCCCCATCAAGAAGCCGGAGTCCGCCTCCAAGTTCGACGTCCCCGGAGACCCCTACGAGACCACAAGGAAATTCAATCTCGGGCACGGCACCTCGCCATTCATGGAGTGCGGCGCCATGCAGAGCTGCCACGTGGCGACGAGCCATGTCGTGGAGGACTACCACGGGGAGAAAAAGAACCTCGGCAGCGTGCTCGTCCCCGAAGACGAGGTGCCCGTCCAGTTCTACGTGCCGGACGAGCAGCTCCCGGCGTGGGGGGTACCTCAAGGGCGCCAAGCGCGAGCCACGCGTCGACAAGAAGACCGGACACCCGTACTTCTACTCGGAGGGCTCGATGGCCTACCCCGACTCGCTGGACAACCCCTCGAGGACCATCCTCACGGGCGAGGGCGGGTCGGGAGCCTCCCGCTTCAAGCACATCATCGAGGTCGACGGCCGCCGCCGGAGGCTCGTGCCCGACGAGCTCGACCGCCTGCAGGGGTTCCCGGCCGGCTGGACCGACATGGGCATGACCGACGGCCAGAGGGCCTTCTGCATGGGCAACGCACTCGTGGTCGGGATACCGCACCTGATAGGCAGGGCCATCTCGGGGCCCGTGCGTTAGCAAATACTGGCTAGTCGGTCGCAATCGCCGCATCCGCATCAAGAGGTATGCCTTTGCCCTATGTCGGGTCGATGGACGGGGCGGCTTGCGGTGATTGAATACGTTTGCGATTTCGACGAGCTGTCCAGCGCCCCGCTCAAGGTGTGTTCCATCAAGCTTTTCTGAGCCACGACGTTACGGTATCTGTGCCACCTTCCCGTCCTGTTGCATGAGCGCATGACGTACGCGCCAGGACTCGCCGCGAAACTGTACGAGCCTCCCGTGGTGCACGATGCGGTCAAATGCTAAGTTCCACGTTATGCGAAGTTCGGAGTGTCGAGGCCACCTGGCCTACGGTTCCCCTGCTCGGAACTTCGCATAACGTTGAAGTGGCTGTCCTACTTGGACACGAAATCGCTTCTGCTAACGAAAGCCCTTGCCTGAACCTTGTTGCATCGTATCCCTTCCACGGTTATGCCGCTTTCGGGAAGCCATCTGCGTACCAGTCGGCCGGCACGTCATAGTCCAGTGACTGATGGATGCGCACGTTGTCGTGGTAGCTCACGAATTTGGAGATGATTGCCTCGAGTTCGCGGGGCGTCTCATACTCCGAGTTCCTCAGACACTCGCTCTTGAGGGCTCTGAACTAGCGTTCCATGAGCACGTTATCCCTCCACCTGGCCTTGCCGTCCATGCTCTGTCGTATGCCCTTACCCTCGAGGAGCTCGACGTAGTCGTCCGACCCGAAGGCCGAGCCCTGGTCGGTGCTAAGCCGATTTCGTCTTAGCGACGATCGCGGCGGCCACTACCGCTGGCCGGGCTGGGTCGAGATCTGCGAGCGGGAGGGGCTCACGAGGTCCATGTCGAGGAAGGGCTGCTGCCCGGACAACTCGGCGATGGAGGGATTCTTCGGCAGGATGAAGGTCGAGATGTTCTACGGCAGGGACTGGTCCGGGGTCTCAATCGACGCGTTCATGGACGTGGTGGATGGCTACATGCATTGGTACAACGAGGGCCGGATCAAGATGTCCCTCGGCTGCAGGAGCCCGCTCGACTACCGTCGTGCGATGGGTTTTGCCGCCTAGAGAATGTACGGAGAAACGTCAGCACCCCCAACCCGCACCTTAGAGGCTATCAAACACAAATGGGTCATATCTGTACGAGAAGGAGGCAAAGACGGCGGCGAGCCACCGGACGGTGGGGATACTGAAGGCCCTCTGGGAGGACCTGCTGCGGCGGAAGCGCCTGGTGCAGGAGGAATGCCCAGGTAATGACAGGGCGTACCTGCTCGGCTCCTCGCCAGACAGGCCGATGGACCCGACCGTCCTCTCTCGCAAGTGGATCATGCTCGCGCCGCAGAACGGGCTTACCGGCGTTGGTTCCACGATTTGCGGCACACGTACATCACGCGCCTCGTCGGCGCGGGTGCGACGGTGAAGACCGTGCAGGCGCTCATGGGGCACAGCTCCGCGATGACGACCTTGGACGTCTACACAGCCGTGGACCCGAGGGACATGAGGGAGACGGTGGCACAGGTGGAGGAGCGTATCCCCTGCTGACGACTGGTACGTTTGCACACGGCGACGCATGCGTCTATCGTCGCATGGTGGTATAAATACATCAACACATTATTACACTCTTACACCATTGTGTAGGTCATGCCCGAAAGCCGTGAATATCTCACGCTGGGCTCTGGCTGGAGTGGACATGTGGATTGTACTGGCTAACACTAGGTTTTTCCAAAATGCCGCTTTTGCTATTGCGGGTGTACAGTACTTTCGTCCCAAGTGGAGATATCATGGTTACAACCGAAAGATTCGAGATCCATGTCTCGTCTTTCAAAACGTCTTCCATAAATCTCAGCACCGCTTTTTCGAAAACTTTTAAAGCGTCTTCTAAGGCGATATCACTGTGCCAGCTAGTGTAGATGATAGCAGACGGATTTGGCACGTTCGTGTTTGGATCGTCTCCCTTGAAAAGGTTGATTGCTGGTATCCATTTTCCTTCGCCACTTCTCTTTTTAGGAAAAAAGAATCGCATAGCGTCGTACGAGGAGATGTCGTTTGGCTTGAAATCTCTTACAGCCTTGGAAATACCCTCCTTTATGACTGCTACCATATCCTGATTGGGGTCGCCTCCGAGAAACGCGACACGCTGACTTGAGGTAAAGGAAATTCCGCCAAAGAGAAGCCAGGCAACAGCAACAGCTTGGAAGCGTATCCTTTCGACTTCTTCTTTGTCGAAAAAGTTGCTCTTATGGAACTTGTCGTTTCTCATCTGCTTCGTGAAATCACTGAGTACGCTGTCGAGAATGCCCATGAGCGAATTGCCACCACTGCATGATTTCGTTACGGCGCAATCGAATATGTCTCCGCACAGCTCTTGATGAGAGAAGAAAGCCGACATCGTCCCCAAAGTGACCTCATGGCCTCTCGATTCAAGAAAATCCTCAGTTAACGGGTATTTGAAGAAGACTTTCGGCTTTTTTTCGGATGGCTGCTCCGAAGTAAGAGTGCCGTTCACCATATATACCTTATTGCCCCAAGGGCCTGATTTATTGCCTCTGGGAGCCCTGAGCGTGATAGATGAGGTTCTCGTCTGGGCGAAATACCCAAGAATGGAAGAGCACAGCTGCTCGACGCATTTGATGTAACCGGAAACCGTCCCGGTTCGCTCCAAATTCTCCAAGCGGCCATCGGCTCGCCGTCGCCATTCCGAAGATAGGAAGCTTGCCGCGAAATCGCTTTGTCCAAACAGGCAATCCGACCATCCTTCTCCGATGACTTTTTCTCTTAGCTTAACGACAAGCTTCTCGGCGGCTCCGTATCCTCGGATAATCCCCTCAACTCTAAACTGATACTCTTCCGCGAACGATCGCCTCAGATCTTCTCGAAACAACGAGAGCACGTTTTCGGTGGGAAGAGCTGTTACTTGAATTCCCGATGCGAATGACGCCATCATCCTAAACCTAGATAGATAGCGCACAAAAGTGTCCGTTTCGTCAACCCCGAAGAGCCGCTTGAACAGACAGAGTGCGTCCATATGCAACGAAGAATCCCCCGGGAAAGTTCGAGAAACATGATTCTCGTACCAAGAATCCCAAGCTTCGTCGTCGGTGAGGCTGGCTACAACAACGTTCTCGAGAGGAATCCCCTCTTCAGAAAGCACCGCCTCGATTTCGGTTCCGTTCTTTTCGCCGATGATCTGTGCAGATGGATGGTTCGCAAAACAAATGGCAATATCCCTGGCATTCTTTCGCACGACAAGCAAAGTGCTGTTAATCCTGTCCGTGCCAGGAATTGCAATTGCTCTATTCGGGATACCGTAACGATTACACAATTCCGAAATTAGACTAGGGAATTCGGCTTCGAATTCTTCCATCAGTTTGTCTTGGATGAACTTCAGAGCGTAGAAATCATCGCCGGCAAACGAGAAGAGCCGTGACTGCTCTAATCCCGCGTTTGCGAAAAACTTGAACACCTCAATCTTATCGAGGATCGGTCCGCCCCAAGAAGAGTAAATCTCATCTGTATCCATTATTCTCCTTATAAGTAAGCTGGGTTGATGGCTGCCGTTGCCGCAGAAAGCATGTCTGAATATTCCGTCAAAGCGATTCGGTAGTCGGATTGGAGCATCGGAAGATCTACGTCGAACAGCCCGGGGAACGAGCGCACCCAACGTTCACCTTTCGGTTCGGCGATTTCGACTGCGCCTCTCATCCCGAACAGCCACCGGAAGAGTGTCGACGACAGCAGGACCTTCACGCAGACGTAGCCGATGACGTTATCCCTGTCTCGCTCGTCGACATGGCAGAATTCGATGTCATGACCAAAGCGCTCGTAGACGTACTTTGCATGACTGCCCGAAACCTTGAGAAAAAGGGTTCTGACCTCTCCAGCGCCGTACATGTCGATTCTATGCCTCGTGTCCGCGACCACGCGAACTCTCAGCTGATTGACCGCTTCCTGATCCGATATGGGCTTCCCGGTGGCAAGCATGCCGACGACGTCATCTATGCGGTGGAAGTAGGGGGAAGCGGAGCCTTGCTTGTCCAGGTGGCAGGTCTCGAGGTAGTAGCGCCCGTAGCTGAACACGATGGCCACAGGGTCCTCCTCGTACAGGATCGATTCCTGAACGAACCCGTTCATCAAATGGTTTTGCCTCTTGAAGGAAACCCTTTCGTTCCTCTTGATTGCATGCGAAGCGACACGGAGCGCATCGAGGACAAAGGCTGATCCCTTTCCGGCCTTTTCATCGACGAAAACCGTCTCGATGCTCTCGTCAATCTTGGAGTCCGAGGCGAACCTGAGTACCTTGGCGCACAGATCATCTTTCTGGTCCTTACTGATGAAGGCGCTCGTCCTCAGCACGTCAGAGACGAGGACTGCCTCCTCGGACGACAACGGCTTCTTTATTGCCCTGAAACCGATGTTCTCTCCGTGCTCTGGGACCGCTATCTCAAGACCCATCGGCCTGCTCTCCCGAATTTGATGCAGGTCTTTGAGAACTGCGTTCTCGGATGTTGCCTTGCCCGAGCAGACACATATAACTCGCGCTATCTCTGAGGCAGATATGCCCTCGTTCTCGTTGGTGAATCCGAGGAGAATGTCGAGCACCGACAGGATGCGGCTCCTTGAAGAGCCGGCGGCGGCGAAACCCAAGCGCTTCAGCTCAGCAATCTCATTCTCGGCGAACGTCCTAGACAAGGCTCCTCCTCAATAAACGCAGTATTACCTATGGAATTGTAGGTAATCGACCTATGCCGAAGAAAACTCAATCCTGATAACGGTCGATAATTTAAGCAGAAAGTAAGTGACGACGATAGGAGAAACCCGATATGGAGACGACCAACCAACCGATGGGGGACCTCGAAGACCTCATGAATGCCTATGAGGTAACCAGGCAGATTGCCAGCGACATCACCAGCGCCATGGATGGCACCCTAGAGCTCAGCGACAACCAGGTACAGGGGTTCTCTTCCGCCTGGAAAATCGCCGCCTGCGGCGTCGCCGTGGCGGTGGTAGCAATCATAATCGGCTCGAAGTACAGACTGTCCTTTGCCAAAGGAGATTTCAGGCTCGATTTGTGCCCCGCATGAGGAAAAGAAACCAGGACTCTTTCGGGACTGCCGATGTTGCGAGATGTCACCCTACTCTCACATTCCGCGCGGGAAGACACCTGCTGTTCTACAAAAACGGGAATCAATGCAGTCTAGACAAGAACGGGTTGAACGACCGGGTACCAACCGGCACTGAAGGGCCGTCCTAAAAGCCATGGCTCCTGTAAAGGTGACGAAGGACGCGTATGCGCGCACTGATTCACCAGTGGGTTTTGCATCCCCTCGTCACCCTTTTCGGGATGACGAGCTTCTACTTTATTCTAAGTGCAAACATGCTCCAACCGTATTCCCTCAGAAAGACGCGACCACCCCCTCGGAAGAGCCGGTCGGTGTTGCTCTATGCAAGCAGACTATTCGCCCCCACATAGTCCAAGAACGACCCGATGATGCATTCGTTGTATAGGGGAGGTGCGGCGCATTCGCGGACACGAACACGTTATCGAACTCCGTATCGGGCCGTTCGGCCAGGATGTACTCCGCCAACGCCTCGGCGACCGCAGAGAGCAGGGGCACGGTGAGCGGGTTTCTCGTCTTTTGCTGCAGGACGGTCAGGGTCGACGTGCGCCAGTCGATATCCTGCGTCTTCAGGCTGGCGATATCGTAGGCGCGCATGCCCGTCGAAAGAGCGAGCAGGGTGATGGTGGCGTCCCGTGCGGGCACGAGTCTGTCGCAGCAGGCATCCGTCAGAGCCTCCTCGTCCGCGTCGTCCAGGATGCGCACGATGCCGTGCCGCCTTTTGAGGCTCGTTATCCTGGGCGCGTCGGAGAGGTCCTTTCGGCCGAGGAACCTGGGAAAGGGCCGGAGGTTGGTCGCCAGGTGTCGCCCGTCGGTCCCCGCCCAACGGCCCAGGATGTCGGCGATGAACCCGAGTATGCTGGCCGCGTCCGCGCCCTCGATACTTCGTGCGCCGCGGCGCTCGAGGTAGACGGAGTATATTTTCCCTGGCCAGCCGCCAGTAGTGGTCGCGGGTCCTTTGCGCGAGGCCGCGCAGGTGGTTGTCGCGGCCGTGACTCTCCAGGGTATCGAGCAGATCAGGGGACCCCGGCATCGACTGCGCGGGTTTGCAGCTCCGGAAGGACGGGTCGACGCGGCCGCTTGCGGCATACGTCTCAGCCATGTCCGCTATCCGCCGCCTGGAAACGATTACGTTCTCGCAGTACGGACCGCCGTCCGGCCTCGAGGCGTTCGCCCACCGCTCGCCCGACTCCCTCGTATAGGAGCCGTCCGCAGACGCTTCCTCCAGGTATCAGAAGTGCTTTCTGTACACGCGGATTGCCGAGTCCACGTGGCCTGCGGTTCTCAATGCCTCGACGGCCGACTCACATATCGAGCTGATTCTGATGTCCATGTCATCACCTCTCCCTTTCCCGTCGAATGGATACGGGGGAGGATATGACAAACGCCAAGCCGATTCCTGGCTAGCGAGCGATGCGCGGACGAGCTGCTGATTCGGTGAGAATCTCGGCTTAGCTCAGACCAGGGCTCGGCCTTCGGGTCGGACGACTACGTCAGTCTGCTCGAGGGCAGGGGCATACGCCAGAGCATAGATGGCAAGGGTCGGTGGAGGGACAGCGTGCTTATGGAACGGCGCTGCGGTGGGAAGCCTGGACCGTTTTTTCTATGCTGCCAGTCCCAAGTTCTGACTTTTACTTGACCGCTTACAAGCGACAGCTGATTAGAAAAGAAGGAGGTATCATTTGTAGCCAGAAATGCATCTTTATATACCCTCACTATAAAACAACAATACCAAACTATATTAGTGGCTTGTTCGGAGATTGGAAGGAATCGCTATGAGAATCGCATCCGTGCAGGTTTCTGGATATCGGAAGATTGAAAATGCCACGATAACCTTCGGCAACGATATCACCGTGCTAGCAGGAGCGAATAACAGCGGAAAGACATCAGTTGTCGAGCTTTTTTCGTCTTTGTTTGACAAAGGTGGGCTTGCGACAAGCGACGTATCAATCACTGCATTCAAGAAATGGTACGACCACGCGTGGCCGCGTATTCTCGATATCCTTCAGCAAGATACCGATGCCATCGTCTTTGCTGAAGATGTAAGAACACTACTCGAAGAAGAGGGCATGCAGTTCGCGGGTATCGAGATCAGGCTGCACGTTACCTATGATCCAAAAGGCGATGACATCAGACGATTTGCTGACTATCTAATGGATCTCGATGAGGATAATACCAGCTTCTACTTTCTCATTCGATATCGTGTGGATCTTAGCCATCTTGTGGGCAGAGACAAACCTATCGTCAAAGACTTTCCGAAGCTGAGACGGAGCGTAGAGAAGCTTGCCACATTTGAAGATGCTCCAGCCACAAGTGCTGATGATGAGGCTAATTGCGAAGAAGGCGGGCGTGGTCATGTGGAACGTCTGCTGCGAGATATGTTTGGTGCCTACTACCTTGATGCTTTCAAGACAACCGCATACTTTGCTGACTGTATGTATGAAGTTGTCACGTCAATGGAGATGAACAGCTTCAAGAGCCTATTTAACTTCAAGCGAATTAGTGCCGTACGACGTCTTGATGACGAAGCCACAGACAAAGGAGGCGAGCTGAGTCGAAGTGCAATCGAGATTGCTCGAAGCGATGAAAATTGGAATGCCATGGTGCTTGATTTGCCCGATCAGGTTTCCGAGCCGTTTGAACGCGCTGAGATTATGGATCATGTACGAGCGCAGTCGATTGACACACTCCAAAACGCAATGAGCGAGGTCTCTACAGCTAACGGTGGGCATGCGGGCACACTCGTACTCGACATGGCCGTCACTGACGAGTCCGTCCTACGGCTGATTGAGAACGTTACACATGTGAAGTATGCCATCAATGACTATTGTCTCGGCGAGTCATCGCAGGGATTGGGCTTCAACAACCTCATGTACATCCTGCTCGAGCTGGAGAAGTTCAAGAAGTCCGTTGATCCACTCGTGGTCAATTTTTTCGTGATCGAAGAGCCAGAGTCTCACATGCATCCACAGATGCAAGCGATCTTCACGAAGTGTCTTTTCAGATGCTACAAGGAGACGACCAATCTAACCGGTATGGTAACCACACACTCGCATGAAGTCGTGCGCGATACAACGATGACGCAGCTGAGGGTGCTCCGGGAGAAAGATGAGTTCACAAGCGAGCTTTATGACTTCCAGGAGTTCATCGAGCAACGCCCTGATGAAGAACGGAAACGGTTCTACTCGTTGCTCTATGGCATCAACTTTTCTGACATCATATTTTCTGATCGGGTCATCCTGTATGAAGGGGACACTGAGCGGATGCTCATCAAGAGCGCACTAGGCGACGAAGCCTACAAGACGCTCCATAATAGTTACGTCTCATATGTGCAGGTAGGAGGGGCGTATGCGTGCTACTATCTCGAACTTGTACGTTTTCTCAAGATAAAGACTCTTGTGATTACTGACATCGACTACGAATCGGGTCTTAGGGACCCAGAAGGCATTAAGGAGTCCGAAACAACGAACGCTACGCTCAATACTGTTTACCCAGTAAAGAAAAGTGGAGATAAACCTGCTGTTAAAGATCTGTATGCATGGGGTCGGGCTGACATTCCTAAGATTCAAGACGGACTTGTCGCCATTGCTTTCCAAGGAGAGAAAGACGGCTGTACGCGAACGCTTGAGGAGGCTATGCTCGCAAGATACTGCAAGATGCGCATTAGTGGCACCAAGACGAGGGACGAATGGGAGACTTTGAGGGATTCGTCTAGTGAGAAATATAAACTAAAGTTCTCCATCCCAAGGAAAATTGATGGGAAAGATGTGGCAGGTGATACTCCGATCAATCTGAGGGACATTGAGAATGCGACATCGAACAACAAGACCGACTTTATGTATTCCGTCATCCTAAATGAGCTAGTTCCAAATATGCTGCCCTACTATATTGAGAGAGGACTAAAATGGCTGGCGAGCTGAGCAACTGTCACCTGATAAACGCTCCTGCCGGCAGTGGGAAGACGACGGCCATCGTCCAGAAAGTTCGCGACATTGTTGTCTCCCAACCTCAGGATAACGTGCTCTGCATTACGTTTACGAACCGTGCAGCGGATGAGCTAGCGGCCAAACTTCCCAAGGGAAATGTCCTTGCAGGCACCATTCACTCGTTTCTGAGTCAGTTCATGGACAGATACTTCCGTCTACCCGCAATTGTCGATTTGTGGTTCGAGCTATATAGAGAAAAGATCGAGCAGCGCATTCGCAATGAGGATGCCGACGAGAGGGTCGAGGAGAGAAATGCCCATTATCGCGAAGAGCATGGTGCCCTCGATATGGAGACAGTGCGGGCAGCCATCGAACGCATCTACTACGACGAGACTCAACACGACTTCCTTTACTATGGAGGGCTCTCGCACGACTCGCTCCTAACGTTCACTGAGCAGGCCTTCGAGCGCTTTCCGGCCATCTCTGATGCACTTGGAGCAAAGTACCAGCACATTTTCATAGACGAATACCAGGACACGTCCGCGTCGGTACTGCGATTGTTCAATATGTGCGTGGCCGGAAGTGGCTCCCAGCTCTACCTCTATGGGGATCGCATGCAGCAGATCTACCAGTCCTACGACGGATCGTTCGAGAAGGAGCTTGCTCTCTTCGACAGAAGCGAGCCACTGTGTGTGAACTACCGCTCGCAGCCAGCGATCGTGAGCTTGCTGAACAACATCTACAACGACGAAGATGCCAGACAGGAAAGCTCGCCGGAGATGCGCGAGGCGTACTCTGCCAATAAGCCTCGTCTGATTATCACCGATGACGTAGATGAAGCTATTCAAAGCGTCCAAACGGAATACGACAATCCACTCGTACTGCGGCTTTTCAATCGGGAGCGCTTTGAAGCGATAGATGCGCTCGGTCTATACGAGGCTTTCAGCGGAATGGAGCGCTATAGGTACGGGCAGAAGTACAACCCCGTAGATGTGCTCACGACCACTGCAAGGGACAACCCTGACCCCATGATGAAGCTTTTCTACCATATCGCAGGTATGTGCAACCTGTTTGGCGGAGGACAATACGGGTCTATCATCTATACGCTCAGGACGAACGATGACGTCTTTGACCGCACAAGTTGGCGTGTCAAGCGCCATGAGGATAAGGTCGCTCTGCGACAGAGGCTCGAGCGTGTCTTTGCTGTGCTCAAAAGCGAGACAGGGACAGTAGGCGACCTTTTTGAGGCTACTCGCGCCAATATGTTTCTACGCGATGAGTTTGTAGAGGGAATAGAAAGCGAAAGGCAGGAATATGAGCCTCTTCTTGCTGTCAACACCGATCAGCTGATCCATGCATATGACTATCTGAATAGCCAACCCGTCTCAACCCAGCACGGCGTGAAGGGGGAGAGCCATGAGAGCGTGATTTTCGTTGCAGAGAACAGCACCCACAACCCGCATGTAAATATGTCTGGTCTTTTCGAGATGTGTACCAAAATAGACATTGCACTCAACAACTTTCAGCATTTTTACTACGACTACTCGGCTTCCGTGCGCGCCTTGGAACGTACCCTCGGAATTACAGTATCCAAGATGAGTGCGGCCGACTATGCCGTACGTTCTGAGGTTATTGACAGAACTGTTGCTGAGAATCAGAAAGCGTTTGAAAGCAACGAGTATTATCATTTCTTTTTCGACCAAGCGCTCAGAACCTATGGTGGTAAGAAAAACACGAACAATGCGAAGAAAGTCCTAAAACCGAGCACCGTGAGCTCAGTCTTCATGGCATACAAGCTCCTCTATGTTGGTTGCTCGCGGGCGAGGAACAGTCTCACGGTCATCGTTAGGAAGAGCATGCTCAGAAACATGGATGCTCAAAAGGCCAAGTTTGAGGAGCTAGGCTTTGAAGTGACTGGCTGAAGCTTGAAGTCCAACACCATTAGGTATGCATAGGCCGTCTAGGTGTTGCGCGCCAAGACGTTGTTTACACGTGACATGGGCGGAAGACCCCCGCAGGTGCTGTGCGGCCTGCCCCAATCGTGGTGGTCGACGAAGGAGGAGAGGGCCTGGCGTAGGTCCACTCCTTCGCCAGCGTCTGGTCCGTGCGCTCCCCCTTGCCGTTCTGCCATAGGCTGTAGGGCCTGGTGAAGACGTGTGAAGTGGTTATGTGTTCCGTCAAGCCTTTCTGAGCCATCAACGTCATCTTTTTCTGAGCCACGGCGTCACGGCATCTGCGCCGCCTTCTTATCCTGTTGCATGAGCGCATGTCGCATGCGCCAGGACTCGCCGTGGAACTGCACGAGCCTACCGTGGTGCACGATGCGGTCGATCACCGCGGCAGCCATCTGGTCGTCACCGAAGACGGTTCCCCACCTCGAGAACTCGAGGTTGGTGGTGATCACGAGCGACTGCCTCTCGTAGGCGTCCGAGATGACCTGGAACAGCAGCCTCGCCCCGTCCAGGTCGAGCGGCAGGAACCCCAGCTCGTCTATCACGAGAAGCCTCGCGCGACCCAGCTGCGAGAGCTCGCGGTCCAGCCGGGCCTCCCCCTTGGCACGGCGCAGGCGCATGACGAGCGACGAGGCGGTGAGGAACCTGGCCTCGACGAGGGATGCGCAGGCGAGTGCGCACAGCGCACAGGCGAGGTGGGTCTTGCCCGTACCGGAGGCCCCCATGAGCACGAGGTCCTCGTGCGCGCCGACGAAAGAGAGGGACTCCAGGTCGGCGCGACCGAACCCCTCGGGGAACGACACCGACGTCCAGTCGTAGCCCTCGAGCGTCTTGGCATAAGGGGCGGCACAGCGGCGAAGGAGCTGCCTTCTCTTGGAAGCATCCCTCGATGCGGCCTCGGCCTCAAGGTAGCCCAGCAGGTACTCGCGCTGTCGCGGCGTGCCACCCGCCGCCCATTCGGCGAGCACCGACCTGGTGAGTGAGCAGCGCGACCCCGCGACGAGGGCGCGCCCGACGACGTCTGTCACGATGCATCGACCTCCCTCAGGAACCCGTCGTAGACGGTGAGGTCGGTGACGCCCGCGTCCGAGCGACCCGCCGCCATCCTCCTGGCCACCATGTCGACGGACGCGGCATCGGGGAGGGCGCCGCGCACACAGACCTCGGCTGCGGCTCCGACGGCGACGTCGAACCCGAAGGAGTCGCTGGTGGCCGACACGGCACGCAGGACCTGCCGCCTTGCCGCCACGTCGGCCCTGTCCAGCACGTCGCGTAGCACTGGCGGCACATCGGCCCTCAACGGTGACTCCGACCAGGCCCGCGGGCGTGCTGTGAGCGCCGGGATGAGCGAGGCGGGGTCACGTACCGTGCCACCGGCGTCCGACCAGGCCCTGGGAAGCGTCGCGGCATGCCGTCCGTGCTCGTCGAGGATCTCGACGCCGTCGGCGCGCATACCCACGAGCATCCACCTGTCGTGCCAGTAGGGACCTGCGCAGTAGCGGACGCTGCCAACCGTGACGCACCCCTGCTTGTCGGCTCTCCTGCGCTCCCAGCGCACGGCGTCGAAGCCGACGCCGGGGAGTGCCGACAACGCATGACGGTCCTCCGCGAAGACCTCGGAGATCACGACGTGGGCGCGGTAATGCTCCTCGCCAAGCAGTCTGTCGCATCCAGCAAACAGAGATGAGGCGAGCACGGCGAGCGACGGTGCCGCTGGCGGCGGTGACATGAGGTTGCGCCTCAGGAACCCAACGGCATTCTCCACGGAGCCCTTCTCGTTGCCGGAGTAGGGGTTGCAATACGTCGAGCGACAGCCGTAATGCGCACGGAACTGCGAGAAGAGGGCTGACTCCCGTGTCACACCGCACATGCGTCTGCCAGCCTCGGTGGCGTTGTCGAGCACGAGCTCGGTCGGCGCCCCTCCCACGTGCTCGAACAGGGTGCGGAGTCCCGCACACAGGCACTCGGCGGCCTCCGACATGAGCGGGACGCAGAAGCGCGCGTTGGAGTGCGGGAACGACATCACAAGCAGGTGGAGCTCGGTGCGTTCGCCGCCGAGCCAAGCCGCCGCATGACCGAAGTCGACCTGTGCGATCCCGGCCGGCCAGTCGAGTTCGAGGTATCCATCCCCCGCAGGTGTCGTGTCCTCCCGGATCCTTCTCACAAGACGTTCCACGGAGGAGCGCGAGCCGACGTATCCGTGGTCATGCACCAGGTCATCGTAGATCTTGCGTGCGGTCCTGCGCTGCTTTCTCGGTACCGCGAGGTCGTCGCGAAGCCACGCCATGACAAGACGCGCCCATGCGTCCGTGGCCGGATGCGGCGCGTTGCGCAGCATGGGTGTGACCGGTGACATGTCTGTCATTCGTACATACCTTGCCACGGTGTTCCTACTGATCCCCAGCCTTGCGGCGATGCTCCTGTCGGAGTCGCCCCGGGCATGCATCACCCTGATATCCTCTTGAGTTGGCCTGGGCATTGTCATCCTCTCCATCCTTCCCGGCGGGGTCTCATGGAAAAGGTCCGCCGGAAAGGGTATACGCGAGCCACGATGCCCGGGCCGCCCCATGCGGCCGGCACATCCACGAGTGGCCCGGTTTGTCTGACGCGGGTGGCTCACATCTCGGTGACGGCGATGGCCCAGTTTTCGGTGACGTTGTGGCTCAGTTCACATTGAAGCAAAACAGGTTAGGGGACCCGGACAAAAAGCTGGACCGGAATTGGTCCAGATGGGAGTCCGGATGCCTCACTATACGGAAGAACAGAAGAAGATAGCTCTCGGGATGTCGGATGAATGCGGATCGGTCACCGAGGCCACACGCAGACTTGGCTATCCATCTAGAAGCGTGTTCTATCATCGGGCCAGGAACGACGATGCCGCAGGAAGGCGTGCCGAGGGCAAGGCATTCTCGCGCTACCCCGCGGGCATAAGGGAGGAGGCCATACGTCTTGCCGAGGGCGGACCCGGTGACTCGGAGGTCGCATCCCGCCTTGGCGTCTCCAGTCCGACAGTGGCCTGCCGCTGGGTGAGAAACGCGAGGAGAGGCAGGCAACCGATGCCAAGGAAGCCGACGCCCGTGATCGGGGCCGGACCGGCCAGCGACGGCTTCGAGGGCGATGAGGTTGAGAGGATCCGCCGACTCGAACTCGAGAACGACATCCTGCGAGGGGTGGTCGATCATTCAGAAGTCGGATGCCTCGAGAGGCTGACGAACAGGGAGAAGACCCTGATCATCAACAGCTTGAGGCTGAGGACAGAGTGCCCCTTGAGAGAACTCACCGCTTTCTTGGGGATATCGAAGAGCTCCTATGAGTACCAGCGCAAGGCCCTTCTGCGACCTGACAAGTATGCCTTGGCACGCACGCGCATACAGGAGATATTCGATGAGCATGATGCCAGATGGGGCTCGGAGCGGATATGGGCGGAACCCAGGAGGGAAGATGGCGACACGAGGCCGCTCGTCGTCTCCGAGAGGATCGTCCGCGGGATCATGAGGCAAGAAAACCTGAAGGTCGTCTATTGCAAGAAGAGACGCCACTACAACTCCTATGGCGGAGAGCAAGGAGAACGACCTGGGAATCTCGTGAGACGCAACTTCCATGCAGACAGGCCGAACGTACTATGGCTTACCGACATCACCGAGTTCGGACTCGGACGAGGCAAGGTCTACCTCTCCCCAATCATAGACTGCTTCGATGGCAAGGCCGTCTCGTGGAGCATCTCGCAGTGCCCTGATGCGGAGCTCGTGAGCACCATGCTCAAAGATGCGACGTCAGTACTCAGGAAAGATGAGAGGCCCATTCTTCACTCAGATGGCGGAGTCCACTATCGGTGGGACTGCTGGGTCGGGAGATGCGATGAGGCCGGGATAACCAGGTCGATGTCGAAGAAGGCTTGTTCGCCGGACAACAGTGCGTGCGAGGGCTTCTTCGGCAGGCTCAAGAACGAGTTCTTCTACTACAGAGACTGGCGCAACATGGCAGTCAAAGACTTCATGGCGGCACTTGATGAATGGGTCAGATACTATAACGAAGGCCGAGCCAAGAAGTCGCTCGGTTGGCTGAGCCCGAACCAGTACAGAAGAAGCCTTGGTCTAGCCGCTTGGGCTCGTCCAAGAAAATGTCCGGGTCCCCTTACATCGTGAAAGTTGGTGTAAGGCCGGAAGTAGAGCTGGCAGGCGCGGTGTCCCTGAGCAGGTCTGCGGCGGGGGCCAGAAGCTCCAGGATGGCCGCCATGTCCTCAACGGAGCGGATGCCGCGGGTTCCGATGACGAGCTCGTCGGTGTCCCCGTAGACGCCCCAGAGGCCGTTCGTGACGTCTGTGACCCCGTGCCCGTCGTCATAGGAGGCGTTGCCCATGTCGGCAGGCATCCGGGTGAGGAGCACCCATGCGGCCGTGCCGCGCCGTGCCTCCCGCGCGGAGGCGAGCTCGCAGGCGAGCACCCAGTCCCTCTCGGACGGGTGCCATGATCCCTTGTTCCTGTCCTGCGGTCCTGGCATGGATGCCACTCCCCTTCGTCTGGCAATGCCACGAGCATATTCTTCACGGCGGACACGAATTCGCAGGTGGAGGGTCCACGGCACCGAGGGTGTAAGCGGACAATAAAATGTCACAACTGATGGCCATGGAATGTCAGAATCCATGGCCACGTTTGTCACAACCGGTGGCCAGGAATGTCACAACCCCCGCATGTCGGAACCACAATGGTCAGGTCCATGCCGGACCCGACCATTGGAGAGCAGATGAAGGAGATCGGGGTGTATCAACTAATCCAGGACCTGCGCAGAAGAGGGTTCAGCAGGAACGCCGTCGTTGCCAGGACGGGGGCCTGCTGGCGCACGGTCGACAAGTACTGGGACATGACGCTGGAGGAGTACGAGAAGCACGAACAGGTCGGCCGTCCGGCCGCCAGGGCCCTCGAGGCATACGACGACGTGATCGTCCAATGGCTGCGCGAGTGGCCGGACATGACCGCCGCGCAGGTGCTCGGCTGGATCGTCGAGCGCTATGGCGAGGCTCCTGCCAGCGAGAGGACGGTGCGCAGGCACGTCGTGGAGCTCAGGGAGGAGAACGGCATACCCAGGTCGCAGGCGGGAAGAGCGTACGAGGCGGTGCCCGAGCTCCCGTTCAGGCATCAGACGCAGGTCGACTTCGGCTGCGCATGGATGCCGACCGCCGACGGAGGCAGGGTGCAGGTGAGGTTCTCCGTGCTCACGCTCTCGCGCTCGCGCATGAGGTGGGGTCGCATGCAGTCGAGGCCCTACAAGAGCCATGACCTCGTGCGGGACATGCGAGGCTCCTTCGCCTTCTTCGGCGGGTGCACCGAGGAGTACGTGTTCGACCGGGACGCGGTGCTGTGCGCGGCCGAGAACGCCGGCGACGTGATCATGACCAGGGAGATGGAGGCGCTGCGTCAAGACGTCGGCTTCTCCGTGTCCGTGTGCCACGGGGCCGACCTCGAGACCAAGGGCAAGGTGGAGAACGCGGTGAGGTTCGTGAAGCGCAGCTTCCTGGCCCACAGGACCTATCCCGGCAGCGACGAGGCCTTGAACGAGGAGCTCGCCGCCTGGTTCGAGCGCACGGGCAATGCCAAGCCGAACGGCACCACCAAGGTCGCCCCCGCAGCGCTCTTCGAGCTCGAGCGACCGCACCTCGCAAGGGTCGCGGCGGCGTCCGTCCATGCCGGGAGGGAGCGCCGCCGCGTGAGGAAGGACAACACCGTGGTGTTCCGTCAGAACCGCTACTCGCTGCCCCTCGGGACACACGATAGCACCCCCGAGGTCGAGATCGAAGTGAACGACGGCAGGTTGAGGGCATATTCGCCGGCGGGTGATCTGCTCGCCGATCACGAGGTGAGCGAGGCCACGGGGGTCCTCGTGCAGAAGAGCTTCCACCGTCACGACCGTGCGACCCGCATCCTGAGGGAGACGGGCAAGGCCGTCGGACTCCTGGGAGAGGCACGCAGGCCGTACCTCGAGAGGATGTGCGCCGAGCACCCGCGCTACGAGTGCGACCAGCTCGCGCTGGTCTGCCATGCCTGGGCCGAGTGCGGCGGCGACGCCACCGCGGCGGCGATTGACCACTGCTGGGAGGAGGGGCTCCTCGGTGCGAACGACGTCCTCGCATGGGCGAGGGCACATCAGGGGCCGCATCCGGCGGCGTCAGCTGACCTCGCGGAGCTCTACGGGACCCGCGTGGCCAAGCGTGACCTGGCCGACTATGGGCAGGTGGTGTGAGATGGGCTGCGAATACAGCACGCTCGAGGTCAACAGGCTGCTCCCCCGGCTGCGGCTCAGGCAGGTCGATCTCGTCGGCGTGTTCTCCAACCAGACGGACCTCTCCCCGACGCATGCCGTCGAGCTGTTCCTGCGCGAGGAGCTCAGGCTCAAGGAGGAGCACAAGCGGGAGGTGAGGTTCAAGCGGTCGCACCTCCCTGCCCGCAAGTCGCTTGGCGAGTTCGACTTCGGCTTCCAACCCTCGGTGAGCAAGCAGGTGATCCTCAACCTCATGGACATGACCTGGCTGGACCAGGCCTTCAACGTCTGCCTGCTCGGACCGACATCCACAGGCAAGACCATGCTCGCGACGATCCTGGGCTACGAGGCCCTCGACCGAGGCTACGACGTGTGCTTCGAGAAGATGGACACGCTCATGCATGCGCCCGAGACGAAGGACTTCGTCCCGGCGAGCGAGCGCAGGGTCAGGGAGCTGACGCGTGCCAGGCTCGTCATCGTGGACGAGATCGGTTACGAGAGGCTCGGCCAGGCGGAGGCGACCCTGCTGTTCGGCTTCGTCTCGCAGTGCGCAGAGAGGACGAGCCTCGTCGTGACGTCGAACAAGGGCTTCGATGAGTGGGGCGGCTTCATGGGGGACACGGACCTTGTCGCGGCAATCGTGGACAGACTCATCTATCGCAGCGAGATCACCGACATCGACGGCCCGAACTATCGGAAGGACCGGAGGCAATCCATCAGCGAGTGGTCGGCATCGAAGAAGGGAGGGGCTCAGCAACGGGAGAAGTGAGGTTGTGACATTCTTGGCCGAAAGTTGTGACATATGCTTGACCGCTTACAGAGGGCCCCGGATGCCTTCCCGGGCGAGCCCAGGCGGCCAGACGAGGGTCCTCCAACCCCGAGGCGCTGAAACCATTGGCAAGGCTGTCGACGTCGGATGCATGGTGACTATGCTCCCCTCGCGCGCGTCAGGTGTCCCTGCGCGCGAGGGGAGCGGCCGCGGGAGGGCTTGGCTGCGGCCGTGGCGGTGGAAAAGGGGGTGCCGTCCACGTTCTCCGTGGACGGCACCTCTGCCACCGTGGGCGGTCTGTCCTTCGCCCCAGGGTCTCACTCCTCCCACGAGTAGGCGCCGACGAGATGGCGCAGTCGGGCGCAGCGCTCGCCCACGATGGAGATGGCGATGACGTCGACGCGGATGCGGTCGAGCATCGGGTGCGCGGCGAGGTGGAGGAGGGCGAGGCGGCGGAGCTCGGATTGCCTGGCCCCGTCCACGGCGAGCGTGGGGATGGCGTCCCCGCCTCCGAGGTCGCGGCTCGTGCGGACGCCCACGAGGACGGTCTCGCCGTCGTCGTCCGCCACGATGGGCAGGTCGTTGCACCCGTTCTTCTCGTCGGCGACCTCGTAGCCGCGTCTCGCGAGGTAGAGGCGGGCGAGCTTCAGGCCCTCGGCCTCGACCTCCTCGGGCGTCATGTCGGCCACCGGGGTCGGCTCCCGCCCCTCCTCGTCCGCTGCCGTCACGTTGCCGTTGTCGTTGCTGCTCATGCTGGCTCCCTAGGACGTGGGGGCCCTTTGCCCCCTCGATTAAGAGAGCAAGCAAGGCCCCTCCTCCCCGTCCGCGCGTCCTTGCGGGCGTGGCGCGGCACGGACGGGGAGGAGGGACCGTCGGGGAGCGGGAAGAGGTGCTTGCTCCCCGTGCTAGCGTCTTAATCGAGGGGGCGAGACGTCGCGAGCGAGCTTGCGAGAGAGCCCGCATCTGGGCTTCCGGCGCAGCGCCATGCTGGGATGCCTTAGGTGGACAGCACGCTATTCCCCGCTGCTGTCGATGTCTGCGATGAGGCCGTTGCCCCAGTCGACGGCTTCCGCGAGCGTCGGTAGCACGTCCAGTCCCTCGGACTGCTCGCGATAGATCGCGTCCCACCCTTCGGAGGCGACGATCACAGGTGGCCAGGCCTGCTGCCTTCGGTAGTCGAAGAGCCGGACGCAGGTCTCGTGCGTGGCGACGAGGTCGGGTGCGCCGTTCCGACAGATGACCTGCAGGTCAATGAGGTCGTGTGCCCGCGAGCTCCCGGGGGAGGTGAGGGCATGCAGCTTCTGGGCCACCTGGTGGGTGAGTGACATGAGCGCCACCGGTCCCGGCTCGGGGAGCCCGACGGCTGCGAACAGGTCCACGATGTCGGGTGCGATGACGAGGTCGGCCCCGTCCGCGTCACCTATCTCGTCATGACCGACCTCGAGCGGCACCGTGACCCAGGGCTGTCCGTCGTAGGAGAGCCTCACCTCGAACGGCTGCATCACATAGGCGTCGGGGACGTCCTTGGGATGTGCCGGGCGTCCGGCCACGAGGCGTCCCGTGAAGCCGTTCCATCCCCTCGCGAGGGACCTCCCGAGCTCTTCCAGGAAGGAGGCGAGGTCGCACGGGCGGGCGGCATCGAGGTCCGCGGTGAACCGCGTCCTCGTGCGTCCGTAGCGCATCTTGAGGGGGCTGCCGCCCTTCACGACGCCTGCGGGGAGCATCTGGCCCACGATGACGTTCGCGATGCAGGTCCTCGTCATGAGGTGGCCGTGCTCGCCCCCGGCCGCGCGCCTGATCGCCATGTCGAGGTTGCGTCTGCTGTTTGGTCGCCTCATCCGTCCGCCCCCAGCTCGCCCAGGAGGCCGGCGGCCTCCCTCGGCGTGACGTACCCCTGCCGTTCTGCCTCCCTGACCGCCCCGCCGAGACGCTCCGGCATCACGTGGCCCATGCAGGAGCGGATGGCGTCGGCCACGGGCTGGGACGGGATCCCGACATAGCTCGTCGTGGGAGCCCCCTTCCTGGCGTGCACGAGGCGGACGTGGGACGGGAGGGACCTGCGCACCCGCCCCGTGGTGGCCACCTGGACGTAGGCGGGGTTGGTGGCGGCCAGCCCGAGGAGCCCCAGGACGGACTCGCCCCAGAGGAACGCCTCCGGCCCCGCGAGCGCGACGGTCTCGGCGTAGGGGTCCTCCTCGGTGGGGGCGTACCACTCGACGCGGTAGAGGCCCTGCCCGAGCCGCTGGAGCTTGCCCCTCCTCGCGAACTGCACGAGCTCGTTGTTGGAGATGCCCAGGGCGCGCGCCTCGGAGGACGTGATCATGCCGCGGGTGTCGGCCGTCGCCTCGTATATGTCGTCAAGCTTCGTCATGCCAATAGCATGACGGATACGTGTTTGTTTTGACATACGGCCGCCTCTCCTGCTCGTGACGACAGGACGAAGACCTCGAAGTGCTTGCGTAGACCGGCGGCATCGAACACGCCCTCCAGAGACGGCCATGCGTCGGAGATGACCCCCAGACGATAGCGCCGAGAGAGTATGGGAACGGTTTCGATGACATCCGGATAGAAGGCATACTTCTCATGGTTGTCCGCCAGGTCATGGGCGAGGGCATCGATCTGACCTGCGCTCAACCGCAGCTCTGGCAGCGTTGCCGAAAGCTGCGCATAGGCTTCAACGTAGAGTGCGTACTCCTCGCTGACCGTTTCGATGTGGGCATCGACCGGTGCTGCTGCCCTCACGGAATCAAGGCCGTTCCTACGTCTCCTGCGAGACAGTTTCCGCCATTGCTCGATACCGACGATCGTGAGCAAGCTCGGCGGTATGAACCACTCTCCCGTGACGGGGTAGTTGAGCGTCCTGCCGCTGTCAAAGAACAGCCACTCGACCTGTCGGGGAATCTCCGTGCGACCATCCAAACCGATCTCTCGTCCCGGTGGCCTGCATCGTCTTCCGTATCCACCTCAGCGCTGATTCCCGTGCCGCTTTTCCTCAGGCAATTCTCATCCTGAATCATTCAACCGGCGTCAAGTGGTCGAGCTTGCAAAAACATTTTTAATCATATTATCATGCGATGCGTGTCGTTCAGAACCTATACAGGATTTCGGGGGAAACAGATGAATCAGAGATTTGCAGGTCTTCGCAGTCTAGTGGAGACGGATCACGCCAACATCTGCGAGATCGTCGCCGTCAAGAACGGCGAGACCGTATATGAGGACACATGGCACGGTTTCGCACCCACCGACGCGCTCAACGTGATGTCGGTGACGAAGAGCGTGGTGTCCCTGCTGATCGGCATCGCCGTCGATCGGGGCATGATCGATGGCGTCGAGCAGAACGTGCTGGATTTCTTTCCAGACTATGTCGTGAGACGTGGCGAGAGAACCATCCAGCAGGTAAGGATCAGGCACCTGCTCACCATGACCGCACCCTACAAATACAGGTCAGAGCCATGGGCAAAGATATGCGCCAGTCCCGATTGGACAAGAGCAGCGCTGGATATCCTGGGTGGCCGTAACGGAATCACCGGAGAATTCAAGTACTCCACATTGGGCGTCCAGATCCTATCGGGCATCCTGACCAATGCGAGCGGAATGCCAGTCGTGGAGTTTGCGAATCGCTGTCTGTTCGAGCCGCTGGGCATCCCACGCCACCGCAACGCATCCGTCCATGACAAAGAAGAACAATACGGGTTCCTCATGTCGAAAGCGCCTCAGGAGGATGTCTGGATGGCCGATCCCAAGGGTGTCAATACGGCGGGATGGGGAGTCTGCCTGTCGGCACGGGACATGGCCAGAATCGGACAGATGTGTCTGCAGAACGGGAGCTTCGAGGGCCGGCGGATCGTCTCGTCCGAATGGGTCGGCGCCATGACGGAGCCCCGCATCGCCTGCGGGCAACGCTTCGGGAACATGTCCTACGGCTACCTCTGGTGGATCGTCGATGGGGAATCGCCGACTTACGCCGCCGTCGGAGATGGTGGGAACGTGATATATGCCAATCCCGATGCCGATGTCGTCGTGGCAATCACTGCAACCTTCAAGCCTCGCGTCTTTGATCGCATCCAGTTCATCCAGGAGCATGTCGAGCCGCTGCTCATGGGTGCTGGGAACGATTGAGTAAGGTTCTGTTAACCCAGCGGGTTGCTACCATGCCGTACAGGAAGGCGTTGGGACGTACTCGCGCTGAAGGTTTGTGTGGTCATGCCACTATAATGGTCGTTGGAGCTCATCGAGCTAGAAGGTGGAGCGCACATGGCGAGCGACGAGGGATACCTGGCCTACGTGATGGATCTGCTGGGCGACGTGCCCGACGTGCGCCATCGCAAGATGATGGGCGAATACGTGCTCTACGCCTCCGGCAAGGTGTTCGGTGGCATCTACGACGACCGTTTTCTGGTCAAGAGAACGCCAGTGTCCAAGCGACTGCTACCCGATGCGCCCGAGCAGCTGCCCTATGAGGGGGCAAAGCCCATGCTGCTCGTCGACTTCGAGGATCGTACCCGTCTGGCCGAGCTGGTGGCGGCCATGCTGCCGGAGCTGCTCGAGCCCAGGAAACGGAAGAAGTAAAGCCTCCATGCAAACCGGCTTGCTGGGTCTGCCGGGGGTGTGACCGATGTGTTGCCAGCCGTTATCGGGAGAATAACGGCGGGAGAGCCAGGCGGAGAAAATGCCGATTACGCCAGAGCTTGCAAAACCTCGAGCGTTGTCGTGCGGAACGTCTTGAACGAAAGGCCTTTGCTGTACGCGAGCCTATGCGGTTTATCCGCGGTGCTATGGGGCTGTAAACTTGAGAGCAGCAGCTTCTCGCCGATTAAAGATGTTATGCAGTGATAAATAGGATCAGGCGAATTCATGAAGAGAAGTCTGTGTTCGTGCAGGTAGGAAGCTTGTAACGTTATCGAGGAATGCAAAGATGTTACGCAGTGATAAATAAGAAGGCTAGGCCCAAGCGGGGATATATCCCCGGAATTTCGGCCCCGCATCGCCGTCTTCCTCTTCGATCAGTTTGTTTTCGCTGCGTTCGCGGATGAGGCGGGAGATGGCGACGCCGTTTTTCTTTTCGTCTGGAAGGCCGAAACGCTCTCTCAGGGATTGATTGCTCATCGATTCGCTCGCGACACGGGTAGTAAGGTCAATCACAGCAATGCTGGCGTCGATCATGGATAGAGCGTTCTCCTACGCCTCCGATATCGTCATGACAAGCCTGTTCCCCCATACGATGGCCTCGTCCACGGTTGGGAGGACCGGCAGATCCTCCTTGGCGTGATCGTAGATCTCGTCCCAGTCTCTACCTTTGACGATGGTGGGAGGCCAGACCTGCTTCCTTCTCGAGGCGAACAGGCGCACGCAGGCCTCTTTCGTCTTCGGCATGTCGATGTCGTCGTGCGCGGCTATGAGCTGCAGGTCGACCAGGTCGTGCGCGCGGGCGCTGTTCTCTCCGGTGAGGCCATGGAGCTTCTGGGCTATCTGGTGGTGCAGCGACATGATCGCGACAGGTCTCGGAGCGGGGAACCCGAGCTGCGTGAACAGGTCGACCATGTCCTCGGAGATGCTGTGGTCGGGCTCATCGGTGTCACCGATCTCGTCATGACCGATCTCCAACGGCACCGTTACCCATGACTTGCCGTTGTAGGCGAGCTTGATGTCGAAGGGCTGCATGACGTAGCCTTCCGGTACGCCCGTGGGATGCGCGGGTTCGCGCTCCGCGATGGTGCCGGTAAACCCGTTCCAGCCGAACTCGAGCGATGCGGCGAGTTCGTCGATGAAGATCTCGAGGTCCTCATCCCTGGCGGCATCGAGGTCGGTGGTGAAGCGTGTGTTCGCATATCCATAGCGTAGCTTGAGAGCGCTTCCACCCTTGACGACTCCACAGGGCAGGAGTTGGCCGACGATGACGTTTGCCATGGATGTTCGTGCCTGCTGGGCTTCCCGTCCTCGTCCGTGGAGCCTTTCCAACGCAAGGTCGAGGTTGCGCCTGCTGTTGGGGATCTTCGTCATCGGTCTATCTCCTCGCTCAGGGCGGCATGCTGTGTACGGGTGACGAGGCCTTCCCGCCTTGCCCTGTCCGCGGCGTCACGCAGGCGCTCGGGCATCATCATGCCCTTGCAGGATCGGATGGCATCGAAGACGCTCTGGGAGGCGATGCCCTCGTAGCGGACCGTCTTCTCGTCTGTGTCACGGTGCACGACGACGATGTGGTCGGGCAGCGTCTTGCGGATGCGCTTCGGTGTGGCGACGTATAGGAGCTTCGGGTTGGTCGGTGCCAGGCCGTGCATCGCGATGACGGATTCGCCGAAGAGATAGGCCTCGGGCCCTACGAGCGCCACCGCCTCCGCATAGGAGTCATATGGTGTGGGCACGTAGCGTGCCAGGCGGTACAGTCCCCGTCCGACATGAATGAGACGTCCGCGTTTCGCCAGCTTGACCAGTTCGATCGCAGGGACACCCATCTTCTGTGCGGTGGCGGAGGAGACGAGCCCGTAGTCATCTACCGCCACTTCGTATATGTCATCATAGTAGGACATGGCAAGAGTATACCATTTGCGGTATAGAATTGACATAACGTCACATCCACCGGAACACGGCGCGCAACAGCTAGCCACGCGAAGAGTGAATCTGACTCACGACCCAGGCTCATGACACCCGATGCCCCCCTGGCACTCCGTCCTGCCGAACAACATGCGATGCTCCCCGGACGACAATGCGCGATCGCCCTCCGTCCGTCCCGTCACCTTGCCATCCTGAACCGCACGACCTCGCCGGTCTTCTCGGGTCTCCTGCCCATGATCTCGCCTATGGTCTTGGCTGCTGCCCGCTTGGCCGCGGGGTCGGCGCTCGCGTAGACGTTGAGCGTCATCGCGGCGTTGGTGTGGCCCAGGATGCTCGAGACGGTCTTCACGTCGACGCCCTCGGCGATGGCGGCCGTGGCGAAGGTGTGCCTGAGGTCGTGGAAGGTGGGGACCCGCCCCTGCGTGCCCACGAGCTGTGTTTGGGCAAGCCCCATCTTCGGAAATGTGCGTGACTTCCTTTCGGATTCCGTCACGAAGATTCTTCGGCTCCGCGCATGGGCGCGCCGCCCTCCCTATTGCCCTGACTTGCCCAGCATGAGCGAGTTCTCCAGCCTGTGGCTGGGCCCGCCGAACTCCACCAGCCTGCCGTGGTGCACGACGCGGTCCACGATCGCGGCGGCGAGCTTGTCGTCGGCGAACACCGTGCCCCACCTGCCGAACTCCACGTTGGTGGTGAAGATGACGCTCCTCCTCTCGTAGCTTTCCGATATCACCTGGTAGAGCAGGCGCGCGCCGTCCACGTCGAACGGCACGTAGCCGAACTCGTCGAGCACGAGCAGGCGCGCGCGGGCGACGTCGGCCAGCAGCGCGTCGAGCGCGCCCTCCCTCTTCGCCTTGCCGAGCGCGAGCACGAGCGACGCGGTCTGCCAGAACCTCACCGGCGTGCCCCCCGCGACGGCCCGCATGCCCAGGGCCACGGCCATGTGCGTCTTCCCCCGACCCGTCTTGCCGTAGAGCACGAGGTCCTCGGCCTTGGGAACGAAGCGCAGGGACAGCATCTCCTCCCTTCCCCAGCCGTCGGGAAAGGAGACGTTCGACCAGTCGAACCCCTCGGCGGACTTCCGCACCGGGAACCTCGCCTGCCTGAGCAGCCTCTCCCTCCTCGATCGGTCCCGATGGGCGAGCTCCGCCTCGAGCATCGCGCGGCACGCGTCCTCCTGGCCCGGGCTCGCGGCCTCGAGGAAGGAGTCCACCACCTCGTTCGAGATGAAGAGCGCCCTCGCGGCGGCCCTGGTCGCCGCATGCGCGGCCTCACGCCCGGAACTCGCCCTCGGCATCGCCGGCACCTCCCCTCAGCAGGCGGAGCGCCCCGTCGTAGGCGGACAGGTCGACCTCCTCGTCGTACGTCACGGACCTGGTCGCCGGCCGCGGCCCTGGCGGCCGACAGCGCCACGCTCGCCTCGTCGAGGCCCCCCGTCGCCACCAGTGACCTGAGCATCCCCTCGACGGCTGGCAGCCCAAGCCCCGCTCCGCGCTCTGGTCCCGGAGGACCCGGAGGCCCCTTGCGAGGTCGTCGCCGTCGGCGGAGTCGATGAACTGCCACGAGCCCACCGGGCAGCGAGGAGCGCACGACCGAGTCCCTCCAGCCGCCCGGGCGCATGCACAGCAGCCTGAGCTGCAGCGTCGGGTCGGAGCTGTCCGTCGGCGCGTCGCCCCACTCCCTCTCGTAGGTCGCCACGACCTCTCCGGTCGAGGCGTCGGCGAGCGTGACGTCGAACGCGCCCATGGCGACGACGACGTCGGCAGCCGGCAAGGCTGGGACCCGCCGAATAGCGGTGCGGTCCGCCGACGGTGACGACACCCTGCTTGCTTGCTCGCCTCGTCGACCACCTCACGCAGGAGAAGGGCCCCTCCGGGATCGGTGAGAGCACCGACCCTGTCCTCATCGAACAGCTCGAGCTCCGGGACGCCCCTCCTGTAGTGCGGCTTGCCGTCGCTGAGGGCCAGCGACGAGTCGAGGAGCCTCGCGTTGAACGCCCCTGACGTCGTGGAAGGAGGGAACCGGGGACGAAGAGGTTGCGCCTGTGGCAGCCCACCTTGTTCTCAACGTTGCCCTTCTCGTTGCCCGACCTGGGGATTGGTGAACGAGTAGTCGAGCCCGTAGTGCGCGGCGAAGAGCCTGAAGAGGTCGCTCACCAGGACCCTGTCTCCCATGCGGCGGCCCCACCTCGGTGGCGTTGTCGAAGACGGCGCGTCGGGGCACGCCGCCGACGAACTCGAAGACGTTCCCGGGCCCCTGGCACACGCACTCCGACGTCTCGCCCCAGAAGACCTGGGTGAGGCCGACGTTCGAGTGCGGGAAGCTCGCGGTGAGGTAGTGGCCGCGCGTCGTCACGCCCCTGACCCTGAAGTCGGCCTCCCCGAAGTCCACCTGGCACTCGCCCGGCAGCCAGGAGAGCTCGAGGTAGCCCGCCGCGTCCCTCGCGTCGCGCCTCGGCGGCCATCTCCTCCCGGCGGCGCCTGACAGTAGCGCTGCACCGTGGAGTAGCTGCCCTCGTAGCCCTCCTCCTCGCGGAGCCGCACGTAGACGCGCACCGCGGTGTGCCTCTGCTTGCGCCAGTTGCGACAGTCGTCCTCGAGCCACGAGTCGATCGTGGCCTCGTGGGGCGCGAGGGTCGGGCTCTCCACCTCCGTCGCCCTCGGGGGCTCCGGCGAGAGGTCGGCCATCCGCGCGTACTTCCTGACGGTGGGCTCCGAGACCCCCTCGGCCCGGGCGATCCCGGCGACCGACTCGCCCCTCCTCGACCTCCTGCGTATACTCTCCATCTTGTCCACGCTGATCATTCCTCCCAGGCCTCCCTTGGTCGTCACCGATGCAACGACAAGGTACGGCCTCCGCGGGGTGGTCGGCGTGCCCATGCTCATACCCGAAAGAATTTCGTGCTCGAACCCGAAAGGGAGCCCTCGCTCAAACCCGCACCTTAGAGGCTATCAAACACACACGAGCCCGAGGCATGCCGCGATCGTCTTCCATTGCCGCCATATCTCATGGGGATGCAGGAACGAGCCGTCGATCCCACCGAACACGTAGAGCTGACCGAGACCGCCGGACAGTCGCACTCCTGCCTCGACGCAGCCCTCGAGCATGGTCCGTCTCCGGACGTCGAGCAGGTTTATCAGGTCTGCCGGCAGGGGGATGTCGCGCATGCCCCCTGCCGTCTTCGGCGGCTTCACGTAGAAGCGTCCGTGGTCGCGTGCGATGGCCTGCCGTACCCAGAGGGTGCGTGTCGCGAGGGTCGACGTCGCACCACCTAAGTCCGCAGATCTCGCCCTCGCGCATCCCGGTCATGAGGGCCATCCTCACGGCCATGTTCGTGGTCGTGGGCGCGCCTTGGTCCAGGAACGCCATGAGCCTGCGGCGCTGCGTGTCGTCGAGGGCGTTGGGGGAGTAGGCAGGCAGCTTCGGCGGCCTCACCGCGGCGGCCGGGTTGCGCTCCAGCCTCTCGAGCATGACCGCCTGGTTGAGCGCACTCTTGAGCAGGGTGTGCGCCTTCCTCACCGTGGCGGGCTTGAGACCGCGTGCGTTGAGGGCGTTCTCCCATCGCTGGATGTCGTCCGGCCTGAGGTCGAGCAGCATGATGTCGCCCATGCCCTCCCGGATGTGCTCGGTGATGGAACGGTACGCCGTCACGGTGGAGCGCTCGATCGCGTGCGACCCCTCCAGCGAGTCCACGTACTCGTCCATGAAGGAGCCGACGCTCTGGTCACGTCTCCTGGTGCGGTCGAGCTCCCTGGTGGCCTTCTCCTCGAGCTCGTCCCGGACCTCGAGCAGCTCGCGCCTCGCTGCGGCCTTGCCTCGCGCCTCGAGGGTCACGGACGTCTGCTTCCAGTCCCCGTTACCGTCCTTGTACTTGAGGATGCCCCGGAACGGCGGTTTGGTCCCTCTTATGCAAAAGCTGGAGTAGTGCATGTCCGCCTCGATTCCGCACCAAATGCCTTGGTGCGCGCGCACCAAACTCATCGGCGACGTTGTCATTTCGAGGCTTAATCTAACAGGTTTGGCCGACTATCCGTGTCCTTCTTGGCGCATATGACCAGGTAGACTGCATAGTCTTAAAAAGGCCCCCGCTGACACGGAAGAGGTCGCAAGTTCAAATCTTGCAACGCCCACCATAAACTCGCAGGTCAGAGACTTGGTCTCTGACCTGTTTTCATTAGTCCACTAGCAGTCCACTAAACAGTCCACTAACCTGCTCAGCGTCAGTATTTCATCGGTAATCGGATGCGATGTTGGAAATCTTGCAACGCCCACCATAAACTTACAGGTCAGAGACTCGGTCTCTGACCTGTTTTGGTATCTGCCCAAATCCTGTCCAAGCAGCTGTCCAAATTGAGCCGGAACGGTCGGACGATTCGAATTGTCAAGTCGAGCTTGGACTAGGGGCATTTTGCGCGCAGGTGCTCGGAAAAGACCCATACAAACTCCACCAGGTTCTTGTTCGCACGGTCGTATTTCCCAAGAGGGCCATGCGCTTGCTTGGTCTCTCAGCGGAACAGCGACTGACAGCGATCTCCCAAGATGCATCCCATCATTGCGGGCGGATGGAAACATCCACCCCTGCCTTGGGGCAAGTCGAGATCCCGGAGAGCCAATGACCCAGACCTTGTTTCTTCACTTATCGCCCTTGAGTCGGTGCTGATAATCCCGAATGGGTTTCCGACCCCACGCCGTCGCATGCGCTCGGACGAACCTTACTGGCCCCTCGAAGCCCATGGTCGCACGGCCGGCAAGCACCTCTTCCCGCCGGCCGGCGTCCCTCCCGGGAACCCGCCGCACGCCACGCCCGTGACGCGGCGGAACCCCAGGAGGGGCTTGCACCAAGGCCTTCGAGGGGCCAAAGGGGTCCCACGTCCTAGGGAGCAGAGATGACCGAGAACGCCAAGACGCAGCAGCAGCCGACCACCGACCAGACCGAGGAGCCGAAGACCGTCGCCGGGATGACGGCCGCCGAGGTCGCAATGGAGGGGCGCAGGCTCGCCACGTCCTACCTCGAGAGGCGCGGCTACGCCGTCCTCGAGCGCGGCTGGCGGTGCGCCGCGGGGGAGGTCGACGCCGTGGCCGAGGACGAGGGCGCGCCCGTCCTCGTGCTCGTGAGGACCGCCCGCAGGCTCGGGGAGGGCTCCGACTCCATGCCCGGGCTCGCCATCGACAAGGCGGAGCAGGCCAGGTGCCGCAGGCTCGCCCTGCTCTGGCTCGCGGTGCACCCCGAGGCCGAGGGCGTCCGCGTGGACGTCATCGCCCTCAACATCGTCGGCGAGCGCTGCGCCCGCCTGCGCCACCTCATCGGCGCCTACCAGTGGGAGGAGTAGACCCTGGGACGAGGGACGAACCGCCCACGGTGGCAGAGGTGCCGTCCACGGAGAACGTGGGCGGCACCCCCTTTGCCCCGCCACGGCCGCAGCCAAGCCCTCCCGCGGCCGCTCCCCTCGCGCGCAGGGACACCTGACGCGCGCGAGGGGAGCGATGGTCGCCATGCATCCGAAGCCTGCCGGTTCTTGCCAATGGCCCCGGCACCTTGGGGATCGGAGGACCCCCGGTGTGTCTAGTCAATAGTCTGTCGACAGTTTCCGCATCGGTGTTTCGACAGTTTCTGCAGGAACCGTCATCCCGGCCTTTCTATGATTGTGACCTGTCGAGCATCAAGGCTGCGTCCATACGGTGACTGGTGCCGTTAAACTCGACCAATCTACCGTGATGAACAATGCGATCTATGAGTGCGGCAGCAAGCTTGTCATCGCCGAACACCGTTCCCCATCTGCTGAACTCGATGTTCGTGGTGACTATGAGGCTCCTCCTTTCGTAGCAGTCGCTCATTACCTGAAAGAGCAGTCTTGCACCCTCGACATCCAAGGGCACATATCCCAGCTCGTCGATGATAGGCAGGTCGCATTTCGAGATGTCCTTCAGCAGGGCCTCGAGGTTATGTTCCCTGTTGGCCCGCGTGAGTGCCAGGACGAGCTCTGCGGCCGTGAAGAACCTCACCGGCCTGCCCGCCTCCACGCATGCCATCCCCACGGCGACTGACAGGTGGGTCTTTCCACGCCCAGCCTTACCGTGAAAGACGAAGTCCTGCGCCTCATCTACGAAAGCGAGGGATCTCAGATCCTCTGCGCCGTAGTCCTCTGGGAAGATGACTTGTGAGAAGTCATAGCCCACGAACGACTTTGGCGCAGGGAATCGCGCCCTGCGCATCAGTCTCTCCCTCTTCCTGCGTGCCCTTACCCCTTGCTCGTACTCGATCACATCGCCAAGAGCCCTCAACTGTCCTGCACTCGCCTTCTCGCAGAAAGCGTCTATGGTCTCGTCGGAGAAGTACAACAGACGGGCCAGTCTTCTGATCTCAGCAACCTCCGAGCTCTTCATGTATGCCAAATCTGCTCACCTCCCGATCCCCATGGCCCGGTCGTAGTCGGCAAGGTCGGTTTCCTCGTCGTAGAGCACGGGCTTTGAGGACAGACCAGACGCCGCCATCGCGACACTCGCCTCGTCCACCCTGCCTGTCGAGGCAAACGCGAGCTCAGTTGCCTGTAGTGTCGAGATCCAGCCAGATCGCGCGCACTCGCTGCGCATTGCCCTGAGCTCGCCTCTGAGGTCGGCCCCCGGCAACAGATCCATATGATTTCGAAGATCCTCGGAGACGGCAGCTCTTACCTGTGAGTTCTTCCATGCCCCGACACGCGTGCTGAGTAGGCAGAGCTGCGACGAGGGATCGGTCTCGTCAGTCGGGGCAGATCCATAGCGGCGGGTGTGTTCGCAGACGAGCGTGCCGGATCGATCGTAGAGCTTGACGCAGAGGGCACCGAGCCCTAGGACGAGCTCTTGTCCGGCAAGCTCGGGCGCGGTCGAGTAGATATGTGGCCCATCGACTTGACCTTGCCTTTCTTGTCAGCCTTCGCCCTCGCGTAACGCACGCACTCGAACGGTCTTTCTGGCAACCCGACCATCGCGAAGCGATCCTCGAAGAACAGCTGCGACTCTGGCTCGCCCTTGAGCCAATGCGGCTTGTCGGAAAGCCTCATGCAGGCATCGAGCGGTCGTACGTTGTAGGTCTTCATGTCCCATACCTGTGGGACGGGGACGAAGAGGGAGCGCCTGACAACACCCACTTTGTTCTCCACGCTGCCCTTCTCGTTACCGGAGTGGGGATTGCAAAAGGAGTATGCGAACCCGTAGTGTGCTGCGCATCTCCCAAACACCTCCGTGGTGCGCACGACACCACCGATGCGTCTGCCCACACCTGCAGCATTGTCGAACACGATGCGCGTAGGGACACCACCTACGAACTCAAACGTCCGTCTCAACCCCTCACAGGTACACTCGGCGTTCTCTGCCGGGAAGACCTGGGCAAGGCCAACGTTCGAGTAGGGGAACACAAGCACGAAGTAGCTGAGCCTAGTTCGTATCCCACGGACATAGAAGTCAGCCTCACCGAAGTCGGCCTGTGCCTCGCCAGGAGCCCAGGTCAAGTCGAGGAACGAACTCCGACGTTCGCAGCGAGACTCCCTTGCTGCCCTCACGTATCTGCCCACGGTGGCCTCTGACACATCGGCACCGCACTCGTCGCGCAGGCGCTGCCATATTCTTCTCGCCGTGTGGCGTTGCTTCTTCCAGTTCGTCACATCTTGGTCGAGCCATTCTTGGATAAGGGGCTTGTACGGGTCGAGCTTCGAGGGCCTTGATATGACCACCCTGGGGGGATCAGGTGAGAAGTCATCCTTTTTGGGGTACTTATAGACGGTATCGCGCGAGACGCCTACTGCCCTGGCGATCGAGGCGACGCTCTCGCCATCCCTGCGCATCTGACGTATAGAATTGACATCGGACATGCTGATCATCGTTCCTTCCTGCCTTCCTGACGGACACCGAAGAACCATCAGGTTAGGCCGAGCGGACGGGTTGGCATGTTCTGCGTAAAGTGTCGAATTTCAGATGCAGATTCTGTCGAGCACGAGACTACTGCATACACCTCGAGGAGGCGGCGCGCTGGGCAAGCGCCTACGCTGCCCTCTGCGTGACCATCGACGGAACGATTCCATCCTATCGACCTCTCGGAGAGGTCGAGTCCTTCATGGCCGACAGCCGCGAGAAGCGAGGCACGACTACACCGAAAGGGGCGTCCATCAAATGACGGAAGCGGATTATCTGCTGCGTTCGAGTGCGATCTTCGATGCGGTTGGCCTCGATACGTTCGAAGGGTTTGTCGCAGTCGCGGGGAGGAAGATCCTTGCGATAGGCAGGGGGAGCGGCAGGGAAAAGCGAAAGGAGTAACCATGGTTACTCCTTCAAAGAAAGGCGCGATATTTTGGATAATTTTATTTCTTTTCTTGAAACGGTAAATCTGTTTAAGTGCTTCTCGACTAGTGAACTGGATAAATTGTTTCAAAATAATTTTTACCGTATCAGCACTTACTTCAAAGATTCCATAGTACATCTTCAGAATGAAAAATGTGAAAGCCTCGACATCATTTTGAGCGGGACTGTCTTAGTACAAAAAATTGATTCGGATGGGGATCTGCTCACGATTTGCAGTTTTTCGGCTGGTGAGACTATGGGAGAAAATCTTCTTTTTTCACATAGAAATTTTTATCCCATGACGATCACAGCAAAGTGTGATACGGAAATTCTCCAAATCAAGAAGGAATTAATTATAAAGCTGTGCCAGGAAAACATGAAGTTCTTAAATGGTTTTCTCCAGTCCGCATCAGACAAAACATTGATTTTAATGGGAAAAATCAAGACTTTGGCATTGAAAACTATCAGGCAATGCATCATTGAGTTTTTACTTTACGAGTATCACGTTCAAAAGTCTACAACCATTAAATTGAATATGACAAAAAAAAGAGTTGGCTGAAAAAATAGGAGTTCAAAGGCCTTCCTTATCAAGAGAGCTAAATAAAATGAGAAAAGATGGTTTATTATCTATGATTCAAAACAGATTACCATCACGGATGTTGATTTGCTGAATAAACTGCATATTTATTCCTAAAAATATTATTATGTTGAAGTAAACAGTGCCATAATTATGTCATTCTTTGCGGTAAGAAATATGGTTTGTTTTATCATTAACGTCAGAGGTATCGTTGAGACTGACTACCGCACTGGTTTCTTATAACAGCTCGAATTGATTTTTGTGGTAGCTCAAAACGCCGTCGTCCCTGAGCTTTGAAAGCTCAGCCGACATGGCGCTGCGTTCGACGGAAAGGTAATCCGCGAGTTCCTGCCTATTGAATGGGATATTGAAGCTGCTGCTTCCCGATTTCTTGGCCTCAACCGAAAGGTAGGCCATAAGCTTTTCACGGGTGGTGCGTTTCGAGGTGAATTCAATTTTCTGCGTCAGCAATATATTTTTCATGGATACGATATTCAACATATTCTGAATTAGCCTGCTGTGAAATCTGCACGCCTTGGCGCACGGAACGGCAAGTCTGTGACAGTCGATAAAGAGAAGATCGCTTTCGGTCGTTGTGATTACACTGACCGGAAGCGTTTTTATTTCCGCACATGCAAAGGATTCCCCAAACAAATTTCCAATGTCAATTTTTCCAAGAATGCTTCTGTTCCCGTAATAGTCGTCCTGCACGACCTGAACCTGCCCCGATAAAACGATGCCGAATTTTTCAATGCTTTCGCCGCTGGAAAATACCGTTTGCCCTTTTTCGTAATAAACCGATTTTGCGGTAAGGCAAGACAAAAGCGACAGTAAATCTGATTCTTCAATGCCTTTGAATAATCGTACTGTTTTCAGCACATCCAAATAATCTTTCATAAAATCCTCTTTCGTTGGAATTCCAACCGACTTATTAATTTAAGAATAGTAAACTCAAATCATAAAGTCAACAACAACTTGAAAGTGTGGGACGGAACATGATTCGAAAAATTATCAGAATTGATGAAGAGAAATGTAACGGCTGCGGACTGTGCGCAAAAGCCTGCCACGAAGGGGCAATCGGCATGATAAACGGAAAGGCCAAGCTTCTCCGCGACGATTATTGCGACGGCCTGGGCGATTGCCTGCCGGCCTGCCCGACAGGAGCGATCAGTTTCGAAGAACGCGAAGCAAAGGAATATGACGAAGCCGCCGTGAAGAAAAGCAAGCTGAGCAAACAGGGAGAAACGCTGGCCTGCGGCTGCCCCGGTACACAGTCTAAAACCATTCATCGGGAAAATAAGTGTGAGTCCGTCCATCCCAATATCAGCGAAAACAAAAGCCAGTTGTCACAGTGGCCCGTCCAAATCAAACTTGCGCCAGTCAACGCTCCGTATTTCACGGACGCCAACCTCCTGATCGCCGCCGACTGTACGGCCTATGCTTATGGCGATTTTCACAACAGGTTTATCCGAAACAAAGTGACCCTGATCGGCTGCCCCAAGCTGGACGAAGGAGATTACAGCGACAAACTCACAGAGATCATTCAGAACAACAATATAAAAAGCGTCACGGTTGTCAGAATGGAAGTTCCCTGCTGCGGCGGGATCGAAAACGCAGTAAAAAGCGCGCTTCAAAACAGCGGCAAAATGATTCCTTGGCAGGTTATCACGATTTCGACCGATGGCAGAATACTTGATTGAAAGGGGATACGCACAATGATAGAAAAAGAATATAAGCTGTCCAGAACCAATGAAAAAGCGATAGAAAAGATCATATTTGACGAAAACCTTCATTACCTCCACATGGTGTTCAACAAGAATGAGGGTTTGCCGGAACACTTTTCCAATTCAAACGTGTATATGACCGTCATTCGCGGAAGACTCTCCATCGGCCTTGATGATCAGGAAATCCATGAGTACGAGGCCGGAACTCTGGTGAAAATCCCGTTTCAAACTAAAATGAATGTCAGAAATGTTCATGAAGAAACGCTGGAGTTAATTGTCGTAAAAGCGCCCGCCCCAAAAAGCTGAGAAAACGAGGAGAAAACCAGATGAAAAAGTACAGGTGTATCCCCTGCGGGTATATCTATGATCCCGCGCTTGGCGATTCTGACAGCGGAATCGCGCCCGGCACGTCATTTGAAGATTTACCCGATGATTGGCAGTGCCCGATTTGTTTTGTCGGTAAGGACAATTTTGAACCTATTAAAGACTGAATTTTAAAGGAGGAAGCAAAAATGAGTATGTTTTGCTATCAGTGTCAGGAAACTGCCGGAGGAAAGGGCTGCGCGGTGCGCGGCGTGTGCGGAAAAACCGAAGAAGTGGCAAAACTCCAGGATCTTCTGATTTACACGCTCAAGGGCATTTCAGAAATTGTAGTCAAAGGAAAGCTGGACGTCAAAACCCTCGGCGAGACAAATTATGAAGTTCTCAGTAGCCTGTTCATGACCATCACCAACGCGAATTTCGACGACGGCTCGATTGAAAAACAGATCATGAAAATGATTGCCGTAAGAGACAAGCTCAGAAATTCCGTTGCTTCTGCGGGTTTACACGACGCGGCCACGTTCACGGTAAGTTCCAGAGCGTCCATGCTGGAAAAGGCCGCTACCGTCGGTGTGCTGTCGACCGAAAACGAGGACGTGCGTTCTCTCCGCGAGATGATCACATACGGCCTTAAGGGTATGGCTGCTTACGCCGAGCACGCGAAAAACATCGGAAAAGAAGATTTGACCATCAACGCCTTCATCTATGAGGCACTGGCGGCAACACTGGACGACTCCCTCTCCGCCGACGATCTTGTCGCGCTGACGCTGAAAACCGGCGAATACGGCGTCAAAGTTATGGCGCTACTGGACGAGGCCCACACATCACGGTTCGGCAATCCTGAAATCACCGAGGTCAATATCGGCGTCAGAAAAAATCCTGCGATCCTGATTTCCGGTCACGACCTGACCGATCTGGAGCAGCTTCTGGAGCAAACTAAAGGTACCGGCGTGGATGTGTATACCCACAGCGAGATGCTGCCTGCCCATTATTACCCGGCTTTCAAAAAATACGACAACTTTGCCGGAAACTACGGCAATGCATGGTGGAAGCAGCTTGAGGAATTTGTCTCCTTCCATGGCCCCATCCTCTTTACTACCAACTGCATCGTCCCGCCAAGAAGCGAGGAGGTCCGGGGCAGAATCTTTACCACGGGTTCCACCGGCTATCCCGGCTGCAAGCATATTGAAGCCGATGAGAACGGCAAAAAGGACTTTTCCGAGATCATCGCGCTTGCCAAGACTCTTCCCGCGCCCGATGAGATTGAGACTGGCAGCATTGTCGGCGGCTTTGCCCATAATCAGGTGATGGCGCTGGCAGACAAGATCGTCGATGCCGTCAAATCCGGTGCGATCAAAAAGTTCTTTGTTATGGCCGGCTGTGACGGACGTATGAAGTCCAGGGAATACTACACCGAATTTGCGGAGAAGCTCCCGAAGGACACGGTAATTCTTACGGCGGGCTGTGCGAAGTATCGCTATAATAAACTGAAGCTGGGCGATATCGGCGGTATTCCGAGAGTTCTGGACGCCGGACAGTGCAACGACTCCTATTCTCTGGCGGTCATCGCCCTGAAACTCAAAGAGGTGTTTGGACTCGACGATATTAACAAGCTGCCGATTGCTTTCAATATCGCCTGGTACGAACAGAAGGCCGTCATCGTTCTCTTGGCTTTGCTGTACTTGGGCGTGAAGAACATCCACCTCGGCCCCACGCTGCCGGGCTTTCTGTCTCCCAATGTGGCCAAGGTATTGGTTGAAAAATTCGGTATCGCGGGTGTCGGAACAGTTGATGATGACATCAAACTGTTCATGAATGCCTGATTCAGAAAGGAATATCAGTATATGAAAGCGATAATTGACAGAGAAAACTGCATTTCCTGCGGGCTATGTGCATCCACCTGTCCGGAGGTATTTCGGATGGCTGATGACGGGCATGCGGAGGTTTGCGCGGACCCTGTTCCTGAATCTTCGGAAGACTCAGTAGCAGAAGCGCGGGATAACTGTCCCGCCTCTGTTATCACAGTAGAATAACCATAAATAAGCGCCCATTTGAAAGATTTAAATCATTCAGATGGGCGCTTTTATTAAACTGCCAGCTATTAAAGAAATAGATTCGGAACAAAACCAGCAAGCAATGCATAATGGGACCCATTATGTCCATTTCCCAATTTTTCGCTTGCGCGAAAACCGGGAAATTGCTTGTTGGTGGCAGACCCCCAATCCCCTTTGATCGCACAATAAATTGTGCGGCTGCGCGTCCTGCGGACGCTTCCGGGAGCATAGGCAGCTTAACGCTGCCCATGCTCTTTTTCATTCGGTCTGGCAATCATAAGCGCGCGACAATCTGGCGCAATCAGATAGATCATGGTACAGTTTTATGAAAGGGACGCGAGGCGGAAAACAAAGCGAATTTGAAACAAAACCCGCGTATGAGGGGGTGCGCCCCTTTTACTGGAGACGCCTAAGCTGCGATGCCCAGGCTCTTTCTGTATTGAAACGGGCTGAGCCATCCCAGTGACTCCTTCTCCCGCTCTTCCGTATAGTAATGCATATATGCATCGAGTTCCTTCAGGAACTCCTCGATCGGGACCTCGCCCCAGTCGTCGTAATAGAGGAACTCGTTCTCGGGCCGGCCGAAGAACCCCTCGCGTGCGGAGCTGTCCGGCGAGCACCCCTTGGCAGACATCGATCGGACCAGCCCGTTCTGATTACGTCGCGAAAGTTGGTGTAAGGCCGAAAGTGGACCTACCGGAGAGACATCGATAGAAAGGACGGTCATCGCCTAGAATCTGCGACTGCCAAGTACGTGGATTCGTGGAAAGGACGATGACCGCAATGGAGAGTGTAGCAGCGTTAAGCATGTCGGCCGCAGTCAGCATGCCAAGGTTCGGGGACGGGTCGGTGAACATGCAAGAGCTTGCCCGTCAGCTTGTCGAACAAGTGGCAGACGAGGTGATGAGCACCGAGGCAGACATGGCCTGCGAAGACGTCGGTACCGCACGGAACGGCTATCGTGACCGAAAGCTCAACACCTGTATCGGGACGCCCGACCTGCGGATACCAAAGGTGAGGAACGGTTGTTTCTTCCCGGAGGATGTGATCGAGCGCTACTCCAGGACCGATTGCGCGCTCGTGGCCGCCGTGGCGGAGACGTGTCGCAGCGGAGTCTCCACCAGAAAGGTCGAGGGGGTGGCCAAGACGCTTGGCGTCGACAGGCCCGGCAAGGACCAGGTGAGCCGTATCTGTGCTGCCCTCGATGCCGAGGCAGCCGACCTCAATGGTCGCATGTGTTTCCGGCAATATGAAACCTACTGACATGGCAATCCGGACTTTCACGTATGGCAATGAAAAGCCTCGCACATGGCAAAGGCATACCGACCACCAACCCTATCCTGTGCTCGTAGCTACCAACTACCTGCATAGGAGGAAGAAAGGATGATCAGCATGCCAGTGATCGAAAGTATACGGGACATGAGCAGGAGGGGCGTGAGCAACGCCGAGATCCAGCGCAGAACCGGGGTGAGCCAACCCACGATCAGGAAGTACCTGGCAATGGAGGACTTCTCACCTGAGATGCCCCAGAGGATGCGGAGGACATCGATCTTGGACCCATACAAGCCGTTCGTGGACGCGATACTCGCCGAGGATGAGCACGTGTGGCACAAGCAGCGCCACACGGCGGCCAGGATCTACGAGAGACTCCTCTGTGAGACCGACTACGACGGTGCCTACGGAACGGTGAAGAACTACGTGAGGCGCAGGAAGTCGGAGATGGGCAGACCTGAGGCCTGCTTCCTCGAGCTCGTCTGGTCCCCTGGCGAGGCACAGGCCGATTTCGGGGACGTCGACATCGTGCTTTTGGGAGAGGAGGTAAGAGCGCACTTCTTCGTGCTCAGCTTCCCCTTCTCTAACATGGGCTTCGCCCAGGTCTATCTCGGCGAGACGTCCGAGTGCGTGTGTCAGGGACTTGTCGACGTGTTCGGTCACGTCGGTGGCGTCCCCATACGTATCGTGCTCGACAACGCCACCGGTGCTGGCAGACGTGTGGGTAGGAGGGTCACGGAGGCAGAGCTCTTCTCGAGGGCACATGCTCACTACGGTTTCGAGGTGACGTTCGCGAACCCTAATGCGGGCCACGAGAAGGGCAACGTGGAGCGCAAGGTTGCCTGGGTGAGGCAACACCTCCTCACGCCGACGCCGGTAGTCGACGATCTTGCGAGGTATAACGCCGAGCTGCTCTGCCGCTGTGAGGAGGCCGATGGCCTGCGGAAGCACTACGAACGCCATGTCCCGCAAGGCGAGCTCTTCGAGCGGGACCGCGCCGCACTGATCGCGCTTCCCGCGACATCTTTCTCCTGCGTGCGCTACGCCGCGGCCGTGTGCGACAAGCGAGGTGACGTCACCGTGGATGGAGGTCAGCGCTACCACGTCTCCGATGACATGGCCAAAAGGCCTGCGATCGTGTGCTACGGAGCGACCACGATCTCGTTTGCAGACGAGGGCGGCACCGTCGTGGCCGAAACGCCCAGGAGGTTCGGCCACGCCACCAACGGCCCCGACCCAGCCTCCCAGCTGCCCCTGCTCTCCGTGAGACCAGGTGGGTGGAGGAACTCCGCGGCCAGGCTCGCCATGCCTGCCGACGTGGCGGCCCATATGGACTCACTCGAGGTGTCTGTGCTTTCCGACCTGCTCTCCTACATGGCCAGGTGGTGTCAGACGAGCACGCTCGAGGAGGTGGGCTGCGCGATGTCAGAGGTGATGGGTCGGACCCGTCACGTACGACCAGGTGACGTGGAGATGACGCTCGCGCGCATGTCAGGCTTCGGTCTTAACACTGTGCCTGACCGCGGGCCGGACCTTTCCATCTATGACAGGGTGTTGGGGGGCGGCGCGGCATGAGCGCAAGAAGCGAGCTGGAGACACGCTGCAGGCAGGGATTCCGTTCGGTAATGTTGTCAAACCACACCGCCGAGGCATACGTCACCTCCTCGAATGCGGCAGAGCTGAGACTCCTGTGCCGAATGTTCGATGACGAGCTGGCATGGAGGGAGAGGTCTAAGAGGGAGCGCCTTCTCAAACGGGCACGCTTCCCGGTCCCCAAGGGCTTTGCGGACTACGACTGGACGCATATACGAGTGCCCGACGAGCTTGGAAGGGAGGCCATAAAGAGCTGCTCGTTCGTCGGCGAGCGTCAGAATTTGGTGCTCTATGGGGGTGTCGGAAACGGCAAGACCCATATGGCAACCGCCTGTGGAATAGCAGCCTGCAACAGAGGTCTTGCGACCATGTTCACCACCGTCTCCGACCTGGTGATGAGGATGTGCGCCGCCGAGGATGCGGGCACGCTCGAGAGGGTGTTCCACGAGGTCGAGAGGGCGGACCTCGTGATCCTGGACGAGCTGGGCTATCTGCCGATCGACAGAAGGGGTGCGAGGCTGCTGTTCCAGGTGGTGTCCAAGTGCTATGAGAGGAGGAGCCTGATCGTCACGACGAACCTGGAGTTCTCGAGATGGGGATCAGCTCTTACCGATGACCAGATGGCCGCCGCAATGATAGACCGCATCATCCATCACGGACATCTCATCGTGTTCGACGGCCCCACCAAGAGGATGGAGAACTCTCCGATGGCACACCGGGTGTCATCCAGTTAGAGATTCAATATGGTATGCCTTGCCAAACATGAAAACTTTCATTGCCAAGGCTGAAAGGCAGCGGTGCCACACATGAAAGAAAGAGATTGACAGAAACACGCATGTTCGGCGAGGATGAGGAGTTTCCCTGCCTGTGGCTTGACGCGACCTATGCGAGATGCCGCGACGGGGGGCATGTCAGCTCGACAGCCGTCGTGACGGCGATCGCCTGTGACGGGCAGGGTCACGGACACATGGTGTGTTCCGTCAAGCATTTCTGAGCCACCAACGTCATCTTCTTCTGAGCCATGGCGTCACGGAACCCGAGCCGCCTGATCTCCCTGCTGCATGAGCGCATGTCGCATGCGCCAGGACTCGCCGCGGAACTGCACGAGCCTCCCGTGGTGCACGATGCGGTCGATCACCGCGGCGGCCATCTGGTCGTCCCCGAAGACGGTGCCCCACCTCGAGAACTCGAGGTTGGTGGTGATCACGAGCGACTGCCTCTCGTAGGCGTCCGAGACGACCTGGAACAGCAGCCTCGCCCCGTCCGGGTCGAGCGGCAGGAACCCCAGCTCGTCGATGACGAGGAGCCTCGCGCGGCCGAGCTGCGAGAGCTCCCGGTCCAGCCTGGCCTCCCCCTTGGCACGTCGCAGGCGCATGACGAGCGACGAGGCGGTGAAGAACCTGGCCTCGACGAGGGAGGCGCAGGCGATGGCGCACAGTGCGCAGGCGAGGTGGGTCTTCCCGTTATGGAAAGTTTTCCATAACGGGCAAGTCCCACCTCGCCAGGGAGGTTGCGGCGCACATCATCGGCTGCGAACCCGATGGCCTCAAGGAATCAGGCCAGTTCGGCTTCGTCCAGTTCCATCCGAGCTACGACTACACGGACTTCGTCGAGGGGCTGCGCCCCTATGACGAGGGCCAGGGAGGTGTGGGCTTCAAGCTTGAGAAAGGCTCCTTCATGTACTTCGTGGGGAGGGCCCGCGAGGCACAGGAGCCGAAGGAAACGTCATCGGCAGGCGTCTCCTTCGATGACGTCTGGGACAACCTGGTCGAAGACGTTGCCGTTGCGGAGAGTGAGGGGAAGGACTACACGATAGACACCGTGCGGGGAAAGCCGCTCTATCTGAGGACCGCCGGGCGCGAGGGGGACGTCCTCTGCCGGGGCGGCCAGGCACCCTACTTCAACAAGGAGCAGTGCAGGAACTGTGTTGAGTCAATAGCACTTGAGCAGAAATCGCATCAGTTTCTGAGCAGATATCGCAAGAGTGCCGGGCAACTTATTGAGCACCCCCGTCCTGCATCAGCGCGTGGGTGACTCGATACGACTCGCCTCGGAACTGGAGAAGCCGTCCGTGGTGCACCACCCTGTCGATGACGGCAGCAGCCATCTGGTCGTCGCCGAAGACCGAGCCCCACCGGCTGAACTCGAGGTTTGTCGTGAAGACGACGGACTGCCTCTCGTAGGCGTTCGAGACCACCTGGAAGAGGAGCCTCGCGCCGTCCGTGTCGAGCGGCAGGAACCCAAGCTCGTCGATGACGAGGAGCCCTGCCCTGCCCACCTGGTTGAGCTCACGGTCGAGCCTCCCGTCGTCACGGGCACGGCGGAGCCTCATGACGAGGGACGATGCGGTGAAGAACCTGGCCTCGACGTCGGACTGGCAGCACGCCATGCAGAGCGCCGAGGCCATGTGCGTCTTCCCGGTCCCGACGTCACCCATGAGCACCAGGTCCTCGCAGTCCGACAGGAAGGACAGCGACAGCAGGTCGTCGCGGCCGAACCCCCCAGGCCAGGAGACGGCCGTCCAGTCGTAGCCGTCGAACGTCTTGGCCTGCGGCAGGGCGCACCTCCTGAGCAGGGTGGCACGCTTGGACGCGTCGCGACTCGCGCCCTCCGCCTCGAGGTAGCCCAGCAGGAACTCGGCCTGCCGCGGCGAACCCTTGGCCGCCCACTCGCGAAGCACCGACTTGGTCAGGGAGCACCTCTTGCCGGCCGCCACCATCCGTTCCGCGAGTGAGTCGCTACCAGGCATCGGCCTCGTCCCCCCTTCCGAGGAAGCCGTCGTAGACCCGGAGGTCCGGACCGCCGCGCTCGGGCGCGCCTCCTGCGACGCGCCGGGCCAGGAGGTCGCAGGACTCGTCGTCGGGAACCCTGCCGCTCGCGAATATCCTCCGCGCGGCCTCGCACGCGCTTGCGAAGTCCGCCACGTCGGTCGCCCTGGATATCGCGCGGAGGGCCTGCCTGCGCTCGGGCCTGCCACAGCGGTCGATGGCCGCGACCAGTTCGACGGGCATGTCCTTCCTGATGGTCGACTCACCGAAGGCCCTCGGCCTGGCGACGAGCGCCGGGATGAGGGACGCCGGGTTCCTCACGACCTCGCCGTCTCCCCAGGCCCTGGGCAGCGAGGTGACGTGGCGTCCGCGATCGGCCAGGATCTCGACGGAGTCGCTGCGCATGCCCACGACGAGCTCGCGGTCGTGCCACGCGGGGCCCGCGCAGTACTCGTCGCCGTCCACGCACGCGTATCCGCGCTTGTCCGCCTTGGCCCTCACCCACCTGACCGCGTCGAACGGGGTGCCGGGCAGCGCGAGCATCGCGGCGAGGTCCTCCCTGAACGCCTCGGGGGTCGGGATGCCGTTCCTGTCGTGTGACCCCGCGTTGATCTCGTCGCAGCCGTCGCGCAGCATGCGGTTGAGCTCGGCCACGCTCGAGACGACGGGTTCGGGGACGAGCAGGTTCCTCCGCAGGAACCCCACGGCGTTCTCCACGCACCCCTTCTCATTGCCCGAGTATGGGTTGCAGTACCTGCTCTTGCAGCGGTAGTGCGCTCTGAACTGGGAGAACAGCTCCGATTCGGTGACGATGCCGCGGACCATCCGGCCTGCCTCGGTGGCATTGTCGAGCACCATGGTGCTGGGCGCGCGACCGACCCACTCGAAGACCTCGCGGAGGCCGCCGCAGAGGCACTCCGCGCGTTCGCGTCGCATCGCGACACAGAACCGCGCGTTGGGATGCGGGAAGGCCACGACCAGGAGCTTCATGTCGGTAGGGGTGCCGGCCAGCACGCAGCGGAAGTTCCCGAAGTCCACCTCGGCGGTACCCGGCTCCCAGACCAGCTCGAGATAGCCCTCCGTGGGACCCGTGGCCATCTCGCGCCTCCTCCGCGCCACGTACCTGCAGACGGACGAGTAGGACCCTTCGTACTCCCTCTCCCTCACGAGCCTGTGGTAGATCCTCTTCGCCGTGTGGCGCTGCTTCCTCGGCATGCCGAGGTCGGCCTCGAGCACCGAGTCGATCCAATCCGCATAGGGGTCGGTCGACGGTCTGGCCCTCTCCCCGGGTATGGGCGGCTTGGGGGACAGGTCCTCCTGGTCGGCGTACTTCCGCACGGTGTTCCGGCTGAGGTCGAGATCCCTCGCTATCTCGGCCCGTGGCACGCCCCACGCGTCCATCTCTCGTATATCCTGTCTTGTGTCAAGGGGCACGGTCATCTTCCCTTCCTCCTCTGGACGGCGTCTCGCCGAAGTCATCCGCCCAAGGGAAATGTAGTCCGGGCCGCGCCCCTTGTCAGTCGGTGCGGCCTACGTGCGTAATCTGCTCAGTTGTCGCTGCTTCCGCTGCTCAGTTCCCGATGCGATTCCTGCACAGCTCCTATTGAACACAAACAAGGAACGTCTACCGAGGAGAGAAAGGAGTCCCGGCTGGCGGCAATGACTCCTACAGGCGTGCCATCGTCAACAGGCTCGAATCCGACTATGGCCTGCCCGGCTACTCGCAGGAGTCGGTGCCATCCGGCGAGGAGGCTTCGGGGGACGCAGACGACAGGAGGTTCGTCTTCGTCATCGACGAGATAAACCGCGGCGACATCTCGAAGATCTTCGGCGAGCTCTTCTTCTCCATCGACCCTGGGTACCGCGGCCCCGCCGGCAGCGTCGAGACGCAGTACTCGAACATGCACGACGACCCGGGCTGGAGGTTCTACGTCCCGGACAACGTCTACGTCATCGGGACGATGAACGACATCGACAGGAACGTCGACACGTTCGACTTCGCGATGCGCCGCAGGTTCCGCTTCGTCGAGGTCACGGCCGAGGAGAGCCAGCGCATGCTTGCGGGCAAGGAGGGGGAGGACGAGGCGAAGGCCCGCATGGACGAGCTGAACAGGCTCATATGTGAGGACGACGACCTCGGGGAGTCCTACGAGATAGGGGCGAGCTACTTCTTGGGCGAGGGAGACTCCGTCCGTGACGACTTCGAGGACCTGTGGGACGAGCAGCTGGGCCGCTCGTCCGCGAGTACCTCCGCGGGACGAGGGGTGCGAGCGAGGTCGACGAGAAGGTCGAGGCAATGCGGCAGGTCTTCCTCGGTGATGCGGATGGAGCGTCTGCCGGCGACTCCGACGATGGTGGATCCGAAGAGGACTGAGCATGTGTGCGAACTTCCTCTACAAGGACAACACTCTCTATGGGGCGAATGGGACGAACGATCCGACCGTCGCAGGCTTTCTTAAGACCCTTCTTGCACATAGGCTCCTCGACCGGTCGCTGGGGGCGCTCGTCGAGGAGGACTCGCTGCTCGTGTTCCCTCCGACCCTTGAAGGGGCAGAGGACCTCGAGGCCGGTCAGATGGTGCTTACAGGGAAGGACGGGGGCTTCTGGACGACCAACCTCACGGGGTTTCTCGCATGTGACGGCGATAGCCTCTCCATCCGTTCTCGTTTCTCTGGGAATATGAACTCGGATGGGAACGACTATTTTCTCATCTACATGCTGCAGCGGGTCATGCACCTCAACGTCGTGGACTCCGCCCTCTCGCTCGACGGCAGGGAGGGCTATCGTCATTTCCTGCCGTTCGCCTTTCCTGGCTATCTCGTCCATGCGGTCAGGAGGGGCGTCCTCCGCGCATACGTGAGGCAGAAGCACGACGATGCCCATGTGCGCGGGACGATAGACGTCCCCAGGTACATGGCGAGGGACGTCCCGTTCGCCGGCAGCGTCGCCTACTCGACGCGCGAGCTCACGGCCGACAACCACGTCACCGAGCTCGTACGGCATGTCATCGAGTACATGGGTGCGAGCCCGGCCCTCGGCAGGCTCCTCTCCGCGGACCGCGAGGTGCGCGACGCCGTCGCGCTCGTGCGGCAGCTGACGCCGTCGTACTCCCAAGGCGACAGGGCAAGGGTGGTGGGGAGGAACCGTCGCCTGCCGGTGAGGAGTCGCTTCTACTCCGACTATCTCGCGCTGCAGAGGCTCTGCGTGGCCATCCTCTCAGACGACCGCATCCTGCTGCAGGGAGACGCAGGCAGGATGCGCGGCGTCCTCTTCGACGGCGCCTGGCTCTGGGAGGAGTACGTGGCCACGTTGCTCGGCGACGAGTTCTTCCATCCACGGAACAGGGCAGGAGAGGGCAGGCAGTACCTGTTCGACGGGGAGTGTGGGCTCATCTACCCTGACTTCGTCTCCCGGGATGCCGACGCGAGGGTGGTCGCGGACGCGAAGTACAAGCCGACGGACAATGTCCATGGAGCCGACTACCTGCAGGTGCTCGCCTACATGCTTCGCTTCGATGCAAGGCTTGGCCTGTTCCTCCATCCAAAGAAGGCAGGCGATGGCGATGATGACGTCGACATGCACGTCCTAAGAGGGGCGCACATCTCTGCCGGCCATGGATGTCCTGGCGAGAAGGCAAGAAGGCGAAGCGAGGAGGATGACATCCTGGTCAGGAAGGTTGGGCTCGGGATTCCGTCCGGCTGCCTGGGCTACGAGGAGTTCCGCGAACGGATGTCCATGTACGAGAGGAGTTTCCTTGACGCCATGCGCGTTCTTTAAGTAGCCTGAGACCTCTCGCATCCGGTGGTCGGACGATCCGAAGGTAGATGTCCGGAAGAGCAAATCGATGCAGGAGAGTTAACCAATCCTAGTACAGAGCATATTCGTTCCCATTGTGAACGAGAGCGGAAAGCCTAGTGCGCCTCCTTCGCGATGTTGCCTGGGTCAAGTTCGAAGCCCCTCTGCCAGAAGCCCATGTCGAGCATTTTCATCTGGGGATACTCCAGCCCATCGACCATAAGGCCACTCCTTGCGCTCTCGAGCGCCTTGGAGTTCTCTACGTAGAAGTCAGCCAGCGCGGCGACGGACTTCCTGTTGTAGCTGTAGCCCCCTCTGCCCACCACGGATTGGTCCTTGATTCCCGCTATGAAGTACCTGTCATATGCAGGGACGCACCCGAGGGTGCCCATCAGAACCTTCGTGACCAGGGTGTCCGTGGGTGTCACTTGTGCTTCTCGATAGAGGCTTCTCATGGCATTGCCGAGGTCCTCCAGCAGCTTGAGGTTGGGCTCTCTGCGGATGTCTGCGCACTCGATGTCGAGCAGGGGGTCGTACCTGTCTCTTAGCACTTCCTGCACAATAGGAGCATGTACCAGGTAGTCCTTCTGCAGCAGGAACGACGATCCGCGGTACATGCCCCAGCTTGCCAGGTAGAAGGCGAGATGGAGGCTCAAATAGTCGAGGTTCGCTCCCGAATCATTCCTGGCATCATGGAACTTCTCGTAGCAGTGCTCCCAAGAGCGGTATCGCCCATGCTCATCACGCTTGAGCTTCTCGTAGAAGGTCTTTGCGGAGCGTATGATCAGATCGGCCGTGTCCATCCCTACCCCTTCCGTTGTCGTCAGACGGTAGCGCCTACGACAGGTGGTCTGACATGCATGCTACGTTATCTCACCAGAGCTCATATGCCTGCTGTCAACCCAGTGATGATGCGTATGGGTTTCGTCTTGAGGCAGGAGACCCGAGAACCGTATCGAAGAGCGTCAGCCGTCTTCGAGCGGCCCGTCGATGTACTTCGGCGGTCCTCACGTCATCGTCCTCTTCGGCGGTGGCGTAGCTCTCTGGCGTGGTCGTGGATCTCCCATGTCCCAGGCGCTCCCATACAGTTCCAGGGTCCACGCCGCATCCCTTTCAGAAGACGCCCTATTAGACTAACCAGCACTAGCACGGGCTGTATATCTCATTTGTACAGAGGCTATACGAGGTGGTGCCGGATCCTCATGTAGTGGCCCCAGGACTCGCTCGAGAAGTCGAACCTGCCCGGCCCCTCGTAGGAGACCTCCACGTCGGCGTCGTCCGAGAGACGGCGGATGGTCTTCTCTCCACGTGCCCTTGCGAGACCCAGGGTCCTCTGCTCCCCGTCGACCAGGCTGTAGACATCGAAGCGCAGCTCGCCGTCCGTACGTCCCCAGCGGATGCATACGGGGTCGGCAGGGGAGGTGTCCCGCAGCTTCCGCACGGCCGGGGCCAGGAGTTCCAGAAGGGCCTCCGCATCCGCGACCGAGCCGACGTCGTGGGTCCCGATGACGAGCTCGTCGGTGTCGCCATAGACGCCCCAGAGGTCGCCCATGACGGCCTTGATCTCGTGCCCGTCCTCGCAGGAGGCGTCTCCTGACCCGCCTCTCGTCACCAGGGCGAGGAGGGCCGAGGCGACGGCGTCGCTGGTCCTTCTCCCGCGCGGAGGCGAGCTCGCGCGCGAGCGCCCAGTCCCTCTCGGACGGTCGCCATGATCCTTGTCCTTGTCCCATGGGCCTGGCATAGGCGGTCTCCTTCCGTCTGGACATGTCGTGAGCGTACTCTGCCTGGCGGACATGAATTCGCGGCCTTCCTGTCATGTGGGGCACATGGCACCCATGCGGAACCCCTCTACTCGACGACGCTCAGATGAGGATGATGCCGCGCCCCCAGGTAGTGGCCCCAGGAGTCCCCCGGGAAGTCGAAGCCCCTCGCGCCCACATAGGGGACCATCACGCGCGCGTCGCTCGAGACGTGTCTGACGGATCTCCTCGTCACGTTTCCTCGCGAGGGCCATGGCCCTCCCTTTCCCCTCGACCATGCTGAAGACGTCGAGGCGGAGCCCGTCCCTCGCGTGTCTCCAGTGGACGCACACGGGGGCGGCGGGCGAGGTGTCCCTGAGCAGGTCTGCGGCGGGAGCCAGGAGCTCCAGGACGGCCGCCATGTCCTCGACGGAGCGGATGCGCTGGGTTCCGGTGACAAGCTCGTTCCGTGTCCCCGTAGACGCCCCAGAGGCCGTTCGCTGACGTCCTATGACCCTGTGTCCGTCGTCGTAGGAGGCAGTCGCCCATGTCGGCCGGCATCCGAGTGAGGAGTACCCATGCGGTCGTGCCGCGCCGTGCCTCCCGCGCGGAGGCGAGCTCGCGCGGCGAGCGCCCAGTCCCTCTCGGACGGGCTGCCATGATCCCTTGTTCCTGTCCCGCGGTCCTGGCATGGGTGGCCCTCCCTCTCGTCTGGCAATGCCACGAGCATATCCTTCACGGCGGACACGAACTCGCAGCGGAGGGTCCACTCCGCCTTGGGCTGGCTCAGCCCAGCCGGGTTCGAAGCGCCAACGAACCGAGGGACCGCTCGTCGCGGCATAAGACTTGTCAACGAAAACGGGGCAGACTCAGATTCAAGTCGCATGCGCGCCCGTCCGCTTCGCCGCAGCGGACGGTGGTCTCGAACTTCTCGCGGGTATCGTCTCCAGGAGATACGCCATGATGGGGATGGTGCCATCGTCGAGGACGGGTTCGTAGGGGCAGCGCACGGCAGCGGGCGTGATGGCGTGCCGGTGGTGGCGTCGACCTTCAGGGCAGCGAAGATCCTGTCGCAGCTGGCCCTCACGTGGACCCGGAGGTTCGCGTACTCGTCATCCTTGCGGATCGGCCCGATGCGTCCGAAGGAAAATGCGATGCCGTCATCCGAGGGCGCCGCGCGGATGGTCCTTGCTGTCTCGGTGATGGTCGGCTCGTCCATGGGGATGCCTGTCACGGTGGTGGCCCAGGATGCTTGGGCCGGTCTTCATGTGAGGGCGAATCTCCACGGTAGTAGGTCCATCTTGGGGTCGAACGCATCCATAGGTCTCAAACGATGTTGCACTTGTAGGTAAATAACCTGCAATCGATGCATGAATACTACGAACCACATGACGGCAATCGCGCGGCTCGCCGAGTCCGAAGGGGTGTTCACCACCGCCCAGGCCAGGCGTCTCGGCATACCCCGCGACGCGCTCCACGACGCCGTCGAGTCGGGCAGGGTCGAGCGTGTGTGTCGTGGTGCCTACCGGCTCGTGGGTTCCGGCTCGTCCGAGACCGACGAGCTTCCACACGGCGGCACGACCGCCGCCGCGATGCTCGACATCGGCGACTTCTACCTGTCTCCCTATCGCGTCTACGCCCCGAGGCGAATCAACTCGAGGAACCCCGTCGTGAGGTTCGGCGTGAGGGACATCGCACGCGCCGACGTCACGTTCGAGCATGGCATCCCCATCATCAGGCCCGAGAGGACCATACCCGACCTCGTGACCGACGGCGAGGATCCCTCGACCGTCGCCGACGCTGTCCGCGGCGACAGCGGCTTCGACTTCGGACGTCTGAGAGGCCTCCTATGCGATAGATATGGCCGTCGAGAAGGCAGGAAGGGTCTACGACGGTCTGCTGGCAGATGCAGGGCTTGTCGGAGGGGAGGGGCGATGAGATATGAGACACCTGCCGCGCTCGAGATGGCTGTATGCGAGGGCCGCGAAGGCCTCACCGCTCGACACGGGCCGCGCCATATCCGGGTTCTACTTTTCATAGGCTCCTCTGCCGGGTCTTCGCGAACGGCTACGCGTCATTCGTCCTCAAGGGCGGCCAGGGCGACTTGCGACATCGACCTGCTGTCGGCAGGCTCGAGCCTCGGGGACGCACCCGTCGGAACTGAGGGGGCTTGCCGAGGTCGATCTGGGCGACTTCGTCACGTTCGAGTTTGCCGCGGCAGAGTCCCATCAAGGCCGAGGACGAGTGTCGCAGTGGACTGGACGTGCGGTTCATACCGAAGGTCGGCACCCAAGCGCATGTCGCCCGTCCCGAATCTACCTCGTCTACCCTGTCGAGAGCGCCCTCGCGGACAAGCTCTGCGCCATCATCGAGCGGCATGGCGGACGTCCCTCCTCGAGGGTGAAGGACCTCGTCGACATCGTCGTCTTACGCGACGTCGTGTGACGTCGACGGGGCAAGGCTGCAAAGGCGCATTCGGAGGGAGGCCGCGGTGAGGGGGATCGACCTCCCGCGAGCGTTCGCGATTCCCGATGAGTGGACCGTGAGCTACGGGAGGGTCTTCGGGAGG
>Ga0268359_11994_pt1 | contig 84179 bp, 77 predicted proteins | sample BioMet11_FD_194416 | JGI IMG/M metagenome (GOLD analysis project Ga0268359, IMG submission 194416) | Sewage microbial communities from Oakland, California, United States - Biofuel 11 (PacBio Assembly) | ecosystem: Engineered > Wastewater > Sewage > Unclassified | place: USA: California | collected...
TGATACGAAGCAAAAATAATGGATTGATAAAGATCATTACTGGTATAAGACGTTGTGGAAAATCTTATCTATTATTTAATCTTTTCAAAAAGCATTTGTTAGAGCAAGGCATACCCAAAGAGCATATTATAGCTTTAGCTTTGGATGATATCCAAAATAAAGAATACCGTTCACCGGACAAATTGTATAGTTATGTTAAAAGTCAAATAAAAGATGAGAATATGTATTATCTCCTACTAGACGAGATACAATTCGTACCAGAATTTGAGGATGTTTTAAATGGCTTTTTGCATATTGATAATGCCGATGTGTATGTTACCGGAAGTAATTCTAAGTTTCTTTCTACCGATATAGTTACAGAATTTAGGGGACGTGGGTATGAGATTGCAGTTCATCCATTGTCTTTTGCTGAATACTTTTCAGCTTACAAAGGCAAAGTAAGTGAGGCTTGGAAGGATTACTATACCTATGGTGGATTGCCTCGTGTTTTATCGTTCTCTGTCGATGAAGAAAAAATGAATTATCTTGAGAAGTTGCTACAAGAAGTGTATATCAGAGATATATTGGAACATAATGATATAAGAAATACTAGTGAATTGGAAGAATTAGTGTCTCTGTTGGCTTCAGCGGTAGGCTCACTTACTAATCCTCATAAATTGGAGAAAACTTTCCTCAGTGTAAAGCAAACTAAAATTTCTGCATATACAATAAAATCCTATATTGACTACTTTAAAGATGCTTTTCTTGTCTCAGCGGCAACAAGGTATGACATTAAAGGGAAAAAATATATTAATACACCGCAAAAATATTATTTTGAAGATGTTGGACTTAGAAATGCTCAATTAAAGTTTAGGCAGCAGGAAGAGACACATATAATAGAAAATATCATTTTTAACGAACTTAGAATAAGAGGATTTAATGTAGATGTCGGGATAGTGGAAGTAAATGCAAAACAGAATGAAAGGAGTATACGAAAGCAGCTGGAAGTAGATTTTATCGCTAATAAGGGAAATAGTAGATATTACGTACAATCTGCGTTTGCGATGCCATCTGCTGAAAAAAGAGCACAGGAAGAAAGACCTTTAATAAAAATACAAGACTCGTTTAAAAAAATAATTGTTGTTGGGGATGATATAAAAGCAAAGAAAGATGAGAAAGGCATTTTGACTATTGGAATAACAGAATTTCTCTTGAATGAAAATAGCCTGGATATATAGAGTCCTATAAATCTTTTTATCCATCAGTCGTCCTTAGACATTAAGCAGATTGCCGATTCGCTCACAAGCGAAAGCGTAGTGAAGAATCGTGCCAAATCGCTTACTTCGCAAAAACGACCGAATAGGGAGTTTTGAGAAGTGTCATATAAATTAGGATACAAAGACAGGAATTTGAGCCTGGTTCCTTAAGGGGGGAGCTAGGCTTTTTTGTTGTATTAAAAAATGCGTAAATACGCAAAAATTTTAAATAGGCACAAAGTTATCGAATGTTTACTGCATAAAGTAGCCAAATTTTTAATAAGAGACACTAAATAAAGAGAATTCTATTTCCCAAATCTGAAAATTTATTGATTTTGGGAAATAGAAACGTTATAATGATGAAAAGATTGGAGGAGTTTTGCTATGAAATTTATTGCAAGAACCCACTATTTAGATAAGCTAAAGAAGCTTAAAGGAACACCTGATATAAAGGTTATTACAGGTGTTAGACGTAGCGGTAAATCAAAATTGATGAATAACTATATTGAATGGATTAAGAGTAATGATGCAGATGCCAATATAGTTTATATTGATTTCACAAAACTCCAATTTGAAAATTTGTTAGAATATCACGCTTTAAATAGCTATGTTGAAGAAAAATATTCCCCTAAGCAGAATAACTATTTATTTATAGACGAAGTGCAAATGTGCCCTCGTTTTGAACTTGCGTTGAATAGCCTCCATTCAGCAGAAACCTTTGATATTTATGTTACCGGCTCTAATGCATTCTTGCTAAGCAGTGACCTTGCAACATTATTTACAGGAAGAACCTACGAAATAGAGGTATTTCCATTTTCTTTCACTGAATATTTACAGTACTATAAGGTAAAGAATATAGAGGATGCTTTTACTCAATATATTAAAACCGGTGGACTTGCCGGATCTTATGTCTACGAAGAACAAGAAGATCGATATAACTATATTGCGGATGTATTTAACACATTAATCGTTAGGGATATACGCCAGAAATATAAAATTCGTAATACAACGCTTTTAGAGCAATTATCGGATTTTCTTATGGATAATATATCTAATTTAACATCCATTAGGAAAATATCTGATACGTTAAGTAACAATGGTGCCAAAATTAATCACAAAACTGTTGGTAAATATCTTGAATATCTCTGTAATGCCTTCGCTTTTTATCGAGTACGGCGTTATGATATTAAAGGGAAAAAATACCTATCAACGAGTGATAAATATTATTTAAGTGACCATTCCTTCAAATATGCGAGACTTGGGACTAAGGATATGGACTATGGAAGGATTATGGAAAACATTGTAGCCATTGAACTTATGCGCCGCGGTTATGAAATTTATGCTGGGGTCTTATATAAGAAAGAAATTGACTTTGTAGCTGTTAAGCGCAACGAGAAAATATATATTCAAGTTTCTGATAACATTACTGATGAAAATACATTTAAACGTGAAGTTGACCCTTTATTAAAAATTAAAGATGCATATCCTAGAGTACTTATTGCCAGAACTAGGCATGACACTTATCAATTCGAAGGAATACAAATTGTTGATATTGTTAACTGGCTACAGAATGCTCAGCTATAGATATGGTGTTAAGTGTTACGAGATTGTATCCTATCTACGTCCTTAGAGATTAAGCAGATTGGAAATGGTAAAACAAAGTGGACACCAAGATAAAGTGAAATTGTGAAAGGGTAGACAATATTCTTACTTTTTCTTGGTGAAAAAGGGAACAGAAAATCTTCTATGTAGTCTCAACATACAAAGAAAATAAAAATATGCTATACTAAACGTAATAGAGTTACTAAAAATATTGTTTAAGGAGACTGTGATTAATATGAGTAAGAAAATATTGGCGGCTATTGTGTTAGCAAGTTTGTGTGTAGTATCTGTTGCAGGGGCTACCCCGATGACTGAATTCAAAAAGGGTGATCTACAGATTGATGTTGGTGGTTGGCAGCATGGTGGCAAGTTTGATAAAATAGGTGCTACAGGTGAAAACCTTTCCGGTGACAGCAAGATAGGTTTCGTAGGTACCGCAACATATGCCATTGCTGATAAATGGGGTGTACAATACAGCTACCACGATTTAACTACAGGCAATTTGGATAATGGGTACGATAATTATCATGTGGGTGGTTATCAAAATGAGCTAAATGTTTTATATAGCTTTGACCCAAAGGCAGCAGCCTATGTTGGCTGGGATTATTTGCATGGCAATGTAGCTTCACAAACTAGAAAAAATAATGTTGTTCAGGTAGGTATAGTTGCCAAGACGCCGTTAACTAAATAAATTAGACTTGTATGGTAACTTTGCGCTTGGAACTAAGAGTACGCTTCTGGGTGAGGCAGGTTTGGGTTATAATCTTGCCAAAAATTTGGATCTTAATTTTGGCTATAGATACCTTAAAACAGAATATAGTTCCAACGAGTATTCTATAAAAGGTTTCTTTATGGGTGTTAGTGGCCGCTTTGGTAAATAAGAAGTAGTAGCTATATGAACTAATAGTTGCAGCTTCGCTACATAATTTAAGAGTCTTGTTTAGGTAGAGAATTCTACTTCAACAAGACTCTTTTTATTTTTGTGGAAAAAACTTTATGTGCCCGCTTGTGTAGTTACAAGCAACACTTGACTTAACAACAATCTTTATTTAGTGCCTTCAAAAGTACGGGCTACTTCTTTAAGCCATTTAATCACGGGTATATGCTGTGGGCAGATGCGCTCACATTGGCCACAGGCAATACATGCAGAAGCTTTACCATTGTCAGTATAGCCCATTTCGTAATAGAATTTTTGGGTAGAAAAGCCTTTCATCTTTGCCTGGTGGTCATTATTAAGTAAAGCAAAATATTCCGGAATAGCTATTTTCTTAGGACAGCCCTTAGTGCAATAATGGCAGGCGGTACAAGGTACCAAGACAGCTTCATTAATAATATCCACAGCTTTGGCTACTGTAGCATACTCCTCCTGCGTAAAAGGCCGGAAGTTTTCCATATATCCGGTGTTGTCTTCCAGTTGCTCCAAAGATGACATGCCGGACAGCACCATGAAAATACCTTCATGACTAGCAGCAAAACGAATAGCCCAGGAAGGGATAGACATAGTGGGTTCTTTGGTTTTGAACAAATCCACAACTTTTTGAGGAACTTTATTTAGGGTGCCACCCTTAACAGGTTCCATGACCAGTACTTGCTTACCATGCTTACGGATGGTTTCATAGCACTTACGGGATTGAATGCTGGCATTGTCCCAGTCCAGGTAGTTCAGCTGAATTTGCACATACTCCACCTCCGGATGGGCGGTAAGAATTTCATCCAAAAGCTGGGCATTGTCGTGGAAGGAGAAGCCTATATGGCGTATCTTGCCTTCCTTTTTCTTTTGGGCAAGAAAGCCAAAGCTGTCCCACTTTTTGGCTTTTTCATAATTAGCCTTGGTCATGGCATGGAGCAGATAATAGTCAAAATATTCCACGCCGCATTTTTGCAGTTGTTCAGCAAAAATTTTTTCCTGCTCTGCTGCTGAGTTCATCAAAGCTAAAGGCAGCTTGGTAGTCAAAGTAAAGCTGTTTCTGGTATGGCGTTTTACCAAAGCTTCCCGTACTACGCATTCACTTTGAAAATCATGATACATATAGGCTGTATCAAAATAGGTAAAACCTTTCGCTAAAAAGGTATCTACCATATTTTTTACCTGCTCCAGATCAACGCTCTTTTGGTCATTAGTATTAGTTAAGGGCAAGCGCATAAGTCCAAAACCTAGTTTTTTAGTCATGAGGTTCACTCTCCTTACATATGATAAATAATTCTAGCACTTAGAGTTTACTTTAAGTCTATGTTTTTTAAATCTTTTGTAAACGTCATACAAGGCATTGCCTTGTCTATAGCCCTTTTGGTATAATTAGCACACTAAGAAGGAAGGCTTAGCCTGACTTCAAAGAAAGAAGGTAATGTATATGTATAATCCTCATTCTCTACACGCAGAAGAATTTATTAACCATCAGGAGATTCAAGAGACCTTGGCCTATGCCAATGAGCACAAGAATGATGCTGCTCTTCTACAGAGCATTATTGCTAAAGCTAAATTGCGCAAAGGTCTGTCCCACAAGGAAGCTTCCGTACTGCTGGCTTGTGAGCTGGAAGATGTTAATCAGGAAATCTACGCTCTGGCAGAACAAATCAAAAAAGATTTTTATGGCAACCGAATTGTGCTCTTTGCTCCCCTCTATTTGTCAAATTACTGTATTAACGGTTGTGTCTACTGTCCTTATCACAGCGTGAATAAACATATTCCACGCAAGAAATTGACACAGGAAGAAATTCGGCAGGAAGTCATTGCTTTGCAGGATATGGGGCACAAGCGTCTGGCCTTGGAAGCTGGCGAAGACCCTGTTAACAATCCTATTGAATACATCCTGGAAAGCATTAAAACTATTTATAGCATTAAGCATAAAAATGGTGCTATCCGCCGAGTCAATGTCAACATTGCTGCCACCACGGTAGAAAATTATCGCAAGCTAAAAGATGCCGGTATTGGCACCTATATTCTGTTTCAGGAAACCTATCATAAGAAAAGCTACAAAAAACTACACCCCTACGGTCCAAAAAGTGACTATGACTACCATACAGAAGCTATGGACAGGGCTATGGATGGTGGCATAGATGATGTAGGTATTGGTGCTTTATTCGGATTGGAGCTGTACCGTTATGAATTTGCAGGGCTCTTAATGCATGCCGAGCATCTGGAGGCAGTGCACGGAGTAGGACCCCATACTATCAGCGTACCTCGCATCTGTCCTGCTGACGACATTAATCCTACTGTTTTCAGCAATGGTATCAGCGATGATATTTTTGCTAAGCTGGTGGCGTGTATTCGCATTGCGGTGCCTTACACAGGCATGATTGTTTCTACCAGAGAGAGCCAAAAATCTAGAGAACGGGTGCTCCATTTGGGAATTTCCCAGATTAGTGGCGGTTCTCGTACCAGCGTAGGTGGCTATGCAGAAGCTGAGCCCGAGGAAGAAAGCTCTGCTCAGTTCGATGTCACAGATCGCCGCAGCTTGGATGAGGTCATTGCCTGGCTGATGGAAATAGGTTATCTGCCTAGTTTCTGTACTGCCTGCTATCGGGCAGGACGGACAGGAGACAGGTTTATGGCTTTGTGCAAGAGTAAGCAAATTCAGAACTGTTGTCATCCTAATGCCATCATGACCTTGCAGGAGTATCTAATGGACTACGCTTCTCCTCACACCAAGAAATTAGGGGAGCGCTTGATCAAGAACGAGATTCCCAATATTCCTAATCCCAAGGTTAGAGAATTGGTAATGCAACATTTGCAGGATATTGCCAAGGGCGAAAGGGATTTCCGAGTATAAAATAAAGGCACAGGCTTATTTTCTTAAGTGCATTGAAAAAATATATTACAAGGCTCTACCTTTGCTCAAGAAGGTAGGGCCTTTTTCATAGGAAATATCTCAAGCTACAGGTCATTTTTCCCTACAATATAGATATTGGAAGTTTTTTTCATTAAACTAATGACTTTACCCTATAAATAATGTTATAATATATTCAAATATTTGTACGGAAAAATATAAAAATGTAAAGCTGTAGAGGGAGTGATTTTATGCAAAAAACAGAGTGCATGGCCATGATACTCGCCGGTGGCAAAGGTAGCCGTTTGGGTGCACTTACTAAGAGTTTGGCTAAACCTGGTGTTATGTTTGGCGGTAAATATCGTCTCATAGATTTTCCTTTGAGCAACTGCCACAACTCAGGTATTAATACTGTGGGTATCCTTACACAATATCAGCCTTTAGAATTAAATTGGTATATTGGTAATGGTAGTTCTTGGGAGATGGACTCAAATGAAGGCGGTACTTTTGTATTGCCACCGTACATGAGAGATGATGAGAGTTCCAATAAATGGTATCAGGGAACAGCAGATGCTATTTATCAAAACATCAATTTCATCGATATGATTGATCCTGAATATGTTTTAGTATTATCAGGTGACCATATTTATTCCATGAACTATGCCAAGATGTTGGCTTTCCATAAGAAACATCGTGCTGCAGTTACTGTGGCTACTATGGCTGTGCCTTGGGAAGATGCACCTTCCTTTGGTATTATGGCAACGAACCAAAATATGAAGATAACGGAATTTCAGGAAAAACCTAAACAACCGAAGAGCAATCAAGCTTCCATGGGTATTTATATTTTTAACAAAGATGTGCTAAAACGTTTCCTTAATAAAGATGCTAAGGAAGCCAATTCTGAGCATGACTTTGGTAAAAATGTTATTCCTGCTATGCTGGAAGCTAATATTTCCATGTATGCATTTCCCTATGAAGGCTATTGGAAAGATGTAGGAACAGTAAAGAGCCTTTGGGCTGCGAATATGGACCTATTGGCCGAAGAGCCGGCTTTGAATTTATATGATAAGACCTGGCGTATTTTCTCAGGCAATAGGGATTTGCCACCTCATTACATTGGACCTCATGCTGTGGTGCAGACTTCTCTAATTGCTGAAGGCGCTTCTGTTATGGGCAGGGTAGCTCACTCTGTTATCTTTTACAATACCATTGTGGAAGAAGGGGCCGTAGTTATTGACTCTGTTATTCTTCCGGGTACCGTCATAGAAAAAGGTGCCGTTGTTGAACATGCTATTATTGGCGAGCGTTGCCAGATTCGTGCCAACGCTGAAATTAAAGGTGAAGGAACTAATATTTACCTCTTGGGTAATGATAAAGAAATTTATCCGGAAGGTAATGAAGTACTAAAATCTTCTTAGAAAGGTGCGTATCTGATGAACGAAATCTTAGGCTTAATAAACATGAGAGAAGACAATCCACTAAAGAAAATTAATGCTAACAGACCTTTTGTAGCTATGCCCTTTGCCGGGAAGTATCGTCTCTGTGATTTTACCTTATCAGCTTTTGTAGATGCTGGTATTAATACAGTAGGTCTCTTAACTCCTATTGAGGCACGTTCTTTAATGGATCATATTCGTAGCGGTAAGGAATGGAATTTGGCACGTAAGATGGGCGGGCTGCTGTACCTTCCTATGGACAGCGAGGATGTCATGGAACCTGTTAAAGGGGACATTAAGGCTCTCCATAAAAATATGGCTTTCTTAAAACGTTCCGGCAGACAGTATTTGTTATATTCCTATTGCGACACAGTACACAATATTGATTACGAGAGAGTTTTAGAGTTTCATCGTCAACACAATGCTGATGCTACCGTTGTATTTACCAATAAGGTTAATAAACAGGTTAAAAAAGGTCGTGTTGTTACCACTGACGAAGATGATCGGATTACGGAATTATCCAAACCCAAAGAAACGGCAGTTGGCGATAATATTTGTATGTCTGCCATTTTAATTGATAGACATATCTTCATTGATGCGGTAGAATATGCTTTTGCCAAAGATGAAGAATCTTTCTTTGATGATGTTATAGGGCAACACCTGGATAATCTGAGAGTCTTTGGCTATAATTACACAGGTTATTCTGCCCGTATTGATTCCGTGCCTGCCTATTACAAGGCCAGTATGGATCTCTTAGATATTAAAACTTGGCGCAACTTATTCTTTAATGGTGAGTTACGTATTCATACCAAGATTTTGGATGAAGCACCTGCTAAGTATTTAGCCGGCGCTATGGTTGCTAATTCTATGGTGGCTAATGGCTGCATTGTGGATGGTACTGTGGAAAACAGTATTTTATCCCGCCAGGTTAAAGTAGGACGTAATGCTGTAATACGCAACAGTATTATTATGCAAAATTGTGTTATTGGAGATGATGCTAGGTTAGATGGCGTTATTTGTGATAAGAATGGCGCTATACAAGCAGGAGCAGTGCTAAAGGGCACACCGGAAAAACCGTTGTGCATAGCTAAATTTGCTTTGCGTGACTAAAATACATACTAAAAAAGAACGAGGATGAGTTATGAACGTTTGGAAATCTACTAATGAATTTAAGGAACTATTTACTAGACAAGCTCACATCCTTTTCGGTAATGCTAATGCTGATTTAACCAAATATCAGGTTTATGATATCTTGGCTTGGATGATTAGAGATATTATTAGCGAGGATTGGCTTCAAACTAATGAACGCTACAAAGGTAAAGAAGTAAAGCAGGTTTATTATTTCTCTATCGAGTTTCTTTTAGGCCGTTTGCTACAATCTAACTTGAGCAATTGCGGACTGGAGGATATTTGTAGAAAGGGTTTAAAAGAATTAGGCTGGGATTTAGATGATATTATTCCTGAAGAGCCTGATGCCGGTTTAGGCAATGGCGGCTTGGGAAGACTGGCAGCCTGCTTTATTGATTCTATGGCATCTTTGGCTTTGCCGGGACATGGCTGTAGTATTCGTTATGAATACGGTTTGTTTAGTCAGAGAATAGTTTATGGCCAACAAGTAGAGCTTCCGGATAACTGGTTGCGCCATGGATTTCCTTGGGAAATAAAAAGGCAGATAAAGCAGTTGACGTGCATTTTGGCGGCAACGCTTATATGCGCCCTGATAACAAGGGAAATCTGGAATGTGTGCATGAAGGGTTCTATACTGCCAGGGCTATTCCCTATGATGTAGCTGTAATTGGCTATCATAATAGAACTGTTAACAATTTACGCTTGTGGAAGGCAGAGCTTCCCAGAGAAGAGTTTGCTCTTACTCCTATTAACTCTGTTGAGCCAAGCGCCAACTTAAATAATCCTTATCGTAATCTTATTCCTCGAATTTCTCTAGCCTTGTATCCTGACGACAGTAATTTTGAAGGACAACAGCTAAGATTAATGCAGGAATACTTTTTTGTTTCTGCGGGAGTACAAAGCATCATCCGTACTTATAAAAAAAGCTATGGACCTGATGCCATCAGGGACTTTGCTAAGCACGTAGCCCTGCATATTAACGATACTCATCCGGCCCTGATTATTCCGGAATTAATGCGTATCCTAATGGACGAGGAAAAACTGGGCTGGCGGGAAGCAGTTAAAATTACTACCGCTGCTGTTGCTTATACCAACCATACTGTTTTGCCTGAGGCGATGGAATGCTGGCCGGTTGCCATGTTCAAGGAACTATTGCCTCGTATCTACATGATTGTGGAAGAAATCCACAATCGTTGGTTACATGTTGCCAGAAGACTTTATCCTGATGATGAAGCTAAGGTTGCTAATGTAGCTATTATCTGGAACGATAGAATTAATATGGCTCATTTGGCGGCGTTGGGTTCTCATAGTGTTAATGGTGTTGCCAAGATTCATACTCAGATTTTAAAATCAACTGTTTTACGTGAGTTTAACGAATTGTTCCCCTGCAAAATCAATAACAAGACTAATGGTGTTACTCATCGTCGTTGGCTCATTAATTCCAATCCCCAATTAACCAATTTGTTGGACGAGACCATTGGTCAAGGGTGGCATACTGATCCGGAAGAACTCTCCATTTTTAAAGAGTTTTCCGATAATCATGAGGTGCAGGATAAACTGGCTGGCGTAAAACGCCAACGCAAAATTATTTTGGCGGATCATATTTATAAAAGCTATGGTATTAAGCTGGATGTAGATTCCATTTTTGATGTACAGGTAAAACGTTTCCATATGTATAAGCGTCAACTACTGAATATTTTCCATGTATATCATTTTTATCAGGAACTTTTGGCTAATCCTAGCATGGATGTCTATCCCCGTACCTTTATTTTTGGCGGCAAGGCAGCAGCTAGCTACGGTACGGCCAAAATGACTATTAAGTTAATTAATGAAATTGCTGCTAAAATCAATACAGATCAACGTATTAATAACAAAATAAAAGTTGTTTTATAGAAAATTACAATGTTTCCATTGGACAACTTTTGTTCCCTGCCTCTGATGTTAGTGAACAGATTTCTACTGCAGGCAAAGAAGCATCCGGCACCGGTTGTATGAAGTTCATGATGAACGGCGCCATTACCTTGGGTACCTTGGATGGTGCCAATGTAGAGATACATGACAGGGTAGGCGACGCGAATAGTGTTATTTTTGGCCTCACTGCTGATGAAGTGGCAGCTTACAATACTAATGGCACTTATATTTCCTGGGATAGGTACAGACACGATGAAAACATTCGTCGTATTTTGGATATGCTTTATCAATCAGGAGATTACAACATGCTTTACGATTCCTTGCTGGATAGAAACGATGAATTCTTTGTGCTTAAAGATTTTGAACCTTACGTGGCAGCACAAGAAGAAATTGGCAAACGTTATGCCGATAGAAGAGGTTGGTTGCATTCTTCTATAATTAATATTGCCATGTCAGGATATTTTTCCAGTGACCGCACTATCAAAGAGTATGCTAAAGATATTTGGAACATTAAGCCAGTACCTTAAGGAGGCCTATTGTGAGAATTACTGCTATTAACTCCTACAGTACCTATTTATTTCATCAGGGAACAAACTATGATAGCTATCGCTTCCTAGGTGCACATATTACTGTGTACAAGCGTAAGCGCTGTGTTCGGTTTGCAGTATGGGCTCCCCATGCTCAGAGTGTTAGTGTAGTAGGAGATTTTAATACTTGGGATGTAGATGCCAATCCGATGACAAGGGTAAAAGAAGATGAAAGCATTTGGGTGGCATATATTCCTGAAGCTAAAGAAGGAAATATTTATAAATATGCTATTAAAACCTATAACGGGGAAGTTATTTTAAAAAGCGACCCTTATGGTTTTCAGGCAGAAGTAAGACCTGCCAAGGCTTCTCGTATTGCCAATTTGAAATATACCTGGAAAGACGGCATTTGGCAAAGAAGTCGTAAAAAATACAATTCTTACACCAGCCCCATGCTGATTTATGAAGTACATCTGGGGTCCTGGCGACGCGGTGCTAAGGGTGAGGAGCTTTCCTATAAAGATATTGCTCCTCTGTTGGTAGAATATGTTAAAGGCATGCACTACACTCATATAGAACTGATGCCTTTATGCGAATATCCTTTTGATGGTTCTTGGGGTTATCAGGCAACCGGTTACTTTGCTGCAACCAGTCGTTATGGCAATCCACAAGATTTAATGCATTTAATTGATTTGTGCCATCAAAATAATATCGGCGTAATCATGGACTGGGTACCTGGACATTATTGTAAAGATGCTCATGGCTTAAGATATTTTGACGGAGAACCATTGTACGAATCTGGTAATCCTATGTTGGCTGAAAATCCGCAATGGGATACCATGAATTTTGACTATGGTCGCACTGAGGTACAGAGCTTCCTGATTTCTGCGGCTTTGTTCTGGATGAGAGAATTCCATGTAGATGGTCTGAGAATTGATGCTGTAGCCAATATGATTTATTTGGACTACTGCAAGGAACCTGGCCAATGGCAAAAGAATAAATACGGTGGCAGGGAGAACTTAGAAGGAGTTGCTTTCTTGCAACAACTGAACAGTGCCGTATTTAAGGAATTCCCAAACAGTCTTATGATTGCTGAAGAATCTACGGCTTGGCCTCTGGTAACTAAGCCAGCTACAGATGGTGGCTTGGGGTTCAACTACAAATGGAATATGGGCTGGATGAATGATATGCTGAGATATGCAGCCCTGGAACAAAGTGCCAAGAAATATAATCAAAATCTAGTGACATTTCTTTGTACTATGCTTTCTCAGAAAACTTTGTGTTGCCACTGTCTCATGACGAAGTAGTACATGGTAAACATTCCTTGCTGGACAAGATGCCAGGTGATTATTGGCAAAAATTTGCCGGATTGCGGGTATTCTTTGCTTATTGGATAAGTCATCCCGGTAAGAAGCTGCTCTTCATGGGTGGCGAATATGGCCAGTTTATTGAATGGAAGTATGATGACAGCCTGGATTGGCACTTGCTGGATTATCCAATGCATAAGGCCATGCACGAATATGTAAGAGCTCTGAATGCATATTATGTTAAGCACCAGGAGTTTTGGCAGGAAGATTGTGACTGGAGCGGTTTTAAGTGGATAAGCTGTGATGATAACGAAAACAGCGTTATTTCTTTCTATAGGCAAGGTAAGGAGAAAGATGACCAGACCATTGTTATCTGCAACTTTACTCCGGCAGTGCACCATGGCTACCGTATAGGCATTCCGGCCAAGGGAACCTACAAGGAAGTATTTAATAGTGACGCCACCGAATTTGGAGGCTCCAATGTTTTAAATACGGAACCAATTAAAACTTCTGATATACCTTGTCATGGTATGGATCAGTCCATAGAATTGACATTACCGCCATTAGGTGCTATATATTTACAGAAACAAGTTGTCAAAAAAGAAAGTACGACTTTGGGAAATATTATTAAAAAAGCTTTGTCTAAAAAGTCTGCTAATAAAAAAAGAAACTAAGGAGAGGTTCAAGAATGACGAAAGTATTATTTGCTGCTTCTGAAGCAGTACCATTTATTAAAACGGGGGGCTTGGCTGACGTGATGAGTGCGTTGCCCAAGGCATTAAAGCAAGTAGGTGTAGATGTAGCGTTAGTTATTCCTAAATATGGGCACATGAATGCTGCCTATAAGGATAAATTGGAAAAAGTTTACGAGGGGTATTTAGATTTATCCTGGCGTCAACAATATTTTGGCGTAGAAAAAACTGCTGTGGATGGTATCACTGTTTACCTGATTGATAATGAGTGGTACTTTAAACGTGATGGTTTGTATGGTTATGGTGATGATTGCGAGCGTTTTGCTTTCTTTAGCAAGGCTGTACTTGCTATGCTTCCTCATATTGATTTTAGACCGGATATCATTCATTGCAATGATTGGCATACCGGTATTCTGGGTTGTTATTTAAAAGAAAGCTTCTTCCACAATGAATTCTATTGGGGTATGAAAACTGTCTTTACCATTCACAATCTTAAGTATCAAGGCATTTTTGGTAGAGAGATTGTTAATGATTTGTTAGGCTTGCCACATTATTGCTTTACAGAAGGCAAGATTGAATTCGGTGGCTGCGTTAACTTTGTGAAAGCCGGCATGGAGTACGCTGACTACATTACAACTGTTAGCCCTACCTATGCTAAAGAGATTACCTATCCTTATTTTGGCGAGGGCTTAGATGGTTATGTACGTTCTCGTCAGGATAAAATACAGGGAATTATTAATGGCTTGGATGAAGAAGCTTACAATCCTGCCACTGATAAATTTATTGCTGCTCCCTATAATGCAGATAATGTTCTGGAGAAGAAATATCTTAATAAGGAAAAACTGCAAAAAGAGTTGGGCTTACCGGTAGACCGCAGCATTCCTATGATCGCCATGGTTTCTCGTTTAGTGGAAGATAAGGGCCTCAGCCTTTTAACCAGAATCATGGATGAGATTTCCCAAGAAAATATTCAATTCGTACTTTTGGGTGCAGGCGATCAGGACTTCCAAAATGCACTTTTGGCCTGGGCTAAGAGAAATCCTACCAAGGTTTCCATTAACCTGCGCTTTAGCGAAGAGTTAGCTCATAAGATTTATGCAGCTGCTGATATTTTTGCTATGCCGTCCAGATTCGAAGCATGTGGCCTTAGCCAGTTAATCGCTTTGAAATATGGTACTATCCCTGTGGTTAGAAAAACAGGCGGCTTAAAAGATACCATCACCATGTACAACAAATACACAGGTGAAGGCAACGGACTGAATTTTACTAACTTCAATGCTCATGAATTTTTATTTACTCTTAAGACTGCTTTAAGTTATTTCGAGGACAAGGTTCTTTGGAACAAATTAGTAAATAACGCTATGCATAGTGATTTTAGCTGGAAGGATTCCGCTTTAGCTTATAAAAAAGTCTATGAGACTGTCATGAAGAATAAGCTCAGTGCCAAGGCTTCTAAGAAGGTTGAAGCAGTTAAAGTAGAAACTGCACCTAAGGCTGCCAAGAAGATTGAAGAAGTTAAGGTAGAAGTTGCTCCTAAGGCTGAAGCTCCTAAGAAGGTTGAAGAAGTCAAAGTAGAAGTTGCTCCTAAGGCTGAAGCTCCTAAGAAGATTGAAGAAATTAAAGTAGAAGTTGCACCTAAGGTGGAGGCTCCTAAAGAGGTAGAAGAAGTTAAGACCGAAGTTGAACCTGAGGTTAAGGCTGAAGAAAAAGCTGAACCTGTTGCTAAAAAAGCAGCAGCTAAAAAGGCTCCTGCTAAAAAGAGAACAACCAAGACTACTAAGGCTGCCAAGACTACTAAAAAAGCAACTACTAAAAAGGCTACGACTAAGAAGAACAGCGTTAAATCTGCAGCAGCTGCTGCCAGAGACGTTGTAAAGAAAGCAGTTGCAAAGGCAATTGCTACTAAAAAAACTAAGACAGGGAAGTAATTGTAGAATATGGATAATTTATTTTTCCATGATTCCCGTCAAAAAAAATATCGCTCCATTTTTGGGGCGGCATCTGCAGGCGCAAGGGTAACCTTGCGTCTTGATGTATTTTGGGAGGAAACTAAAGAAGTTGATCTGCATCTTTATGAGGAAACTGGCAAAACTGGTAAAGAGAGCATTGTGCCTATGGAGCCATCTGCAGATAAACATGCTTATAGCGTAGAACTCCAGTTGCCTGATAAGGGCTGCTTAATCTGGTATTATTTCATCATTAAGGGTAATAGCATTAAGTACTATGGCAATAATCCTGAGCAAAAAGGCGGGGCTGGTGCTATTTATGATAATTTGCCCCCCAACTATCAGATTACTGTGTACGACAAAGGTTCTGTTACCCCGGATTGGTTCAAGAATGCAGTGGTTTACCAGATTTTCCCGGATCGTTTTTACCATAGTGTCAACAGCGATGCTAAAACGGAGGGAAAACCAAATTCCCAAATGCATAAAGATTGGCAGGAGCTGCCCGGCTATATCAAGGACGACAAGGGCTGCATCGTAAAATATGATTTTTTTGGCGGTAATCTAGATGGTATCAGAGAAAAGCTGGATTACTTAGAAGATTTAGGCATTACTGTAATTTATTTAAATCCTGTTTTTGAAAGTGCCAGTAATCATCGTTATGATACCGGTGATTATAAAAAGATTGATGCTTATTTAGGTACCAATGAGGCTCTGGAGCGTTTATGCCAAGCTGCGTCAGAGCGGGGCATGCAGGTTATTTTGGATGGTGTTTTCAGCCATACAGGTGATGACAGTATTTATTTCAACCGCTATAATCGGTATTCTTCTTTAGGAGCTTATCAATCTAAAGAATCACCGTATTATCCCTGGTATAAATTTGTAGAATATCCGGACAGATATTCTTGCTGGTGGGGCGTTACTACCTTACCGGAAACGGAAGAAACAACACCTAGCTATATGGATTTTATTTTTCGCAATCCGGATAGCGTTATGAAAACCTGGTTTAAAGCCGGCATTAGTGGCTGGCGTCTTGATGTTGCAGACGAATTGCCACCTTTGTTTCTAAAAAGCTTTTGGCAGGAATTAAAGAAAACCAAAGAGGATGCCATTCTCATTGGCGAAGTATGGGAAGATGCTTCCCATAAAATCAGCTATGGTGAGCAAAGAGCTTATTTATGCGGTGGACAGCTAGATAGCGTGATGAATTATGTCATGCGTACCTTGATGCTGGACTTTGCTTGTGGTAGAGCTGATGCTTACCTTACTAATGAACGCATTATGACTCAAATGGAAAACTATCCTGCTGAAAACTTCTATGCCATGCTTAATCTGGTAGGAAGTCATGATGTGGAAAGGGTTCTGACCATGTTAGGAAGTAGTGAAGCAGGAGTTGCCCAAAAACGCTTGCAGCTGCTGTGGACCTGGCAGATGACCATGCCGGGAGCTCCTTGTGTCTACTATGGTGATGAAGCCGGCGTAGAAGGTTATAAGGATCCTGATAACAGACGTACTTATCCTTGGGGCAGAGAAAACAAGGAACTTTTAGCGGCTTGTCGTCAAAGAATTAAATTAAGACGGCAGTATGCTGCTTTGCGGACAGGACGTTTTATACCTTTGCTTACTGAAGGACCTGTTTATGTATATGCTCGTGCCATTGAGGGCGGCAAGGATGTTTTTGGTAAAACTGCTTCCGATGGTTTATTTATCATAGCTTTAAATAGCGGTGCAGAAGCTAAGACGGTGACAGTGTGGACGGATGCATTGGCTTATGGCGATTTAGTCGATTTGCTGGAACCTAGTAAAACCATTGCTACCAGTGGTGGCAAGTTTACCATAACCTTACCGCCTTATGGTTCCATGGTTTTGGCTCCTTGCGAATCTGTAGGAGATAAGAGAGCAGGAGTATTGCTTCATCCTACTTCTTTGCCGGTTTTATCTGATGCCGGGGATATAACTCCCAGCGTGATGGCTTTCTTGGATTTCTTAAAGGCAGCCGGACAAACCTTGTGGCAAGTATTGCCTTTAACGACTACCGGAGAGGGAGATTCACCTTATTTATCTCAGTCTGCTTTTGCCGGTAATATAAAATTATTTAAAAATGTACCACCCGTGGCAACGATAGTAGATAAACCTGAATATAAGGAGTTTTGCCGTAAGCATGCTTACTGGCTGGACGACTATGCTCTCTATAAAGCAGTTAAACAATACTGGATCAATTTACCCTGGTATAGATGGCCGCAGGTCTTGAAAAGCAGAACCCCGGATGTGGTAGAAAAATATAAGAGAATTCTCCATACGGAAATTACCCAATATAAAGTAGAGCAATACTGGTTCTTTACTCAGTGGGGTGCTATCAGGAACTATGCCCACAAAAATGGTATTAGTATTTTAGGAGATATGCCAATTTTTGTTTCTCATGATAGTGCAGATTGTTGGGCACATCAGAATTTCTTCCAATTGACAGAAGAGGGTGCTTTGACCAAGGTAGCAGGAGTTCCGCCTGATTACTTTAGTGAAAAGGGACAGGTTTGGGGTAATCCTTTATATGCCTGGGATAAAATTAAGGCAGATAACTACAATTGGTGGATTCAAAGATTTTCTGTGCTTGCTGATTTAGTGGATGAAGTGCGTATTGATCACTTCCGTGGTTTTGCAGCTTGCTGGGCCATACCTGCCGGTGCCAAGGATGCTAAAAATGGTGCTTGGCTAAAGGGACCTGGTTCAGAATTGTTTAGAGCCATAAAAATAGCTCTGCCCCAACTTAAATTGGTAGCAGAGGATTTAGGTGTCATAACCGATGATGTGAATGCCATAAAAAATGAGTTTCATTTTCCTGGTATGCGCATCATGGAGTTTATGATTAAAGACAGGGGCTGTGCTAATGCTGCTTTTGATACTGAGCCGCATTGCCTGGCTTATACAGGAACTCATGATAACAATACGGTTGTAGGTTGGTACCAAGAGGAACTGGATGAGGCAGGTAAGCAAGTGGTTAGAAATACCCTTGGCTTGGCAGAGAACTTTACACCCAAGGAACTTACAGAAAGCATGATTGCTTATTTATATAGCAGACGAGCTGAAACGGTTATAGTTCCTATGCAGGATTTACTAGCTTTGCCTAGTTCTTGTAGAATGAATATTCCGGGTACTGCCACGGGCAACTGGCATTGGCAGATGACTACGGAGCAGCTAAAACAGGCACCGGTAGAGTTTCTTAAGAAGTTGTGCGAGAAATATGGAAGATAGAAGCAATAGCAACCAATAGAAAAGCGAGAAGTTTATTTACCAGAGGGCGACCTCGCCGAGGACCGGCCAAGAAATAAGTTGCAGTCCTTAAAGCCGGCCGCATGGCGCCAGGCGCCCGAGGTAAATAAATTCCTCGCTTATTTTTGCTTTTTATTTTTATTTCTATTTTTTTGCTTTTTATTTGCCAAAGATGGCTTTAGCTTTTTTCATATTTTCTATGATCTTTACGGCAAAGGGACAGCGTTTTTCGCAGGCACCGCATTGCACGCACTCGCCGGCATGGTGTTCCAGCAGATTGTAATGGCCACGTACTGTTTCAGGAACAGTATTCTGAGCCAAAGCCAAATTTAAGAATTTGGTAACTGAAGCTACATCTATTTTTTTAGGACAAGGAGCACAATGACTGCAATACATGCAATGTCCTTTCCAACTAATGTTGGGGAAGGAAGCCAAAGCAGTGGCATAATCTTTTTCCTCTTCAGAAGCATTTTCATAAGAGGCACAAATGCGTAATTGCTCTACAGAATGTGCACCACACATAATGGTGGCAACAGCAGGCCTGGTTAGAGCGTAGCTGATGCATTGCACAGCAGTTAAGGCTTTGCCGGCAGGAGAAAGCTCTGCATCTAATAAATCGCCGCCTCCAAAAGCTTTCATTACAGAAATACCAACACCTAAGGTCTGACAAGTTTCATAAAGCTTTTGGCGCTGGGGATCCATATTAACCAGCTTATGACTATAAGCTTCATCAGCCCATAAATCTTCTACTGTTTCGCTGGGTGGTTGCAAGTCGTAACAAGGATTTACGCTAAACATGAGAACTTCAATATGACCGCTTTCCACGGCAGCTAAGGCTACTTTAGGATTGTGACTGCTTAGGCCAAGATGATGAATATGGCCTAATTTTTTTTGCTCCAAGGCAAAAGCCAGGACAGGTCCATTGACTATTTCTTGCCAGTCAGACAGGGAGTCGCAATAATGAATCATGCCAACATCTAAGTAATCTGTTTGCAGCCGTTGTAACAAATCTGCAAAGCTGGCTTTAACTTCTTTAATATTTCTAGTTCTTTCATATTGTCCGTTTTTCCAAACCGAGCAGAGATGAGCTTGCAGATAAAATTTTTTGCGGCGTTCTGCTAAAGCTTTTCCCAAGGCACTGCGAACAGCGGGGTCAGAAGCGTAGAGATCAAAATAATTTATACCAAGCTTTTCAGCTTCATCTATAAGTGGCTTGGCTTCCTGACAATTGTTTTCGCCAAAGCCTTCACAACCTAAGCCTATTTCACTAACTTGCAAACCGGTATTGCCCAAAGCACGATATTTCATGATTTACCTCCGAGGGTTTTCTTTATGTGATTTTATTATACAACTTAAAGTTAACTTTAAGACAAGAATGTGCTGAGGCGCATGGTTCTAAATGATACAGATATGCTATAATATAAAATATATTTTCAGTAGAATAAGCCTATTAACTATAAGACCATAGGGGGAGACAAAATGGGGAAGAAAACGTGGGGACTAATACTTAGCTTGGCATTAGTGTTTGGCACTTGGACAGGAGCACTAGCAGCACCTGCCAAAGATAGCTGGACAGTATATTTGTATATCTGTGGCAGCGATTTGGAGTCTAAAGCTAAAGCAGCTACTGGGGATATGACAGAAATCATCTCGGCTCCTTTGCCTGAGAATGTTAAAGTACTGATGCAAACAGGCGGTTCTACGGTTTGGCATAATAACATGGTAAAGAATAATGTCATTGGGCGTTTTGTGCATACAGGAGCTAGCGGCAATATAGTTCAGGTTGATCAACAACCTGATGCTGTTATGAGCAATCCTGCTACCTTGGCTGAATTCTTAGCTTACGGCAAGCAAAATTTTCCGGCTGAGCATAATGCCTTTATTTTCTGGGATCATGGCGGTGGCAGTGTGGCAGGCGCCATGGTGGATGAGCGAGCTCAAGGCAAGGCCATGACCTTAAAAGAAATGCAAAATGCTTTTGATGCTGTTTATCCTTCCGGTAAAGGGCAAAAGCTTTTGACTTCATAGGCTTTGACGCATGCTTGATGGCTACTATTGACGTGGCTAAAAATTTTGCACCTTATAGCAATTATTTAGTAGCCTCTGAGGAAACGGAGCCTAGCAATGGCTGGAATTATACGCCGTGGCTGACTGCTTTGGGAGCAAACCCGGCCATGGCTACGGAACAAATTGGCAAAAACATTTGTGATAGCTATTTGGAAGGATGCCAAGCATATGGTACCGCAGGTGCAGCTACTTTATCCGTAACTAATCTTAAAGCTGCCGGCAAGCTTTCTGCTGCCTACAATGATTTCGGTCAGGAAGCTCTAAAAAAAGCAGCCCAGGATATTAATACCTTTCTACCTCAATATGGCCGTAGTGCCATGTCCTCAGAAAATTATGGCGGCAATACACCTAACACCGGCTACTCCAACATGGTAGATTTGGGAGACTTGGCCAGTAACAATCTGGAATTGTTACCTAATTCCGCACCTAAGATCCTCAGTAGCTTAGAGGATTGCATAGTATATAAGGTTAATGGTCCTTATCGTCAAAAATCTCATGGCCTTTCCGGGTTCTATTTATATGGTATTAATGAACAGAATTTGCAAGGCTATTTAACTTAGAGACAACTCCGGAGCCTTTTAAATATCTTTATTCTTATATTGCCTCCGGCCCATCTATGGAAAATACGGTAAAAAATTATGTGGCCAATCAGAAGGGTTCCAAGTCTATTCCTGCTCTTGCTACTTTAAAAACTAATCCCTTGGAAGACACACCGGTAACCATCTTGCCGGATGGTACAGCTCAAATGCAGCTTGATCCTAAACAAGCAGCCATGCTTAAAAGCGTGCGTTTTATTTTGATGAATGTAGACAGGAAAGAAGATACCATTGCTGTACTAGGAACGGACAATGATCTTCTTGCCGACTGGGATAAGGGTATCTTCAAAGATAATTTTAAAGGAAATTGGGGCAGCTTGGATGGACATTTTGTTTATTTAGAAGTGCTGGAAGAGGGAGATAATTATACCTTGTATTCAGTGCCTCTAAAGCTAAATGGTGAACGGGTTTCTATGTTGGTTGGTTACGATTATAACAAAGCTGCTTATAATATCCTGGGAGCTCGTAAGGATATCGAAAATTACGGTAGCTCCTCCAAGAGCATGATTAAGCTGAAAAAGGGCGATAAGATTGACACCTTGTTCTATGGAGCTAAATTATCTCAACCTCAAAATGTAGTAGAGGTTGAAGTAGAAAGCTTTACCTTGGGAGAGCATCCTGTTTTCAAGGATATGCCTCTGATGAAAGATGAGAAAAAGGAACTGCCGAGCATTTTTCTTTCATGTTTGAAATGACGGATTTGCAGAACAATACAGCTACTTCCAAAGTAGTTTTCTTTACGATTAAAGATAACAGAATCAGCTTGTCAGATGTTTTCGTGCAGTAAACAAATGCTAAAAAGCCTGATGGACTATTGTCCATCAGGCTTTTTTTTATGGGGACGGTACTAATTGGTAAATCTTATTTGTTCAAACGTTTGCTGATTTCTCTGGCTACGGCAACACCGGAAGCACTGGCTTGTGATAAGCCTCTGGTAATGCCTGCACCATCACCAATGGCAAAGAGGTTAGACAGAGCTGTTTCCAGCTTGGAATTTAAGGCAACACGGGCACTGTAGAATTTTACTTCTACACCATACAGTAGTGTGTCTGCATTGGCAGTACCGGGAGCTATTTTATCCAAGGCATAAATCATTTCAATGATATTGTCCAAATGTCTTTTGGGCAGGACCAGGCTTAAGTCACCGGGAATAGCAGATAGGGTAGGTCTGAGCCAACCCTTCTTTAAGCGGCTGGCATCAGTGCGGCGACCCTTGATTAAGTCACCAAAGCGTTGTACTAACACACCGCCACCTAACATGTTGGATAGGGAGGCAATATGCTTGCCATATTTATGAGGCTCCTTGAAAGGCTCGGTAAATTTATTGCTGACCAAAAGAGCAAAGTTGGTGTTACCGCTGTTGCGCTTGGGATCACTAAAACTGTGACCATTTACGGTAATAATGCCGTCGGTATTTTCTGCGACTACATAACCATTAGGGTTCATGCAGAAGGTACGAACTAAATCACCATATCTTTTGGTTCTATACATCAATTTTGCTTCGTATACTTCATCGGTAATGGGCTTAAAGACCTGAGCTGGGACTTCCACTCTCACACCGATGTCTACCTGGTTGCTGACATAACTAAGCCCTAAGGCCTTGCATTGGTCCAGGAACCATTCAGAACCGGCACGGCCGGGAGCTGCAATTACATAAGGAACAGTAATTTTATCTCCACCCTTTAATTCCAAGGTGTAGTTTTTCTTTTCTTTTTTGATGTTATCTACTTGGGTATTACATTTAATTTCTATGCCGTGTTCTTCTAAGTAATCATGAATGGCCAGCATGATTTTCAGATTATTTTCTGTACCTAAATGCCGTACCTTGGCATTTAAAAGATGCAAATCAAAGCCTAAAGCGATGGCACCGATTTTGCAGTCCCTTGGTGGTATAAGCTTCAGAGGGAGCACCGAATTTGCAATTGATGCTATCCACATAATCTATAAGCTCAATAACTTCTTTTTCAGGAAGATATTCTTTGAGCCAGCCACCGAATTCCGTAGTTAAATTATATTTGCCGTCGGAGAAGGCACCTGCTCCGCCAAAGCCGCGCATGATGCTACAAGGCTGGCAGAGAAGGCAGTGGTTTGCCTTACCTTCAATCATGGGACATTTGCGTAGTTTTAAAGGATTTCCTTCTTCTAGGATAATTACTTTTACTTCAGGGTGCTTTACCGTAAACTCGTAAGCAGCAAAAATAGCTGCCGGTCCGCCACCGATAATGGCTACATCATATTTGTTCATAAGCATCACTCCGTTTTTTAAAATGGGGTTTTCTAGCTTAATAATTGTATCACTTTCCCTAAGTATTTCCTACTGAAAATGGTCATAAAAATTCGACCTTAGCCTAGGGCTGAAGGTCGAATTGTAAAAAACTATTTAACTTCTAAAGCAGCTTGTACCAAAAAGGTAAGAATGTTTGCACCATGGAGCAATTGGCTGTGGTCAAAATGCATGTTCCTATCGTGGAGGCAAGGTTCTAAGTTACAGCCCAAACCTATAAAACCGGTTTTAAGCTTAGGACGTAGTTTTTTGTAGAAATTAAAATCTTCTCCTACGGTAGTAGTTACTTCCTTGATTAAGCCGCCAGGTCCCATTTCTTTGGTTATGGCTTTTTCTACCAGGGCTAAGACTGCTGCATCAGATTCTGTACCGGGGCAGTCACCGATTTCCTTAATTTTGACTTTAGCGCCATAGGCCTTAGCGGTGGCACGAGCCAAAGTAGTTACTTTATTTTTTAGTTCTGCCATGGAAGAGTTTAAAGTGGTGCGCAAATCGAAAGAAATTTCTGCGTGATCACAGATGGCATTAATGGCACCGGTTCCTGTATTAAATCTGGTAGCCTTAACGCTCCAACCTTCCAGAGGATCAAGGTGAATGGCATTAACGGCATTAACGATGGCGCAGCCTGTATCTAAGGCATTAATGCCCAGATGAGGCATAGAGCCGTGCGCAGTAAGACCGGTAATGGTTATGGTAAGGAGGGTGCAAGCCTGCCAATTTACTTTGGCTGCAACTTGTCCTGATTTAGCCAGGCTTTTAGGCATCAGATGTACACCAAAAAGATAGTTTAGGTCATCAAGCTCACCGGTAGCTAGCATAGCCTTGGCACCAAGACCAATTTCTTCGGCAGGCTGAAAAACTATTTTTAGCTTACCTTTTTTTAGGCCTTGCTTTGCCAAAGTGGCGGCAGCAGTAAGTACCATGGACATATGACCATCATGACCGCAGGCATGAACAGGTATTTCTTTGCCGTTTTCAGTAAACATGAGGCAATCCATATCTGAACGTAAGCCTACAACAGGACCTTTTTTACCACTGGCTAAAGTAGCAATTACACCTGTACCACTGGGCGTTAAGCCTGTTTGTACCTTATAGCCTAAGTCTTTGAGATAGTTGGCTACGAATTGGGCTGTTTTGCTTTCTTTAAAGGCCGGTTCAGCAAGAGCATGAAGGGCTTGCCATGTTTTTTCTATAGCTGAAATAGTCATTATTCTTTCCATCCTAAATAAACACTGCCTGGGAAGGACTTTTTAATGAACTCAGCATTTTCTTTGGATTGATAAGCTTCTTGGAAAATCTTCAGACGAGGATCATTCATGGTTTCTTTTCTTACAGCTACAATATTAACATAGAAAGAATCTGCTGTTTCCTTAATTAGAGGATCCTTAGCGGGATCTAATCCTGCGTTCATAGCGTAAGTGGTATTGATGGCAGCAGCGGCTACATCGTCCAAGCTTCTGGGAATGGCAGCGGCTTCCAGTTCAATGATCTTATACTTATGAGGATTATCGGTAATGTCTTGAATGGTAGTACCGATATCCTTATCATTCTTTACCTTGAATAAACCGGCTTTAGCCATCATCAAGAGGGAACGGCCACCATTGGTAGGATCGTTAGGAATGGCAATGGTAGAACCATCAGGAATCTTGTCACCGGGTTTTAGTTTCTTGGAATAAACGTTAATAGGGAAGAGGGCAGTATTAAAAGCTTTCACCAAATCAAATTTGGGTTCTTTCTTTAAAGTAGCTTTTAAAAATGGTTCGTGCTGGAAGCAGTTAGCCCAAATTTCCCCTTGAGCTAAAGCTGAGTTAGGAGTAACGAAATCGCTGAATTCTATAACTTCGATTTTTAAGCCTTTTTTAGCAGCGATTTTTACCACGTTGTCCATGATCTTAGCGTGAGGACCGGGATTAACGCCTACCTTTACAGGCTTGGAGGTATCAATCTTGCCGGGCTCGGCTTTCTTTTCACTGCCACCACAGCCTGCTACCAGGGTAGTGCAGCATAGGGCAGCTACGGTTAATAATTTTGCAAATCTTTTCATCATAATCATCTCTCTTTCAGAATGTATAGTAACATACTAGGCATTTTCAACCAGAAAGTCAACAGTTTATCAGAAAAAAGTTTATAAAAACGCTAATTGTTGTAAACAAATAGTAGCGTTATGACGTAGTCGAATGATATAATTAAACAACCAAAGGAGGTGAAAAAAGTGGATAAAACAGAAATGAAACAAAAAATTTGTGTTGCCATTGATGCTTCTCGTGCCGATATAGAGGATTATGCAGACAGTGTTTTTAATGAACCGGAATTAGGTTTTAAAGAAGTTAAGACAGCTGCAAAGTTGGCGGCACAGTTCGACAAGCTGGGGATTAGCTATGAGACAGGTTTGGCCATTACCGGAATTAAAGCTAGGCTCAAGGGTGGCAAACCAGGGCCTACTGTAGCTATTTTAGGCGAGTTGGACGCTATTGGTTCACCAGAGCATCCCCATGCCGACCCTCAAACGGGAGCAGCCCATGCTTGTGGTCACCATTTACAACAGAGTGCTATGTTATCAGCAGCCTATGGCTTAGCTAAATCGGGCGTTATGAAAGAGCTGGCCGGAGATGTGGTGTTCTTTGGCGTACCAGCCGAAGAATATGTAGAGCTAGCCTATCGTAAAAAATTAATTGCAGAAGGCAAATTACATTTTCTTCATGGCAAGGGAGAATTGATTTACGAAGGTCAATTCGATGATATTGACATGGCCATGCAAATGCACTCAGATAAAAACATGCCTAAGCCTACTGTTTCTATTGGACAATCCAGTAATGGCTTTATCGGTAAAACCATTCAATATGTGGGAAAGGCTGCTCATGCTGCCGATGCTCCTGACCAAGGCATTAATGCTTTGAATGCTGCCATGCTTGGTATTATGGGCATCAATGCTTTGCGGGAAACTTTTAGAGATCAAGACGTAGTCAGGGTACATCCTATTATTACCAAGGGCGGGGACTTAGTAAATAATGTGCCAAGCGATGTTAGAATTGAAACCTATGTAAGAGCTAAAACCATGGCGGCCATTGATAAAACCAACGCCAAGGTTGATGCAGCATTAAGAGCAGGTGGCGCTGCTATTGGCGCAAAGGTAAACATTGATACCATGCCTGGACAATTACCCTTAATCTGTAATACTGCTTTAAATGAACTGTTTGTAGCTAATGCTAAGCTGGCTGATCCTAATGTAGAAATTAAAGATGCAGGACACTTTAGTGCTTCTACAGATATGGGAGATGTATCACATTTAATGCCGGCTATTCATCCTTTCATTGGTGGTACAAACGGACTTTTACACAGTAAAGATTTTGAAGTTGTTGATTTTGAGGCAGCTGCTTTATTACCCGGTAAATCCTTTGCCATGCTGGTAGTGGATTTATTAACTGATAATGCAGAGAAGGCAAATAAAATATTGGCTGACTTTAAACCTGCTCTTTCCAAAGAAGAGTATGTTAAGAAGTTGGATGGGTATTTCACAAGGGGGGAATAACATGAAGAATTTTAAACTGCATGTGATGATAGCAGTTTTTATTGCTATTGCCGAATTAATTGGAGTTAAAACTTTTAAGCTGGGACCTGGGACAGTGGTCCTTCTTCCTATGCTTTATGCTTTAATTTTTGGTATTTTTTCTGCGCCACGGTTTGCAAAATTATCTAACCAACAGGATATGGAAGATGCTTCCAGCTTGCTGGGTATTACCCTTATGCTTTTGATGGCTCGTTATGGCACCTTGGTTGGACCAACCTTGCCTAAAATCATTAGCGCTTCTCCTGCTTTGATTTTGCAAGAATTTGGTAATCTTGGTACCTGTTTCTTGGGCGTTCCTTTGGCTGTTTATTTTGGCTTAAAACGCGAAACCATTGGCGCTGCCCATTCCATTGCCCGTGAGCCCAACGTAGCTTTAATTGGCGAACGTTATGGCTTAGCTTCTGCAGAAGGCCGCGGTGTTATGGGCGTGTATATAAGCGGTACAGTATTCGGAACTATTTTCTTTGGTATATTATCTAGCTTTGCTGCTGCTTCCGGGCTTTTTCATCCCTACGCTTTAGCAATGGCTTCCGGTGTAGGCAGTGCTAGTATGATGACAGCTGCAGTTGGTTCTTTAACGGTTATGTATCCACAGATGGCAGATCAATTGGCTGCCTTCGGTGCAGCCAGCAATATGTTATCAGGTTTGGATGGCTTGTATATGTCACTTTGGATGGCATTACCGCTTTCCGAATGGCTATATAAGAAATTTTATAAAATTAAATATGGTGTTGAACCGGAGAAGGGAGATGCCCAAAAATGAAAACCTATAATCTGATAGAAACTTTTCTTATTCTTTGCATTGTTGGAGTGCTCTCTTTGATCAGCAATACCTTGGGAAGTAAGGTTCCCTTTGTAGATGCTATTCCAGGTCTACTTATTTTGTTTGCTATTTCTATGGTAGGTATTGCCATGGGAAAATATTTACCGGGTGGTATTCCTGGTGTTGCCTATGTAGTAACTTTGGGTTGTATTCTCACTATTCCCGGTGTTCCCGGTTCGGAATTTATTAATGCTTGCATGAAGAAAGTAGGCTTTGTGTCTTTGTGCACACCTATTTTGGCTTATGCCGGAGTTGCTATTGGTAAAGACCTGGATGCTTTTGCCAAAACAGGATGGCGTATTGTAGTTTTGTCCTGCGCTATCTTCATTGGTACTTATGCAGGATCTGCTATTATAGCTCAAATTATTTTAAAGGCCATGGGACAAATCTAAGAATTTCATAAGCTAATAAATTTTTACCTAACAATTCAAGTGTGATTGCACACTTGAATTGTTTTTCTATTCTTGTTACAATGTTTATTACATACAAAAATGATGGGTGGCGTCGATATGCGAGCAAGAAATGTCTGGGCGGAAGTAGATCTATCTGCCATTGCCCAAAATGTACATGTAACTAAAAAATCCTTAAAACCTGGTACTAAGCTTTGTGCAGTAGTTAAGGCTGATGCTTATGGCCATGGAGCAGTACCGGTTGCTACGGCAGCACTGGCGGCAGGAGCAGACTATTTGGCTGTTTCCATGACCCAGGAAGCTCTGGAGCTTCGGGAAGCAGGTATTATGGCTCCTATCTTAATTTTAGGCGCTATGACGCCAGGTCACGAGAAAGACTTGGTAGAAAATAATATTACCCAAACTGTTTTTACCCTAGAAGCAGCTCAGGCTCTTTCGGCAGCAGCTATGCAAGAGAACAAGACTGCTAAGGTTCATCTGGCAGTGGATACAGGCATGAACAGAATTGGTTGCAGGCCGGCAGAAGCAGGAGAATTGGCATCAGCCATTGCTCAACTGCCTCATATTGACCTGGAAGGCGTGTTCTCACACTTTGCTCGTGCTGATGAAGCTGATAAAACCTACAGCAAAATGCAGCTAAAGCGCTTTAAGGAAGCTTTGCAAAATATTGAAGACAAAGGTATTAATATTGCTATTAAGCATTTAGATAATAGTGCCGGTATTACAGAAATACCGGAGGCCCATTACAATATGGTACGCCAAGGTATTACTCTTTATGGCTGGTGGCCCTCTAAAGAGGTTAAGGAATGCTTGCCTTTAAAGCCTGTCATGACTTTAAAAGCAGAAATAGTCTTTATTAAGGATGTACCGGTAGGTGAAATGATAAGCTATGGTGGTACCTTTACCACAACAAGACCTACTAAGCTTGCTACCTTGCCACTAGGCTATGCAGACGGTATTAGCAGAAAGCTTTCCAACCGTGGCTATGTGTCCATCAGAGGATATCATGCTCCCATTGTAGGCAGGGTCTGCATGGATCAAATGATGGTAGATGTTACGGATATTCCAGGTGCAGCTGTAGGTGATGAAGCCATTATTTTTGGCGGTGGGGAAATTTCTCTGGATACTGTTGCGGAATGGATGGAAACCATTAATTATGAAGTGATTTGTCTTTTAAGCACACGTATTCCCAGAAAGTATACCTATCAATATACAATTAAGCATTACACAAAATAAGAGAATCTCAAGTAGAGGGGTAGAATAGTAGCCATGGAAAATAGATACAACGCGGTATCCAAAGAATTAGTAGAAGAGTTAAAAAAGGTAGTAGGGAAGGAAAATGTTCATACGGATCCGGGAACCTTGGATCGTTATAAAACAGATGAAGAGCAGGATGCACGGTTATTTCATTTGCCGGAGGCTGTTGTTGCCCCTGGTTCTACAGAAGAAGTAGCTGACATTATGAAGCTGGCTAACAAGTATGTAGTACCTGTTACTCCCAGAGGCGGCGGTACCAGTGTATCATGTGGTGCCATTCCGGTTTATGGTGGTATTGTTCTTCTGTTAGAGAGAATGAATAAAATTATTGAAATTAATGAAGACGGCAATGTATATGGATGTAGAAGCAGGTGTTCCCACTATCGTGGTACAACAAAAGGCCAGAGAAAAAGGCCTGTTTATGCCGGAGATCCTTGCAGTGCAGAAAGCTGCCTAATTGGCGGTAATTTGGCTACCAATGCCGGGTGGGAACAAAGCTGTTCGCTATGGTACTACCCGTCATCAGGTTTACGCCTTAGAGGTAGTAACTCCTACAGGTGACATTGTGGAACTAGGCGCCCGTCTGAAAAAATGCAGTACCGGCTATTGCTTGGACCAGCTGGTAATGGGCAGTGAAGGCACCTTGGGTATTATTACCAAGGCTACTTTAAAGCTTTTGCCGTTGGCTCCTTTCAAATTGGATGTTCTGGCTATTTTTACAGAAGTAGAAAAAGCCACCGGAATTGTGCCAATTTTGATTAAGGCGGGGCTTAATCCTACCAGCGTAGAATTTATGGATAATAGCTTTGTAAAGGCTTCCAGCGACTATTCTGAGCTTAAGCTACCTCATTATGAGGACGGCAGCTATGTAATAATCTCCATAGAGACTTTTGACGAGAGTGAATTAGAGAGCAAGATGGAAAAACTGGAACAATTGTGCAGAGCTAATGGTGCTACAGATGTTCTTGTAGCCGACGACAGAGTCTGGACCATTCGAAAGAATTGCCTGGAATCAACCAGAGCCATGAGCTCAGTTAGTACTTCCGATGATTTGGTAGTGCCGGTCAATAAAATTGCCTCCACCATCAATCATTTGTGCAAGGTTGCCAGTCATTATCCTTTCAAGGTATTTACCCTGGCTCATGCCGGAGATGGTAATTTGCACTTCCAGATTTTAAAAGGTAACCTTAGCGATGAGGAATGGGAAGAGAATCTCAATAGCTTCCATAGTAAGGCTTATGCTTATATTTACAGCTTAGGCGGCAGGCTGAGCGGCGAGCATGGTATTGGTGCCAAAAAAGTTAACCAGCTGGAAAAATATACCAATCCTGTGGAGCTGCAAATGATGAAAGCCATTAAAAAGGCTTTGGACCCCAAGGGTGTCTTAAACCCCGGTAAGGTATTTAATATTTAGAGCATAGAAAAAAGCGAGCAGTAAACTGCTCGCTTTTTATATTTAAATACTTTTGTTCTTTTAGCGGACTGCACCTATAGGCACCCCCACGGCACATCCAAGTATCCGCTTATCGCTGCTTCCTTCCGGACCTGACGAGGTTCACAGGCTCAAATTGCGCAGGACCAACAAATGCAGTCCGCTAAGAAAACAAAAACCGGCTAGGCCGGGTAATAACATATGGCGGAGAGTGAGGGATTCGAACCCTCGATACGGTTTCCCGTATACACGCTTTCCAGGCGTGCTCCTTCAACCACTCGGACAACTCTCCAGGTTGAAAATAAAATAAACATGAAATTGTGCAACCTTTTCAAAGGACTGCGTTAATTAGTATACATAAAATTAGAGTGGTTGTCAAGAATATAGTTGAATTGATTTAGAAAAAAAGGGTATAATAATATGTAAAACTATTTAAGGAAGGGGACTACAAATTGGATACCTTTGCCAATAAAATTTCAGAGACAGCGGGTTTAGCCCCCGGAGTAGCAATACCTATAGGTATTGATGAAACTTCTCCTTCCAAGTTTATTGTGTCCGCCATTAAAGAAGGGGATGTACAGGTAGAGCGTCTAGGCTCTTTACCGGAGGACTTTGCGGCTTTTTCACAGGATACCACCCTGTGGATAGATGTCCAAGGCTATGCCGGCTTAATTTCCATAAAAAGGATTTTTAAGACGTTGGATGTGCACCCGCTTCTACAAGCAGACATACTTAATACCAAAAACAGAACCAGTATGGAAATGCTGAGCAAAACCTTGTTTATTAATTTTAATAGGTTGTTTTATGCCGCAAATAACAGATTGAGGAAGGAAAATGTCTCTTTTCTCATGAAAAACAATTATGTTATTACCTTCCAAAATGGCGAAAGAGACAGCTTCGCAGGAGTCAGAAAGCGCATAACAGCCTTTAAGGGCAGGCAAACCAAGCCTGACTATGTGTTATATGCTTTAATGGACAATTTTGTGGATAATTATTTCGATCCCTTGGAAAAGCTTTCTGCTAATATAGAGAAAACCGAAAAGCATTTGTTGGCTGACGATAATATCATTGACAGACCTACCTTAGCGGCTTTAAAACATGATTCTTCTCTGGCCAGACATGTCATTTGGCCTTTGAAAAATATTATTACGAAGGCTGCTGAAGATAGAACAGATTTCTTCGCAGATGATTTGGCACCTTATTTTTACGATCTGCGTGACCATGTTTACCAATTGGATGAAGTTTGTGATATGGCAGAAGAAAATGTTATTACCATTGTTCAGCTGAACATGGATAACATGAATAATAAGACTAACGAGATAATGAAGACTTTGGGACTTATTTCTACGATCTTCTTGCCACTGACCTTTATTGCGGGAGTTTATGGTATGAATTTTAAATTTATGCCGGAGCTTGAGTCTCGTTGGGGTTATCCTTTTGTTATTGCCTTGATGGCACTTATTGCTTTACTTTTGTATAAATCTTTTAAGAACAGACACTGGGTGTAAGCTTTTCCGGAAAGGAAGACTATTATGTCTTACGTTGCTTTATATCGTACCTGGCGGCCTCAAGATTTTGATGCCCTGGTTGGACAAGATCATATTAAGACGGCATTAACCAATGCTCTGGAAATGGGCAAGATTGCCCATGCCTATTTGTTTACCGGGCCCAGAGGAACAGGCAAGACTAGTACGGCCAGAATTTTGGCTAAGGCTTTAAACTGTGAAAAAGGTCCAACTGCCCATCCCTGCAATGTTTGCGAAAACTGCAAACAGATTACAGAAGGCTCCTCCATGGACGTTATAGAATAGATGCTGCTTCCAACAGAGGCATTGACGAGATTCGTCAATTAAGAGAGCGGGTTGCTTTTGCTCCTGTTAACAGCAGATATAAAGTATATATTATCGATGAAGTACATATGATTACTACTGATGCGTTTAACGCCTTGCTGAAACCTTGGAAGAACCGCCTGAGCATGTGGTGTTTATTCTGGCTACCACAGAGCCGCATAAGATTCCGGCCACTATCCATTCCCGGTGTCAGCGCTATGACTTCCGCAGAGTAACGGTAGATGATATTGCTGACCACTTGAAGAAGGTAGCACAAGGCAGTGGTATTGAAGCAGACGATGCTGCTCTCCGCTTGATGGCTATTCAGGCTGATGGTGGTATGCGTGATGCAGTAAGTCTTCTGGATCAATGCGGTGTTATGGATAAACATGTTACAGCTCAAACTGTTAGGCAGGTATTGGGCATTGTTGGCAGGGAAAGCTTGCGCCAATTAGTAACACTGATTGGCAAAAAAGATTTGTCCGGTGCTTTAGAAGGCCTAAATGAGCTTTCCGCCCAAGGCAAGGACGTTAAGCAGGTTCTTCTGGAAGTAACGGAATATTTACGGGGCGTTGCTTTTATACAAGACCCAAATAAAATATGATGATATTTATCTTACTGATACCGAAGATGCTTTTAAAATAATAGCACCCGCTCTATACTCAGGAAAGAATTTTAGCCGCGACCAAACGCTTGCATGACGCTTTGGAGGAATTAAGATTTTCTTCCAGAGGCAAAATAGTTGCTGAGCTATGTCTCTTTGATTTATGTCATATTTCCGGTGATACCATAGAAGCCTTGGCAGCCAGGGTAGCTGAACTGGAAGCACAAATCAAATCCGGCGTTCAACCTGTGGCTAAAGTAACTCATACAGCTAAAGCTCCACGCCTCTTCACCAGGTAAGTGTTAAACAGGCACCAACTACGCCTGGGGAAAGCGTTAAAGCTACGCCTCTGTGCAAGTAGCACAGACGGATAGTTCAGGCTTTGAAGATTTTGGCAGTTCAGAACCTCAAGAAACAGGACCTCAGGAAACAGAACCTCAGGAAGCTGCGGCAGGTTCTTCTGTGGTAAATACTTCGGAAGGTGAAGAACTGTGGCAGGCTGTTTGTACAGGACTTACCAGAGAAAAGAAAAGAACGGTTATAGCCTATGCTCACATGGCAGCGGTTATCAGCTATGGCGACAATGGCTTAACGCTGGGAGTAGCTTCTCCCAGTGCTCAGGAAAAGCTTGCTTCTTCTGAGTATAAAAATTTAATGGAAGCAATTATTGAAGAAACAACAGGTAAAAAGATTCCACTGCATTTTGAGGTAAAAAAAGATATACAACCTCAAGCAGCTAAGCTAACGGTTAAGAGCGAACCGGTTCTTAAAACTAAAGCTGCAAACACAAACTGAGGAATTATCAGCTTTTGCCAAAAAAGCGCAAGCAGTCTTTGCGGAAAAATAAAAAAAGAATAAGGAGAAAAAAAGATGTATAAAGGCGGAATGAACAACATGCAAGGCATTTAAAAAAAGTACAAAAAATGCAAGCAGAGATGACTAAATTGCAAGAGGACTTGAAAACCAGGACAGCAGAAGCAACCTCCGGCGGTGGTGCAGTAACTGCAGTAGCTAATGGTAATAAAGAAGTTGTCAGCATTACCATTAAACCAGAAGCAGTTGATCCTGAAGATGTAGAAATGCTGCAAGATTTAATTGTGACAGCGGTTAATGATGCCATGAAGAAAATTGATGCTATGACTGAAACAGAAATGGGTAAAATTACCGGTGGTATGAAGATGCCGGGAGTTTTCTAAGAAGAGGTAAATTATGCGGATGATAAAACCGCTGGCCAGACTATATGAACAGTTAAGAAGATTGCCGGGCATAGGTTCTAAAACAGCACTGCGTTTGGCGTATCATGTCTTGGATATGTCCAAGGAGGATGTAGCTGAACTTGCTCAGGCTCTGTTAGATGCCAAACAATCCATACACTATTGCTCTCGTTGCTTTAACTTATGCGATAGTGAGTTGTGTGAAATTTGTCAGGACGAGGGCAGAGACCAAACAATTATTTGTGTGGTTGAGCAGCCCCAAGACCTGATGGCTATGGAAAAGACACAGGGCTTTAAGGGCGTTTACCATGTACTCCACGGTGTGTTATCTCCTTTGGATGGCATTGGGGCCGGAACAGCTTAAAATAAAAGAGTTGCTTTATAGGCTTCAAGGTGGTAAAGTGCAGGAGATTATCGTAGCTACTAATTCCGATGTGGAAGGTGAAGCTACAGCCACTTATTTGGCTTCGCTGATTAAGCCCTTAGGTATTAAGGTTAGTCGCATTGCCCATGGACTTCCTATTGGTGGCGATTTGGAATATGCTGATGAAATAACCCTATATAAAGCACTAGAAAATAGACGTGATATGTAGAAAGGTGATAAATTATGGACGTATTATTCAGTGGCGTTATTGCAGTTGTGGTTTTGTATCTTTTGGTAAAGTTCTTTGTGTTGCCTTTTAAACTGGTCTGGAATGGTATTTGCGGAGTGGTAATCCTTTGGCTGGCTAATTTGCTGGGTGGCATCATAGGCCTGCATTTAAACATTACCATTATTTCTGCTTTGATTGCCGGCTTTTTTGGCATTCCCGGTGTATTTTGCCTGATTGCTTACCAGTTGCTTGGTAAATAATTTCTATGGGAAAACAAATTTTTGGCTATGATTATAGCAATAACGAAAAAGTAAAATTATTCTTTTATCTAATGGTAGGCGGCACTGCAGCATTAATTGAATGGTCCTTGGTTTATATCTTTACGGAAAAATGCGGTATTAATTATTTAATATCCACGGCCTTGGCCTATTTTTGCTCAACCGTGTGCCATTATTTTGCTACCAATGCCTTAGTCTTTGAAAGTGGTAAGCGTTACGCTAAGGGTAAGGAATTTTCTTTAGTACTATTCGTGTCTACCATTGGACTGCTTTTAAATGTCTTGCTCATGAGAATCTTTGTGGGTGGTTTTGGCATAGAGCTAATACCCGGAAAAATTTTAGCTACAGTGCTGGTAACAGTTTGGAATTATTTGGCCAGAAAAAAGTGGATTTATTAAGTTAGAGGTGTAAGATGGGTTGGAAAAAAGTTAATATCAAAAACTTCAAAAGAGTTCTTCTCTTACATAATACCAGCTCAGGTCCCAGGGCTTATTCCCTTTTTACCAAGCAACAGGTCAGAATTGTAGAAGCTGATTTAATGTTGGCTTATGGTGAAGAGAGATTTCAAAAGAGCAAAGTAAAAACCTATGAGGATATGCTTAAAATAGGAGAAAAAATTTGCGCAGAAAAAATAAGCTGGGTTATTGTAGCCGGCGGAGATGGGTCTCTCAGAGCTTTGGTAGAGACTTTTATTAAACATGACTACTATCCCTATGTCAGTGTTTATCCGGCAGGAACTGTTAACCTGGTAGCCAAGGAACTGTCCCAACAATCTGATGGCGCAAGGTGGTTTGCCAATGTGGAAAAGGGCAATGTAATGCCTGTCTGGCTGGGCAAGGGTAATGATAGAATCTTCTTAACAGTGGCCGGAATCGGTGTTGATTCTTTAGTAGTTGACAATGTTAAGGCTAGCGAGAAGAAATATTTGTCTTCCCTGGCGTATTTAAAACAAGGCGGCTTGATGGCAGGGCAGGAGCTTTTGCTACACCACTGGAAATATAAATTTCAGGTTATGATTGATGATGATGGCAAATGGCACAATGCTACTTCTGTTATAGTAACTAAGAGTAAATATTATGCCGGTAAGTTTTCTTTGGCTAAGGGCGGATCAATTTCTAAACCGGTTTTATATGTTTGTCTTTTCACAGGAGGCAAAGCAGTAGATTTTCTTAGGTATACTGCTCTTATTGCTGCCGATTTGCTTAGTCTGGATAACACGGTAAAAATTATTGAAGCTCAAAAGGTACAGATTAAATGTAATGTAAAGAATTTCGCGGCAGAGTTAGACGGTGATTCCGTAGCAACCTCTCCTTTGGATATTAGTATTTTGCCTACTCCGATAAAATTCATTTCCTAAGGGTCCTTACATGAAAAATATATTGTTTGTGATATTTATGGTTATTGTCATACTAGCTTCTCTTTTTGGCGTGGAGTATGGCCTAGCCTGGAATTTCCAAAAAAATATTGTACCATTCCCTTATGCGGAATTTTGGCTCAATACTCTTAACGGCTTCTTGCGTGATGCATTGCTGTTTGGAGTATTGGGTTTGCTTTATGCCAAAAAACATAGAATAGCAGACAGGACAAGACGCTATTTTCCTGTAGCTGTAGTGGGACTAAGCTATTTGGCTCTGGCTGCTTTCATGATAAATTATGTGGAGCTGGATAAGGGCTTCTTAACAACACTGAGTGTTTGCACCGGCCTATTTAACAACATCGTCATAGTGCTGCTGGCTGCTATGTGTTATCATCACTGGCCCAATAAGGTCATGAAGGTAGTATACTTTTTCATTTATTATCTTTCCTGTCTGATTTTTATCTTTGATGGTATTTATTTTTGGACAACCTCCATGCATGTGGAAAGTGTTGTTTTTGAGAACTTGAACATATATGCTTTTGAAGGTTTTACCGCTACCATGGCGCCTTGGCAGAAAGTGGCCATTATTGCCATTTTAGTTATTTATGCTTTGTTGTTCCGTGTTCAAACCAATCTTCGGTCCAAGCCTAATTTTACCTGGTCGTTGGTTTGCGTTTTGCTTTTTGGGTTTGCCCTTAATTTATCTTACAGCCTTTTAAGCAGTGCAGTTTATTTCGGCATTGACCAAGTCCATGGCCTGGATGTTGAAGTTGATATGGAAAAGAGCCGCAAACCTACCAGAGATATGGTTATTATGCCGGTGAATGTTAATTTTTTTCATAAGGCGTTTTTTCACACTGATAAGGTAATGAAAAATGCCAAGGATTTTAAACCTCGTGTTTTGACCGAGCAAGATAAGGAAGCACTTACCGCTTTAGGCATTGTGCCGGATCCGGTTTATGACAAGCCGGGCAAAGCAAGCTATGACAGAGTCATTCTCATTGTTTTTGAATCTGTGCATAGGGATTACATCAATTATTACAATCCTAATATTCCCAAAGAAGTTACACCATTTTTAAATGGTTTGCTAGATAAGTATAAAAAGCTGAACAACTATTATTCTTCTGCTGTACCTACTACTCAGGGACTTAACGCTACCTTCAGATCCCAGCTGATTTATGATGGCGATTTGCCTGGAGAGAAACAAGGCTCTATTTATCGTACTGCTCAACAGGCAGGGTGGAAGGGAATTTTCTTGAATGCTTCCAGCCGTTATTACAATAAGGAATATTTAGAATATCCCAGGCAGTTTGGCATGGAAACATATATGGCCAGGGAAGAACTGGAAGCCATGGGTTATAAGAATGCCAGTGGCTGGGGCTTCCATAATGATGTAATTTACGATGCCACCATCAAATTATTGGCAGAGCATAAAAATGACAAGCTTTTGTTTACTGCTAAGACTTTGGATATGCATCAACCTTATCCTTATTTTGGCTTTGCTTATGATTCCCTTCCGAAAGTGGTACGCAATCAAGGTACCATCACAGCTTGTGGAATGTATTGGGTAGATAAAACCTTGGAGCACTTCTTTAAAGAAGCAGAAAAACAAGGCTTGATGGATGACAGGACTTTGTTTATTGTTACCTCCGACCACAATCCTCACTCCGGAGGAGAATACAAGGATATTGTGGACGATGAAAAGGATAAGCAGCCTATATCTCCCATTCCCTTGATTTTCATAAGTAAGAACATGGAACCCTTGGAAGATTTGGATGAAGATGCTTATGCCAGTCAGGAAGATTTAGGGCCGACCTTGTTAAGCCTGATGGGCCTACAAACTCCACCTGATTTTATAGGCAGAAATCTTCTTATTCCTACTGAACATCCCTACGCCTTGGGTTATTTTGGCGGCAAAGGTTATTATTATTCCGCTGATGTGAATTTTATTGCTACCCTTAATGAGCCTGAACCTGATATGGCGGCCAAGGATGCTTTGGCAAATTACATCATGCATAACTACATAAAACGACATATTAATAATCTGAAATAAAAATAGTGAGCTGTGCTTTAGGCACAACTCACTATTTTTTTTGTTTCCAAGGGGAGGAGCAGAATTTGTTTTTAATTATTTTATGACGGCCGCAGTAGGATTATAAATTCCTTCGCCTCGTTTAGCACCCATAATGTCTTTTTCTGTGCATTGAATGTATTGAATGGTAAGACGAGTGTGACTGGCAAAAGCTAAATGAATTTTGCCATCTTCGCCCTGCATGATGAAGGGATATTCATACTGACGATTATTAGTCTTGTTCTCAGCACCAACATAACCTTCGCCTTGTTCCATGTAACGAATGAGGGGGAAAGTTACGCCACCGTCTTCAGAGAGAGCTACGGCAATGGGACAGCGTAATCCAGGCCAGGCAGCTTTGCCTTGTTGTGGATGAGCTGTACAAGTGGGGTTATAGGCGATGGCAATGCGTCCGCTTTTTAGCTTAATGGCACTAATACTGGAATTGTTGTTGGGCAAGGGAGTTGGCCTAGGCTCAGTCCAGGTATCTCCATAATCCTGAGATTGGCTACGGTAAATAAAATCGGCATTACGACTACGCATAAAAGCAAGTAAATGACCGCCTTCCAGTTCTACTACATTGGCGTGAACGCGACCACGACTATTGGGCATGGCTACCTCTCGCCAGCTTTTACCTTGATCATCAGAAATTTGAAATACAGTAGGATCACCGGACAAGCCTTCCGGACTGTCGGTACATTGCCAGTTAGCAAAAATCCAACGACCGTTTTTTAAAATCTGAATGGGTTGGCGGCAGAAACTGCCTTCTCTGCCAAACATAACATCATAGGGACTCCAGGTTTTGCCACCATCAGTGCTTTTTTGGCGACGAATTACTGAAGTAAATTGCATGTTGTCTTTACCGGGCTGTCTGCCTAGCTGGGCGGTGTACATAGCCCACACCTCGCCTGTGGGAGCTAAAAATAACGAAGGATTTTGTTCGCTTCTTTCCGGATCATCGGAAATGTCCACCGGCTTACTCCATTTGTCTGCGCCTTTCTTTAAGCAGGAGCAGATAATGTGTACATCAGAGCCGCCTTCGTAGGTACCGGCAAACCAGCAGCAGAGAATATCTCCGTTAGGTAATTCCAAAAGAGCGGGAGCATGAGAGGTGGAGGTAGCTTCCTCAGTAGGTAATAAAGCTTGTACAAAGCCTAGTTTTTCATTCCAGTACATAGTTCCGTCCGGAGTTAAATCAGCAAGTTTTTTATAATTGTTCATGACAATTTTCTCCTTGTAATTTTACATTTTGCAATAACGCCACATAGTAGTGCGGCTAATACCTAACTGCTTAGCGGCGGCAGATTGATTGCCGTCATTTTCTTCTAAAACTCGTTTAACGATTTCTTTGTTCATTTCCTCTAAGCTGCGATTAAGATCAAAACGTTCCGGCACCTGTAAGGTACTTTCGGCTAAAGGAGAGCCTACTTCAAGGGAGAGAACCTTTTCTACAGCGGCCAAGGTTACGGTGTTGCCATCGCACATGGTTACCAGTTCCATGAGTACACGTTTGAATTGGCTAAAGTTATGGGGCCAGGGGAATTCTTGCATTTTTTTGATGGCATTAGGCTCCATTCCTAGAATTTCACGAGCTAGGGAAACATTTAATTGTCCCAGATACATGTTGATGAAAAGCGGAATCTTATCAGCTTGTAATCTTAAAGGTGCCAGATTTAAGGTTAAGCAGGACAACCGGTCAATGAAGTTTTGTGAACCCTCCCGAATGAACCCTCCAGGTTTTAGCACACAGCCTAGAATAACTTTGTTGCGACGGCAGACATCCATTTCTGTTAAAGCTGCCAAAAGCTGGGAGTGTTGATCTTGAGTAAGAGCATGAATTTCTGAAATGTATAAGGTGGTATTAGATTGGGTGAAGGGGGAATTGTGGCTGCTGAGCAAATATTCTCTGGTTTTGTCATTGAGCAGAGCGCAATTAATGGAAACAAAAGGATGGTTCTTCCAGGAACTGCGGGTGTAAATGGCCGTAGCTACCGGATCCTTGCCTGTTCCTTCCTCACCTATAATAGCCACCGGGCGGGGAGACTGGTTTATTTTTTCAATATCTTTTTCTAAGTCTGCGATAGCTCCGGTACTGCTAAAAAATCCTTCTACAAAGTGCTGAATGGCTTCCTGGCAAGTGTAATATTTGATGCCGCATTTGTTGGCAGGTAGCGGTGCTTTGCTGCGAGTGAAGTAGAAGATAGTATATTCTTGACCGTAAGAACTGATGTGCTGTCCCTTAATGGTATATAAAATTCCGTCTAAGGATTTAACTATACGGCAGGGGGCAGTTTTATCTAAGCTATCTATTTCGCTTTTGAGCATGCTGAGTACGGCTGGACGGTTATCTGCATCTACAGTGGAAAAATACAGACTTTTCTTTGCATCAAAAACAACGGTTTCTGTAGATTGCTCATAAATTACCTGCCGCAAAAAATGATTCTCAGCCTGCAGACGGCGAATGTTGCGATAGGTCATTAAAACTTTTTGGAACGCTTGCTGCAAGCTTTCTGTACCGGAAGTGATGAGTACGGAATTTAGTCCTATCTGCTTAGCCGAAGTATTGGCTATCATATCGCAAACGATGGTTTGAAAGCCTGCTGCCTGAACTTGTTCCAGGATATTTTTGACTTCTGAGCTGTTATGCACCGTAAAAATTTTGATGGGAGTGGACAGGAGATCGCAAAGAGTCTGAGCACTGCTGGTAATGTTAGGGAAACCTACAATGGCAGGATGTTCGGTTACATTATCTGCCAGACGCAAAGCTCTCATGATATCCAGTTCAGTGATTGGAATCTCAATGACAGGTAAGGAAACCTGTTCCCTAAGTAATTGAGCAGTTCCACCTCTAGACAGAATAACGTCATAATCAGCATGAAAATTGTTTTGAGCAGCTTCTACACCTTGCTGCAGGTCGCCGACTAAAACGTCCATTTGTATTTGTGGATAATCTTGAGCTACCTTGTTGAGCAGAAATTGCATTCCTTCGTAGGGGGCTATGGCTAAAATACGTATTTTTTCCTCCATGCAAGGGACCTCCTTCCAAAATCTTGCCTATTTTTATCAAGTGTAACAATTTAAAACGAAATTGTCTACATACAATTTTCCGAATTTTACAATTAGTTTAAAAATGAAACGATTATAGCCAGAAAATACATTGAACAAAAATAAACCTCTTGCTAAGATATTCTCAAGACAAGAAAAGCAGTGATACGTGTTTCAATTTAAAATAATGCTTTTCCCAAAACAAGATTTTTTGCTAGGTACAGAAAGAAGAGGAGGAATAGTTATGAAACAATTAACAAGAAAGCTAATGATGGTGGCTTTGGCCGCAGTAACAGTTGGTATGTTAACTGCCTGTGGCGGAGGTGGAGACCAAAAGAAAGATGCTGCTAAACCGGCAGCTGATGCTAATAAAGAAGTGAAGTTGACTTTTGCAGCTCAAGAGGTTGGTACTGCCGCTTATAACTATGCCGCAGCTTTACAGGGCGTTATGTTAAAAGAATTACCAAAAGGTTCAAAGATAGATATTACTACTACCTCTCCCGGTGGTGTAGGTGCACCTGTTATTGTTAATAATGCTGAAGAATGCGACATTGTTATGTCCAACGCAGGTCCTGCTAAATGGTCCTTTGAGCAACCTAAAGATAAATACAAATTTGGTGGCTGTAAAAATATTGCTGCCATTGCCGGTGGCATTGGTAATGACTTTGTTAACATAATGTTCACCAAGGAATTTGTGGACAAGACTGGTTGCAAGACTATTGAAGAAGCTATTCAAAAGAAGATTCCGTTCAGAATGGTTATCAAGAAGAATGGTACCTTTGGTGAATTAAGTGCTGAAAAAGTATTTGAAGCTTTGGGCGTAACCTTCAAGGATGCTGAAGCTTGGGGCGCTAAGGTTGAAAAAACCGGCGGCGACGCTATTAAGAGTGGTTTGCAAGATGGTTTATATGATATTACCATTGACCATATCGGCGCAGGACAATCAAATACTACTGAATTGTGCATGACTCATTCTATGTACGATGTACAGTTGGAAAAAGCTACGATGGAAAAACTTCGTACTATGGGCTATGAATATGTGAAGGTTCCTGCTAATACCTGGAAGGGCCAAGATAAAGAAATTACCACTGTTGGTTCTCAACAAGTAGTGCTTGTTTCTTCTACTATGGATGATGCTACTGCTTACAAACTGGCTAAGGCAATTTGCGAGCATAAAGAAGACCTTGCTAAAGCACAAGCTGCTATGAAATTCTTAGATCCTGCTAAAGCAGGTACCAAGATTATGGCCGGTGCTCCCGTGCATCCCGGTGCTTTAAAATATTATAAAGAAAAAGGCTACAAGGTAGACTAAGCAATTAAGAAAAATTTACAAAACGGGCTGCCGGACGGACCGTCCGTCAGCCCGTTTTATATCTCTAAAAGAGAGGAAAATTATTATGGAGGCTAAGTTAGGTTGGCGTAAAGTAGCTATGATTGTGGTTACAGTGGTATTCTTCCTTTTTCAGATGTATCTGGCTTTGGTTAAGCAGCTAAATCCTATGCTGCAAAGTCCACTACATCTAATTTTGGCTTTAACCCTGGTTTTTCTTTATAACCCTGCGGATAAAGGCTATCGTGATAAAGTAACAAAGCAGGCTGAAGAAAAAGGGCTGCCTGTAGATGAAACTGTTTTGAAAAAACGGTCCTGGATGAGATGGCTGGATTTGCCTCTTTTTATTGGACTGGGTTACATGCTATATTATGTTATTTCTCAAACTGAACGCTTGCAGGATTTTATGTCCATCATGCCGGTGTATAACATTGATTATGCCTTTATGGCTATCACCATGTTTTTGCTGCTGGTGGCTGTTTATCGTACTTTAGGTTTGATTTTGACTGTTTTCATTCTTCTTTTCATTATTTATGCTTTTACTTCTCCTTACTTACCGGGTATTTTATTTACCAAGGGTAAAACCTTTGCCAGATTTATAAAACAATTCTGCGTAGGCATGACTATGGGTGAAGCCGGTATCTTCGGTACGCCGTTGTATACTTCTGCTAATACCTTGTTCTATTTCATTGTTTTTGGAGCCTTCTTCTCTGCCTTTGGTGGAGGACAGCTGCTTATCGACTGCGGCATGAAGCTTTCCAATAAATCTTCCGGTGGTCCTGCTAAGGCAGCCGTTGTTTCCTCCGGACTTTTGGGCATGATTTCCGGCTCTGCTGTGGCTAACGTTGCTACTACCGGTGTTATGACTATCCCAATGATGAAAAAAGTAGGTTATAAACCTCACGAGGCAGGCGCTGTGGAAGCCGTGGCTTCTACAGGAGGACAGATTATGCCTCCAATCATGGGCGTAGGCGCTTTTATCATGGCTGAGATGTTAGGTATTCCTTATGCACAGGTTGCAGCAGCAGCTGTTATCCCTGCGTTTGCCTACTATTTTGCCGTTTTCGTTTTGGTTGATAGATTAGCTGCTAAGCGTGCTAATAGCTTGGTTGGCGCTGCTGATGCCAAAATTGAAGTAAAACGTGCGGTAAAACCCCGTCTGTATTTGTTAATACCGGCCTTTGTACTGGTTTATTTTATTGTACAAGGAGCATCGTTAATGCGTGCTGGTATGTATGGTATTGGTACTTGCCTGCTGTGTAACATTGTTAGCTATTTTGTCAACGACAAAGCTGACTTTTTAGGAATTAATGGTATTGGTAAGTGCTGTATGAGTGCTGCCAAACAAGCTGCTGCTATAGCTATTCCGACAGCTGCTTGCGGTATCATCATTAACGTAGTAACAGGACAGACCTCCTTGGCTACGAACTTATCTGCTGTTATTTCTGCTATTGGTACTACCAGCTTGTTCTTTGCCATGTTGATTGCTATGGTTGGCTGCATGATCTTAGGCATGGCGCTACCTACTGTAGCAGCTTACCTGGTTGGTGTTATTTTATTTGTTCCTTCTTTACAAGCTCTTAATATTCAGCCGTTAGTTGCCAATATGTTCATTTTCTACTATGGTATTATGGCTCAGATTACTCCTCCTGTGTGCGTAGCTTCTTATACGGCGGCAGGTATTGCCGGAGCCGATGCTATGAAAACCGGCTGGACGGGCTTCACCTTTGCTATGGTAGGTTTTTTGGTTCCTTTTGTTTTCGTTTATAATCCGCCTATTTTGTTACAAGGCTCAGTTGTTGATATCATTGCTTGCGCCTTCCAGTTGTTCATGGGAACATTTTTCCTGGCCATTGTGGTGGCAGGATACTTTAAACGCAATTTAAAAGTATACGAACGCATTCTTCTGTTTGTCGCTGCTATGCTGTTAATTCTTCCTGAAGTTATTTCCAGCATCGTAGGAGCAGTAATTGGTGTTGCCTTCCTGGTATTTGATGCGCGAGCTGCTAAAAAAGACAAGGCAAAACTAGAGGCTTCTAAGACCGGAGAAACAAAATAATTCGTAAATTTTTAGGATTAACTGGGAGAAGGTGATGGTGATGCTTGAACTTTTGATTATAGCAGATGATATTACAGGCGCTTTGGATACAGGCGTGCAGTTTAAACTACAAGGCGCACCAACCTTAGTGGTCACTAATCCCCATATAGAGTACGATAGTTTAGCTGACGATGTACGTGTTTTGGTCCTTGATGCGGAAACCAGGCACTTAGCTGCGCCTGAGGCTGGCAATGTAGTGAAAACGGTAGTAAAAGAAGCCTTACAAGCAGGCGTACCAAATATTTATAAAAAAACTGATTCTGCCTTAAGGGGAAATATCGGAGCTGAACTTGCCGCCATGTGTCAGGCGGTAGGAAGCGGAGTGCATTTTATTCCTGCTTTTCCTCAGATTGGACGGATTACCAAGGCTGGCATTCAATATATTAAAAATGTTTCTGTAGCGGATAGCGTTTTTGGCAAGGATCCTTTTGAACCGGTAAAACATTCCGCAGTTGCAGAGATAATAAGTGAGCAAACCGATATACCTGTCAAGGTGGTAGAGGTAAGCTCTCCGGAAGTTATCTTTAAGAGTGAGGAAAAAGGTATTTTAGTCTATGATTGTACAACTCAGCAGCAGTTGGAAACCATAGCCAAAGGTCTTAAACAAAACGATAAATTGCATTTTTGTGCAGGCTGTGCAGGGTTTGCTTCTGTTTTACCAAGCTTGTTGGGGCTAAAGGGCGCGAAACCTCTCAAACCACAGCTTAGTCCACAACTTTTGTAGCCTGCGGTAGTGTTAATCCTATTACGGTAGCACAACTGGATAAGGCTGAAAGGGATGGTGTACCAAGGGTACGGTTAAATGCTTCCCAAAAAATCAAAGGAGTATGGGCAGATAGCAGGGAGGCACAAGCAGCTTTATTGGACTGGAAAGAAAAAATTTATTCTAATGGAGCTCTAATCGTAGATTCTAATGATTTACCGGGACATACTACTGCTTTAGACTACAGCTCTCAGCATGGTCTGGATTTGCATCAGCTGCGTACCAAGATTTCTACAACTATGGGAAACTTAACTAAAAAATTGTTGGACTTAGGTGTAGAAGCTACGCTGATGATTACAGGCGGCGATACGCTTTTAGGTTTTATGCAGCAGATAGACACGCATCATTTAACACCAATTTGTGAAGTGTTTCCCGGCGTAGTACTTTCCAGTACTCACTATGCAGGAAAACAATATTATATTATTTCCAAATCAGGTGGCTTTGGTGGCGATAATCTAATCGCTGACCTTAGAACATATATAAGCAATAAATAACAAGGAAAGAGGAATGGGAAATGCTAACACAATACAATTTAAAAATGCCTCATGCTGTTTATGGTGGCGAGAATGCCATTGATAAATTAACGGAAATCATTAAAACAAACGGATACAAAAAAGTAGCATTGTTTACCGATCCTAGTTTTCAAAAAATAGGTTTGTTTGATATACCCTTTAACGCTGTGAAGGCAGCAGGGGTAGAGTATGAAATATTTAATGACTTATCTATCGAACCTACTTATATGCAGGTACAAGCTGTCATTGAAAGATTTAAGAAATCCGGTGCTGATTTCGTGGTTGGCTGCGGTGGCGGTTCCATTATGGATGCAGCTAAATTAGCCAGTATTCTTATTACTGATGAGTATGGTGTGAAAGAACTTTTAGATACCCCGGGCAGAGCTAAAAAATGCGTGCCTATCGCTCTTATTCCTACTACAGCAGGTTCAGGTGCAGAGGTAACTCCCAATGCTATCGTAGCTGTACCGGAAAAGGCTTTAAAAATTGGTATTGTTAATGAAAACATGATTGCAGATTATGTTCTGTTAGATGCCAGAATGATTAAGAATCTACCTCGCAAGGTAGCAGCTGCTACAGGCGTTGATGCCTTGGCTCATGCTATTGAGTGCTTTACCAGCAATAAGGCCAATCCTTTCAGCGATACCTTTGCTTTGCAGGCTTTGGATATGATCATCAATAATATCGAAAAGGCTTGTGATGATCCGGAAGCCATGGCTGAGAAAAATAAAATGCAAATTGCTGCTTTCTATGGTGGCGTAGCTATTACTGCTTCAGGTACTACCGCAGTACACGCTTTAAGCTATCCTCTGGGCGGCAAATATCATATTGCTCATGGTGTTTCCAATGCTATTTTGTTGGCGCCGGTAATGCGTTTTAACGAGCCTGTTTGTCAGGACAAGTTTGCTATAGCTTATGACCGTTGCTGCCATGATGCAGTAAAAACCTGTCATACCAATGCAGAAAAGAGTGCCTGGATTATCAGCAAGCTGGAAGAGATTGTTAAGCATCTGAATATTCCTACCAGCTTGAAAGAATTTAATGTTCCGGAAAGCGATTTGGACGGCTTGGTTGCTGCAGGTATGCAGGTACAACGTCTCTTAGTCAACAATATGCGCAAAGTAACTCCTGAAGATGCTCGCAAGCTCTATCTGGAGATCATGTAATAGTAAACAAGGGGGTTATGGCAAAGATGAAGAATGTAGAAATTAAGGGTGTCATTGTTCCTATTATTACTCCTATGCACGCAGATGAAAGTGTTAATGTAGAAGAGTTGCGTAAGCAAGTAAATCGCCAAATCGAAAATGGTGTTCATGCCATTTTCTGCTTTGGTACTAATGGTGAAGGCTATATTTTAAATGGCGTGGAAAAAAAGTTGGTTTTGGAAACGGTTATAGATGAGTGCAATGGCAGAGTACCGGTTTATGCCGGTACAGGTTGCATCTCAACCAAGGAGACTATTGAGCAAAGCAAGATGGCCCAAGCGGCAGGAGCTGATGTACTTAGCATCATTACTCCAAGTTTTGCCGCTGCCAGTCAAAATGAGATTTATGAGCATTATAAAACAGTTGCAGCAGCAGTAGATATGCCGGTGGTTTTATATAACATCCCGGCTCGTACAGGCAATGCTATTGCGCCTGCTACTGTGGCTAAATTGGCACAAATAGATAATATTGTCGGTGCTAAGGATTCCTCCGGTAATTTCGTGAATATCCTGTCTTATTTAGATGCTGCCAAAGCCAAGAAAAATGGTAAATTCAATGTCCTCTCAGGTAACGATCAGTTAATACTTTGGAACCTGAAAGCAGGCGGCACAGGTGGTATTGCAGGCTGCGCTAATGTTTATCCTCATACCCTTGCTTCAATTTACAACTGCTTTATGGCAGGTGATTGGGACAAGGCCAGAGAATATCAGGACAGCATTGCTTCCTTCCGTGCTTGCTTTAAATTTGGCAATCCCAACACTATTGTAAAGACTGCTGTGGCTATGCTGGGACATGATGTAGGCAAGTGCAGAGCTCCCTTTAATCAAGTTCCTGAAGACGGCATTAAAGAATTGACCAGAGTTTTGAAAGAAAACGCCGAGAAAGGTATGCATTAATTATGGCAAATAAACCTATTATTGGTATTTCCATGGGCGACCCCTTCGGTAATGGCCCGGAAATTACCGTAAAAGTTTTAAACGACAAGGATATCTACGCAGAATGCAAACCGGTGGTAGTAGGTGATGCTACTTGTATGGAGTATGCTCTGGAGGTTGCGGCCAAAGTATCAGATATTCATTTAAAACTTAATATTATCCCAGCTGTTAAAGATGCTAAATTTGAGTTTGGTACTATTGATTTGCTGGATTTGAAACAGGTTCCTGCTGACCAGATTCCACGCAAAGAAAAAGATGGTCAGCCACAGCCTTTCGGCATGGGGGCAACAAAGCTAGGCGGCGAAGCTGCTTTCCAGTATGTTGTTAAGGTTATTGATTTGGCTATGAAGCATGAAGTGGATGCTACGGTTACCAATGCTTTAAGCAAAGAAGCTATTAATATGGCAGGACATCATTATTCCGGGCATACGGAAATATATGCTGATTACACCCATACTAAAAAATACACTATGATGCTGGCTCACGATAATCTGAGAGTAGTGCATGTTTCTACCCACGTTTCTTTGAGAGAAGCTATTAACAGAGTTAAGAAAGATAGAGTACTAGAGGTTATTCGTATTGCCGATGCAGGCTGTAAGGCATTGGGCATGAAGAATCCCAAAATTGCCGTAGCAGGGTTAAATCCCCATTGTGGCGAAAATGGTCTTTTTGGCAGAGAAGAAATAGAAGAAATTCAGCCTGCTATTGATATAGCCTTGGCAGAAGGCATTAACATTCCTGACAAGAAACCTTCTCCGGCAGATACTGTTTTTTCCAAAGCTTTAGGTGGCTGGTACGATATCGTAGTAGTTATGTATCATGACCAAGGTCACATTCCTTTGAAGGTTAAAGGCTTTGTGTATGATCATGCTGCCGGTAAATGGCAAGCGGTGGCAGGCGTTAACGTAACGCTGGGACTGCCTATCATCAGGGCCAGCGTTGACCATGGTACAGGTTTTGGTCATGCCGGTAATGGTCATGGCAATGCTGACAGTTTGAAAAATGCCATTTCTTATGCCGTTCAGTTGGCCAAAAATAAATAACTTGATTTACAAAGTTGGGCCCAAGGGACTGAAAAGTTCCCTTGGGCTTATTTTTTACATAATAAACCGACAAATCCCAAAACTATCCATTTGTGTTACTTTTAATATGTGAAACATCTGTGGTAACCCTTCCATAGTGGCTTTTCTTGTAGTATTGTTAAATTTGTAATATAATAATGAAGGTGAAGTTTATACTCAATATTAAAAACGGTTTTTCCGTAGGAAGGTGTATTTGTGAGATCTTACTTAATGGCTTTTGCCATTGGATTACTTATAAGTTGGGCTTTAACCCCTTCTGTAAAACGCTTGGCGTTTCGTTTAGGGGCCATTGATAAGCCAAACAAAAGAAAAGTCCATCACAGTATCATGCCCAGGCTAGGAGGGCTGGCAATATATTTCGGTTTTACTATTGCTACCATAACCTGTATGCAGCTAACCCGCGATGTGGTGGGTGTATTGATTGGTGGTACGGTCATTACTGCTCTGGGAGTGTTGGATGATATCTTTCAGCTAACGGCCAAAGCTAAACTTTTAGGACAGATAGTTGCAGCTCTGGTGCTGGTGTTCTTTGGTATACAGATTGAATGGCTGAATAATCCTTGGGGCGGTTATTTTTATTTGGATTATCTTTCCATACCCTTTACAGTATTTTGGATTGTAAGTTTTACTAATGTAGTTAATTTAATGGATGGTCTGGATGGCTTAGCAGCAGGCGTTTCTGCCATTGCTTCGGTAACCATTATTTTAGTAGCTTTGCAACAAGGCTTTTATGTTGTGGCTGTTATTACGGCAGCCTTGGCAGGTGCTACCATAGGCTTTATCCGTTATAATTTTAATCCCGCCACCATTTTCATGGGTGATACGGGTAGTATGTTCTTAGGTTATATTCTGGCAGCTATTTCTATTTTTGGCGCTGTGAAAAGCGCTGCTACCATTGCTCTTATTGTGCCGGCCATTGCTTTGGGCTTACCTATCATGGATACAGCTTTTGCCATTGTAAGACGTTATCTTAATGGCAAACCTATTTTTCAGCCGGACAAGGGACATTTACACCATAGGCTTTTAGCTATGGGCTTTAGTCAGAAGCAAGCTGTTGTGCTTATGTATTTAATTAGTGCAGGACTTTGCTTGGCAGCAGTTTTATTTACGGAAATAGATGGTATGTATGCAGGTATTCTTTTAGCAATCCTGGTAATTGGCATTTTTGTCGGTGCAAAAAAAATTGGTATTTTGAAAGATAAATAAAAGAGGGATTAGTTATGAAGAAGCTTAAGATAATGACAATTTTTGGTACTCGTCCGGAAGCAATTAAGATGTGCCCGGTGGTACAAGAATTAAAAAAACAAGTTGAATATGTGGACACTATCGTAGCTGTGACAGCCCAGCACAGAGAAATGCTGGATCAGGTAATGTCTTTGTTTCATATTGTTCCGGATTATGACTTAGATATCATGACTGCCGGTCAGACCCTTTATGATGTTACTGATAGGGCACTGATGGGCTTAAAGGATGTTTTAGAAAAAGCTCAGCCGGATTTGGTATTGGTCCATGGCGATACTACCACTACCTTTGTGGGAGCTTTGGCGGCTTATTATAAGCAAATTCCCATCGGTCATGTAGAAGCAGGCCTAAGGACAGGAGACAAATATTCTCCTTTCCCAGAGGAAATGAATAGAAAGTTAACAGGTGCCATGGCAGATTTTAATTTTGCACCTACTGCCGTAGCTAAGGCTAATTTGCTTAAGGAAAATGTTAATCCGGATAGCATTTATGTTACCGGTAATACAGTTATTGATGCTTTACACGCTACGGTACAGGATAAGTTCATCTTCTTGGACCCGGGCCTCCAGAAGGCATTGGCCAGCGGTCATAAATTGATTTTGATGACTACACATCGCCGGGAAAATTTAGGCGAGCCCATGCGTCATGTTTATCAGGCTCTGCGCAAAGTAATTGCTAAAAATCCTAATGTGGAAGCCATCTTCCCCATGCATATGAATCCTAAAGTTAGGGAAGTGGCAGAATCAGTTTTAGGTGATTTGGATAGAGTTCATTTAGTTGAACCTATGGAATATGAGCCTTTTGCTAATTTAATGGCGAAGGTGGATATTGTGCTTACAGATTCCGGTGGCATTCAGGAAGAGGCTCCTGCTTTAGGCAAGCCGGTTCTGGTGCTGAGAAATACTACCGAACGTCCTGAAGCAGTTACTGCCGGTACGGTTAAACTTATTGGCACCAACAAGGAAGATGTTTTGGCGGCTACTACCAGATTGCTGGAAGATCAAGCTTATTATAAAAAGATGGCAGAAGCAGTTAACCCCTATGGGGATGGTTTGGCAGCCAAGAGAATAGTAAGCTTTATTCTAAAAAAATATGGCTTTAAGACTGAGGAATATCCTGAGTTCTTACCGCAACAATAATTGTGCTAACTTCTCTTTCTTGTTAAGATAAGGAGATGTTTACCATGCTGCAAAATGATAGTAAGTCAGTTACCACTGATGTAAGAGTGTATACTCGTCAGGTATTTGTACATCAAGTAGTTATGGCCGCTGTAGCCACCATAGTTGCAGGCGCTATAGTTAAGTCTATGCCCTGGTCTTTTCTATGGGGTGCATTGGCAAGCTTAGGTGATAATATTATTTTCTTACGTGGTATTAATAAAGGCATGAGTCGTGAACCCATACCAAGTGCTTTTCATATGCGTAGCAGAATCTTTCTGCGCTTAGGAGTGCTATTGGTTACCATGGCCTTAGGCATCTACTTGGGTTTACATATTTTCAGTATTTTTGGTGGTTATATTTTACTGCATATAACATTGCTTATTAATATGATTTGGCTTACAAAAAAACAAAAGAAGTGAGGTGGTAAATATGGGAATAGCAGAAGCGGCCAGTTCAGAAATAATTCATTATGCACCAACGCAAATTATGCCGGGCGTGGTCATTAATATGCAGACGGTTTATATGTCCTGGCTTACTATGGCAATTGTTGCTGCCATCGTTTTCGCAGCTACAAGAAATGTACAAAAAATTCCCAGTGGTATTCAAAATATTTTGGAAATGTTTATTGAATGGTTAAATGGTTTAATGGAAAGTAATTTAGGGGTGGAAGGACGCAGAGTAGTAGCTCCATTTGTTATTACTTTGTTCTTATATATCTTTATTGGTAATGAACTGGGACTCTTACCACAAGTTGGTATGCATTTTTCTTCACCAACCAATGATATCAATGTAGCTTTTGGCTTATCTATCATGGTTTCCGTAGCAGTTTACATTATTGGCGTTCTGCAACAGGGACCGAAATATTTTAGGCACCTTATTTCGCCTTTTACAGCCATGCTGCCGCTGAATATCATAGAGGAGCTATCCAAGCCTTTAACTATGGCTCTTCGTCTTTTCGGTAATATTTTGGCCGGCGAAATTCTTCTGGGTGTACTGAATGAATTGGTACCGTATTTGTTACCGAACCTGTGGATTGGTTTCAGTTTGATTGTTGGTTTTTTGCAAGCGTTTATTTTCACTATGCTGACAGTTATTGCGTTGGCACCGGTGTTTAAAGTAAAACATTAAGTTAAAATTCAAGAAAAGTAGAAAGGATGTATCGTAAATGGCAGACAACACAGTGATTATAGTAGCGTCAGTTTTGGGGGCGGCAATTATTGGAGCTTGTGCTTCCCTGGCAGCGTCTAAAGGAGACTCTGTAGTAGCAAGCAAGGCTTTGGAGTGTATGGCAAGACAACCTGAACAAGCAGGTAACTTCCAAGTCAACATGCTGATTGGTATAGGTATGGTTGAGTCCATTCCTATTATTGCATCCGTTATTGCAATTGTTTTGGTATTTGCTAATCCCTTTGTAAAATAACGGTTGAACCAACCTAGCTGGAAAGGAAGTCCGGATAAATGGTAGATATAAACTTTACAATTGTTGCTCAAGTAATTAACTTCGTTATCTTGCTGGGAATATTGGCTAAGTTTGCTTATAAACCGCTGCTAAAAGCTATGGAAGACAGGCGACTGCGTATCATTAAGGATATGGATACGGCAGAGCATACCCGTCTTGATGCTGAAGCGCTTAAAAAGGAATATGGCGAGCAATTGGCCAATGCCAGAAAAGAAGCCAGCGGTATTGTAGATAAAGCCAATAAGATTGCCCAGAATACCCACGATGAAATGTTAGAACAAGTACAGCAGGAAAAAGAGGCCATGATGGTTGCTGCTCAAGAGAAAATCGAGCAGGAAAGACAAAAAGCTTTGGCTGATGTACGTGCTGAAGTAATTGAACTGAGCACTAAGATAGCCAGTAAAATCCTGGAACAAAAATTAGATACGCCTGAAGATCAGGCTATGATAGCAAAGATTGCTGACGCTACTTTAGCAAAGCGTAATGAACAGAATAATGTGGAGGCGTAGTGAGAGTATGAACACCACGGAAAATCTGGCGTTAATCACTAATGCTATTAATAAGCTCAAGGTTGATGCCAAGAGTTTAAGTGTATATAAAGAAGATGAAGCTTTGCCAGTAGTTATTACTACTGCCAGACAGCTAACAGATGCTGAAGTGCAAAGTATTCAAGAAATTTTAACTGCTAAGTTTGGCAAGGAAATTTATATTAATAAGGCTAAGGTGGATAATTCCATCATTGGCGGCATCGTTATCACCATGAAGGATGAAGTTTATGATGCCAGTGCCAAACGTCAACTGGAAAAGGTTGACGGCCTTATGCAAAAAATCCAATTTGCTAATTCCGGACTTAAAGGAACGAAGGAATTAACTAAAGTCCTCAGTGCTGGGGTGGATAAATTCCAGACAGCTGTAGATTTAGAAGAAATTGGTATTGTGCAAAAAGTTGGAGATGGTATTGCTACTGTTAGCGGTATGCGTGGCGCTATGAGTGGAGAGCTGGTTGAGCTTCATGATGGCGTTATGGGTATGGTGCAGAACCTGCGTCCTGATGAAGTGGGCGTAGTGCTCATGGGCGGTACCACTGAAATAAAAGAAGGAGATACAGTTCGTCGAACAGGCTATGTTATGGAAGTGCCTGTTGGTGAAGAACTGCTGGGACGTGTAGTTGATCCTTTGGGCAAACCTATTGATGGCAGAGGTAATTTTAAGCCGGATGGCTATCGCCCTGTGGAATCTCCGGCTCCCGGCATTGCTGCCAGAGAACCGGTTACTGTACCACTACAAACAGGACTTAAGGCTATTGATGCTTTAGTACCTATTGGACGTGGCCAGAGAGAACTTATTATTGGCGATAGAGGTACAGGTAAAACAGCTATTGCCATAGATACTATTCTTAATCAAAAAGATACAGGTGTTATTTGTATATATGTGGCTATTGGACAGAGACTTCTTCCGTAGCCAGACTTACCAAAACCTTGCAAGACCATGGTGCCATGGGCTATACCATTGTGGTAGCAGCAACTGCTGCAGATACAGCGCCACTCCAATATCTGGCTCCTTATTCCGGGGCAGCTATGGGTGAATATTTCATGGATCAGGGTAAAGATGTGCTGATTGTGTATGATGATTTGTCTAAGCATGCTGTAGCCTATAGAGCCATGAGCCTTTTGCTGCGTCGTCCGCCCGGACGCGAAGCTTATCCAGGCGATGTATTCTATTTGCACTCCCGCCTTTTGGAAAGAGCAGCCCGTAGAAATAAACAATATGGCGGTGGTTCCATGACGGCACTGCCCATTATTGAGACTATGGCAGGAGATGTTAGTGGTTATATTCCTACTAACGTTATTTCTATTACCGATGGTCAGATTTATTTGGAAAGTGAATTGTTCTATGCCGGTACCAGACCTGCTATTAATGCCGGCCTTTCTGTATCCAGAGTAGGTGGTGCTGCTCAGATTAAAGCAATGAAGTCTGTAGCAGGAACATTACGTTTGGATTTGGCTCAGTATCGTGAACTGGCAGCCTTTGCTCAATTTGGCAGTGACTTGGACAAAGCCACCAAGGCTCAGCTGGATCGTGGTGCCAGAATGACCGAAATTTTGAAACAGGTTCAATATGCTCCCTTGTCCATAGATAAACAGGTTATGATTTTGTATGCTGCTACTAATGGACATTTGGACGATATAGATATTAAAGATGTAGCTCGTTATGAGAGAGAATTCTTTAGCTACATGAATATTAATCATCCGGATATTGGAACAGATATTGCTAAAGAAAAGAAACTTACTGATGATATTAAGAAACGTTTGGATGATGCAATTACTACCTTTATGGATAACTTTGCTCCATCTGAAGAATCAGTGGTTGTAGCTCGCAAGGAGGAATAGACGGTGGCTAAGACAAGTGGCATCCGCACACATATGAAAAGTGTGGGAAATATCCAAAAGATTACTAATGCCATGCAAATGGTTGCTGCTGCTAAACTGCACAGAGCTAAAGCCAGTGCTTTATCCAGTGCTCCCTTTTCTGCTAAAATCAAAGAAATGCTTCATCTGGCAGTAAGTGATAGAGCTGTTATAGAAAGACTTAACATGGAGGACAATCCTCTCTTAGATGACAGGCCTGTTTATAAATCTGCCTACATTATTGTGGGTTCAGATAAAGGCTTGGCAGGCTCTTACAATACTAACCTTTTAAAGCATGCTGAAGTAGAACTGAAAAATAAACACTGTATTCTCATTGCGGTAGGGCGACAGATAGAGCTAGGCTTAAAGCATTATGGCTATTCTTATGTGCATGGCTTTTCCGGTTTTTCTGATAAGCCTACTTTTGAAGAGGCAGATGCTATTGCCACTTATGCAGAAAAGCTTTTTATTCAGGTGAAGTTGATGAAGTAAACTTAATTTTTACCCATTTTAAATCTGCCTTAGACCTAGAGCCCAAGACTTTGCAGCTGTTGCCGGTTCGCCCTTTTGAAAGTGAAAATCAGGATACGGAACCTATACCCGGCTCTGTGGTCCATGATACGACAGACAGAGATGAGTTCACCTCGGTGCTTTATGAACCTAAACCTGAGGAAATGCTTAAATATTTGGTTACCTATTATGTGCGTAGTTTGATTTACACAGCACTTATTGAGGGTGCTGCTTGTGAATTGGCTTCCCGAATGACCGCTATGTCTTCGGCTACAGATAATGCTCAGGACCTATTGGCAAAATTAAGCGTTCGCTATAACAAAGAAAGACAATCTGGTATTACCAATGAAATAAATGAGATTGTAAGTGGTGCTTCGGCACTGGAGTAATGGAGGGACTAGGGTGGCTAGTTTAGAAGAAGAAAAAATTAATGCTGCGGTTGCTAAACCGGCAGCTCCAACGAAAGGTGTCATGGGTAAGGTAGTGCAAGTTACCGGACCTGTAGTGGATATTCGCTTCCCTGATAAACATTTGCCCAAAATTTATAATGCTATAAAAATTGAGGGTACCTCAGGAAAGAATACCAAAATTAATTTAACGACTGAAGTAATGCAACATATTGGCGAGGATACGGTAAGAACTGTAGCCATGAGCTCTACCGATGGACTAAGACGTGATATGGATGCACTGGATACCGGTGCACCTATTACTGTTCCCGTTGGACCTGGTTGTTTGGGCCGTATTTTTAATGTGTTAGGCGAAACTGTAGATGATGATCCTACTCCTGTGAAGGCTGTTGATTACTGGCCTATTCATAGACAGGCACCAACTTTTGAACAGCAGGCAACCAGTGCCAAAATAATGGAAACAGGCATTAAGGTAGTGGATTTGATTGCGCCTTATTCCTTGGGCGGGAAGATTGGCTTGTTTGGTGGTGCCGGCGTAGGCAAGACGGTTTTAATCATGGAATTGATTCATAATGTTGCTACTGCTCATGGTGGCTATTCCGTGTTTAGCGGTGTTGGCGAGAGAACCCGTGAAGGCAATGATCTGTGGGGCGAAATGAAGGAGTCCGGAGTTATTGATAAAACCGCTTTGGTTTACGGACAAATGAATGAGCCTCCCGGAGCTCGTATGAGAGTAGGACTGACAGGACTTACCATGGCAGAATATTTTCGTGACGTAGGTGGTCAGGATGTACTATTGTTCATCGATAATATTTTTAGATTTATTCAGGCAGGCTCTGAAGTATCAGCTATGCTGGGACGCATGCCTTCTGCAGTAGGCTATCAGCCTACCTTGGCCACAGATATTGGTGCCTTAGAGGAAAGAATTACTTCCACTAAAACAGGCTCTATTACTTCTGTACAGGCTGTTTATGTGCCGGCTGATGATTTAACAGATCCTGCTCCGGCAGGAACCTTCGCCCATTTGGATGCGACTACGGTTCTATCCAGACAGATTTCTGAATTAGGTATTTATCCTGCGGTTGATCCTTTGGATTCTACCAGCAGAATTTTGGATCCCTTGATTATTGGACAGGAGCATTACAAGGTAGCCAGGGGCGTACAGGAAATTTTGCAACGTTATAAGGAATTACAGGATATTATCGCTATTTTAGGTATGGAAGAATTAAGTGAAGAAGATAAAACCACTGTTACCAGAGCCAGAAAGATTCAAAAGTTTCTCAGTCAGTCTTTCTTTGTAGCTGAGCAATTTACCGGTCAGAAGGGACAATATGTTCCTTTGTCAGAAACAATCCGAGGCTTTAAGGAAATCTTGGAAGGCAAGCACGACGATTTACCGGAGAATGCTTTTTATATGGTTGGTACCATTGATGATGCTATTGCTAAGGCAAAGGCCATGAGGGTGGAGTGATATTATGGCAAAATTAATGGAGCTGGAGGTTCTTTCTCCGTCCAGGACCTTAGTGTCCAAAGATGATGTAGTGTATGTGCTGTTTGATACAATTACCGGCGGCATAGGCGTTTTAGCTAATCATGCACCTCTTTTGGCGGCACTAAAGGAAGGACCGCTAAAGATTCAAGGCGCAGGTGGGGCAATTACATTGCTTATCTGGAAGGCGGTTTTGCAGAGGTTAAAGATAACAAAATAGTTATTTGACACCCCGGGCAGAATTAGCTGAAAATATCGATGTAGAACATTACGAACAATTGCAACAAGAAGCTCGTGCCAGATTGGAAAATCCGGATGCTTTAACTGATATTGAGCATACCGAAAAAATTTTGCGTAGAGCTCAGGCTCGTTTAAAAACTGTTAAATTAGCTCAAGATCCTAAAGGCTTTGCAGCTTTAAACGAACTTGCCAAGTATAGCTAAGGGGGCTTACTAAGGTGGATTTCATTGCTAAAATCGCGGCCAGCAAAATGGGGCAAATTAAACAAGAAATCATAAATCTGAGGGAGAGACTGTCCACTTGTAAGGATGCTAAGTCACAGGAACAGTTGCGTAAGACCATTAGAGAAAAGGAAACTTATTATTATATCTTGTCGGATAGAATAAAACAGCGCGGCAGATTTTAAACAAAGCTCCATGTCTCTCGTAGAGAACATGGAGTTTTATTTATTTTGTGCTGTTAATATGTTATAATTATGTGTATATATAAGAAGACAAGGAGAGTGCTCATGGTATTACATCACCGTTACTAACTAAAATTTTAGTCAATCTTGTCCTTGGTTGTGTAATGACATACATTGTTTATAGGGATGCTAAAAAGTACGACGTTCCTCATAAAGAAATTTGGATAGTTGGAACTTTTCTTATCCCGTTTATTGCTGTTGTCTATTTTTTATATACCAGGGCCTTGAAGACAGGGGTGGTGCTCTCCAAGCGTCAAGCTATTTTAGCAGCACGCAGAAAAAAACAAAAGGCTCGTCAAAATGAATTACGGGAAGAAAAACAAAAATTGGCCGGGTTGCAAAGACAGCTGACTCCTGAGGAAAGAGCTCAGGAAGAAGCAGATAAGGCCAAAAAGTTGCAAGAATTAGAAGAGCAAAGAAAATATAAACATGATTTATTGGCGAAAAAGATAAAGTTTAAAAAATAAACGGGGACTAAGCATTAGTCCATACAGGAAGCTGAGGAAAATTTGTGGAAAAATTAGTGGTTAAAGGTGGACATAAATTAAAGGGCAGAGTACGGGTAAGTGGTGCTAAAAATGCTGTTCTTCCCATTATTGCTGCTGCTATTTTAGGCTCCAAAAAAAGCAGTATTCTAGAAGTGCCTCAATTAAACGACGTAGTAACTATTTGCAAGGTGCTGGAATGCCTGGGCATGAAAATAGATTATAGTGAGCCCCACGCTCTACATATAGATAGCAGAAAGGTTACTTCTTGCGAAGCACCTTATGAATTGGTATCTACTATGAGAGCATCTTTTTTGGTTATGGGTTCGCTCCTTGCCAGAGTAGGTAAGGCGAGGATTTCTCAACCCGGTGGTTGCGCTATTGGCACCAGGCCTATTGATATTCATCTGAAGGGTTTTGAAGCATTAGGAGCTAAGATTGTGCAAGGCCATGGTTTTATTGAAGCTTCTGCTCCTCATGGTTTAGTTGGTACTACTATTTATCTTGATTTCCCCAGTGTAGGAGCAACCGAAAATATCATGATGGCTGCCTCTATGGCTAAGGGTACTACTATTATTGAAAATGCGGCACAAGAACCTGAAATAGTTGATTTAGCCAACTATATTAATGTGATGGGTGGTAAGGTGCGTGGCGCAGGTACTACTGCCATTAAAATAGAGGGCGTGAAAGAAATGCCCGGTGGCGAGCATACCGTCATTCCTGATAGAATTGAAGCAGGTACCTTTTTGGTAGCCGGTGCTATGACACAGGGAGACATTATAGTAGAAAACGCTTTGTGCGAACATTTAAAGCCTTTGATTGCCAAGCTGCGCGAAGCAGGAGCAACCATTGAAGAAAATATCGCTGATATTCATGTTAAGGGGCCGAAAGTAATTAAAGGCATTACCATTAAAACTTTGCCTTATCCTGGGTTCCCTACGGATATGCAGGCTCAGGTTATGGCGATGATGTGTATTGCTAAAGGCCAAAGCGAAGTAACAGAAACAGTTTTTGAAAACAGATTCATGCACGTGGAAGAATTAGTCCGCATGGGTGCGAATATTAGAATTAGCGGTAGAGCTGCCATGCTAGAGGGTGTGCCTAAGCTTTTGGGCTGTAAGGTAAGAGCTACGGATTTAAGAGCCGGTGCAGCTATGATTCTGGCTGGTTAGTGGCAGAAGGGACTACGGAAATTACCGATATTTATCATATAGACAGAGGCTACGAAGGTATTGTAGGCAAGCTACAAAGTCTAGGTGGAGATATCAAACGTGTGAAGGAAGATTAAGAGATGGATTTTTTACATAGTGATTTATGGAGTAAGCTCTTTACCAGTGTAGACATTGGCGTGGATTTAGGTACAGCTAATATTCTGGTTTTTCTCAAGGGCAGAGGTATAGTGCTAAGAGAGCCATCTGTGGTGGCTGTAGATAAAACCAGCGGCAAGATTGTGGCGATGGGTAAAGAAGCGAAGGAAATGCTAGGCAGGACGTCGGGCAATATTGTGGCAGTACGTCCCTTAAGACAGGGCGTTATTGCAGACTACGATATTACTCAGATGATGCTGGAAAATATCATTCAGAAAGTAGCCGGCAAGAGTCTGTTTCTTAAACCTCGGGTGATGATTTGCATTCCTTCCGGCGTAACAACAGTGGAAAAAAGGGCAGTGTTAGAAGCCTGCACCCAATCCGGTGCATCAAAGACTTTTCTTATTGAGGGACCGATGGCTGCTGCCATGGGAGCCGGTTTAGATGTAGGAGAATGCCACGGTTGTATGGTAGTGGATATAGGCGGCGGTACATCTGATGTTGCCATCATTAGTTTAGGTGGCGTTGTGGTTTCTGAAGCACTGAGGATAGGTGGCGATGATTTTGATGAAGCCATTATCCGTTATGTGAAAAAAGAACACAATGTATTGTTAGGTGATGGTACTGCTGAAGAAATAAAAATTAAAATTGGTACAGTAAGCAAGAAGCTTAGTAATCAGGGGGAAGAAATAGTACGGGGACGAGATTTGGTAACAGGCTTACCTACCACGGTGCGAGTAACTTCTCAGGAAACAGCCAGGGCACTGGGTGAACCTTTAGGCATGCTCTTAGCGTGCATAAGGAGGGTGCTGGAAAAAGCACCACCGGAATTAGCTGCGGATATTGTGGAACGTGGCATTGTCTTAACAGGCGGCGGTGCTCTTTTGGATGGTATAGCCGAATTAATCCAAGATGTTACCGGCTTAACCACTCAGGTGGCAGAAAGTCCTTTGGAGTGTGTTGCTTTAGGTACCGGCAAGGCTTTGACCAGCATTGATATGTTGCAAGATAATGCTGCCATGGTAAATTACAAATTTTAAGTGGGGACGATGTGTACATCGTCCTTTGTCTTTTGTGAGGAGATCTTATTTTGAAAAAGTTGCGTAAAGTTTATACTTGGGTTTTACTGTTAGCTTTAATTGTTTTGCCAATAAAGACCGCTTTGGCACAAGCGGAGAATTTACGCTCCGGAGTTACTACGGAGAGGATTCGTCTGGTAGTGGATATGGACAAGCCTTATGCCGTGAAGGAGAAGGCTCTTGGACCGCGACTGGTAGTAGACATTCCCACTAAAGTAGCTAAGATAGAAAGAATTTTGGTGAGAGATCCTTTAGTTAGAAGAGCCTATTTGGAACCTTATGGCAACGCCGGAAGATTAGTGGTATTTTTAATGGCAAGGTTCCTGAGCATAAAACGTTCTTGATTAAAAATCCTACTCGCTTAGTCCTTGATATTCCAAAGAAGTCTACTCAAGTGGCTCAGCCTTCTTCTAATGTTTTGCAATTGGGAAAGGGGCTGACCTACAGGCAGGAAACAACTGACCTTGGTGGTGGCGATGTTAATGCTTACGTACTGGAAATGCAGCCTGACAGTGCTTTTAAATTAGATTTCATACCGGGTTATGGTCATATGATTCAAAAGGGGACCTTAACGAATATCATTAAACGTTCCGGGGCGGTGGCAGCAGTTAATGCTTCTTATTTTGATGGTGCTGTTTGGGTCATAGGTAATTTGGTCGTAGATAAAAAAATCCTAGGTGCTGAACCTACCCCGCGCACAGCTTTAATTCTGGGACCGGGCGATAAGGCCCAAATCATTCCCCAAATTTCCTATAAGGGAATAGTTACTATAGGCAATGGCAATCAAGCTGAAATTACCGGTGTTAATAGAATGAGGTTAACTGATGACCTAATTTATTTTAACGATGGTTATGATACTGATACGGAGACCAATGCCTATGGCTTAGAGGTTAAGGTAAGAAACGGTAAGGTTGTAGACATTTCGGCAAAGGGCGATATGGCGTTAGATAGCAATTCCTACGTGCTCAGCGGTAATGGTCAGGCAGCAGGTTTTCTCAAAAACCTTAAACTGGGTGATGTGGTGAAAGTAGACCACTATTTAAATAATAGTATTGCAGAACAGGCTGATTCGGTGGGAAGCGCAGGTCCTTTACTGGTTAACAATGGTCGTGTGCAGGTCGAAAGTGAAGCAGAGGGTATTGCTTCAGATATAGCTTATGGCAGAGCTCCCCGTACCGGCGTTGGCATTAAAAAAGATGGTACAGTGCTTATTGTAGTTGCTGATGGGCGTTCTTCTGATAGCGTAGGGATGACTCTTACTGAGCTAGCTCGCTATTTTGTTGGTTTAGGAGCTTATACTGCCATGAATTTTGATGGAGGAGGCTCCAGTGAAATGGTAATTGGCTCTGATATCATGAATGCTCCCTCTGATGGTGACGAAAGGCCCATTAGGGCAGCTTTAGGAATTTTTCGCAAATAGCTTTTTGCCAAACTTTTGCCACAAATGTTTGCCATAATAGAGGCAAGAAAATAATCTTCCTTGCCTTGCATAAAAGTTCGTATTATAATAAATGGGCAATATATATAGGTAGTTTAAACCACTTGTTACTTTTAGAAAGGGGTGGAGAAAATGTTAAAAACTCTTAGAAAAAGATATATAGTTGTTTTGGCATTAGTTATGTTAGTACTAGCTACCGGTGTTGCTTTTGCCGCAGGAACCCAAGGACAGGTAAGCAGTATGTCCGGACAAGTAGTATATGCTATTGCTACCGGAACTAAAGTATCTGAAGGTACTGTGCTGGTAAAAGTAAAAACTTTAGCCGGAGCCACGGCTGCAGCTCGTGCTAATTGCAGCGGAACTGTTGTTTCTGTAGTTTCTAATGGCAGTAATATTTCTGCCGGCCAAACTGTAGCGCAGATTCAACCTTGATGGGATGAATAAAACCGGCGTGTATTCGGCACGCCGGTTTTTCTAATATGTGAAGGAGTAAGTGATGAAATTTACAAAAAGTTTCTTTCTAACTGTGTGTTTTTGCCTAATAGCTCAGCTGGCCTTAGCGTCTACACCTACCATAGCGGTAGAGGAGTTGCGTCCGGGCATGACAGGTTACGCCAAGACGGTTATTGAAGGAGCAAAGATAGAAACCTTTGATGTGGAGATTTTAGGTGTAACAGGTTCTGAAACTATGGGACACAGTATTTTGATTAAGGCTTCCGGTCCGCTTTTGCAAAAAAGCGGTGGCATTGCCCAAGGCATGAGTGGCAGTCCGGTTTATGTTGATGGTAGATTAGCAGGTGCTGTAGCTTATGGTAAAGCTTTTTCTGATCCTAACTACTGCTTTTTGACGCCTATTAATGAAATGCTGCAATTATTTGATAATCCTGATCCCAGGCCATCTGTATTTTTACCTAAAGATACACCGCTGATGGTTTCTGGATTTACCCAAGCTGGCGTAGATTATTTAAACGAGCAACTGGCACCCTTTAAGCTTACTGCTTATGGTGCACCGGCCGGACAAGGAGATTTCTCTTATGTGCAACTGGAACCGGGCAGCTCTATTGGTGTAGAGCTGATGAAGGGTGATATTACCTTAGGTGCTATTGGTACTGTAACCTGGACAGATGAACAAGGTAGGATTTTAGCTTTTGGTCATCCCTTCATGCAAAGGGGCAACAGTGATTATTTCATGACCAATGCTTGGATTTTTGCTTCTGTGCCTAATATGCAAAGTGCTTTTAAGGTTGGTGCTTTGGGCAATGTGTTAGGTACTATTAATCAAGACAGATCTTCCGGTATTGCCGGGCAGGTAGGTGGCAATTCCAAAATAATTCCTGTTTTTATTTCTGTTACCGACAAAAACACAGGCGAGCATAAAAGTGCTTCCGTGCAAGTAGTTACTGATGAGGATTTAGCTCCTGCCCTTATAGATAGTGTTTGTTACAATACTCTTGCCAAAACCGCCGATAGAAAAGGTGGCGGCACCAGTAGAATGAGCTTTACTATTTCTGCCAGAGGAGAAAAAGAGGGAGAGATTCATTTAAAGCGGGATAATATGTTTAGCAGTACTACCGATATTGCCAAGGTTACTGATGGTGAACTGCAGTATGCTTGCAAGATGCTTTTAAATAACCGCTTTGATAAGGTAACAATTTTTGATGTGAATGTAGATGCGGAAATTTCTTCTGCTTATGAAGTAGCAGAGATTGTTAGTGCTACTGCTTTAAAGAAAACAGTTCCTCAGGGTGGTACGCTTCCTATTGAAATAACCTTTAAGCCTTATCGTTCCCAAAATATTACCAGAAAGATAAACTTTAAGGTACCTGATAAGCAGGCAGAAGGCCCTATGAATTTAATCGTGAGAAGCGGTAACTCCGTAGGTTGGCTGAAAACTGCTTTGGAAAATATGAAGACTAAAGATAAAGAGCCTCAACAAGAACAGCTTTTAACTCAAAAGAAAACCTTTAAAAATTTTATTGATGAGTTTAATGAGGCTGATAGTAACAATGCCTTGGTAGTTGACATCATGTCAGGCCTTCCTAATAAAGCTACTAATGGAGCAGAAGCCGGTCAAGAGGCTAAGACCTTTGTACAGGGTTTAAGGAATCTGCTTAAGGGTAGTAAGTATAAACAAACCTACCCTATGGACTTTATCAGTACCGGTGAAGTTAATTTAAAGGTTAATGTTACGGCTAAGTAAGAAATTAAAGTAAAATTAAGCAAAATGCAGTATAATAAAGAGATAGCTTAATCGAGGTACATATGTTAGCAACTATGGAAAACGCAGTATGGGCTTTTTGTAAACAAGCCGGCAAATTAATAATTCAGGGTTGTGCTAGCACAGGACGTATTGTCAACTTATTGAGGGCAACTATTAAAATGTTGCATATGGCCAATAGGAAGGAAGTAATCAGGCAGATGTCCAAGCTGGGCGCTGATTCTTTGCCTATTGTAACCATGACTATTTTGTGTACAGGCATGGTTTTTTCCGTACAGACTGCCAAGGAATTTGTGCGGTTCGGTGCGGCAGCTTCCGTAGGCGGAATCGTAGCTATTGCTATGGGCCGTGAACTAGCACCTATTTTAACAGGTGTAGTTGTAGCCGGACGTATTGGTGCAGCCATTGCCGCTGAAATTGGTACCATGAAGGTTACTGAGCAGATTGATGCTTTGAAGGTTATGGCTACCAGTCCGATTTCCTATTTGGTAGTGCCTCGCTTTATTGCTATTTGCCTTATGTTACCGGTGTTGATTCTTTATTCCAACATCGTAGGTAATTTAGGCGGTTGGATTGTTGCTACTAATTATGCTGATATAAGCAGTTATACTTATTTGGATTCCATTAAGCAATTTGCTGAGCTGTGGGATTTAACAGCAGGTATGCTTAAAGGTATTTTCTTTGGTGGTATTATTGCCATCGTTGGTTGCCATAAAGGCCTTTTGGCCAAACAGGGAGCTGAAGGTGTTGGCTTAGCTACCACGGCTTCAGTTGTTTTATCAATTATTTTGATCTTTGTTTCTAATTATTTTCTTTCTGTTATACTGTTTGTCCAAGGAGGATAAGCTGTGGAAGTGCCCGTTATCCAGTTTAAACATGTAAATAAGGCCTTTGGCGAAAAAGTTATTCTCGATGATATGAGTTTCCAAATTAACCAAGGGGAAACTTTGGCTGTAATCGGGCCCAGCGGTACTGGGAAAAGTACAGTTTTAAAGCTGATGATTGGACTTTTGGTTCCTGATAGCGGAGAAATTATCATTAAAGGAAAAAATGTGGTAAATTTCAACGAAGATGAATGGAATGCGCTCAGATGTGATATGGGCATGGTTTTCCAATATTCGGCGTTGTTTGATTTTTTGAATGTAGGAGAAAACGTAGCTTTTGGGTTAAGGCAACATACCAAGAAAAGTGATGAAGAAATTCATAAAATAGTGACAGAGCTTTTGGAAATGGTAGGACTTGCCGGTTCAGAGGAAGCTTTCCCGGCCGAACTTTCCGGTGGTATGAAAAAAAGAGTAGGTCTGGCCAGAGCCTTGGCTTTAAATCCTGATATAGTCTTTTATGATGAACCAACAGCTGGACTAGATCCTATCATGGCTAACAATATTAGCCGTTTGATTTTGAAAACGAAACAAACCATGGGTGTTACTTCCGTACTGGTTACTCATGATATGATGTCAGCTTTTCTGGCAGCAGATAATGTATTGCTCTTGAATAAAGGTAAGATAGGTTTTATGGGTACGGTAGAAGAAACAAAAGCGACGACTAATCCGATGGTAAGAGAATTTATCAGAGGAGAAGATGTTATCGTAGGACAAATGGAAAAGGAGGGAAAATAATGGCAGACAATACAAGAGTTACACCCAAAGTTAAAAGCGCAGAAGAAATAAAAGTTGGAGCAATCACATTAGGCGGCCTTATTATCTTCCTTTTTGTTATTTCTTTTCTGGGCATACTTAATTTTGCCGGGAGAGGTTATACCTTGAACGTGCTTTATGACGAAGTTAATGGTTTGAAAATTGGCAACGAAGTAAGATATGCCGGCGTACCTATCGGTAAAGTCGAAGATATTATGGTAGATGGCAGCAAGGTAAATACTGTTTTAAAAATTAACGCCAAACACCACATACCGCTAGGTTCAAAATTTTCTATCGGCATGGATGGTGTATTAGGTACCAAGTTTGTTACTATTGAGCCACCGTCCTTATCTGATGGCAACAATTATCAAGATGGGGATAAGATCAGAGGCGTGCAAGCTCAAGGCCTGGATCAGTTCATGGCATCATCTACTAAGGTCTTAGCTAAGATAGAGGATATTGCCGATGCTTTCAATAATGTCTTGGGAGATAAGGATGTACAAGCTTCTATGCGTAAGGGCTTCGTACAGTTAGGTGAAGTAACCGAGAACTTAAATACCTTTACCAAGGTTATGGCTAATTCTGCTGTAACCAATCAACAGGAAATCAATGACATGGTTTCTCAGCTCCATCAAATGAGTGTGCATATGAACAGCATCATTACCACAGCTGATAATAACGGTGCAACAGGAGCTAACGTAGCAGAAATGGCCAGTAACATGGCTGTGGCTAGTAAGCGAATTGAAGAAGCAGCAACTTCTTTGCAGAGTGTAGCCACTGATCCTAAAGTAAAGAAAGACTTAAAGGATACTATTCATAATGCCAGCGAAACCAGTAACAAGGCCAATAAGCTTTTGGGCGTAGTTACCGACGCTAAGCTACAAGCTGAAATCATGTATAATCAAAAGAATCATAAATGGCGTACCGATGCAGGTGCATTGCTTCCTTTAAAGGAAAACAATTCCATTTACCTGGGCGCTGCAGATATTGGCGACGATAATAAGCTGGATCTGTATTACAATAGAAATTTAAATAAGCGTTTACTGGTTAAGGCCGGTGTTATGCAAGGCGATTTCGGCATTGGTGCTAGATATGAAATCATACCTAAAGTAAGTATTTTCTCTGACTTTTATGACTTCAATGATGTTAAGTGGCGGTTGGGTGCAGAGTGGGCTATGACTCCACAATTCTCCTTAATAGGCCAAAGCATGAATGTAAGGGATCATGCTTCAGAAACTACTTATTTAGGCGTTAAGGCATATTTTTAATCAGTACTGAATAAAGTTGACTTTACAAAATGAAAACATTATAATTAGCTATACTGACTTAGCAGTCAGAATATGGGAGGCAGTAATATGAAAAAGCAACAAATTATCAAAAGAGCTCTTTTAGGGGCTTTAATCATAAGCGCATTATCTGTAGAATCAGTTTTTGCTGCTACGGTTGATTTGAATCTGGAAAAAGCCATTAATATGGCCTTAAAGAATAATTCTACAGTAAAGATTTCTAATGCACAGCTTGCCAATGCTAAGGCTCAGGTTGACCAGGCACAGGGTGCACGCTGGGGTTCTATTACAGCTACTCATCAAAGCGCTAGAAGTGATGTTTATAGGTCGAATGGTTCTGTAGTAACCAGTTCTGCCCAAAGAGTAAATAATGATTTTACTAATAAAGTAGCTATTACTGTTCCCATTTATACCGGTGGTCAATTGGAAGGGGCTATTAAGCAAGCCAAGAAGAACTACGAGTATTACCAATATGGTATGGACAGTTCTTATCAAACTACCAAGTATAATGCTACCGAAGGCTATTATAATGTTTTGCAAGCCAGCAACACTGTTACGTTGAGTAAAGAAACTGTAGACAGACTGGCAGATCACTTAAAGAATACCCAAGCCCAATTTGATGTAGGCGTAGTTGCTAAGGCCGATGTACTACGCAGCCAGGTAGAACTTGCTGATGCACAGCAGACCTTGACTAAGGCACAGAATGCTTACGATGTGGCTATTGCTAACTTGGATAATGTGGTTGGTTTATCTCATGATACTAAGTTAAATCTAAGCGAGGGCTTGGAATATAAGGGCTATCAGAACAATCTGGAAAACTGCATGACCTATGCCATGGCTAACAGGCCGGAAATTCATCAGGCTGAGGCAGCAGTAGAGATGGCTAAGGCTGCTCAGCAAATTGCTAATGGTGGCAATCTGCCGCAGGTAGCGTTAAGTGGTTCTAACGCTTGGAATAAAGATACATTTCCAGGTACTGATCGTGAAAATTGGGCATTAGGCGTTTCGGTTTCCATGAATGTTTGGGACTATGGTGTAACCGCTGCTAAGGTTGCTGCAGCTAAAGCTAACGTAGTGAAGGCTCAGGAAACTTATCGCCAGACTGTAGATTCTGTACAATTGGCAGTACGTAGTGATTATTTAGGCTTAAGAGAAGCTGAGAAAAGAATCAGCACTTCTTCCGTGGCAGTTAGCCAGGCAGAAGAAGATTATAGAATTGCTGTTATTCGTTATCAGGCAGGTGTAGGCACTAATACTGATGTAATTGATGCATCTGTAGCCTTGACTCAAGCTAAAAACAATTATATTCAAGCTTTGTATGATTACAATACTTATCGTGCTTTACTGGAGCAAGCAATGGGCGTTCCTGTAACACAAGAGTAAAATTAGAGAAAAGTGAGAAAACACCGCTGAAAGGCGGTGTTTTTTTGTGAAAAATTTGGTATACTTATATAGGTAAAATGGTGTTTCTATAACTAGTTGCATTTCAAAGGAGATACTCCTGGATATGCCTAAAATTTTTAAGATATTTGGAGTGCTCATAGCGGGGCTGGCAGTTGTTTATGGAGTAATGCTAAAGCTTGTTCTTCCCTCCTACTTACCAACTGTTATTCCTACTGTGGAAAATGTCGCAGCCAATTACATAAATGGCAAAGTGAATATTGGACAAATTTCTATTTCTCCTGACTTGACTATCAGAGCAGGGGATATTTCTATTGCCAATAATAAGGGGGATGAAATAGCTACTGTTCCTTCTTTAAATATTAGCGTCAATCCTTTGCAGGGTATTACTGCCCAAAGTGCTTTAGGCGCTGTGAGCTCTATCACCGTGAATAACCCTGTGCTGAAATTAAAAATGGATAAACAGGACAAGTGGAATTTTACCGGATTGATTAAACCTAGTAAGGAAAAGAGCACGGCTTTTAAGGGAAAGGTCTACATCAATAATGGCAATTTATTAATTGATACTCCTTATGGTAATTGGGAAGCAGGACTTACCGGGAAGGTAGATGCGGCAGATGATCCTGAATATAACTTTAATTCTGATTTGCTTTTGAATAATGAAACAATCAGTGCCTCCGGACGAATTAATACAGATTTAGAAGGACTCATTAATGTTAAGACCAATGGCCTGAAGCTGGATTCTTTCGCAGCCTTATTAGCTCATTATTTGCCGGTAGAAGACATCGGTGGTTCTATAGCTAATGTGGATTTGTCCTGGGAAAATAAGGTCGATGTTAATATGAGCGGCAGCGGCAAATTCGTAGGTACCAGAGGCAGAGTGGTAAGCAATGGTTATGATGTACCGGTTACCTTAGATGGTACGGTATATTTTAAGGGTATGGATGTACAAGCTGATAACTTGAAGGCTTTGGTTAATGGACAGGATTGTCGTATTAAGGGCGGCCTGAATCTTACTGATAGTAAAAATCCCAAGGCAGAGGAACTTACTATTACTCTTAATAAGTTTAATCTTCATGAAGCAGAGGCTTCTCTGCCGGTGGATGGTGCCTTAAATGGCAGGGTAGTAGTTAATGGTACTAAAGATGATTATGCCCTAGCCGGTGAGCTGCAGGCAGATACTCTGACTGTCCAAGGCTATACCTTGGCTAATGTTAAGCTTCCTATTGCTACTAACGCAGGCAAGCTTATCCTTCAAGGTGCTCAGGCTGATTTTGGCGGCGGCCAGGTTTATGCCATAGGCGAATATGATATGCAAAGCAAGGATGCTGCGGTAGGCTTAGATGCAGAGAATGTAGATTTAACAGAAGTTGTAGGAGATCAGATAGGTCATGTTAGTGTTAACGGTTCTATGATGATGACAGGTAATGTGTCTGAGGATCATTTGAAACTCAGCAGTGCCGGCGATTTTATGACCATCACCTGGAACAATATGGTATTCCACAATTTGGAAGCTGATGTGGATATTGATAGAGATAATATTACGGTTAATAATTTCTCCGGCTATACCGGTGCTCAAGGCGTGTTCTTGGGTGAAGGCAAGCTAAATAATGGCCAAATTGATGGCAGAGTCAGAATGGTAAGATTGCCGCTTGCTCAATTCTTACCCTTGGTAGGACAAACAGGTAGCGGTGATTTATCCGGCGAATTTAAAATCAAGGGAACATCTGCAAACCTTAATGTTACAGGCCCCTTCTCTTTGGAAAATGGCGAGATTCGTGGTGCGAAAATTAGTGAAGCCCATGGCTTTGCCGGTTGGGAAAATAAGATACTTACCATGCGCAAGGTGGAAGTTAACATGGAGCAAGGCAGGCATACTTTAGACGGCACTGTTAATATGCAAGGTGCAGAACCGGTTATTGATTGTACTGCCCAAACTGATGATGTTCGTATTGAACCCTTGTGGCAATTTGGTAATTTCAGTTTCCCTGTTACCGGTAATCTAAGCAATACGGTCAAGGTTGCAGGTCCCTTATCTAATCTGAATGTAGTGGGCAACGTGCACGCTTGGGACGGCAGTGTGAATAAATTCCTGGTAGATGATGTTAAAGGTGACTATTCTTATGAAAATGGCACCTTGGTTTTGCATAATTTCTTAATTAATACTTTGACTACTACCATCAAGGTTGATGGTAAGATGCTGCCTAATGGTAACCTGGCAATTGGCTTGGATGCACAAAATGTTCATTTGGCCAGAATTCCCGGGATTAATAATTATGCTACCGTGGAAGGCATAGTTAACTTTAGCGGTACAGTGGGCGGTAACTATAAGCAGCCGCTCTTTAATGGCGTGCTTACTTCTGACAATGTTATTGTTAATGGGGAAGGCTTTACCGGTATTGCCTGCTCTCTGAATAGTCAGGGTGGTACGGTTAATAAGCTCAATGGTACCTTTCAGCAGACTGCCGGTGGTGATTATGCAGTAAATCTGTTAATGGATCTTTCTCAACGTTTTGTACAAGGCGATATTGATGTGCAAAAGGGCAATATCAAATCCTTGCTAAATATTGCTAAGGAAGATTTGAATATTGATGGCTTGCTGACCGGTCATATTGATTTGAACAAGGCCGGTAATCATACCGGTATGAATATTAAAGGTAATATTGATAAGGCTTCTGTGCAGGGGATTACCTTTAAGTCGGCAGATTTTGACGTTTATGCTAATAGGCGTTATTGGAAGATTAATAATTTAAAAGCAGTAGAAACCGGTGGTGGCATCTTAGTTGCTCAAGGCGAAATTAATGCTCGCAAGGAGAACAGGACCATTGACCTGGAAGTAGATGCCCAGGGTGCCAGCGCTAAACTTCTTACTGCTTTCATGACCCACCCTGTGGATTTAGAGGGCAAGCTGGATATCGGTGCTCAGCTTAAAGGTAGCTTAGATAATCCGGAGGGCAACTTCTCCGTACAAGTTAGCCTAGGCTCTATTGAAACGGTGGCCTTTGATAATTTGTACGGCATGGCTACCTTACGTAATGACATGTTTAAGCTGGAACAGGTGCTTATTCAAAAAGGTGAATATAAGATTAGCGCCTATGGTACCTTCCCTCAAGATCTGCTTAGAAGAATAGAGGACAGAAGGAACAGAAAAGCCAAGATGGATCTGGAAATCAAGCTGGATAATGCTAACTTGGCGATTTTGCCTTCTCTCAGCAAATTAGTGGAAAGCGCTACCGGTGATGTTAATGGCGGTATTGCCATTACCGGTACTTTGGAAGATTATTATGTAAATGGTAAGGTGGAAGTACCTAATGGTTCAGTTAAGTTTAAGAAAGTTAAGACAACCCTGGATAATCTTAAATTGAATGTTGATTTTGGCGGAAAGCAGATCAATTTGAAAGAATTGTCCGCTACTACCGGCAAGAACAAGAAGGGCAAGATTCTGGTTTATGGTAACTTTGCTTTAACTCAGGCAGATGAAGCACCTTATCTGCTCGCTTTCTCTACTCAAGACGTGGAAATTGATTCTGCTATGTTCAAAGGCAAGATCAATTCTCAAGGTGAGGTAGAACAGGTAAGAAACAGACCTCAGATTACTGCCTATGTTAAATTAGACGATGTTTTACTGGATGTTACCTCCGTGCCTGAATTTAGTAAGGGAGATTCCAACGTCGGCTACAACATCAGCCTGGAGCTTGGACCTAAGATCCATATGCACAACAGCCGCTTCTATAATTTGTGGCTGGCAGGCGGACTACAAGTAGTAGGTAGCAGCAGGCATCCCAGAGTTATTGGTGATATTCATTCTACCAAGGGAACAATTACTTATATTGGTACGCCCTTTGATATTGACCATGCAGAGCTGACCTGGCCACGTAGCGAATTTATTCCGAATGTAAGCTTTGAGGCAGCTACCAGGTTTCGTGGTTACAATATTAAGGCCAAAGCTAGTGGTCCTTTGGATATGGAAAAATTAAACATCTCCTTAACTAGCGAGCCTTCCAGAAGCGAAAAGGAAATCATGAGGATGCTAACCTTAAAGACGGATAGCTCCAACACGGACAACGATGCGCAGGGCCTGCTGGATGCCGGCTTGCAAATGGCCTTCTTGTCTGACATTGAAGACTTTGTAAAGCAAACCTTATCCTTGGATGACTTCAGGATTTATAGTGGCAGTACACGTACAGGATTGGGTTTTGACTTAGATACCTTACGTGCCAATACGGCTTCCAGTGAAGAAAAGAGAAACTATAACGTGCTCTTCAGTAAATATATTGGGAAAAATGTCATGATTGGCTATACTACCAGTTTTGACCAGCAATATCACAGTATTTTCGCTGAATACACCATTAATCATCATTTAAGCTTGAATTATTCTCGAAACGAGAAATCAGACGACTGGTTCGGAATACAATATCAAACAGCTTTTTAAGGCCGGAAAGGTAGGAGAAGGGTAAAAAACACGAATATTTTACAATTAATAGGGGTAATTTGCTGGAAAATACCAGCAAGAAAAGGTATAATATAATGCGTATAACTTGAATTAGCTTATTTATACCAGGTTGCATACATATATATAAGTTGGAATTTTGAATTTAGGGGGTTTATTTATGACGAAGAAAATGGCTTGGCATTCTTTGACGGTTGCTGTTTTGGCTTCTGTAGTTTTTGCGGCACCGGTGTATGCGGAGGTTTCTCGTAGCGAACAAATTGATATGAAGAAAGGCAAAACTATTTCTACGGATATCAAAAAAGATGACAAAATGAAAATAGAAGCAGGGACAGGCGTGGAAAGTGCTGCATCGCCTGCTACAGCTACGCCAGCAACGGAAGAGCCTAAGGCTTATAGAACTGTGCGCAAAAACGGCGTTACCTATATCGAAAAGGTAAGCCCTGAAACTATTGCTAAGGAAAAAGCTGCAGCTAAAGAAGAGGCAGAAAAAGCGGCTAAGCTTAAAGCAGCAGAAGAAGAAAGACATAGAGTTAAGCCTGGCAAGAGCGTATTAAGCCAAAGCGTTTTGCCGGAAGCAGACTTGGACAAAGAAGAAAATAAGTTTAATGCCATTGAGAAGAAAGTAGCTCCCTATGTTGGCACTTTGGTTACCAAGGTTGAATTGGTAGGCCAAATGACAAAGGACAAGGAAAAGATTAAAGAAGTCCTGAAAATGCGTGCCGGCTCCAAGATTACCAAAGATGGACTGGATAATGACATAAAGGCTTTGTACGAAACAGGCTGGTTCTATGATGTTACTCCTACCTTCAATTCTGTACCGGAAGGTACTCAGGTCCTCTATAATGTGCAGGAAAATCCTGTGTTTAAACAATTGGATGTAGAAGGCAATACCAAGGTTTCCACTGTTGATATTAAGAAAATGATGAACTTGCCGGAAAATGAAGTCTTAAATACTAAGACTGTTAACGAAGGCGCTCGTAAGGTGGAAAGCGAATATAGCCAGCAGGGTTATATTCTGGCTAAGGTTAGCGATGTAAGAATGCTGCCGGATGGCCACTTGGCTATGCAAATCAGTGAGGGTATTATTGAAGACTTTAGGGTTAAAGGTAATACCAAAACCAAAGATAAGGTTATTTTAAGAGAGTTAAAGCTGAAAAAGGGCGAACCCTTCAATTCCAAATTAGCCCGTCGCAGTATGCAACGTATTTTCAACCTGGGCTTTTTCGAAGATGTTAATATCAAATTAAATCCAGGCCAATTTCCCAATACCGTGTCAGTAGAGGTTACGGTAGTGGAACAATCTACCGGTAACTTTGGTATTGGTGCAGGTTATTCCTCTGCAGATGGTTTTATCGGTATGGTAAGCATAGGCGATAAAAACTTTAGAGGAACCGGCGATAGCATTAATGCACGCTGGGAATTTGGTGCTGATTCTGAAACTGATAGAAACTTTGAAATAGACTATGTGAAACCTTGGATTGATAACAAGGAAACTAAAGCCAGCTTTACTTTCTATCGTATGACTAACGAGTATATAGATTATGATAGAAATGCCGATGAAATTGCCCGTTACTACAAGAAGAGAACAGGCGAAGAGATTGGCTTCAGCAGAGTTACGGATAATGAATTCATTACCAATTCTGTGCTCCTAAAGAACAGAGACGATAAGTATGTTAAGCGTGTAGATGGCTATAATACTCATCAATATTATGAAGGTGTTGATGACGGCGTATCTTACGGTTCTGATGTTGCAGCAGAAAGACAGAAAAAGAACTTTGGTACCACCAGAAGTGTTACCTTCGGCAGAGTCTTGGATACCAGAGATAACGTTTACGAACCGAAAGGTGGTAAGCGTAATGCTTATTCTGTAGAAATTGCTAACTTTGGCGGCGATTTCCACTTCCAAAAGTATCAGGCTGATTATAGATATTATTACAGATCAGGTAAGAATAATGTGTGGGCCTTTAACTGGACCGCAGGTTATGCTAATGGCGACATGCCTTTGTCTCAGCGCTTTGCTGTAGGCGGTAGCGAAACCTTGCGTGGTTATAAGGATGACCAATATAAGGGCAACAGCATGCTGAGAGCCAGCTTAGAGTACAGAGTACCTTTGATTAAGAAGGTAGAGGGAGTGCTCTTTAGTGATACCGGTTATGCATGGAGCAAGGATTATGACGAAAAGAACTTTGGCTTAGGCGATATGAAATACAGCGTAGGTCTTGGTATTCGTGTAAATTCTCCTCTTGGTCCATTGCGCCTTGATTATGGCTTCCCACTAAAGGATCGTAATGGCAGCCGTGGTCGTTTCCACTTTAGCTTTGGCGGTCAATTCTAACATACTAACAGTTCCCCTAGCGGGAACTGTTCGCATGTTTGTAATTATATTTTGTAAAAAAAGAGAGTAGGGATAGGAAAATGATGGAGTTGGCAAGTAAGAAAAATGTTAAGGTAATATCCTTAATAATAGCTGCAATTTTTATGTTCAGCTTTTTTATTATAGGATTTGATCAGGGTAGCCTTTCCCAAATCGGTAACACTGACAGTGATCCTTTGAATTCTGCTATTGGCACCGTAAATTACGACGAATTGATGAAAAATGCGCCCGGTATTCTGGAAGCTCAAAACACCATGCGTCAGGCTGTAGATGACAGCAAGAAGGATTTTGATGAAAAAAGCAAGAATCTAAAGGATGACGAGAAAACAAAACTTTTGCAGGAGCATCAAGAAGCTTTGCAAGCTAAAGAAAAGGAACTGTTAGAGCCACTAAAGAAAAAAGTAGATGAAGCTATTACTTCTGTAGGCAAAAGCAAGGGCTTAGCAGTTGTGGTAGATAAGAATACTGTTGTTTATGGTGGGTTGGATGTTACCAATGATGTGGTGGGTGCCTTAAAGAAAATGAAATAAGGTAGTGGAGGAAGACTACAATAGGAGGGATATTTTGCGTGGGCTAATTTGTATATTAATGGCGATGACCATGCTTGTGTCCGCCTGTGGTAAGCAACCAAAACTGCCTTGGCAAAAATCCCAGCCTAAATTTGCTGTGGTAGACTGGCAAAAGCTAATGAAAGATCATCCGAAGTATAAAGAATTAATAGTTAGCGGTGAAAGCGTAGAGAATGTTATGCGCATGAGAGATCGCCAACTGCAGATGGGGCAAGCAACAGTTAAATCTTTTGTCCAGGATGAAGACCTTCAAAGCCCAAGGCAAGCAAAAGTTTCAGCGTGCTGAATTTGCCGCTAAAATGGCAGAACAAGAAGCTATTGAAAATGATAGGTTCAAAAAGCTGCAACAAGCGGCAGGGGAAGAAGTAGAGGGTCAGGTAGCCAAGGACAGGGCCAATGTGGAAGAAAGCTTCCGTTTGCCTATCCTTAATTTGCGAATGAAACTGCAAAGCGTCAAGATGACCAAGACAGCCAGAGCTGAAGTGCTCAAAGAATTAGATGAGGTAATGAAGGCTAAGCAAGATGCACTGGCTGGTGTGGAAAATAAAAAGCAACAGTTAATTAATGAAAAATTATCAGGAGAATATAAGGCTGCACAGGACAGACTTAATGCGTTTGCCAAGCAATTAGGTGAAGCCGGACCTGGTGGCAGCAGTGTGGCAGAGGTAGATGGGAAGAAGGTTGATGTTAAGGAAGGCAGCGATGAGTTGGATAAGCTGATTGAATCCATGGATAAACAAATCCGCATCAAACAAGAAACTCATGATAAGATTTTGGACAACATTAATAGCGATATTGAAAGTGCTATTAAAAAAGTCAATCTGCAAAAGAAATATGTTTTAGTTTTGAGAGATGTAAGAACCAATATTTCAGCAACTGACATTACTGATGAAGTTAGTGCTGAAGTTAAAAAAATAGCAAATTAAATAGTGAGGGAAAAAAATGAAAAAAGCATTAGTATTAAGTATGATTTTGGCAATAGCAATTACTTGTGGTTGTGGTCGCAATGCTCAATTTGGCGTGGTAGACATGAATAAGGTACAGACTGAAAGCCAAGCTTTTAAAGATGCTACCAAAGATTTGCAAACTAAGGGACAAGCTTTGCAAGACGAACTGGCTAAAGAAACTGCCGGCAAGAGTCAGGAAGAAGCTCAAAAGATTATGCAGGATAAGTCTGCTAAAATGCAAGCATTACAAGCCGAAGCTCAAAGCAAGCTGAAAGGCAGCTTTGAAACAGCAGCAGCTAATGTTGCTAAAGAAAAGAAACTTAGTGCCATTTTGGTTAAAGATGCAGTACCACAAGGTGGTACTGACGTAACTGAGGATATTATTCAAAAAATGAAATAATAAGAGGCGGACTTTTGTAGTCCGCCTTTTTCCCGTTTTAGAAAAAAGAAAGAGGATAAAACACCATGGAAAAAACAGTTAAAGAATTAGCGGAAATTCTACATGGAACTCTGGAAGCCGGTAATCCTGATTTAAAGATTCAGGGCGTTAATGGTTTGCAGGAAGCTAAGGCAGGACAGATTTCTTTTGCTGTACCTCCTTATGTGGAAGTAGCCGGTGGGTCACAGGCTAGCGCTCTTGTTCTTCCCCAGGGTGATAAATTCATAGGTAAACAGGCCGTAATCAGGGTAGAAAATCCCAGAGCTGCTTTTGCAGAGCTTCTCATGTTATTTAGACCACCTGAAGAAGTGGAAAAGGGTATTAGCAAATTTGCTTTTGTTCATCCCACGGCTAAGGTAGGCAAAGATGTGGCAATCTTGCCTTTTGCCTATATTGCTGCTGATGCCACTATTGGTGAGGGCACCATTGTTTATCCTCATGCTTATGTAGGACGTCATGCTAAGATTGGCACTAACTGTGTTTTGTATTCTAGTGTTTCAGTAAGGGAAAAATGTGTAATTGGTAACAATGTTATCTTGCAAGCCGGCTGTGTTATTGGTGGCGATGGCTTTGGCTTTGTCACAACTGACGGCAAGCATACCAAGGTATTGCAAACAGGTAATGTAGTTATTGGCGATGATGTAGAAGTAGGCTGTAACACTTGTATTGATAGAGCTACGGTAGATAGTACCATAGTTGGCAAGGGCACTAAGATTGATAACTTAGTACATCTTGGCCACAACGATATTATTGGCGAAAATTGCTTATTGGTAGCACACGTTGGTATTTCCGGCAGTGTTACGGTAGGTAATAATTGTACCTTTGGCGGACAGGCTGCTACCATTGGTCATATCAAGATTGGTAATAATTGCGTGTTTGCCGGTAGAACCGGTATTATTGGTAATGTAGGGGATAATGCTTTTATGTCAGGTTTTCCTGCTCAGCCGCATACAGAATGGTTGCGTGAGGTTGCTAATTTGAGAAAACTGGGAGACCTAGTTAAGAAGGTTAAAGAGCTGGAAAAAGAAGTAAAGGCTCTCAAATCAAAGGATTAGTTGAGGATGAAGGTATGAAGAAAAAGATACTGCTTTTAACTATTTTAACGATAGTAAGCGCTATGGGAACTTGTCAGGCCAAATTACTGCCTAGTGGTACTTCCGGTGTTATTAATGTGCCAAGTGCTCATGTACGTTCTATGGGACATGTGTCAGCAGGTTGGCAGTGGACGGACGATGGTTATTTTGTAGCTGCCAATGCTGCTGTCATTCGCGGTATAGAAGTGGCAGCCAGCCATATCAAACCTAATAGTGGCGACGAAAAAATGTTTTTAGTGCTAAGCTGGAATTCCTGCCGGAAACCATGGGAACTCCTGCTTTGGCTATAGGTGTAGAAGATGCTACTGATCAGTTTAAGAGAGCCGGTTATGTGGTAGCAAGCAAAGAAGCACCTTGGGGACTGAGGCTTCATGCGGGTGTTGGTACGGAGCGCTTTAAGCATGGTTTTGTAGCTTTGGAAAAACAATTTAAACTTAACAGCGCAAACTTGAATTTAAGTTTAGCTGCAGAATATGATGGCGACAATTTTAATTACGGAGCTTCCTTGCCTTTAGGTAAATTTTTGCAGGCAGAAGTAGGTGTCCGTTCTAAAAAACATGTTTGCCGGTGTTAATTGCACTTTTTAATTAAGTAGAAAGAGGGGAAAGCACAGATGTTAAGTTATTGGGCAATGAAAATCGTAGGCAGTATTATTTGCCTTTTGCCTGATTTTGTCTGCCGTTTTCTCGGTAAGGGACTAGGCGCCATAGCTTGGACGGTAGTGCCTGCCTGGCGTAAATATATGGCAGCGGAAAATATTAAAGACTGCTTAGGCGTTGACCAACAAAGAGCAGATGAAATTGCTAAAGCAAGCGTGACTCGTTTTGGTAGGATGGTAATGGAAGTGCTGCACTATCCTTTAATCAATAAGGATAATTTCAGAACCATAGTAAAATTTGAAGGCTTAGAATATTTGGAAGCTGCTTACAAGCTCACAAGGGCGTGGTTATGTGTACTGCCCATTATGGTAACTGGGAAATGCTAGGGCGCTTCCATGGCTTTGTTAGGCTATCCTATTTTATCTATTACCAGAAAACAAAATAATGGCGGCATGGATAAATTCATTAATGAATATCGCATGATGCTGGGACAACAGGTGGCTTATAACCATGGCGGCAATAGCATGCTGGCCATAGGTCATATCTTAAAGGCTAAGAACCTGGTGGGAATTTTATATGATCAGGATACAGGGCCGGATGGTGAACATTTGAACTTTTTTGGCAAGCCTTCCGTAGTTCCTCAAGGTGCTGCCTTCTTGTCCAGAATGTTTGGAGCACCTATTATTCCACTGTTTATGCATAATAATGCGGATGGAACCATGACCGCTAAAATTATCCTCCTTTGTATACTCCGAAAACAAATAACCGCAACGAGGATGTTAGTGGTATAATGAAAGAGTTAGTAGTGATTGCGGAGCAGGAAATCGTTCGGGATCCTGCTATGTGGTTCTGGGTTCATGACCGTTGGAAAGACGGTCGCCAAAAGTATAAGACGTTTATGGAAGGAAAATCTTCTAAATGACAACCAATAAGCAAACAACTCTCCAACAAGAGGTGGAGTGCAACGGCATAGGGCTTCATTCCGGTAAGCCGGTAGAAATGAAGCTAAAGCCAGCTCCTATCAATACAGGTATCGTCTTTATTCGTACAGATTTACCTGGCAAGCCTCATGTGAGAGCAATTACAGAAAATATTACAGGAACCTTAAGGGCTACCACTTTAAAGGAAAATGGCGCTGAGGTTTCTACTATTGAGCACCTCATGGCAGCCTTTGCCATGGAAGCACGTAGATAATTGCTATGTGGAAATGTCGTCTATTGAGCCGCCAGGTAGGCGATGGCAGTGCGCCAAACCTTTGTGGAGGCTATCCAAAAAGCCGGTAAGGTTGAGCAGGATGCTGATAGAGTCGTTTATGTTGTGGACAAAGAATTTACCTATACTAATGGTGACAGATATATAAAAGTAGAGCCGTATGATGGTTTTAAGATATCTTTTACTTCTATTAATCCGCATCCGCTTTTAGGCAGGCAAGAATTGGTTATCGAAGATAAAGATGATAACTTTTTAAAAGAAATTGCTTCTGCACGAACAGTGGCCTTTGAAGATGAAATTGCTAAAATGCAAAAAATGGGCCTGGGTTTAGGCGGCAATCTAGATAATGTGGTAGTGTTTGGCAAGGATAAAATTCTTTCCGTACCTAGGTTTAGCAATGAATTAATCAGACATAAGATATTAGACGTGATAGGCGATATGTATTTGCTGGGACCTATTAAGGGTCATGTCATAGGGATGAAGTCGGGACATGCCTTTAATGATAACATTTCCAGACAAATAGCTACTTATCGTAATGAGAAAAAGAGTAAGGCAGCTACTGATATTGCTAGTAAATCTGAAGTAGGGAGTAACCATATGATCACCTTAGACATTCATGAAATTCAAAAAATATTGCCTCATCGTTATCCTATGCTTTTGGTGGATCGCATTGTAGAAATTGATCCTATGCATCGGGCGGTGGGCATTAAGAATATCAGCTTTAACGAGCCACAGTTCATGGGACATTTTCCCGGCAATCCTATTATGCCGGGAGTGCTGCTGATTGAAGCCATGGCCCAGGTAGGCGGTGTAACTCTGCTGTATCCTCAGGAAAACAGAGGCAAGATAGCAGTATTTGCCAAGATTGATAATGTACGATTCAGAAGACCGGTGGTGCCCGGTGACCAATTAAGGACAACTGCGGTGATTACCAAGATTAAAGGTACCATGGGCATTGCGCACTGTGAAGGAACGGTAGACTGGAGAACCAGGCTTGTGAAGGGAGATTTCTTCTTTGCTTTAATGGAGAATAAAAAATAAATTCTTAACTAGGAGTGAATAAAATGGCCACTGATTCTAAGGTATTAAAGCTTTGTAAAATTCATGAAACTGCCATTGTTGCCCCGGGCGCTGAGATAGGAGCCAATGTTCAGATTGGACCTTATAGCGTCATAGGTGAGCATGTTAAAATTGGTGATGGGACTATTGTTCATCCCCATGTAGTTATTACAGGACGTACTGTTATTGGTAAGAACTGCGAATTCTTCCAAGGCGCGAGTGTTGGCTGAAGCACCTCAAGACTTAAAATATAAGGGCGAAGACACCATTACTATTTGGGTGATGGCGTTATCGTAAGAGAATGCGCTACCGTTCATAGAGCAGTAGGAGAAGGCAATGAGACACGTATTGGCAACAATGTGCTGATGATGGCCTATACTCACGTAGCTCATAATTGCATAGTAGGCAACAATGTCATTATGTCTAACTGTGCAACCTTGGCCGGACATGTTATTGTAGAAGATAGAGCTGTTATCGGTGGCCTGACAGCAGTTCATCAATTTACTAAAATCGGTCGTAATTGCATGTGTGGTGGCATGAGTCGTATTTCTCAAGATGTACCTCCCTTTGTTATCGTGGCCGGTAATCCTGCTCATGTTTCCGGACTAAACAGTGTTGGTATTTCCAGAGCTGGAATCTCCTTGGATGTAAGAAAAGAACTGAAAAAAGCTTATAAGATTTTGTATAATAGTGGTTTATCTCTTCCTGATGCCATTGATACTATGGAACAGGAACTGGATAGCTGTGAAGAAGTAGAGCATTTCATGCGTTTCCTGCGTACCGTGGAAAGAGGTATTTGCCGTTCCACCAGAAAAGGTGAGCATCATGAGTAAAATGCTTGGTATTTTGGCCGGTGTCGGCCATTTACCGGTAGAATCTTACCAAGGGAGCAAAAGCAGAAGGCTATACTACTGTAGCTATTGGGGTAGTACCCGGTGTAGATGCAGAGCTTAGCAAAGTAGCTGATTTTATTACGATATTCATGTTGGTAAGATTGGCAAGATATTTGATACCTTGCAAAAGCATGAGGTTAAAG
>Ga0268359_11196_pt1 | contig 84027 bp, 117 predicted proteins | sample BioMet11_FD_194416 | JGI IMG/M metagenome (GOLD analysis project Ga0268359, IMG submission 194416) | Sewage microbial communities from Oakland, California, United States - Biofuel 11 (PacBio Assembly) | ecosystem: Engineered > Wastewater > Sewage > Unclassified | place: USA: California...
GTCTTCGATGGCGAGGAACCGGCAATGGCAGGCGATCCTCTCACGGCAGGTAAAAGAAGGCGATGTGGTCATCATCAGGAACGAAGGGCCGAAGGGAGCGCCGGGAATGCCCGAGATGCTTGCCGCGACATCGGCGCTGATGGGTGTTGGCTACAAGGACTGTGGTCCTTATCACCGACGGGCGGTTCTCGGGCGGCACCCGCGGTCCCTGCATCGGGCATGTCGGCACCCGAGGCAGCGGTCGGCGGGCCGATTGCCCTTGTCCATGACGGGGACAAAATCGCTGTCGATCTCTTCGCAAAGAAGATCGATCTCCTGGTCGATGCACAGACGCTTGCAGCCCGGAAGGCATCATGGAAACCGGTCAATAAGCCGCTCTCTGGTGTCCTTGCCCGGTATGCAAAGACCGTAGAGCAGGCAAACCTCGGCGCAGTGCAGAGATAGGAAAACCGCTTACTTTTTTTTAAGTCTCAATCTGTCGGATTCCCGAAAGTATCGGGATTAATCAGTTTTTGAACAGTTATCTGCCTGAAACGTGTACTTTCACACAGATTTCTGTAATGAGATCTCTTACGACAAAAAAGGGATAAGGATTAAATTATGCAGTCCCGGCACTGTCGTAGAGCTGGCAGATGTACCGTGCTGCAAAGACCATCAGGAACGGGCCGATGATGAACTCGATGATGGCCCCGACGATCGGGATGAGCCCGAGGACAACGTAGATGATCGCGAAGATCACGACAAGGATGATCAGGGCAAGGATATAGGTGCCCCAGCCGATTTTGCCAATGGTAGCAAAGATCTCAGCCGAAGTTGAATGCTTCTCCCATCTTCCCGGTCCGGGCAAAGCGGATAACGCCAATGATTGCGATAAGGGTAAGGATGATCGCAAGGATAACCGCAATGAGGATACCGACGAGGGCCGGGCCCATCGCTGCCGCCGCCAGGATCTTGGGGTCGGTGATACCTTTGGCGATTGCCGTCATGGCAACTGCCCCGACAACTGCAACGAGGACGATAAGAACCGGGATCATGTAGATGATCTCGATGACCAGGTACTTGATACCGTCAACAAAGAGCTTGCCGAGATCGGCTAATCTCCGGCAGCGGTTTGTCGCCCCGGAGGATCTTGAGCATTATACCCTCAGTAGAATGCTCCGAGCAGAATCGCGATGATAGGGCAACGACAAATCCCGCCCATAAGCGGACATGAAGTCGGGTGTCCCGCCGCTCATCAGGGAGCCGGCGAATACAAATGCCCCATGCAATAATCGGGATAACCGGCAGGATCTCAAGGACGAGTAAGAGAATCCATTTCATCAGGTTTCCGACAAGGCCATTCCTTTGCGTAGCCGAAGGCTTCGCCAAGAACATTTCCGTAATCCATTTTTCCTTCACCACACAAATGCAGCTAAACCATCCGTGACTGTTCCGCCACAAACGATTTAAGCAATTATCAAAACTTCGCAGAATATATATCTATCCTAAAATTCGGGCCAAAAAAGAAAAATACCGGTAATTTTGTCAGTGCCGGAAGTACCGCACACCGGTGAAGATCATTGCCATGTTAAGCTTGTTTGCCGCAGCAATGACCTCCTTGTCCCGGATAGAGCCGCCGGGCTGGACAAGCGCCGTTGCCCCGGCTTTTGCCGCCACTTCGAGTGTGTCCGGGAAGGGAAGGAAGGCATCGGACGCGACGGCAGATCCGGCGAGCGGTGCACAGGCCTTCTCGATTGCGATCTTTGCCGAGTCCACCCGGCTCATCTGCCCGGCGCCGATACCGAGCGTACGCTTCTGGTCGGCAAAGATGATGGTATTGCTTTTCGTGTGCTTGCAGACCTTCCAGGCAAGTTTGAGTGCCGCCATCTCGTCGGTTGTCGGGTCGCGGTCGGTGATGACCTGCCAGTTCTCCTGGTAGGCCGGTGTCCGCTGGACGAGGATCCCGCCGTCAATGGTGCGGACTTCGTCGGCATTGATCCTCTCTGGCAGGACAAGCACCCGCATGTTCTCCTTCTTCTTCATGGTCTCCATGGCGTCTTTCGTGAACGAGGGGGCGACTACGACTTCGACAAAGGTTGAGTCGATTGCTTCTGCGAGTTTCTTGTCCACTTCGCGGTTGAGCGAGACGACCGAGCCGTAGGCCGAGACCGGGTCTACCTCACGGGCGGTCAGGTAGGCATCAAGGATGTCGGAGCCGACCGAACCCCGCAGGGGTTGTTGTGCTTTACGATAACCGCTGCCGGTTCCTCAAATTCGCAAAGGAGGGCGGTCCCTGCGTTGACGTCGAGGTAGTTGTTATACGACATCTGCTTTCCCTGGAGCGGTTCGGCACCGGCAATACCTGACGTCCCGTAGACAGCCGCTTGCTGGTGGGGGTTCTCGCCGTACCGAAGCTTCCTGCCGTGGGTAAACTGAAGGGAGAGTGTCGGGGGGAACGGCGCATCGAGGGCCTGGAGGTAGTTGCTGATCGCCGCATCGTAGGCAGCGGTCCGGGCAAATGCCTTTTTCGCGAGCTTCAGCCGCCGCTCTTCGGTGAATCCTGCGCCTTCAACGGTTCGGATAACTTCTTTATAATCGGCCGGGTCGACCACAACGGTAACGTCTTTGAAGTTCTTTGCCGCCGCCCGGATCATGGCCGGTCCACCAACATCGATGTACTCGATCAGCTTGTCGAGAGGAAGGGCCTGTCCCGACATCTTCTCGAACGGGTAGAGGTTGACGACCAGGAGGTCGATCCGGTTGATGCCGTACTTTGCCATCACGGCATCGTCGATCTGGCGCCGGCCTAAAAGGCCGCCGTGGACCTTGGGGTGGAGCGTCTTTACCCGCCCGTCCATCATCTCGGGAAACCCGGTGTAATTCGAGACTTCCGTGAACGGGATCTTTGCCTGCTCCAGCGCTTTGCCGGTGCCGCCGGAACTCATGAGGGAAAACTTGTTTTTCACAAGTGCCTGTGCCAGTTCCACGATCCCGGTCTTATCCCATACCGAAAGTAGCGCCCATTTCATGCTTTTCCTATATGCTCGGAAAGGACAAAAAGTACGCCGCACACCCGTCTGCCGGAAGCGGTGTTTGCCCGCAGGGAAACCGGCCCGGACCGGGTGGCCCGTTTTTACCGGAAGCACCCGGTACCGCGGTATTTTATTCATGGCCGGTAAGACTGACAATTACTTTTTTCCCCCAATGACCCCCTGCTACGATTGCAGTATTGCGTACGCAATATTGGGCTTTTTACGAAGATAACCTAAAGCAAAACCCGCAAATGATACGTGAGGGGGTCTTTGGGGGAAAATTAAAAAAGAGCGGTGGGGGTATGCACAGCATCCTTATGAAAAACGATCCCTGGCAGGAGCCTGAAAGTATTCCCAGCGGTTTTGCCGGCAGATATTTTTAAAAAACCTCCCGGTGGGGCCGTTCAGTCGTTGGAGCGTTCTGAAACTTTATATAGAACCACAATTCAATAGATAATGGAACATCGAATGGGATGTGTTATGGAAGATCACGATACCCCCCCTGTGCCGGATACCAAGGCAAAAGAGCCGGAAAAATCCGCAGCCAGCCCGGTTCCTGAACGCGACGAACTCGCGGAACAGAAGAAACTGCTGGCGGATGCAAACGAGCGGTACCTCCGGCTTGCCGCGGATTTCGAAAACTACCGGAAGAGGGTTGCCCGGGACCAGGAATCCCTGGTGCACCACGCAAACGAACGCTTTGCGGTCGATGTGCTGGAGATTGCCGACAACCTGGAGCGGGCCCTCAAGGCAGACGACGAACATCTCCGCACCGGTGTCGAACATATCCGCAACCTGTTTGCCGATATTCTTGCACGGCACGGTATCTCCCAGATTGACGCATTGAAAAAAACATTTGACCCGAACGAACACGAAGCGATCGCCCATGTCCCTTCCAATGAAAAGAAGGAATGGTCATCGATGTCGTGTCCCCGGGATACCGGATGCACAAGAAAGTGATCCGGTACGCAAAAGTCGCAGTATCGAAGGGAAAAACAAACAGCGAAGATCAGAAACCAAATTGTGATTCACGAAAAAAGGAGGACTGAAACTCTTATGGCAAACGAGAAGATTTTAGGGATCGATCTTGGGACCACCTTCTCCTGCATGTCGATCATGGAGGCGGGAAAACCCATCGTCATCCCCAACAGCGAAGGCGGACGGACAACCGCATCGGTCGTTGCATTCACAAAAGAGGGCGAGCGCCTCGTAGGCAGCCTTGCAAAACGGCAGGCTATCACTAACCCCCAGCGCACGATCCAGTCCATCAAGCGCAGGATGGGGACCACGGAAAAGGTAAAGATCGGGGACAAGGAGTACACGCCGCAGGAAATTTCGGCGATGATCCTCCAGAAGCTCAAGACCGATGCCGAGGCATACCTGGGCGAGAAGATCGCAAAGGCGGTCATCACCGTCCCGGCCTACTTCAACGATGCCCAGCGCCAGGCAACAAAGGACGCCGGGAAGATCGCCGGCCTTGAAGTCCTGCGTATCATCAACGAGCCCACGGCAAGCGCCCTTGCGTACGGCATCGACAAGGAAGCGGATGTCACTGTACTCGTGTACGACCTTGGCGGCGGTACGTTCGATGTCTCGATCCTGACCCTCGGCGACGGGGTCTTCGAGGTCAAGGCAACGGCGGGGAATAACCACCTCGGCGGCGACGACTTCGATAAGCTCATCACCGATTACCTTGTCGAGGAATTCAAGAAGAAAGAGGGCATCGACCTCAAGAACGATATCTACGCCATGCAGCGCCTGCGCGATGCATCCGAGAATGCGAAGATCGAGCTCTCCCAGCGCCAGACCACCAACATCAACCTGCCCTATATCACCACCGATTTGACAGGCCCCAAGTTCCTCAACATCGACCTCACCCGGTCGAAACTCGAGCAGCTGATCGGGGATCTTGTCCGCTCTACCGAGGGGCCGGTCAAACAGGCCTTGAGCGACGCGAAGATGACGCCAAAGGATATCGACCACGTGCTTCTCGTGGGCGGGTCGACCCGTATCCCGCTCGTTGTCGAGACCGTGAAAAAACTGCTGGAGAAGGAACCGGACAAGGGCATCAACCCCGACGAGTGCGTTGCCCTCGGTGCAGCCATCCAGGGTGCAGTACTCACCGGTGAGACCAAGGACATCGTGCTCCTTGATGTCGACGCCGCTCACGCTCGGTATCGAGACGCTGGGCGGGAATCGCAACAAAGCTCATCGAGAGAAACACCACGATCCCGACACGGAAGAGCCAGATCTTCTCGACTGCCGCTGACGGGCAGACGAGTGTCGAGATCCACGTGGTCCAGGGCGAGCGGGCACTCGCGAAGGATAACTTCACGCTCGGCAAGTTCCAGCTGACCGGTATCCCGCCGGCCCCCCGCGGCATTCCGCAGATCGAAGTGACCTTCGATATCGATTCAAACGGCTATCATCCACGTCTCCGCAAAGGATCTCGGGAGCGGCAACGAGCAGGCGATCTCGATCAAGGGCGACAAGAAGCTCTCCGATGAAGAGATCAAGAAGATGATGGACGCCGCAAAGCAGTTCGAGGCGGACGATAAGAAGAAGCGCGACGAGATCGAGATCCGGAACCAGGCCGACACTGCGGTCTTTACTGCGGAGAAAATGCTCAAAGAGAGCGGCGACAAGCTCGAAGCCGACGACAAGAAGAAAGTCGAGGACGGCGTAGCCGAGGTACGGAAGGTTCTTGCTGCCGAGAACATCGACGATATCAAGAAGGCAATGGAGACCCTTAACCGAAGCAGTGTACGCGGCAACCACGAAGATCTACCAGAAGATGCAGGCGGAGAACGCCGCAAAGCAGCAGGGAGCAGCCGGTGGAGCGGAAGGCGCTGCCGGTGCCGGTCCGCAGCAGGAACCCGAACCGGAAAAGAAACAGGACGACAACGTCGTTAACGCGGATTACAAAGTCAAAGACGAGTGAGCGCTGATGGCTACGGGCGACTACTATGACACCCTCGGAGTACCGAGGACTGCCGATGAAAAGGAGATCCAGAAGGCCTACCGCAATCTCGCCCGGAAGTACCACCCGGATGTCTGCAAGGACCCGGGAGCCGAAGAGAAGTTCAAGTCGATCAACGAGGCGTACAGCGTTCTTTCCGACGCCCAGAAGCGTGCGCAGTACGACAATATGGGCCACGAGACCTACACGAACGCCTCGAAGGGATCCTATACCGGGGCCAGCGGATTCGGCGGGGGAGGTTTCTCCTCCGACTTCTCCGGTTTTGGCGATATCTTCGACTTCTTTGGCGGCGGCCAGCGCCGTTCCGGGCCACGGTCCGGCGACGATGTCTTAATGCGGAATGCAGATCTCGCTTGAGGAGGCCGTTGCCGGGACCGACAAGGAGATCGATGTGCTCCACAGCGAACCGTGCCCCACGTGTGCGGGCTCGGGCAGCGAGACCAAAAAGACCAATGTCTGTCCGCGGTGCGGCGGAAGCGGCCAGATGCGCCAGACCGCACAATCGGTCTTTGGCCAGTTTGTCCGGATGACCCCGTGCACTATGTGCGGCGGCCGGGGGAAGATCCCGGAGAAGCAGTGCAGCAGCTGCCACGGGTCCGGCCATACAAGAGTGAAGCGTAAGATCTCTATCCATATCCCGGCCGGTGTCGGACAGCGGCATGCGCCTGCGCATGGAAGGCTATGGCGAGGCCGGGGATTATGGGGCGCCAAACGGCGACCTTTATATCGAGATGTACGTCCTCCCGAACAAGCGCTTCGAGCGGATGGGTGACAACCTCGAAACAACGGTCGAGATCACGCCCGCGCTCGCGGTGCTCGGGACGACCGTTGACGTCGAGACCATCGACAAGCGCCATATCGAGGTAAAGATCCCGCCCGGCATCCAGTACAACACGGCTCTCCGGATTGCCGGCGAAGGCGTGAAACGGCGCGGGAAGCCCGGCGACCTCCTTGTACGCGTGAAGATCGTTACTCCCAAAGGCGTATCCGGGGAGCAGAAAGATCTTTACGTGAAGATCGCCGAACTCGAAGGCCACGGCAACAAGGGCGGGGGCATCTTCTCCGGCCTGATGGGAAAGAAAAAAGGGAAAAAGTAACTACCCTCTCAAATTTCCCTTTTTTCTGTCGGTATAAAAACTCTGGATCCTTTCAGGTACTGTTCGTTTTTCATGCTCATCAGTGATCCACCGGATCGTGGCGCGCTCTGGAGGAATCCTTAAGAGAATTCATCGGATTTTATTAGCGAGGGAACCACGGGCGCTCGCCGCCTCGTCGGGGCTCGCCCCGTGGAGCATGGCCGGGCACGAAAAGCAGCATGAAAATTTTTTATTCGGTACTGGGGGTCAGGGGACTTTCCCCCCATGGACTCCCTCCCCCTCTCAAATACAGTTTGAGGGGGGCAGAAATGATTTTTCAAAGCCATTTTTTTCTTCCTTTTTTGTCCTGCTGCCTTCCACAGGTATTTCTGGAAAAAACGTCCATATCGTATGAATGAAGCTGATCTTCGAGCTCTCGGGCGAGAACGAGACCCTACCCTCGTGCCGAGCTCGAGTGCGTCGGGACGGTAACAGATGCCCGCCCGCAGGTTGCCGTTGCGGAATGCCCGGATCCTTCTGCTGCACAACGCCTCGCCATGACCCACGTGGTGATGGAGTACCTGGGCGAGTGCGACTCGGATCCCGCCTCGTTCCGCCGACTGCTTTTGGATCTTTCCCTTACAACGGAACAGCCATTTGCCGGCCGGGTAAAACTCATCCATGCCGGTAACGACCGCAACCCCTGTTCCCAGCGGGAGTTCGAGCGGCTGATCGGCACCATGGTCAAAGGACCCGTGCAACTGATCGATCCCCCGGTGGAGTTCCGTGCGATCCTTTCCGGGGAACGCTGCTATTTCGGGAAGGTCATCTACCGGATCGCCCGCGGTGCGTATAACGAGCGGAACCCGGGGAAACGCGAGTTCTTCCATCCCGGGGTTATGATGCCCCGGATGGCACGGACGCTTGTCAATCTCACTTTGTGCGGTGCGGGCGCAAAACTCCTCGATCCCTTCTGCGGGACCGGCGGGACCCTGATCGAAGTCGCAGATGCTCGGAATGGAGACGATCGGAAGCGATTTCGACCCGATGATGATCGGCGGCTGCCGGGAAAACCTGGTGCAGGGAACCCTGATGCTTGCCGATGCTACCCGGCTCCCGGTACGGGATGCATCCATCGATGCTGTTGCAACCGATTTCCCGTACGGGCAGTCGGTATGCATTAAAAAAGAGGATACGATGGAGAACCTCTACCACGGGGCTCTTGACGAGATGCACCGTGTCCTCAAACCCGGCCACCGTGCAATCGTGGTAACGCACCGGGATATCTCCGCCATTGCCGGGCAGCACATGACTGTTCTCCAGCACCATACCCAGCGGGTGCACAAGAGCCTCACCCGGCACGTTCTTGTCCTGAAGCGGTGAGTGCCTCAGAATCCGGTGAAAATTCTTAAGTGCGACCCGTGCCCCATGTACTTGCTGTTATGAAATACCAGTATGCTGCACCTATCGCATTCCTCCTGGTGCTTTGCGCCTGTCTGATCCCCCCGGTATCAGCAGATCCTACCGATGCTGCCGGATGGTATGCGGCCGGACAGGACCTGACGGCACAGAACAACTATACCCTGGCCCTTCAGGCATACGACCAGGCAATCTCGCTCGACCCGACGTTTGCAGATGCATGGAACGGCCGGGCGGACATCCTCAACCGGGTCCACCAGAAGACACAGGACCCGCTTTCAACCCTCAACCTCGCCCTTGATGCATCGGACAAGGCCATTGCACTGAACAGTACATCGGTACCGTTCTGGCTCAACCGCGGCCAGATCCTCTACAATATCGGATATTATTACAAGGATACGGCCGGCGATGAGGCGACCGCGGCAAAATATTTCAACGACCAGCTCTCGGCATTCGAGAAAGCAACGTCACTCGAACCCGATAACCCCGATGCATGGTTCAACCGTGCCTATGCGCTCTGCGGCATGGGCCGGTGCAGCGAAGGCGTGGAAGATTTCAAAAAAGTCCAGCAGCTCGATCCTAATTATCCGTATCTTGAAGGAAACCTGGAGAATGCCGAGAAACTGGCAGCCGCCCAGACCCCGTTCTATATCAAATATGCATTCGGGATTGTCGTAGGGTATCATCGCCATTATCGGTGCGGTGTTCTGGTATCTTGCGGTGAGGAAAAAATACTAGGCCTCACGGCATTTCCTTTTTTTAAAAGATAAAAAAAGTAAACTTACTGGGCTTTCTCGTAGCAGATCTTTGCTTCTTCCTGCTTGCCGAGTTTTTCAAGGGTAGCCCCGATATCGTTCCAGACCTCTTTTCGTGAGGGATCGATCTCGATGGCCCGCTTGAACGAGGTGAGTGCTTCCTGGTATTTCTCCAGCTCCTGGAGGGCCCGGCCCTGGTGGATCCAGGCATCGACAAATTCGGGCTGGAGCGAGATCATTGCCTGGTAGGATTCGGCGGCTTCTTCGTACTGCCCGAGCGCCTCAAGGGCGCTTCCCTTGGTAAAGTAGGCGATCGAGAACGAGGGGTCGATGGCGAGCGCCCGGTCAGTAGGACTCGATGGCGCCCCGCTGGTCCTGCAGGCCGGCAATACTCATGCCCCTCCGGGTCCACCCGACTGCATTCTCCGGATCGATCCTGAGACCAGTTGTCATAGGCATTGCGTGCCTCCGCAAACTTGCCGATATCGTACAGGGCGTTTCCTTTCCCGAACCATGCAACGGCAAGCCCGGGGTCCTGTTCGAGCGCCTTGTCAAACGCTTCCAGGGCATCGCGGAACAGTCCCAGTTCGGCAAGCGACGTACCCTTGTGGGCGAAGGTCTCGGCATTGGCCGGATCGAGCTCCAGCGCCCGGTCGTAGGATTTTATCGCGTCCCGGTACTGTTCGATCGCTGCATAGGCAAGGCCCCGCTCGCGGTACACTACGGCCCGGCCGGGCTGGATGGCGATTGCCCGGTCGTACTCGGTGATCGCGGCATCGAAGCTCCCTTCATCGTACAGGGTCCGGGCCTTCCAGTAGTGTGCCTGGTAGCAGGAGGGATCGAGCTCGAGCGCCCGGTCGAATGCACGGATCGCTCCGTCCGGGTTGTGGAGCGCGAGGTAAGCCCGTCCTTTCTGGAAGATAGCGTTCGCATACCCGGGGTTTGCGGTCAGTGCCTGGTCGAAGGCGGCGATTGCATCCTTGTACTTTTCGAGGTGCAGGTAGGCGGCCCCTTTCTCGTAGAAGGCATCCGGGTAATCGCTCTTTATCCTGAGGGCAGGCGTCGAGCGATGCTATCGCTTCCTCGTATTTCCCGCACCGGCCGAGCGTGACGCCCTTATAGTAATGCGCCTCTGCGTACTGCCGGTTGATGGAAAGGGCATGGTTGAACGCGTCGAGCGCCTCCTCGTCGTGGTTGCGCTTGAAGAGCGCGAGCCCGCGGTAATAATAAGCCTCGGCGGACTCCGGCAGGAGTGCAGTTACCTTGTCGAGGGCCTCGATTGCCTCGTCGATGCGTTCGAGGTGGATGAGGGCCCGGCCGAGGTTGAGGAGCGCCGGTGCATAGGACGGGCTGATGGAGAGTGCATGGTTATAGCAGTCAACCGCTTCATCGTACCGGTCGAGGTTTGCCTCGGCTATCCCCTTGTGGAGCCAGGCTTCCGCAAAGTCGCCTTTCTCGGCAAGGGCCCGGTCGAATGCATTGATTGCTTCGGGATACATGGCAATCCCGCAGAGGGCCCGGCCCTTCGCGTAAAACGCCGGTGCACATTTCGGGCGCTGGACCAGTGCGGCATCGAAGTTCTTGATCGCTTCCTGGTACCTGCCCAGCGAATTAAGGGATCTGCCGTATTCGTAATAGGTATCGGCATCTTTCTTGTCGAGAGCGATGGCTTTCGTGAAGCAGGTGATTGCGTCCTTGTGCCGGTCGAGGGCTGCAAGGGCCATGCCTTTCCCGGTCCAGAGGTAGGCAAAGTTCGGCCGGATCTTTAAGGCGAGATCGAATGCCGGTATCGCATCATCGGCACGGGAGAGCCTGAGCAGGGCAAGGCCCTTGTGGTACAGTGCCTCGTCATGCCGCGGCTTGCGGCGGATTACACTGTCGTATGCATCAACTGCATCGTCATACTGCCCCAGTTCGAAGAGGGCGCGCCCCTTGTAATAGTAAGCTTCGGTTGCTTCCGTATCGGAGTCGAGCGCCTTGTCGAACTGCCCCGACCGCTTCCTCATACTTTTTGAGGGCAAGGAGCGCCCTGCCCCTGAGGTACCAGGCCTCGGCATTGGACGGATCGATCTCCAGGGTCTTTTCATAGGATTCGAGAGCATCGGAATACTTCCCGAGGTCGTACAGGACCATGCCCCGGTGGAGCCAGACCGGGACCGATTCCGGGGTCTGCTGGATTACGCGGTCGAATGCTTCGATGGCGTTGTCGAGCCGTCCCGTTGCCGCCAGGGAAAGGCCCTTGTTGTAGAAAGCCTCGGTGTTGGCCGGATCGAGATCGATCTCCTTGTCGAATGCAATGATTGCATCGTCGTGCCTGCCAAGCTCTGCGAGGGCTTTCCCCTTGTGGAAATACACTCCTGCATAGTTCTTGCTCAAGAGAAGCGTCTTGTCGAAGGTTTTTACCGCTTCGCGGAACATCCCGATGGCGGAGAGGGCCTTTCCTTTCTCGAAGAGCGCATCGGCAAAGACCGGGTCGCTTTCAAGCGCTGCGTCAAAGGCCTTGACCGCGTCTTCGGAAGATCCGGTCCTGGCGAGAGCAACCCCCTTGTAATAGAGGGTTTTTGCATCTGCCGGCTGTATCGCCAGTGCTTCGTTGTACGTGCCGATAGCCTCGTTGTAGCGTTCCAGCAGATCCAAAGCCCGGGCTTTCTGGAATTGTGCCTCGAAGTGACGGGGACTGAGCATCAGGGTATGGTTAAAGGCAGCGATTGCCTCATCGTAATGCCTGAGCCGGAAGAGCACGCTTCCCTGTTCGTACCATGCATCTGCATCGTCGGGCAGATACACCAACAGGCGCTCGTACGCGGCAGCAGCCTCGGTGTCCCTCCCGAGGGCAAAGAGCGATGCTGCCCGGAAATAGAGCGCTTCGGTCTCTTTCGGGTTGGCCGACAGGGTAATTTCCAGTGCTGCAAGGACTTCGTCGTAGCGCTTGAGGGAATAGAGCGCCCGTGCCCGTTCGAGGGATGCATTGGGATCGGACGGTACAAGTTCGAGGACCCGGTCGAACGACGCGATTGCATTCGGTATACTTCTTTACTGCGGCAAGCTGCCCTGCCCTTCTCCATCGGGCCGGCGGGGTCGTCCGGAGTCAAGGCGATAAGATGATCGTAGGCATCGATCGCTGCATCGTAGTGACCGGTGTGCAGGAGGGCTGCGCCTTTGCCGGCCCAGATTTCGGGATCGTTCGGTTTGAGGGCGAGCGCCGCATCGAATGCCATGTCCGCATCCTCAAACCGTTCGAGCGCAACCAGCGACCGGGCGCGGAGGTATGCCGGTTCGTAATTGTCCGAGAGCTGGGTAAAGGCCATCCTCAGGACATCCTGCGCCTCTTCAGTGCCGGTTCAGGCTCGATAAGCGCCTTTCCTTTCGCAAACAGGATCTCGCCGTTGCCGGGCTCTTTTCCAAGGGCAATATCGAAGAGGTGGACTGCCTCTTCGTACTGGCTAAGCCGGTAATATGCTTCGCCTTCGGAGAAGAGCAGGTCGATATCAGTGGGGCTCGATCTGCCGGGCCTTCTCAAAAGCCGGGACAGCTTCGTCGTCTTTTTTAAGCCTGACCGAGGCAAGGCCCCGGTGGAACCATGCATCGAAGTGGTCCTGTTTTTTGGCTATCATATGGTCGAAGGCAGTAATCGCATCGGTGTACTTCCCGAGACGTTCGAGCGAGATACCGAGATAATACGCAGCATCGTCCGAATGTCCCGTCGAGTTCGAGGACCCGGCTGAATTCTTCCATTCGCTTTCTCGCTCTCGCCGAGTTCTAAAAGGGCCCTTCCCTTCTCGTAGTGGGACTCCGGCTTCTTCTCGTCCCGTTCGAGCGCCTGCGAGAACGCATCGATTGCCTCCCCGAACCTGCCGAGGCGTGCCAGCGCCACGCCTTTTTCATAATGGGCGGCATACTGGCCGGCATCGATTGCAAGTGCCTGGTCGAAAGCTGCAACGGCATCGTCGTACTGTTCGAGACGGGCGAGCGCACTGCCCTTGGCAAACCAGGCGTCGTATTCTTTGGGGTCGAGCCTGATGGCGGTATCGAAAGCGCTGACGGCATCGGCATATTTCCTGAGGCTTGTGAGCGCCCGGCCCTTGTTGAGGAAGACCGGTGCCCGGGAAGTGTCGATCGCTATTGCTGCATCGAAGGCAGCTATCGCATCCTTGTTCTTTTTGAGCCGGAGGAAGGCAAGGCCTTTCTCGTAATACGCTGCGGAGAAGTCCGGGTCTACGGCCGAGGCCATCTCGAAGGATTCGATGGCCTGCTTGTCGCGCCCGAGTTTTGCGAGCGCGTTTCCCTTGTCAAAGTAGGCGCTCGTGTATTTCGGGTTGAGCTTGAGCGCCCGGTCAAAGGAGGGGATTGCTTCCTCGTACCTGCCAAGTCCTGCAAGCGCGACAGCCTTGTCGTACCAGCCGTTGGCATTGTCGGGCCTGAGTTCCAGGGCTTTGGTGAGCGCATCTGTGGCGGATTTCAGGTCGCCGCTGGAGAGATGGGCGCTGCCTTTCCTGAAGAGGGCGGGGGCACAACTCGGGTCGCTTGAAAGGACCCGGTCGAAGCACTGCAACGCCTCGCTGTACCGGTGGAGCCCTGCAAGGGCGAGACCCCTGCGGTACCATGCATCGGTGTCGTCCGGGGTAAGGGCAAGGGCCCGGTCGAATGCGGCAAGAGCTTCCTCCTGTCGTTCGAGATCGAGGAGCACGTTCCCCTTGAGGACCCAGACATCAGCAACATTGTTCTCAAGTTCGAGCGATGCATCCAGCACGGTCAGTGCCTCGTCGGCCCGCTGCAGCTTTGCGAGCATGCGGCCCTTGTTGAACAACGCCCCTGCGTTCTGCGGGCTGACTTCCAGCAGTTTGTCGAACGCGGAAAGCGCCTGCACGTACCTGCTCATGTTCGCATACGCGAGCCCCGACTGGAACAGTGCAGTCCTGCAGGGAGGGATCGTGTTCGAGCGCTTTTTTAAAGGAACGGATTGCCTTCTCGTAGCTGCCGAGCGCCGAGAGGGCAAGCCCGCGCTCGTAATGGGCGCGGGCATGGTCCGGCACATACTGGATTGCCTGGTCGAACGCCGCAACGGCCTCGGTATACTTCTTCAGCCGGTACAGGGCGAGCCCTTTTTTGTAGGCAGCATCGGGATAGGACGGGTCGAGACCGAGCACTATGTCGTAGGCATGGACTGCGTCCTCGTCGCTTGCGGTGAGCGCGAGGGACTCGCCCTTGTAGAATGCCGCTTCGACCGACTTCGGGTCGAGAGAAAGTGCCTGGTCGAACGCGGCGACTGCCGCTGTCCCGTCGTTTTCGTGGAAGAGTGCCTCGCCTTTTGCCAGCCAGATAAAGGAGTTTTCCGGATCGAGCGCTATGGCGGAATTGAGCGTTTCGAGCGCCTCGGCATACTTCTGGATCTCCATGAGCGAACGCCCGCGGTAATACAGGATTGCGGACGTAGCCGGGCCGTGGGCAAGTGCCTGGTCGAAGAAGACGACCGCATCGGCAAACTGGCCCACCATGAAGAGCGTGAGCGCTTTCCGGAACGCATAGTCCTGCACATCGGGTTTGATCTCCAGCGCCCGTTCGAAGGCCGGCAGTGCATCGCTGTAGTGTTCCTGGTCAAAGAGCACGAGTCCCTTTCTGGTACCATGCCACCGGCACATACTTCGTCGGCTGCAAGTGCCTGGTCGAACGATTCCAGCGCCTCGTTGTGCAGTCCCAGCCGGGTATATGCGAATCCTTTGTAGTACCAGGCAGTGGCATTCCCCGCATCCAGCGCGATCAGCTTGTCGAATACCGCAACGGCTTCTTCCCAGGCCTCGTTATGCAGGAGAGACTTGCCCCGGTAGAGAAGGGTGAACGGATCTTTTCCCTGCCTCTTTTGTGCCTTGGCAAAGGACTCCGCTGCTTCCTTGAACCGCCCGAGCCGGTAGAGCGAATAGCCTTTGCATGCATAGCTCCGGGCATTGTTGCCATCGTATTCGAGCGCCCGGTCGAGCGCAATGATGGCATCCTCGAAACGGGAAAGCCGGGTTAATGCGGATCCCCTGGTGAAATGCGCGATGGCGTTTTCCGGATCGAGCGCGGTCACCCGGTCGAAGAGGCCGACTGCCTCGTCGTATTTCCCGAGCTCGTACAGCGCCTGGCCTTTTTTGACCAGCGCACCGATATGGCTGCCGTCCAGCCCGACCGCATGGTCCAGGGCAGTAATTGCGTCTTCGTATTTTTTCAGGGCAAAGAATGCACACCCTTTCTCGTACCAGATCCGTGCCGTCTCTTTTCCCTTGGCAATGCACTGGTCGAAGATCCCGATGGCGTCTTCATATTTCTCCAGCCGGGCAAGGGCAAGGCCCGCCTGTTCGAGCGCCTCGGTGTTTTCCGGGGCGAGTTTTACGGTCTTTGCAAATGCGGCAAGGGCTTTTTCGTCTTTTGTGAGCTCAACGTATGCAAGGCCGAGCTGGTAGAAGTTATCCGCATTCTTTGGATCTGCCTTACAGGCAGTCTCGTATGCAGCCGCTGCTTCCTTGAACCGTTTCAGCGAGGCAAGAGGCCCGGGCCTTTGCCGGGAGCACCTGGATATCGTTTGGCGTTATAGCCAGTGCCTGGTCGAATGCGGCAACCGCTTCCTCGTTCTTTCCCGTCAGGGAGAGCGCCCGCCCCTTGTTATAGTATGCGGGAGGGTAATCGGCAAGCTGGGCAAGGACGTGGTCGAACGAAACAACGGCATCGTCATAGCGCGAGAGTTCGATCTGGTCGAGCCCCATCTCGAAGTAGGCATGGGCGTTTGTTGCATCGAATTCGAGCGAGCGGCCAAAGGCGGTCACGGACTCGTCGTAGCGTTTCAGCGCGGAGAGTGCGACACCCTTGTAATACCATGCCTCGGCAAAATCCGGCCGAATCCCGAGGGCCTGGTCGGCTGCCTGAACGGCCTCGGTGTCTTTTTTGAGGTTATGCAGCGAGATCGCCTTGTTGAAGGCGGATTCCGCACGCGCCGGATCGTATTCGAGGGCTTTTTCAAATGCCTCGATCGATTCCTGGTATTTTGCCTGTGCCGTAAGCGCAACACCCTTGAGGTGGTAGGCCGGCGCGGAGTCCGGTTTAAGGGAGATCGCCTTGTTGAAGGCCTCGATGGCCTCATCGTAGCGTTCGAGTTTCAGGAACGCTGCCCCGCGGTAGAACTGCGCCCGGTCGAGATGCTCGTCGAGCCGGAGGGCCCGGTCGAATGCATCGATGGCCTCATCGTGGCGCCCGAGCTCGTACAGGGCCAGTCCCTTGTACTGGTACGCCTCCGCATGCGTGTCCCGGAGCTTGAGTGCGCGGCTGCACGCATCGAGCGCCTCGGTGTAACTGCCCAGTTCGAAGAGTGCCCTGCCTTCCTGGAACCAGGCTTCGGCATTGTCCGGGTGGCTTTTTATGACCTTCTTTACTTCCCGTATCGCATCGCGGTATTTTTTGAGTGCGAAAAGGGAGGTGCCTTTGTGCATCCGGGCTTCCGTGCACGCAGACTGCGTGGAAAGCGCCATGTCGTAGGCGAGGATTGCCTCGTTGTAGCGTTTGAGCGCTTCGAACGCCCGGCCTTTCAGGTAATAGAGACGGGCGTTGCCGGGGTCGTACCCGAGCGCCTTATCGATGGCTTCGGCAGTTTCCGGGAATTTACCCATCCGGAAGAGGATAAGTCCCTTGTATTGCCAGGCATCTGCAAAGTTCTCCTTGATCCCGATGGCCTTCCCGACCGCTGCCAGTGCGTCTTCTTCCTGGCCCAGGCTGTGAAGGGAGATTGCCTTATTCAGGGCCGATTCCTGCACTCGTAGGATCGCATTCGAGGGCCCTGTCGAACGCATCGATGGAATCCTGGTACAGTCCCTGGGCGGCAAGAGCGACCCCCTTGAGGATGGTGGGCCGGGGCATACCTGGGGAGGACGGCAAGCGTCTTGTCGAACTGCCTGGACCGCCTCCGGGTAGCGTTCGAGTTTTAAGAGCGCTGCGCCGCGGCGGTAGATTGCCTGGTCGAGGTGCGGGTCGTGTTCGAGTGCCTGGTCGAACGAGACGATAGCCTCCTCATAGTGGCCCAGGTCGTATAGCGCGACACCCTTATGGTAGAGTGCCTCGGGGTAGTTCGATTCGAGCTCCAGCGCATGGTCGTATGCTTCGACCGCCTCGTCGCAGTGGCCCATGTCGAAGAGTGCCCGCCCTTTCTGGTACCATGCGTGGAAGTTGTGGGGATTTTCAGTGATGGTCCGCTCGAAGTCCGTTATTGCCTCGGCATACCTTCCGAGCTCGTACAGCGAGATGCCCTTGCGCATCCGCGCCTCGCTGTATTTTGGCTTGAGGGAGAGCGTCTTCTCAAACGCCGCTACGGCTTCCTGGTGGCGGCCAAGGCCGTCGAAGGCCCGGCCTTTCTGGTAATAGACAAGAGCGTTTTCCGGGTCATAGACCAGCGCCCGGTCAAAAGCTTCGAGAGCGTCCTTGTAGCGCCCCAGTTTGGAGAGTGCGATACCCTTGAAAGTAATAGCCGGGGGAGTTGCTCATGTCTTTTTCGAGATTTCTCTCGAATGCCTCGACCGCTTCCTGGTACCGGCCGATCTTCTGGAGGGCAAATCCCTTGTAGTAGAATACCTCGGTATATGCAGGTTCGAGTTCGAGCGCCTTGTCAAACGCTGCAAGTGCGTCCTGGTACTTCCCGAGGTCGAGGAGCATCTTCCCTTGTTGTACCATGCGGGAGCGAAGTTCTCGCGGATCCGGAGTGCCGCTTCAAAGGAAGCGAGCGCCTCTTTCTGTCGCCCGGAGTTTGCAAGGGCGAGGCCCATGTGGAAATGGCCCTCGCTGTTGTTGGTATCGATCTCGAGGAGGACCTCGAATACCTGGATGGCTTCGTCGATCCTGCTCAGTTTTCTCCAGGGCGAATCCCTTGTACAGGAACGCTTCCGTGCTGCGCTGGTTTATGGTAATCGCATTGTCGAACGCTTCGATCGCGTCCTCGTACTTCCCGAGATCGTACAGCGTCCGGCCCTCCTTGATCCAGCCGTGCTCCTGCTCCGGGTTGAGCTTGAGCGACTGGGCATAGGCATGGGCAGCCTCCTCGCTCCTCCCAAGGGTGTTGAGGGCAGTCCCCTTTGCGCATCCAGATGTCGCCAAGGGCGGGGTTGATATCGAGGGCTTTGTTGAATGCCGTAACCGCATCGCCGATCTTCCCGAGATCTGCAAGGATGACGCCTTTTTTGATCCACGCCTCGGGATTCTCCGGGTTGATTTCGAGTACTTTGGTATACGCGGCAAGGGCATCCTGCTTTTTTGCGAGTTTGTCCAGTGCCGTCCCTTTCTGCATCCAGATATCCACGAGGTTCGGGTTGAGCGAGAGGATACGGTCGAAGGTCTCGGCCGCTTCCCCGTACCGCTGGAGCACCATGAGGGAAGAGCCGCGGCAGATGAGGGCCTCCATCTGCGACGGGTTGGCGGCAAGGCTGCGGTTGAGGGCTGTAACCGCTTCTTCGTGCCGGTTGAGCCGGGCAAGGGCAATACCCTGGTAGGTGTACGCATCGGCAAGCGCCGGGTTCATCGAGACCGCAGTGGCAAGGACTGCAAGGGCGTCCTCGTATTTCCCGGCGTGGACGTACGAGATCCCGAGGTAGTAATACGTAGCGGCATTGGACTTGTCGTGTTCGAGAGCTTCGAGGAATGCCCTGATGGCGTCGTCATACCGCTCGCGCTGGAGCAGGGAAATCCCCAGGTAATGGAGAGTGAGGGGGTTTGCCGGCTCGAGTTCGAGCGAGCGCTCGAATGCATGGATGGCCTCGTCGTACCGTTCCCGTCCCGCATAGGCAATGCCGAGGTAGTAGAGCGCCTGCGCATTGTCGGAGTCGAGCGTGAGCATCCGTTCGAACGTCTTTATCGCATCGTCGTAGCGTTCGCGCTGGGCGAGTGCAATGCCTTTCTGGTACAGGGCTTTTGCATTGTCCGGCTCGATCTCCAGCGCCTGATCGTAGGAGATGACCGCTTCGAGCTGTTTTCCGAGGCGGGACAGGGCATTGCCTTTCTCGTAGAACGCCCGGGCGCAGCGGCCGGTTGAGTTCGAGCACGCGTTCGAACGACCTGACCGCTTCCTCGAAACGCGAGAGCTCGGAGAGCGAGACTCCCTTGTAATACCATGCCCAGACGTCCTTTGGCGACTCTTCGAGCGCCCGGTTGAACCCGGTGATGGCTTCCTCGTACCGGCCGAGCGAGAAGAGCGCCATTCCTCTCCGGACAAGCGCTTCGTTGTTCCTGGGATTGATGCCCAGCACTTTGTCAAACGATGCAAGGGCTTCTTCGAAGTTCCCGATCCGGGAATGGCAGATGCCGTTGTAGAGCCATGCATCGGCAAACCCGGGGTTCTGTGCCACGGCCTCTTCGAATGCCCCGGTGGCTTCCTTAAAGCGCCCGAGCCGGGAGAGCGAGATCCCTTTCTCGAAAAGGGCCGAGGTGTTCTGGGGCGAGAGCGCGAGCGCCGCATCGTAGGCTTCTACGGCATCGGCGTACTGTTCCATCTTGTACAGGACAAATCCCCGGTGGTACAGGGCAAGCGCATGGGTGGGATCGAGCGCAATAGTCTTTCCAAAGGAGTGGCGCGCTTCATCGAGCTCCCCGGACTTTTCATGGGCAATGCCCTTGTTGTAATACGCAGCAACGTAATCCGGGTAGAGTCCGATTGCCTGATCGAACGCCTCAATCGCCGGCTGGAACTGATCCTCCTTTAATAGGACCGACCCTTTGTCGTAATACACCTGGGCGTTGTCAGGTTTGAGCGCGATGCTCTTGTTGAACGCTTCGAGTGCTTCCTCGTAGCGGGAGACTTTTGCAAGGAGCTGGCCTTTCTGGTGGTAGGCCTCGGCATTCCCCGGGTCCTCGCTGATCGTCCGGTCGAATTCCTGGATCGCGTCCTCGTTCTTTCCCAGTTTTGCAAGGGCAAACCCCTTCTGGTACACGGCATCGGCATAATCCGGGCGGATGGTGAGCGCCCGGTCGAACGCGGAGACTGCATCGGCAAACCTGCCGAGGCCTGCACACGCAACACCGGTCTGGAAAGCAGCCGAGGCGCACCCGGGATCGATCTCCAGCGTCTGCAAAAAGGCATCGATAGCCTCTTCCTGCCTGCCGAGCCGGGACAGGGCAATGCCTTTGAAATACGCCGATCCGGCATGGCTGTCATCCTGTGCAAGGAGCCGGGAGAAGATGTCGAGCGCTTCCTCGTACTCGCTTAAGGAGATACAACAGACAGCCTTCCCGTACAGCGCATCGGTGTTTTCCGGTTCGGCCGCGATCACCCGGTCGAAGTCTGCTGCTGCTTCCCGGAACTTTTCCAGGTGCTGGTAGGATTTTCCCCGGGTAAAGAAGACTTTGATATTGGCCGGGTCGATCTCGGCAGCCTTGTCGAGGGCATACGCCGCGTCTTCGTACCGGTCCAGCTCAAAGAGCGAGAACCCCTTGTATTGCCATGCGTCTGCCGCAAGGGGGTTTAAGGAGATTGCCTGGTCCAGCGATTCAACGGCATCGGCAAAGTTGCCGTCGCGGTACTGGGCAATGCCCTTGATGATCCAGATGTCGGCATGGTCGGGCTCGGCATCGAGGAAGTGCTGTGCTGCCTCGGCGGCTTCGGGGATACCGTTCGAGTTTTGCAAGGATGAAGGTCCGGTAATACCAGACCCATGCATCGGAAGGGTCGAGGGAATATGCCTTCTCGAATGCATCGAGTGCGTCGTCGAAGCGGCCGATCTCGTAGAGGGAGATCCCCATGTTATAGTAGGCTTTCGAGTAATCGGGAACGAGTTCGATGGCCTTGTCATAGGCAAGGATCGCGTCCTCGTGGCGGCCGAGGTCTGCAAGGGCGATCCCCTTGTTGTAGTAGACTTTTGCATGGGAGGGATCGATGGTGAGCGCATGGTCGTACGCGGAGATGGCGTCCTGGAACCTTCCAAGTTCGTAGAGCGAGATACCCTTGAGGATCCAGGCTTCGGCATTATCGTACTTGAGCGCGATCAGCCGGTCGCAGGTTTCGAGCGCCTCTTTGTTCTTTCCCATCTGGGCCAAGGGTCGCGGCCTTGTTGTACCAGGCATTGATATCGGAGGGGTCGAGCGCCAGCGCGTTGTCGTAGGACTCCACGGCTGCGTCATATTTGCCGAGATCGTACTGGGCGATTCCCTTGAAATAATGGGCCTTGGGCAGTCTCGGGAACAGGGTAAGCGCCCGGTCAAACATGACCACGGCTTCCTGGTACCTGCCGAGATCGTAGAGTTCGATGCCCTGCCGCATCAGTGCTTCAGCATCACTCCTGCTCATAGATAGTTATCGCTCCCTCGTTAACGTGAATATTCATCCGGCCCCTGACGACAGTATATATGCGTTTTGAAAACGCGGCATATACTCTTTCCGGTATTTATATGTACACCGCTATTTATGAATACTATTTTTATGGACCGGCAGAGTGGCTGTCAGATTGCAGATCGCGGCGCGGGTGTCTGATTGGCCGGTCTTTTGGACCGGACCGGCAAAATCCGGTTGTCAGTTGTTTATCTGATTATCAGATGATCATTTGATTATCAGATGTACATCTGACAAAAAGTCAGGCCGTTCACGCCGGACGATTTTTGGGAGGGGGGTGGGGGGTATACCCTTTTTAAAAAATCCGGCCCGCGGGAATTTTTCCTGTGGGGGGAGGGTGGCCCCCACCCCCCCACTGCTGTTTTTGTGCGGGCACCCGGGGCCAAAGGATCATCCGGGCTATGCCGGGCCGGCTTTGCTGCGAACCGGTTTATTTCCCGATCCAGCCCAGTTTTTCTTTCACGTGTTGTGTCTCGTCCTGCGCTTCGCACCCGGGCCGGCGCGGCTGGATCACGATGGTCAGTGCGTCCTTAAGTGCGATACCCGGCGCGCCTTTCCTGCCCTTGCAGAGGATATAATCGCCGTTGAACCGGTGGAGCGCCTTGACAAAGGTGTTGACAATCTTTTCCCGGTCGCAGAGGTCGCGCTTTTTTAGTTTCATGAGGTGCTCGAAGAGCGAGAGATCGATGAGCGTCGAGGCCATCCACCCGATCTCGCAGGTGTACCCGAAGATCCATGCAATCCGGGAATTTTTCGTGGTGGAGATGAAATCTTCGATATTGTTGCCCACGCTGCACGAACCGATGACCACACCTTCGATATTGGAGTAGTTCGCCGCCGTCTGCACGGCTTTGAACATCGCGGGGATCTTCATGCCCGTCTTTGCCTTGAGCCCGCCGATCCGTTTGCCGGTCCCGTGCGCGGCAACATAGAGGAACAGCCGGTCCTCGCGGGTGTTGGTGAGGTCGTCGGAGAGCGCCCGCTTAAAACCGTTTTTTTCATAGAAGTTCGAGTAGTAGATATTGAAGTCGCCCCGGTAACTTTCCAGCCCTTCCAAAAACGAGAGGACCGACGGGCGTTTGGGTTTTTGTTCGGGAGTCCACCATAATCCTTCAATCACCATCAGTGCAGTATTGCTCACCAGTATTCACCTCCGCGGATTACCGGGATACCGGGTACCTGCCCGGTGTCCTGCGTCCCCGGTTTGTTCACGGGGATATTGTTTTAACTATACTTCAAGCCTGTTATCTGTCCGCACCTGTTTTGGCAAACCCCGGGTACAGGTGTTTTTGCCCGGTTCGTGGCATTCTTTTATTGCCTTAAAAGCGAGGCATTATGTAAACAACCGGGAACATTCGTCGCCATGATGCCAGATACTCCGCCACCGGACAACTGCAATTCCCCGGATCTGTCCGGAACACCGATCGATGAGTCTGCTGCTTCTCACGGAGAACCGGATGCTCCCGGGAAGGATCCCGTTTCCCGTGGGCTGACGCTGGAGCAGGTCATCGAGATGACCGGGGAGCTCGAACACTTAAACGAGCTCGTATTGCTCAGGCTGGAACGGTCCGGCGGTTTTACCGGTACAGAAGCATATTTTAAGACAGTTCACCCGGTCCTCGACATGCTGGAGATCGAGATCCGGGTGAAGTGCACGCAGGAGACGACCTCCTCACAGATGAAGTGCATCGTTCAGGACTGGATCGACCGGGAGATCCGGGAACTCAGGTAACTGCCCGACCTGTTTTCCCGGAGAAATACCATACGCAATGAGTCGTTTCCCTGTGGGGACTGCTAAAAAAGGGGTTGTTTCTGTTTTTTTGGTTATATCCAGCCGGTTGCCCAGGTCCACATGTTATGGACGCCGGTCGAGATGACGACAACCGGATCGATATGGAGCAGCGGGAAGATGAAGATGAAGTACAGGATCGTCCCGAGCAGGCTTCCGAGGTTCGCGAGGGCTGCCACGAGGACGACCTTGAAGAGCGGGACGCGTGCCATTTCGCCGATGGACTCCGCCTCGTAGATCTTCCGGAAATCCGATACCGGGGGTTTTCTTACCCGTGCTTCTACATAAGCGGCGATCCAGCCCGCATGGAGCATGGGGTTGAGCGACGTCATCCATGCGACCCCGAAACAGGTCAGGGCCGAATACGGGTGGCCGCCGGCAAGCAGGGTAAAAGTTGCGGCCAGCACGCCATGAATTAAGACCCAGAAGAGGAGGGCATAGAGGAGCACGGTCCAGCCGACGCCGGAGAATGCAATGGCCGCAAGCAGGAATGCAAAGAGCCCGGTGACCGCAAACCCAAAGAGCTTCCCCCATGGGAACGACTTCGGTTCGCGGTTGAGCGTATCGAACGGCGGCAGGGTGGTCGGATTCTCCACGTAGCCGGTGATGCCGTGGCGGTGACCGGCGCCGACGATTGCAAGGATGCGGCTCTCCGGACGCTGGACTTTTAACAGGATGAGCTGGTGGGCGATGAACGCGTCCCGTTCGTCGATCAGGGCCCGGGCGCCGTTGGGGGAGAACTTCCGGAACTCTTCCATGACCGCATCGATCACGTTCTGTTCCTTGAGGGACTCGATGTCGAGCTCCTCACCCTTGCTGACCTCCGCGATGGAGAAGACGAGGGCAAAGACCATCTTGATCTTCTCGATAATGCCCATCGATTTCCAGAACCGCAGGAGCGTGAGCCGGATATCGCGGTCCACGAGTGCAATGGGAATGTTGCGGCTCTCGGCTTCGGCAATCGCCGCTTTCATCTCGGCGCCGGGTTCAACGCCGACATCGACGCCGATCTTGCGCTGGAGGTAGGAAAGGAGCCACTGGACAAGAAGCGAGTTGAAGTTCTTTACTTCCAGAACATCGTTTACGGTCGGGTCGCGTGCCTGTTTTTTTAAAGCGGAAAACCGGCCGGGGTCGAGTTCTATGGCAACGACATCGGGTTTGAACTCCTCGATTGCTGCCCGGACTTCATCGACGCTCTTCTGGGAGACGTGTGCGGTTCCGACGATCTTTAACTCAGCCATCTGTCACCGTATTTCATCAGTACTGGGTTGTTATCCTGTTTAATGGGTGTGGTGGCCGGTTACGGGGTTCTATCTTTTAAAAAAAGGACCGGGCGGGAAGTGTTAGTTCTGCCCTTTTTCGGTCTCTTCCGGAACCAGTCCCGAAAACCCCGGTTCGCTGCACTGGTGGGTCCAGTCTCCCACCGGAAGCTCCTTTTTGAACCGGGGCCACAACCGGGCGGCAAGTGCCGCAAGAATAAAGATCCCGATGGTGACGAGCACGATTGCCCCGCCGGAGGCGATGTTATACGAGAACGAGAGCTGGAGTCCCACGACAACCGAGACCACGGCAAAGGCAAGCGCGGCAAGGATGGTCTTTTTAAACGGCAGCCGGAGCTGGAGTGCGGCAATCGCCGGGATCACCATGAGGCTGGAGACCAAAAGGACACCGACAAGACGTGTTGCCACGACTACCGTGAGTCCGACAAGAACGGTAAAGAGGATCTCAAGAGCCGTTACCGGCATCCCGGCAACGCGGGCAAAATCCGGGTCGAGCGTGATCCCGATCCACTCTTTCCAGAGCAGGATGAGGAATTGCAAGGACGAGGATGCCCAGGCCCGCGGCAAGGTAGACATCGGTATCGGTGATCCCGAGGATCGTCCCGAACAGGTAGGAGAGCAGGTCGGCCGGGGCGGACTGCGCCATACTGATAAGGACGACACCGATGGCTAGCCCCGCGGAGAAGAGGACGGCAATGGCTGCATCCGATGCCACCCGGAGACGTTCGAGAGCATGGATCCCAAACGCCCCGGCAATAACCGATGCCACTGCGGTATAGAGCGGGTAGATCCCCGTCCAGAACCCGAGCGCGATACCGCCGAATGCGACATGGCCGAGGCCGTCCGAGATGAGCGAGAGCCGGCGCAAGCACGATAAAGACGCCGAGGCTTGCACAGGTGACGGCAACGATAAGTCCGCCCACAAACGCCCGCATGCCGAATTTGAACATCAAAAACTCTAACACCATGACCTGCCTCACTGGTTTCCTGCCTGTACCATCAGGTCCCAGAGCCCTTTCGCGCCAAGCTCGCGGGCCGGCCCGTCGTACATGACCCGGTGGTGCAAAAAGACGATCCGTTCCATCATCTGCGAGAGCTCGGTGAGATCGTGGAGGATGATGAGGATCGTGATCCTGTGCGTTTTGTGGAGATGGGAGAGCAGGGCGTAGAACTCCTGCTTGCTCTTTGCATCCACGCCGTTCGTGGGCTCGTCGAGGGCAAGGATATGGGGGTTTCCCACGAGAGCGCGGGCGATGAGCACCCGCTGCTGCTGGCCGCCGGAGAGATCCGAGAAGAGTTCCCCGGCAATTTTGGTGAGACCGGCCTCCCCGATTGCCTTTTCCACGGAGTCGCGTTCTTTCTGGCCCGGCCGGGCAAAGATGCCGTTCTGGCCGTACGTCCCCATCTCGATCACTTCGCGGACGGTGACCGGGAACTGCTGCTGCCTGAGCACCGGCTGCTGCGGGACATACCCGATGCAGGGCCGGCACGGCGATCTTCCCTGGCATTCTCCCATGTGGCAGGTAAACTGCACGCTTCCCTTTAGCCGGGGGGAGCAGGCCGACAAGGATCTTAAGAGCGTGGTCTTGCCCGAACCGTTCGGCCCGGCAATCCCTACAAACTCTTCCTGGCGGACATCAAGCGAGATGTCCTCAAGGACCGGATCCGCGCCGTACGAGAAACTGACATTTTTTACCGTCAGGCATACCGGCCTGCTGTCCGTAGTGTTTACTGGCATTGAAGGGTCTGCCTCATCTGCTGGAGGTTGTTTTCCATTATGGCCACATAATCGTTGTCCTCATCGGAGAGTGTCCCTGCAGGGCAGTACTTCCATGGTGGTATACGGGTAGAGCGGCAGGTCGAGCTCCGTTGCAACGGACTGGCTCAGCGCCTCGACTTCGTCGGTTCTCGGCAATGACTCCTTTTACATTATCGGCTTTTGCCGTGCCAAGGATTGCCGCCATCTGCTGGACCGAGGGTTCGGCATCAGGGACTCAGGCCGTGATGGAGAGTGCGGTCAGGTTATAGGACGCTGCCTGGTAGTTGAGGAATGCGTGGGAGGTAAGGAAAGTCCGTGTCGTACAGTTCGAGAGCCCGGTCTTGTATTCTTCGTCCAGTTTTTTTAAGCGCTCTTCATATGCTGCCGCATTTGCCCGGTATGCGGATGCGTTTGCCGGGTCTGCTGCCGAGAGCTTTTCTGCAATATCCTCCACGTAGTATTCAGCGAGCTGCGGGGAGAGCCAGATATGCGGGATCCTGTTCCGGATCCGGGAACGACGGGTCGTCTGCTTTCATCTGCGCAAATACCGATGAGGGGACGGCATCAAAAAACGATGCACGGACGATCCCCGGGTTTGCTGCCGCGGCGAGGCGGTCTGCCCACGGTTCCATGAAGGGCCCGTCGTAGAAGAGGATCTTTGCGTTCTGGAGTGCTATTGCATCGTTGGGTGTGGGTTCGTATTCATGGGGTTCGGCGCCAGCAGGAAGGATCTGGGTCACAACTGCATGGTCCCCGGCAACCGGTCTGACCAGGAGCGTGATGGGACGAAACGAGGTGACGACCTGGAGCCTGCCGTCACTGTTTCCGGATGCTGATGACGATCCGGCAGGATGACTGAGCGCAACATACGCGATCGCGGCAATGACGATCACTGCAAGGACAGCAATGACAATATAGAGGGTGTTTCGTTTATCCGGCGTATTTTTCGGGGTTCGATCAGGTGATGGCTGCATCTTGTTTCCTCAAGGTTTACTCGTGATGGATTTATCGGGTTAATCTGCGATGCAGTATCGCAGGGTAATCCTATAATGGTTATGAAAAAGTTGGGGGCACTCCAAAAACAGGTCTTTCTAATCTATCCTTCCCTGAAAAAATCCGGGTGTACGGAATATGCTCCCGCTCAAAAACGATCAACCGACCGGTTCCCGGTCAAGGCACCCATCGTCATGCGTTATCTCGCCGCATACTCCCTGGCCCGGGTGTCCCATGGCCGCGCAGATCCGGTCCACGGCATCTTTTGACACATAACTTTCGAACCGTTTTGCCTCCTCGCATGCCTGCTCGTGGGAAAAACCGTAGTGCGTAAGCATGAGGCTGAGGATCCGGTGCCTTTTGACCAGGTACCTCGCATATCTCTGGCCTTCTGAGGTCAGGCAGATGCCATGGTACTGGCTCGTGGGAGAGGAGCCCGGTCTTTGCAAGCTCCGCAATCGTTTTTGTGATCGTGGAGGGGTCGACGCCGAATTCACCGGCAAGATCCGTTGTCCTTACGCGACCCCCTTTTTCTGCGATGAATTTGAGATACCTGACCTTTTGTGCCGACAGTTCCCGTACCGTCACCGATCTCCATGATAGTATTCTTGTCCTGATGGGGAAATAAGGTTTGGTATGTCCCCAAATTTCCCGATAGGGTTTCCTAAAAAATTTCCCGGGTTAAAACAATTTTTTGATATTACCGTCAAAATAAAACAGACTCGTTGCTACAAATAAGTAAGTTATATTTACTTTAAACAAGTAAATTTGTGCGATAAATCATGCATATTATGGAAGGATTCCTGCCATGGCAATGGTGCCTCGTATGGTGGATCATCGCCATCCCGTTCATCGTCATGGGTATACTCGAATTAAGAAAATTGCTTAAACAGGACCGGGAATATCTCCCGCTGCTCGGGGTCTGCGGTGCGTTTATCTTCATCTTATCCGCACTCAAGCTGCCTTCGGTCACCGGCAGCTGTTCCCACCCGACCGGGACCGGTCTCTCGGTGATGTGTTTTAAGCCGTACATCACTGCGGTGATAGGATTTGTTGTCCTGCTCTTCCAGGCGCTCCTCCTTGCGCATGGCGGCCTGTCAACGCTTGGGGCAAACATGGTTTCGATGGCAATCGGCGGCCCGATTGTCGGGTACCTGGTCTACAAACTGCTTAAGAACACGTCGGTCAATATATTTGTCACGGTATTCTGCGTTGCAGCCGTGGCGGATATTATTACCTATGTCATCACTTCGTTCGAACTCGCTGTCGCCTACCCGGCCGCAGTCGGAGGCATCGCTGCATCGTTTGGCGCATTCTTTGCAATCTTTGCAATTACCCAGGTGCCGCTGTCCATTCTCGAAGGCCTTGTCCTTGCGCTGGTCTTTAAGTATATCCTCGAACTAAAACCGGATGTCATCGAGAAACTGGGTGTATTCTCAAAGGAACAGATCGACAAGGCGCTCGGAATCATCCGATGCAGCCAAAGAAAAGGTGTGAACCATGTTCGAACACAGGAAACTGGAGATACTCACGCTCATTGGCGTGATCGTGTTCGTCGCCCTTTTCATGTACGTCAGCAGCCAGTCGGGACACGAGTTTTCCGGATCGGACGATGTCGGGTCCGAGAAGATTGCAGAACTGACCGGTAAACCGGTCGATTCGTTTGCCCCCTTAATCCCGCAGTACGAACCGCCAAGCGGCGAGATCGAATCGACCCTCTTTGCCCTCCAGGCAACCTTTGGGGGAGTTATCGTCGGGCTCGTGATCGGGTACTGGCTGGGCCAGAAAAAACGTCCGGAGCGTGCCTGAAACCCGATGTTTGAAACACTGCTGGATGATGCCGCACAGAACAATGCGTTCCGGCACATTCACCCGGGAACCAAGATCCTTCTCGGACTTGGTTCCCTTTGTATTTGTCTTGTATCGCCGACACCGGTTGTCCCGGTGCTGTCGGGCCTCATACTCAGTATGGTCCTTTTGGTCCCCGCCCGTATTCCCGCGAGGATTTACGGGGAACTCCTTCTTGCACCGGTGGTCTTTTCCGTCTTCAGCATCGTTGTCCTGTTATTCATGCTCGGCGGCGGGGACGTGGTCTGGGAGTTTTCCCCGGTGTCGTGGATACACCTGACAATCACAACAAACGCAGTACACCAGTCCGTCCTGATCCTGTCCCGGGTCTTCGGCTGCATGGTGTCCCTGTTCTTTATCGCACTGACAACGCCCATGACCGATCTCTTCAATGTGATGAAGCGCTGCCGGATCCCGGTCGAACTCATCGACCTGATGATGATCATGTACCGGTATATCTTCATCTTCTACGATCAGGCAAAGGAGATCTGGCAGGCACAGAAGATGCGGCTGGGATACCAGCGGCCAAAGGAATCGATCCACTCGTTTTCCATGCTCTGCGGGATGCTCTTTATCTCCAGCTGGATTGCAGGTGAAGATGTAGTCCGCGCTATGGACTGCCGGTGTTATAACGGGATCATGCCCTCCCTTGATCCGATGGAGCCGGTACGGATGCAGTCTTTTATCCCGGTTGTCCTGTACCTTTCCGGGCTTTGCGGGATCTTAATGGTAGTAATAACAGGAATCGTGGTTTTTTCATGAAGATCATACTGGAAGCACGGGATGTGAGTTACCATTACCCGGGAGACCGCGAGGCCATTAAGGGCATCAGTTTCCATGTGAAAAAAGGCGAAAAAGTTGCCCTCGTGGGCCCCAACGGTGCCGGGAAATCCACGCTTTTGCAGATGTTCAACGGGATGATCCGCCCGGGTAAAGGAACGATCCTTTTCGACAACGAGCCAATCCGGTACGATTCCTCCTCCCTGCGCCAGCTCAGGAAACGGGTGGGCTACGTAATGCAGAACGCAGACCGCCAGATCATCGCCCCGACGGTATATCAGGATGTTGCGTTCGGGACCGGCTAACCTCGGTTACGATGAAAAGGCCATCCGCGAGGCAGTCGCACTGGCGCTCCGCCAGGTCGGTATGGCCGGGTTCGAACGGCGCCCGCCCCACCATCTTTCCGGTGGCGAAAAGAAGAAGGTGGCAATTGCCGGTGTCCTTGCCATGGACCCGGATATTCTCGTGTTCGATGAACCAACGAGCGGGCTGGACCCGTCGGGTTCGGAAGACCTCATGGAACTGCTCGACGAGCTCAACCACGAGGGCAAGACCATTTTTATCTCGACCCACGATGTCGAGCTCGCGTACCCGTGGGCGGACCGGGTCATCCTCCTTCTTGACGGGAAGATCTTAGAAGAGAATGTCCCTGCAGTGGCATTCGGGGACCCCGAAATGGTCCGCAAGGCAGCATCTTTCCGTGCCGATCCTCCTCGAATTATCGCAGGAGCTCGGGCGCCGCGGGTTTGCCCAGCCGGAACAAAAACCCCGCAGCGTTCTTGACATGATCCATATTCTTGAAAACCTGTTGCAGCATAAGACCTGTTGCCATCCGTCGCCGGGAACAATCTCGGTTTTCAACGTGGATGAGGGCGATCTCTCGTCCGTTTCAGCGTGGATGCAGGCCCGGCCCGGCATCTGTGTAGGGGCGATGGGCACCCGGGCAAAGATGTGCGCAGCAAAGGAGAACCTCTCTCTTGCATTCACGTATGGTGTGATAGACAAATGTATTCTTCGTGCCCTGCGTGGACAGGATTCGCTGATCCTGACAACAAATGCCATGGCAGCCCGGGTCGGAGCCCGGGTTGAGGCGTACTGCAAAGAGAGTGGTACAACGATCTGCGTTATCCCTGTCAAGAGTGGTTCCGACACAGGTTCCCAGGAGTGATCCGTTTAATGGTTCAATGCCTCTTATCGGGCAGCCGGAAAGGATATCATCCATGCCGGGCATCTTTTTTATAACCGAATATTTTGAACATTTACTAAAAGTAAATCCGTTCACACCCGTTTGTCAATTTGCATAAAATATGCGCAATTCTTCGGTGTTTTTCAATAAAACGCAAGGATCTTGCGTTGTCAGCGTACAAAACCATTTATATAATTGGTATAATTATCAGATATGCAAATTTCAGGGACTGCCCGGAACGGAGCACCGTATCTCCCGGTACATGGCCGGTATGGTGAGCTGACCCTGTTGCAGGTGCTTATCTTCACCGGTGTCCTTGCATTTCTCTTCCTGCTGGATATCACCACTACCCAGGCCATCCTTGGTATGGGCGGGGTTGAACTCAATCCGCTTATGGCAGGAGTTGTAACGTTCCCGCTCCTCCATGTAATCATCAAATGCGGGATTTTACTGCTGGTTATCCCGATTGCATTGATCGCAGAGTCAAAAGTACGGGGAACCGGTGTCGCACTCTATGCAATCCTGATCGTTATGTATACGGCGGTAACGTTCAACAACATCACCGTGCTTCTTCCCCCCATCGTGCGGGCATTAACCGGCTGACCGGATATCGTAGTCATTTTTTAACAGCATGCTCTTTTAGGACCGGTAGCGGACAATAGGAATCCTGCCGTAACCAATCCATGAAAATACCTGAATACCAACCTTTGGGTACCGGGCAAACGGTGCTGAAAAATGAGAAAAGAAGGAAATTACCGGGATCAGGCTTTCTTCTCGACCAGCTCGACTTCAATACCGCCGATCTTGCCGGCAAAGATGTTGTACAGGAACGCCAGGATAGCTCCGCCGATAAACGCCATGATCCCGAAGATGATCGGGAAGACAATAATTGCGAGCAGGCCAAGGGTCGTTGCTCCCGGCATATCAAAGGAAGCCCCGATGGCAGAACCGAGAATGGCAAACAGGATGCCATAGATAAGGCCGAAGATAATACCGAACAATGCATGGATCTTTGCCCATGACATGATTTCAACACTCTTGATTTCCATCATGTAACTACACCTTGTGAACCGGTGTGCGGGTATGGGTAAAAAGTCTTTTGAAGTGTAATCTGACAGATTTTTAAGGAACTGCGGTGTCCGGGATTACCCATCGCCAAAACCTGTTGTGTATTTATCCCCATTTTTTCAATATAGTACCCGGTATTTGGTAAGCCCGTGATCTCATGGCAGGAAAAGCAACAACTCTTCAGCAGGAAACACCGGTTGTTTCCGGAACGGAATACGCATTTGCCCAACGGATGCAGAAGACGCCGAAGTCATTTATCCGTGAGATCCTCAAGGTAACGGAAAATCCCGATATTATTTCGTTTGCCGGCGGGCTGCCCAATCCCGAACTGATCGATGTCGACGGGATAGCCCAAGCGGCAAAAGAGGTGTTTGAAAATGACGGCCGGACGGCACTCCAGTACTCGACGACCGAAGGGTACCCTGCACTGCGCCGGTTTATTGCAGAACGGTACAAAAAACGGCTCGGAATGGAGATATCCCCCGACGAGATCCTGATCACGAACGGGTCGCAGCAGTGCCTCGATCTCATCGGCAAAATCCTCATCAATCCCGGGGATCGGGTTGCTATAGAACGACCCGGTTATCTCGGTGCCATCCAGGTCTTTTCCCTGTACGAGCCGGTCTTTGTCCCGATCGATCTCCGGAACGACGGTCCGGATCCGGAGGCGTTTAAGGCAGCCATTTGCAAAGAGTCACCAAAACTTTTCTATTGCATTCCCAATTCGCAGAACCCGTCGGGGATTACGTACTCTCCGGAACAGCGGCAGGCATGTGCGGAGATCCTGAAAGGACGCCGTACAATTGTTGTCGAAGACGACGCCTACGGGGAGCTTCAGTTTTCGGGAACCGCGTATCCCCCGATAAAAAAACTACTGCCGGATCAGACAATCCTCACTGGCTCATTCTCCAAGATCTTCTCCCCCGGGATGCGCATGGGGTGGGTCTGTGCCCCCAAAAAGATCATGGAGCAGCTGGTGATCGCCAAGCAGGCATCGGACCTCCATTCGAATTATCTCTCGCAGAGGATCGCCTCGCAGTACCTGGAAACGAACGATATCGATGCGCACATCAGAAAGATACGTGCTGCATACAGCATGCAGAGGGACTGCATGGTCGGTGCACTGGCAGAAGAGATGCCCACCGGTATCACGTGGACATGCCCCGAAGGCGGGATGTTTGTCTGGGTTACGCTCCCGGCAGGGATGTCCGCCATGGACGTTTTTTCTGCCGCATTAAAAGAACAGGTCGCCGTTCTGCCGGGTATCCCGTTCTATGTCGATGGCGGGGGAACCGATACGCTCCGCCTGAACTTTTCCAATGCGAGCCCGGAGCGCATCCGTGAAGGAGTCCGGCGCCTCGGAAAGGTGATCCGGTCGCTCCAATAAGGTTTGGCCGGACTTTACTCTTTCTCTTTTAACCTCTCCCTGCATCCCCGTGCGGCACAGTATCCGGTAGAAAATGCCGCCTGGAGGTTGTATCCCCCGGTATCGCCGTCGATGTCGAGCACTTCCCCGGCAAAGAAGAGTCCCGGGACGATACGCGATTCCATGGTCTTTGGGTTTACTTCTTTTAAGGCTACGCCACCCCGGGTCACCATAGCGACAGAAAAGTTCCCCAGCGCTTTTACCGTAAGCGGGCACCCGGTCAGCAGATCGGAGAGTTTTTTCCGTGAGGCTGCATTGAGATGTGCGCCGGTACAGTCCGGGGGGATGCCGGCAAGGCAGACAAGCGATTCAGCCAGGCGATCAGGTATCCCCGTTTGGGCAACAAGGGTTTTTACCTGTCGGGTCGGGTTTTTCTGCACCAGATCGATGAGCGTTTTTTCCATGGTTTCCCGCTGTACCGGCCCGGCAAATGCGAGCCGTATCACGTCCCCTGCCCGAATATCCCGGGAGCAGTCAAGGATACCCGGGCCCGAGAGGCCGGTATGTGTCAGCAGTACATCACCGCTTCGTTCCATGACCTTGCGGGAATCCCTCCAGATTGAAAAGGAAAGGCTGGGAAACGAGATGCCGGCAAGAGAGGAAAACGGGTACGTGTCGATGACAAGCGGGGTCAGTGCAGGTCCGGGTTCTGTTATCGTATGGCCGAGTGCGGCCGCGAACCGGTACCCGTCCCCGGTCGATCCCGTTTTCGGGTACGACATGCCGCCGGTGGTAATAACAAGCGTCTTTGCAGGGTATTCGTGTCCGTTGGCATGAAGAACAAAACCGGACGCGGTTTTCCGGATTTCCGTTACCGGTTCCCCGCATTTCAGTTCGACGCCGCACCTGCGGCATTCATCGACAAGGACTTTTAGGACAGCGGCGGCACTGCGGTTTGCCGGAAACACTTTCCCGCCATCGGTAACTTCCATAGCGATCCCCCTCTCCTCAAAAAATCGTATGAGGTCCTCGTTTGTATATGCCATGAGGGACGGCCTGAGGAATTTCCCGTTGGCTCCGTAACGGGAAAAAAAGTCCCTGATGCTGCCGCTGTGAGTGATGTTGCACTGGCCCGTGCCCGATATGCAGAGTTTCTCCCCGGGCTGTGGGTTTTTTTTCAAGGAGGACGGCCTTTGCCCCGAATGCCGCAGCCTGGATGGCGCAGAAGAGGCCCGCCGGCCCTGCCCCGGTTACGGCAATATCATAAGAAGATGTCTGCGCCTGCATGGTGATCCCTGATCCGTGGGCAAAGCCGGTATACTATGGCCGGGTTGTACCCCCGGACCTGTTTGCCGGGTAAAGGTAAATACCCGGTATCTCCATTCACCGGTAAACCCAGTCCTGCTATTTTAACGGGAGCCCGAATACCCCAACACATGAGATGCAGGTTAATGGCACCGTGTCCGGAACCATTCCGCATAGTGCCGGCGCAGTTCCTCGGACTCCTCCGGGGAAAAATCCTTCTTTTTATGGGTGTGGAGGTGTTTTTCCATCTGTTTTATGATATGCTCCGCATCGCGGTAATCCTCCACGTCGAGATAGGCAGGCACTTTTGCCACTTCGTAGGCATGTCCGCATACCGGGCAGAGCTTCCATTTCTGGAACCGGTCTACATAGGTAAACGTCCTGCACCCCGGGCACCGGAGGATGAGGTACATAAACAAGTGGTGATGCGTGTATCCATTATAAAAATATATGGATACATGAGCACTGTACGCAACTTCAAAAGAGACATGCCCGCGGGTTACGTGTAATGGGGGGTAACCCTAAAAGATCCGTGAGATCGATCGGACCGATCAATTTTTTTGCAGAGCGGCAAATGGTGGAAGAGGGGGATCTTCGATCAATGGAGGGGAGGGGATAGCCCCGGCCAATGATCAGGATCGGTCGGTCCGGCCTATCATTGAGTACGATCGGACCGATCATTCCGTGTCATCTGAACGTTCAATGGAAACGGAGGTTTTGGATCTGGAGTAAATGAGGTCGACCCGACCGATCTCTGATATCGATCGGTCCGACCGGTTTTTTTACTGATGGGCAAACGGGGGGAGGGGGGGCGACCGGTTTTTTTAAAGGTCGGGGGCGATCGCTTGGATACAACGTTTTTCCTGGACAGGGATTTCTTCAGAACCTTATGCAGGTACACGGGAAAGATCCCCGGGATTGCGGAAAAAAGCCAAACGAAATCCCTATATCGGGCGATTGCCTCATAGAACCGGTAATATGGAAAATATTATTGTTACCGGCATACGGGGCCTGCCGCTCATAAAAAAGGGAGACGATATTGCCGCCTTGATCTGTGAAAAGGTGAGTCTGGAAGACGGCGATATCCTTTCCATTGCATCAACCGTATATTCAAAGGCAGAGGGACATACCCGGGCCCTGTCGGGCATTCAGCCAACGGAACGTGCAAAGAGACTAGGGAAACTCAACGGGGAAGACCCCCGGTTTGTCCAGGCCGTGCTCGATGCATCAAAGGATATCATCCTTGAGCAGCCGTTTATCATGTCCGAATTACCGTGGGGGCACATCGGGGTTCGGGCCGGGGTGGACCAGAGCAATATCGATGATGGTATGGTGATCTTCCTCCCGCCGGATCCCATGAAAGCGGCAAAGGACGTGCGGGATCGCATAGAACAGATCACCAAAAAGAAGGTCGGCGTGATCATCACCGATACCTGCGGGCGATCGTTCCGGCGCGGGCAGACCGGCCATGCCATCGGATGGAGCGGGTTTACCGCGATCCGTGACTTCCGCGGCGATACGGATCTCTTCGGTCACTGAGCTCAAGATCACGGAAGAAGCGGTTGTCGATGAGATTGCAGGATTTGCAAATTTCGTGATGGGCGAGAGCAACAACGGCGTTCCTGCAGTCCATTTCCGGAACTGCCCGAAATGGACCGGCCACGACAACCTGTATTTCTCAGCTGCAGAGGATATTACCCGGCGGCTGCTCAAGGCACAGTGTCCCGAAGTAAGAAAAAAGATTTTTTAACCTTACTGGGTTGCATAGAGAATGTTGAAGATAAGAGTGATGATACCGATGACTGCGGCAACCGCCATAACTGTGATGGGGCTGATGTGAATTGCACGCCGGTCCTCACTCTCGTAATAGTTGACGAGACCCGCTGAGGAAAGTAATCTTCCGCCTTGTTTCTTTGCCATATGCAAATATATTTCATTTTTCGATATATAAAGGAGAGTCACGACAGGTTATGAACGCCCCGTTAACCATCTCCGGCCATGCCCTGCTGGGCGAGGATCTCGTACTCCAGCCGGTCGATATCGTAATCGAGCAGGGCCGGGTAACGGCAATCGAGGATAACCCCCGCGCCCCCAATACCTGGATCTGCCCCGCATTTTTCAATGCCCACACCCATCTTGCAGATACGATAGCCATGGACTGCGGCAGCACGGGCGATCTCGCAAGCCTCGTTGCCCCCCCAAACGGCCTCAAGCACCGGCTCCTTGCGCAGGCCTCCCGCGGGGATCTGGTCCGTGCCATGCGCCGGTCCATTGGCGGGATGATGAGTGTCGGTACTGCGGGATGTGCGGATTTCCGCGAAGGGGGAAGAGCGGGTGTTGAGGCACTAAAGGAAGCCTCGGCAGGACTGGACTTTACCCCGGTGATCTTCGGCCGCGATGGCGGGGACGCTGTTGCAGACGGGCTCGGGATCAGCAGCACCCGGGATATTCCGGATGTGGAAAAAGCAGGTCGCAGAGGCAAAGAGAGCCGGCCGGCTTGTTGCCTTCCATGCGGGAGAGCGGGACAACGAAGATATCGATGCAGCCCTTGCATTCGATCCCGACCTGCTCGTCCATATGACCCATGCAACGAAAAAACAGCTCCGGGAATGTGCCGACCGCGGGATCCCCATTGCAGTCTGCCCCCGCTCGAACTGGATTCTTGGGGTTACGGCGTCGTCCCGGCATCCTCCGGTTTTTCAGATGCTGGAGCTCGGATGTACGGTTCTGCTTGGAACAGACAACGTGATGTTCGTTCCCCCGGACATGTTCTCAGAGATGGCTTTTGCCGCGACCGTGTACCGCCTCGACCCCCGTACCGTGCTCCGGTCCGCGATTGCCGGATCAACACTTTCCGGCAGCGGCTTCTTCATCCGTAAAAAGTGAACGCGCGACCCTTTTTACGCTCGATCCATCCCAATCAGCGCTCGAATTCAGCCGCGATCCTGTAGCGTCCATTGTAAAACGGGCGCCGGTCAGCCAAATCAGGAACAACGTTTTTAATTTGTAAATTCAATAAAATTGGCATGTTTGTTTTGGGTGATGGCAGTGTTTACTAACATTCTTGTTGCTATCGACGGTTCGGAAGCAAGCGACCTTGCGCTGAAGCGGGCTGTCGACGAGGCAAAGGTGTGGAACGCAAAGCTTCACGCCATTTATGTAGTAGAGACCGGCCTTTTCACATCTCTCCCGGCGGACAACACGGTCGAGATCATGTACCGTGTCCTTGAGACCGAGGGAAATGCAGTCCTTGAAAAGGCAAAGAAGGCTGCTGCAACCAGCGGGGTTGCCCTTATCACCCATATGAAGCAGGGCCACGCGGGGACCGAAATTATCGGTCTTGCAGAGCAGGAAAAGGCGGACCTGATTGTTGCCGGTTCCCATGGCAAAAGCCAGACCGACAAACTGCTGATCGGGAGCGTCAGCACATACATCACCGCCCACAGCCCGGTAACGACCATGGTGGTGAGATCATAACGGATATGCTTGTCAAGGATTACATGACTGTGGACGTAGTCCATGTCGATATTCCCGGCAACCGCGATGATGTCCTAAAAATCTTAAAAAGGACCGGCATCTCGGGGGTTCCTGTTCTCAAGAACAAGAAACTGGTAGGTATCATTACCCGGAAAGACCTGCTGCGCAAACCCGAAGAGACCCAGCTTGGCCTTTTGATGACCTCAAAACCGGTGACCATCGGGCCCGATGAGGACATCCGGACCGCGGCAAAGCTTCTGGTCGCCCATCGCATCCGGAGGCTGCCGGTCGTCGAGGACGGCAAGCTCATCGGCCTGCTCTCCGTAGCCGATCTCATCCACGCAATTGCCCAGATGAAGATCAAGGAAGAGATCAAGGAGGTCTACACGAGCAAGACCTTTGCTCTCTGGGAAGAGACACCCCTGCCCCTGGTAGGGAGGGTTATGGAGATCTCCGGTGTGGACGCAATTCCTATCCTGAACGCAGACAGCGTCCTGCAGGGCATCATCTCGGAACGCGACCTTATCCGGAACTCCAGTATCGAGGATTCGGTCGGTGTGAGCGATTTCTCGAACGGCACCGATGACGATGAGTGGACCTGGGAGAGCATCCGGGACAACCACACGATCAGCTTCGGGATCTCCCGGGTCCAGCTGCCCAACCGGCAGGTAAAACTCGCGATGGTGAAAAACGTCGTTGCGGTCCCGAAGAACGCCTGAGGTCAGCGAATGTGCCCTGAAAATGCGCCGGTCCCGGGTCGACCAGCTGCCTGTCGTAAACGGCGACAAGCGCCTGGTTGCCATGCTCTACGACCGCGAACTCATCCGCGTCCTCTGTAAAGAGGACGCGTAAATGATAACCTTTAAATTTTCTGATATCCCCTAATACCATAAACGCTTTTAACATAATTTTTGGCGTTCATTTGTTTTTGAGGTGCAATATGCCTGAACAATACCCGGAGTCCATGAAAGGGACTACCACCGTTGGCATGGTGTTTGACGGAGGGGTAATCCTCGCAACAGAAAAACGTGCGACCATGGGATACCTGATTGCAAGCAAGCGTGCAAAGAAGGTATACCAGATTGCCGACCGGATCGGCATGACCATTGCGGGAGGCGTTGGGGATGCCCAGCAGCTGGCCCGGATCATCACGGTTGAATGCAACCTGTATCCAGATCCGCCGGTCCCGGGCAATCACGGTCGGTGCATCCGCAACCCTGCTCTCCAATTATCTCAACCAGAACCGGTACATGCCGTATTACGTCCAGCTGCTGGTCGGCGGGATCGACGAGCACGGCCCGAGCGTTTATTCTGTCGACGCACTCGGCGGGGCAACAAAGGAGAACGATATCGTCTCCACGGGTTCGGGCTCCCCCATGGCATACGGTGTTCTCGAAGACCGGTACCACGCGGATATAAAGGAGGACGAGGCGATCGAACTGGCGGCCCGTTCCCTGAAATCGGCGATGAAACGGGATGCAGGATCCGGCGAGGGTATGCATGTCGTCGTCATTACCAAAGACAAGTTCCAGGAACTTGACGGGGACGACCTCAAAAAATACCTCGCCAAAATTCCTGCATAATCTTTTTTTAGGACGTTTGGAACATGTTAATCGAAGATCGGCTTAAAGAGCTTAAGGATAAGATCAACGAGAAGGTGCCTGCGGGCATCACCGTGCAGCAGGTGGAATTCGAAGGGCCGGAACTGGTCATCTACACGGACGATCCAAAACGGTTTGCCGACGAGGCCGACCTGATCCGGGTCCTCGCGCGTGACTTACGGAAAAGGATCGTTGTCCGCCCGACCATCCTCGAAGACCCCGAGAAGGCCGCCGTCGAGATACGGTCGGTTGTTCCCGAATCCTCCGGTATTACCGATATCTTTTTTGATGCTGATACCGGGGAAGTCTTAATCGAAGCGGAAAAGCCCGGGGTCGTCATCGGCAAGAACGGCATCACGCTCCGGGATATCACCCGCCATATCGGATGGACGCCAAAGGTTGTCCGGACTCCCCCCATAGAGAGCAGTACCGTCAAGCAGGTCCGGCAGTACCTCCGTGCGGTCAACGAGGACCGCAAGCAGTTCCTGCGCACCATCGGCCGGCGGATCCACCGGGATATTATCGGCAGGGACGAGGCCGGCAACGCCTATTAAAAAGGATCAGTGGGTGCGGGTTACAACACTCTGGCTGCTGTCCGGGAAGTCGGCCGGGCCGCGTTCCTCCTTACCACCCCGGACAGCCGGGTCCTCATCGACTGCGGGGAGAAACCCGACAACGCGAGTGCCACCCCCTACCTGTATGTGCCGGAGATCCACCCGCTTACGCAGCTCGACGCCGTGGTACTCACCCACGCCCACCTCGACCACTGTGCACTTATCCCGCTGCTCTACAAGTACGGTTACGAAGGGCCGGTCTATTCGACCCCGCCGACCCGGGATCTCTCCGCAATGCTCCAGCTGGATTACCTGGATGTCATCAACAAGGAAGGCCGGAAGATCCCCTACAGCTCAAACGAAGTCAAGACCTACATCAGGCACTCCATTACCCTCAATTACGGCAGCGTGACGGATATTGCCCCGGATATCAAGCTCACGTTCCACAACGCCGGCCACATCCTCGGTTCGGCCATCGCCCACTTCCATGTCGGCGACGGGCTGTACAATATCGCCTTTACCGGGGACTTCAACTACAGCAAGAGCCGCCTTTTCAACCCGGCGGTCAACCAGTTCCCCCGGCTCGAAACCCTCTTCATGGAGAGCACGTACGGCGGCTCGAACGATTTCCAGCCCGCCCGCTCCGATGCGGAACAGAAACTTTACGAGACCATCAACACGGTGCTCTCGCGGGGCGGCAAGGTGATCATTCCCGGCATTTGCTGTCGGCAGGTCGCAGGAAGTCATGCTTAGCCCTCGAAGAGGGATGCGCCTTGGCAAGATCCCGCAGGTCAAGATCTATATCGACGGTATGATCCGGGAAGCCACCGCGATCCACACAACCTACCCGGAGTACCTCAATACCGATCTCCGTAACCTGATCTTCCGGGAAGGGCACAACCCGTTCCTCGCCGAATGTTTCCAGCAGGTCGATTCCCCTGAGATCCGGGAGAAAGTGATTAACGGCGATTCGTGTGTCATCATCTCCACGAGCGGGATGCTCAGTGGCGGCCCGATCATGGAGTACCTCTTAAACCTTGCAGAAGATGAGAAGAACGCCCTTGTCTTTGTCGGGTACCAGGCAGACGGTACGCTCGGGCGCCGCATCCAGAAGGGCTGGCGCGAGGTGCCGATGGGACGCAAAGGCACGATCACCATCAACCTCGAGATCGTTACAGTCGACGGGTTTCTCCGGGCACTCGGACCGCCGCCAGCTGATGAATTACATCGGGCAGATCCAGCCGCGGCCGGAGAAAATATTCTGCATCCACGGCGACGAGAATAACACCATCGATCTCGCCAGTTCCATCTACAAGCGCTACCATATCCAGACACATTCTCCGATGAACCTCGAAACCTACCGCATGTGCTGATACCCATGGCAGAATCCCGGGTGCAGGGTGTTGTAGTCTGCCTTGGGATCTTTGCGGTCATGGCCCTCTCGAATGCGATTGTGCCGGTGCTGCCTGAGTTTGCCGAAACATCCGCATGGCAGGGGGCAATCTACGCAGCCTATTTTTTTGGTGCCTTTGTCTCAACGCTTCCCGGCGGGGTCCTGACCGATCGTTACGGGACTTCACCGGTCCTGCGCAGCGGTCTTTTCATGACCGTGATCTCCGGTATTCTTCTCTTTGTTGCAGCCTCACCAGTACTGATGGTTTTCCTCCGGGCATTTGAGGGGATAGGGGCCGGCCTCTTTGTCGCAGCCGCCCTGGCCTATGTAAATTCCCGTACCGATCATGTCCGCATGAGCGGGTATTACATGGCGATGCTCAATCTCGGGCTGGTCGCGAGCCTTCTCCTTTCAGGCTGGCTTGCCGTGTTCTTTTCATCGTCGGTCGTTGCGAATCGGTCTCTTTACCGTGTTCACCATCATTGCGCTTGCAGGGAGCGCTGCTATCGGATGGCCGGTGATTTCACCCCCGGAAAAGCGCGAGACTTCACGTGTCTATTTGTTTATCCGCACAAATCCCTGGCTCTGGTATTCGGCAGTTGTCCTCGTCGGGATCACCGGTGTCGCATCGTCGCTGTACCCTGACTTTTCAGACGGCACTCCCGATATCGTCGGTTTCTGGATCGCATCCATGAGTATTGCCACCATAGGTACGGTCCTTGTTGCATCGCGCTTCCGGCTTATCAGCGGACGGGTCATCTTCTGGTCAGCACTCCTTATGGCAGGGGCCTGTTCTTCTTATCCCGGTTTCAGCCCGTTTCGTTTGTTATCCTCGGCGCCCTTGCCGGTATCGTGATGATCGCCCAGATGGCGTTTCTTGCACAGGTTCCCGGTCACTCAGGGCCTTCTCATGGGCCTGTTCTCGACATCCAGTTATCTCGGGATGGCAGTTCTTCCCCTCCTTGCCGGGTTCATCGCGGATTCTGCGGGATTTCTGATGGCGTTTGCCTTTGCGGCAATCCTTGGGGTGACGGTGGCGATAGCCACAGTCGGAGTACTGGGGCGGTCTTCCGAAACATCAGCATAGTTTCCACGGCGGTTTATTGGAAACAATACATTCATCTGCGATAAAAGAGAATTTTCGGGTATGCAGAAGAGCGCAAAGGCCGGTATCGTCCTTTTAATTATCCTCGTTCTTGTCCCTGCCGTTGCAGCAGAGGATGCCCTTGAATGGTATACGAAAGGCCAGAATGCTGCTACCGCGGGAAATTATGCGGATGCAGTTACGTATTACAATAACGCGCTCTCGCTGGATCCGTCGTATGCACTGGCCCTTTCAGGTAAGGCCGTTGCCCTGAATGCGCTCGGGCAGTATTCTGCGGCGCTCGATTCGGCAAACGCTGCCCTTGCGATACGGACGAGCTCCGATACCCTCAACGCCCGGGCCTATGCACTCTACCAACTCGGCAGGTACGACGAGGCAGTTGCTGCCTATGTCAATGTGACCAAAGCAGGGAACTCCTACTGCAGCGACCTATTGTAATCTCGCGAACTCGTATGCAAAGACCGGGAACCCGGATGCAGCGCTCAAATCGTATGCACAGTGTACAAATATCGATCCCCATAATGCAGATACCTGGAACCAGATCGGCCTGATATACATGTCGCAGCAGAAGTACAGCGATGCCCTCGATGCGTTCAACAAGGCAACACAGGAGACCACCCAGAACGCAGAGATCTGGAACAACAAGGGAGAGGCTTATGCAGCGCTCGAACAGTACGATGATGCCAGCAGTTGTTTCAAAACGGCACTGTCACTCAGCCCGAATTATGCCGATGCACAGAGCAATCTGGACTCGGTGAGGGGAAAGGGGCAGGTCTACCAGTATAATGTTACTGCGACGGCAACTGAAGCTGCGTGGGTTCTTGGCGGGGTAAAGACAACCACGGCGGCAACAGCGGTAACTACAACACCTGCCATCCAGACAACCTCCCGACCCTGGAACCTACCTCTTCCCTTGCGGTTACTGCAACAGAGACACCGGTTGCGACCGCAACTACGTTTCACCCCGCTCTCGCCGTTCTGCGCCCTTGCGGCCTTTGTTGTGGCAGGGATTGCCTGTGCCGGTGTAAGGCACGGGAAGAAATAATCTCTTCTTTTATCGGCCCGTAACTCAGGACCTGAAGAAGCAGACTGCTGGGACGGTTCTGTATCAGAGGCACCGCAGGGTTACGGGAACTTTTTTCGCAGGTGCTGTACGCGTCGAGGATGCCCCGGTAGATCCCGACGGCTTTTTCGAGCGACGCCACGGAAACCCGCTCATCGATCCCATGGAGGGTGGCAAGTTCCCCGGGGCCGTATTCTATGACATTGAACCCCGCACGCCGGAGGTGGCGGGCATCGCTTGCCGCCCACTGGAGGATGGGAAAGACTGCCCCGCCCCAGGCACGTTCCACTTCCCGGCAGACAATGGAGGTAAAATCTCCCTGTCGGATCGGTGAGTGTGGGATCGCTTGTGGTATCCACATTCACCGTCCCGTTCGGTGCGTGCCTGCGGATATCGCCAACAAGATCCGGAATGCTGCATCCCCAGGGGATCCTCATTTCGAGACCGAGAGAGCAGTGCCGGGCAATGATGTTGACTTTCTCCCCTCCCTCAATCACCCCCGGGTTGAACGTGATCCGTTCAAGGATCCTGCTGCCATCAGGTATGTGGAATTCCTCGGAAAATACCCCGGCCGATGCCTCGACGAGTTTTTTGAGATCCCCGTTTACGGGAAACTTCCTGTCATGGAGGCTGTTTACATAGGTAAGGAGCCCCATTGCTTCCATGATCGCATTGACGCCGACAACCGGGTACAGCGATCCGTGCCCGGGCATCCCGGCAAAATCGACTGTAAACCGGCAGAGCCCTTTTTGGCCGATACAGGGGTGGCGAGTCGGCGTGGGCTCGGCAATAAGGCAGTCGCACGGAGAAAGCATATTCTCCCGGATCAGGTGCCGGATCCCGTGGTCTCCCCCGGCCTCCTCGTCGCAGACAAAAGCGAGATCTGCAGGCAGCTCCCGGCCCTCCCGAACAAGGGAGTCGCAGGCAGCAAGGATTGCCGCACACCCTCCTTTCATGTCGGTGGCTCCCCTGCCCCAGACCCAGCCGTCTTCAATGAGATCGGAATACGGCGGGTGTGTCCACCCGTCTTGTGCCGCCGGCACGACATCGACATGCCCGCAGAAAAGGAGCGGCTTTTTTGGGTTCTTTGTCACCAGGTTGCAGCGGCCGCTGCCGGTATCCGTGACCGTGGAGGGGATGCCCCGGGCGTCCAGAAAATCCCTGATGAATTCTATGACGTCCGCAGTATCCCCGGGAGGATTCTCGCTTTTTATCGCAACGAGCGCTGCGCAGAGCCGGCCGACATCCATGGCATTTCAGGCCTTGCAGCCTGTTAAGATAGGTCGTAAAGAGTGTTCGAGAGGGATGCATCCTCGTACAGGCTCTTTAAGAAGTCCTGGTCGAAAAATTCCTCGATAATGGCAACAAGGACTTCGGGCGGTATCGGCTGGCGGCTGTCCGGGTCGAGCACGATCCGGAAACTGCGGTACCCCTGCCGGGTCCTCGGGGATCGTACAGCATCTGCCAGAGTGAGGGAAGGGTGGCAAACTTTTCCGGGTGCTCCTCCTTGAGCCATGCAATAAATGCGGGGAACTTCGCCCGGTCGCCCTTTTTTTCCTCGTCGATGCGCCAGCGCATGTACTCTCCCCCGATAATGTTCTTCGGGGACTGGTAGTTGAACGCGTAGATGCTGCAGGTATAATCGATATGGGCAAGGGAATCGAGGAAATAGAAATACAGGGTCTTGTTAAAGAGGGACGTGTCGTGCAGGATCAGGGATTTTTCCCAGAGATGCCGGAGGGTGGAGAGGTAATCGTTATCCGCATTCATACGGTTCTAGTGGATGCCGGAATTGTAAATATATTGCCATCTTCCCCTCAAAGGCCGACAAAAAAGAAAGTGTGGGGACCGGGATTACATCCTACTTAAAAAACGGTTCGCGCCGTGCAACGGCTTCCCGGAAGAGGGTTTCGAGTTCGGCGCCTTTTTTCCCCCGGATCGCAACGTGGTTGTCGGTGCGGAGGAGGCAGGGCTTGAGCTTGCCGTCGGATGTCACCCGGAGCCGGTTACAGAATGCACAGAATTCGGTGTTGTGCAGGGGCCGGACTACTTCCACTTCGGCACCGTCAAGACAGTATTTTTTCCGGTGGTGCATCCGGCGCGTGAGGATCTGCTCGGAACGTGCAGCGAGGCTGGTTTCGAGATTATTCAAATCCCCATGGTACTCGCAGTCGTTGAAATGCATAAGTTCGATGAGCTGGAGGACGAGATTGTGGTTGTTCCTCACATAGGCAAGGAAATCATCGATCTCGTTGTCGTTGATGCCTGCAAGGACCACCATGTTGAGCTTGACCGGGGTCAGGCCGACTTTGAGTGCCGCATCAATCCCGGCAAGAACTTCCCCCAGCCGGTCGCTGCCGGTGATCTTCTTGTATGTCTCGGGGTTCAGGCTGTCGAGGCTGACAGTTTACCCTGCGGAGTCCCTGCTGCTTTTAAGTCTGCGGCCATATCGGCGAGGAGGATCCCGTTTGTCGTGATCGAGGCCTCGATCCCTTTCGGGACTGCCCGGACGATCTGCAGGATATCCGGCCGGATCAGCGGTTCCCCGCCAGTGAATTTAATGCTCCGGATCCCGAATTTCGCGGCAGTCTGCATGATCGCAATGATCTCATCCGTGCTCATCTCGGCCTCGGGGTTCTTCTCCCCTTCGGCATGGCAGTAGATGCAGGAAAGGTTGCAGCGGGAAGTCAGGCTGATCCGGAGGTTTGTCACCGGTCGTCCGTAAGGAATCCTTGAGCGTCTCGGTCATGGGCAGCGTTCAACCTTTGAAATTCTTTGCAATGATATAAATTTCTGTGCTTCCTTTCCTCGTAGCCTTGGTGTTGTAGGGTTTTACGGCATAGAAATGCTCGCGGATCATTGCAAGGAGTTCGGGGAAATCCTCTCCCTGGAAAGATTTTATGATAAAGTTCCCGCCGGGCTTGAGTACCTGGCAGGCAAACTGCAGCGCCTCTTCCCCAAGCGCAATGGCCCGGGCCTGGTCGTAACTCTTGTGGCCCGAGAGTTTCGGGGCTGCATCGCAGACAACGATGCTGACCGTGCCGAGCATCTCTCGTGCCTGGCGCTGTATTCTCGGGATCGGTAAGATCCCCCTCGATCGTTCCGACTCCCTCAAGGGCTGCTATCGGGTTTAAATCGATCCCGAGCACCCTTCCGTCCGTGAGGGTCCGCAGACCTGGAGCCAGCTTCCCGGTGCCGCCCCGAGGTCGATAATGTTATCGTCTCTTCCGGATGATCTCGAATTTTTTCTGGATCTCGATTAATTTGTAGGATGCACGGGACCGGAAGCCCTCGTGTTTTGCCTTAAGATAGACCTTGTCCTGCGACCATTGCGACCCCATGAATGCTCCTCTTGATGAAAAAATCCCTGAAACGAACCCAAAACGCTATAATTAAAGTATGACGATATACTGTATAAGACAGTTGTTAAGGGGAACGCGATGTTAAAAGCAACCATTGACGCAGACATATTCCGGGAGGCCATTGAAGCGATCTCGGCACTCGTTCCCGAGTGCCGGCTGCATACCGCAGAGGACAAGCATTTCCACCCGGGCAGTAGATACCGCCAATGTCGCGATGATCGCCCTCACGCTCAAGAAAGAGGCCTTCGATACGTTCAAGGCGACAGCGAGCGAACTCGGGGGTCGACATCTCAAAGATGAAGAATATTTTCAACATGGGTGGGAAAGGCGACCTCATCAGCCTCGAACTTGCAGACAACGCCCAGAAGATGGCGGTCAGCGTCCACGGCTACCACTATTCCATCACCCTGCTCGATACAAATACCATAAGAAAAGACCCCAACTCCCCGACCATCAACCTGCCCGGCAAGGTCGTTATCTCGGGAGAAGACCTCAACAACGCGATCAAGGCTGCGGCTGTTATCTCCGACAAGATCGCGATGGGGATCAATACCAAGGACCAGACCTTTTTCATGGTCGCAGAAGGAGATACCGATCACATCCAGCGTGAGTTCGGGAAAGACGAGCTCAAGTCGCTCGTTCCCGCCGACGTGCGGTCGCTCTTCTCCCTCGATTACCTCCGGGACATGGGAAAAGTTATGGCAAAGGCTGCCGAGGTCGAGGTCTGCCTTGGCGTCGACCACCCGGTCCGGTTCTCCTTTGATATCGCGGGCGGCAACGGGCACGTCGAGTACCTGCTTGCTCCCCGCATTGAGGCTGACTGAATGGACTTTGTGCCCTCAGGCAAGGAACTCTCACATTTTCCTTTTTTAAAAAAAGCCCAGGATCCCATCCGGGCACGTTTCGCATCGCTTGGCACCCTGCTCTCGACACCAAAGGGGCAGGCCCTTGTCGATAAGGCAGTAGCCCGGATAAAAGAGGCTTCATGCCCCGCGGAAAAACCACGTTCCAACCGTGAGCGACAGCCCCGAAGACGAGATCGCGGCCTATGCCCTCGCACGGATCGTTGCTTCCTGCAGTCAACGACCGGCAGCTCATCGACCGGCTCACCCGGTACGAGTCCGAACGGGCAGTACTATTTCCTTGTGAGCGAAGAGGAGTGGAACAGCGGGTACATGCAGGCGGATGGCGAATATTCCCGGCTCTGGACGGCTATCGCGGACGAACTGGGCATCAGGATAGAAAGGGACCGGATGCCGGTTCCCGACTTACTGTGGAGCTCGTCGCCCCGCTGCACGATGACCGGTTCCGGCTCATCAACCGGCGCGTAGAGAAGGGTTTTGTAGCGATTAACAAGAACGAGCGGTACGAACTTCTGCGGGAGCGGGTCCGGGTCATGCTGCGCCGGGACCTTCCCCACCGGGTGCCAAAGGATATCTGCGAACGGCTCGCCCCGTGTGCCGCGGAGATCAAGGCCGCGTACCAGGAGCAGATGCTGCGGCAGTTCGGGAAGGTCGAGGAGGGTGCGTTTCCCCCGTGTATGAAAGCGCTCATCGCTGCGCTTGCAGCGGGAGTCAACCTCACGCATGCCGGCCGGTTCTCGCTTACCGCGTTCCTCCACAATATCGGGATGGATTCTGCCGGTATCGCCGCACTCTACGCCCGTTCGCCCGATTTCGATGTGGAAAAGACGATGTACCAGGTCGAGCATATCACGGGCCGCGGGGGTACCTCGACCGAATACACGACACCGGCCTGCGCCGCGATGCAGACTACCGGGCTCTGCGTCCACCGCGATCCGCTCTGCGAGAAAGTCAGCCACCCGTTAAGTTACTATAAAGTAAAAAAGTCCCGTCCCTTCAGGCCCGCGCCGGCAAAACCGCGTGGCCCGGGAAATGAAGCCCCGGATCCCAAAACCCCATAACCCCCCATGGGGGGAGGGGGGGTGGTAAAAAAACCCGGCCCTACCCCCCTCCATTTTTTTAAAAGGGGTCCCCCCACCCCCCTGACTCATACCATGTCAGGAGAGGGAAGGGACACATTTTTGTCACATAGCCATGTGATAATCACATGAAAATGCGATTATCGCATGTACATGTGACAACCCGGATCCGCAGTTTTTTTTAATTATATGAGGACAGGGTGCGGTCAAACCGGAGTTTGTACAAAAAGCATCCGCTCGTTACCAGAACTAAAAAGAAAAATGGTACCTGTCCTTTCAGGTAATCTGCTCGTTGACCTTGTATCCTGCAAAGGCTAGGAACAGGACAAAGACGGTAATTGCAATAATGTATGCCGGCCCGACCGCGCCCGGCATGGCAAGCGGAAGTACTGCCAGTAAGACGGTCATGATAATGAACCCGGCAACGCCGATAATGACATCAAGCAGACGTGCGTCCATCCCATCCATATACGCACTGTTCTGTTATATGCATATCTTTGCGACCGTCATGCTGATGAGGGAAAAACCGCATATCTCCCAATATGGAACGTTCCGCTGCAATCGCACTTCTCTCCCGTTACGTCCATGAACCCGGCCTCACGAAACACTGCCTTGCAACCGGTGCGGTCATGAAGGCGCTGGCAGGCCGCCTCGGCGGCAATCAGGAAAGAATGGGAGACAATCGGTATCCTCCATGACATCGACTTCGAGCTTATCGGGGGCGACATGGAGCAGCACGGGATAAAAGGCGATGAGATCCTCCGTGGCGAGGGGATCGGACCGGAGATTGCCGCTGTGGTAAAACGGCACAACCACCACCTCTTTGCCGGGACCTATACGGACCCGGTCGATATCGCCCTGCAGGCTGCCGACAGCGCATCCGGTCTTATTACCGCATGTGCGCTCGTAAAAGGCGGCAGGTTGTCGGAAGTGACGGTCAAGACCGTGACAAAGAAGGCAAAGGAGAAATCGTTTGCCGCCGGGTGCGATAGATCCAGGATCGCATTGATCGAACCGCTCCTGCCCCTGCCGGAATTCTATGCCGTCGCCATTGGCGGGCTCATGGAGATCCACGGCGAACTGGGGCTTTCCTGATTTTCTTTAGCGTGAAAGGACATAAGTGCCCTCCGGACAACAGAGGTACCTGACAGTTATGATCGGCCCGGAACAGCAGAGAAACGAGGTGCTCTCCCGGCTCTCTCAGGCAGTAAGCCTCCTGGAAGAATCAATGGATTCCCGACTTGCCGCCGGTGTCCCGGCAAACCTGGGTTATGCCATTACCGGCGCCCGCGACAGCAACGGTATCGCTGCAGTGGACGGGGGGCTTGTCATCCGGGACAAAAAACTGCATGCGGCCGGGCCCTGCGGGTTTGGTGCAGATCCGCAGATGGCAAAGGTCGTCCTCTCTGCGATGAAGTTCGACCCGGCAATGCGTTGTGCGGCAACGATCCGGTATGCTGCCCGGATCCAGGAAGTGCTCGACGACATGTTCCTCGAATGCTGCACCGTGGACAGGCAGCGTCAGGCCCCCGGGATCAGCACGATGGACTGGGGTATTGCATCCTGCTGTAAGGATGGCGTACCGGAAGCGATCGTCGATCCGGGGGTTTCCCCGGAAACGGCAGCCATCTACCTTTTTGGCGAGGGGCCCGGGGATGTCGCGGGGAATATTATTATGTTGTCGAACCGCATTATACGTATAGAACTTTAGAGGAATATTCCATGGGAATAAAGCCGTCCTATATCAAGACCATCGGTACCTCCCTTGTAAACAAGCAGAGGGAGAACTTTTCGAATAACTTCGATGAAAACAAGCAGCAGCTTGCAACCTCGGCCTCGATCGACAGCAAGCGCGTACGGAACCGCGTCGCCGGATACATAACAAGAAAAATTAATACAAAGAGACACGCATAACCGTAGGTTATGTTCAAAGGTGTCCTACCCGCAATCATAACCCCTTTTAAACGCAATTCCGCGATGGACCTTGACATCCAGGGTCTTGAACGAAACATCCGTTACCTGCTATCCTGCGGTATCCACGGTATCGTGCCCTGCGGCTCGACCGGGGAATCCGCGACGCTCTCCATCCCCGAACACGAGAGAGTCGTCAGCGCTACCGTTGATACCGTCAACGGGAAGATCCCCGTTCTTGCAGGCACCGGTTCGAACAATACGGCGGAAGCAGTCATCCTCACTAAGGCGGCCAAGGACACCGGCGCCGATGGTGTGCTCGTCATCAGCCCGTATTACAACAAGCCCAACCGTGCCGGGCTCATCAAGCACTACACGAAACTCGCGGATCTCGATATCCCGCTCATTATCTACAACGTGCCCGGCCGGACAGGACAGAATCTCGAACCGGACCTTATCGCCGAGCTCGCGAAACACCCCAACATCGTTGGGATCAAGGAAGCGAGCGGCAACATCGGCCAGGTCTCGCGGATCATCGAGATGACGCAGGACGAGGACTTTGCCGTGATCTCCGGTGACGACAACCTTACCCTCCCGATCATGGCGCTCGGCGGCACGGGCGTGATCTCGGTAGCGGCAAATGTCGATCCCCGACGCATGGTTGCCATGTGCGAGGCAGCAGAGAAAGGCGACTGGAAAAAAGCGCTGTCCCTCCACTATGCCCTCGCCCCGCTCTTCCGTTCGATGTTTATCGACACCAATCCGATACCTGTCAAAAAAGCGGTTGAACTGGTGGGCATGGCCGGCGGCCCGCTCCGCCTGCCTCTCGCAGATCTCGATGAGAAAAAGACCGCCGAACTCAAAAAAGTCCTTGCAACCATCCCGGCTGCAAAGAAATCCGCGGCGGCAAAATCAGCGGGAGCAAAGAAAAAGGCCCCGGTAAAAAAGAGCCGGCGGTGAGACGGTCATGGTAAAGGTTGTTGTCTGCGGCGCCTCCGGCCGCATGGGCCAGACCATCGGAAGAATGGTCAAAGAATCCGGGGATCTCGAACTCGTTGGCGGGATCGATCTCCGGCCCGGGACATTTTTCGGGGCCGATATCGTTGCATCGCAGGATATCGAGTCCCTCTTAAAGAGCAAAAAACCCGATGTGCTAATCGATTTTACCGTTGCACAGGCAGCGGTCGGGAATGCGAAGGCAGCAGCAAAGAATAATGTCGCGCTCGTTATCGGGACCACCGGCTTTACCCCGGAACAGCGCAGGGAGATGGCTGCTGCGATCGAAGGCCACGTGCCTGCAGTGATTTCCAGCAACTTCTCGGTCGGTGTTAATATATTCTGGCAGCTCGTGCGCGAAGCGGGAAAACTGCTCTCCGATTACGATATCGAGGTGATCGAAGCGCACCACCGGAACAAGAAGGACGCCCCGAGCGGCACGGCAAAGACAATCCTCCAGATCCTTGACGAGGAAGTCGGGGCCCGCAAAAAACTCTATGGCCGGGAAGGCATGATGGAGCGGGGCAACGAGATCGGCGTCCACGTGATCCGTGGCGGGGATATTGTGGGCGACCATTCGGTCATGTTCTCGAAAAATTTCGAGACTATCGAACTCTCCCACCGCGCCTATGACCGCTCGGTCTTTGCAAGCGGGGCGCTGCGGGCGGCACGCTGGGTTGCGGGAAAAGAACCGGGTATCTACGGCATGAACGATGTCCTGGGCCTTGTCCCGAAAAATCCCAAAGCCTGATACCGTTATCCAAATCGAAACCTATTTTTTGTCTTTGGCTGCATAATAACGATGGAGTGAATTGTTTTGGTAGCAGTTGTCGATACGACAAAATGTACCGGTTGCGAAACCTGTGTGAGCGAATGCCCGGCATCCGCAATATCCATGGATAACGAAAAAGCCAAGGTCGACAAGGACATGTGCGTGGACTGCGAGACCTGCGTGGATGTCTGCCCGTCAGAAGCCATCCACATGGAATAATCTCTCAAATCCCGGTCAATTTTCCTATCCGTTTTTCCGGAAATCCTAAAAATCTGCTTCGAGTCTGTGTTTTTTTTAAGAACGAGTGCCTGCCCGTACTTCACGGGCACCATGAATTAACCTCCATATTGCAGGTATTTCGCAAAGTATCTCCATTTACGGGTTATTTTAATTAATTGTGATTTATTCAAAAAGATTTTAATTTACGGTACGCATCGGAAAACAATGTTTTTATCATCACAGATGAAATGGGATTTTACAACCCGCCATCATTAAAAAACGGGAAAGACAAAACACACACACAGGACCTGTCACTTATGATAAATGTAGGAGTGCTCGGAGCTACGGGCGCGGTTGGTCAGCGATTTGTCGAACTTCTGGCGGATCACCCATGGTTCAACCTGACAACACTCGCGGCCTCGGAACGCAGTGCGGGAAAACCGTACGGGGACGTGGTAAACTGGCGCCTTGAAACGCCGTTCCCGGAAAAAATCGCCAAGATCAAGATCAAAAATATCACGCCGTCCGCGATGAAGGATGTGGACCTTGTCTTCTCGGCCCTCCCTGCGGAAATCGCGCTGGACGTGGAGAACAAGTTTGCCGATGCGGGGATCGCGGTCTGCAGCAATGCCAGTTCCCACCGTATGGAACCGACCGTCCCGCTCGTAGTGCCCGAAGTCAACCCGGAGCACTTGGGGCCTGATCGATGTCCAGCGGGATGCCGGCAGGGACGGGTTTATTGTGACCAACCCGAACTGTTCCACGATCATGATGGTGACAGCGCTTGCACCGCTGCGGAAGTTCAAATTCACCGATATCCGTGTCGCCACAATGCAGGCAATTTCGGGCGCCGGGTTTGCCGGGGTCGCCGCGATGGCAATCTATGATAATGTCATCCCGTATATCGGAAAGAAGAAGAGAAGATGGAGTCCGAGACCCTCAAGATTATGGGTACCCTTAAAAGGCAAAAAGATCGCCAACGCTCCCTTCAAGGTGAGCGCGAGCTGCCACCGTGTTCCGGTTATCGACGGGCACACGATGGCGGTCTGGGTGGATATAAAAGAATCAGTCGAGAAGGTCGAAAAGGCATACCTCGACTTACAAACCGCCCATCAAGGGTCTCCCGACCCAGCCCAGGGAGTCTGTCCACCTCTTCACGGACGAACCGGACCGCCCCCAGCCCCGGCTCGATCGGATGCGGGGCCGCGGTATGACGGTCTCGGTCGGGCGCATACGGCCCGGCCTCCGGTTCATTGCAATGGGCCACAACACCATCCGCGGTGCAGCGGGAGCAAGTGTACTGAATGCAGAACTCATCGTAAAGAAGAAATACCTGTGATCGTTTATGGAACCCACCGTACAGACGATGAAAGAAAACACCGTGTTTGTAGGGAACAAGCCGGTGATGAACTACGTGCTTGCAGTTGTCACGCAGTTCAACAACGGGGCAAGCGAAGTTGCAATCAAGGCACGGGGAAAAGCAATCTCCCGGGCTGTGGATACGGCAGAGATTGCCCTGAACCGGTTCCTTGAAGGAGTCACAAAGAAGGATATCGTTACCTCTACCGAGATTATCGACACGGATACTGGCAAGACCAATGTGTCGAGTATCGAGATCACCCTGATCTCCCACAAATAATTTTTAGCCTGCCGATAGGTGTGTGTTTTCTCCACTCCCAAAACCGTAAACCATTTAACTGGTTCCTTCGAACTTATAATGCCATGAGACGATGTGCTGTCGCACTGCTCAGTCTGGTTCTTGCAGGACTCTTTATGGTACCTGTGAGTGCAGCAAACGATGAGCGGTACGGGTACATTACCGTAGAATCCGTCCAGGTGCAGCTCCAGAACGATACGGCACTGGTAGATGTGCATTATTCCGTGGACGAAGGCACGCGGATTATCTTCTTTTTAATGGGAAAGCAGGACCTGAAGAATAAGCTGCTCAAGATCCTCAATTATGACGATGCACAGGTCCAGCACCTTGATCTCTCCAGCGCGGAGATGATAGTACAGGAAGCTTCGTATTCCTATGGGAGCGGGATTTACTGGTATCCTTCCCACCAGTTCAATGTGGTCATCCCGAAGCTAACGGTCATCTCCCCCCAGGTCGAGAGAACCTATACCAATACCAATGTTTTCCCGGAGGGCGTGGGATATTTCGAGAACCAGCCCACAAACGGGGATCATACTGCACCGGCTGCGACTCCATGAGTTGCTGGATCCTAAAACAGGAATGCTGTTTTTTAGTAACCGTTTTTAAACAATCCCTGCTGCAGGGATTGTAATGGGCGGACCCGGGAAGTCCGGAGATTGTCTGCATCTCATCCGTTACTTGCGATGATATCCTGAAGTCATCGTATTCGGAAAAAACCCTGGTTTACCGGGAATAGCGCTTAAAAAAACCCGGACTTTTCAGGCAAAATATGCCGGCAGGAATCCCTGTGAAAGATATAATATCCTGACTGCATATCCTGCATCCATGGCATGGCAAAAAGAAGACAGCCCTATAGGGAGACGGGTTTAGATCGTCTCGATAATGGCTTCTTTTTCCTGTGCAGACTGCTGCTTGACAAGGAAGTACTGGATGATAACTCCCACGATTGCACAGGCAAGACCCACCAGTGTCGAATACATGATATATGCTCCGCCAGCCGCAGGTTTGATGGGGAAGTCCGGGATACCGTTCATCGCAAGGATGAACACACTTGCCCCGTACAGGATAAGCCCGATTGCAGTCACAAAGAACGGGAAGACGATCACTTTTGGCAGGTTCTCCCTCTCGTTGAAGTAGACATCGATGATCACACCAATGGCTGTCACCAAGCCTGCAACGATCAGCCAGATAATGGCCCCGTACAGGAAACTCATCACGTACTGGAGAATCACCCATGCTGTCGTCCGATGCATAATATTTCAGGACGGTGATGAAACCACTGGCAAATCCGATGACTACAAGGACAATCGTTGTCGAATAGGTCACAAAGGAGAACTTTCCCCGCGACATCGAATGCACGGAGTGCATTTACAATGCCGTGGATGAACTCGTCCAGCCCGAACCCTTTATAGAGCAGGTACATCCCGATCACACCGATGACGATGATAGGTCGCCGTCCCGGGATAGCCGAGAATGAATGCGCTTGCATAGAGCAGCATTGCAAGGCCCAGCGGGACAAAGACGACCCGTGAGATCTTGGGATCGTCAAGGAGTTTTTTGAGGATGTAATACGTGCCTTCGAGATTTGGCATCTGGTTGACGATCACGCGCCGGATGCTCGCCACCGGCAGCCGCGACTGGATGATCGGGACTACGTATTCGTCTTCTGCCCCGTCAGAAACAAGGATACAGCTCGTAGGTTTTGTCTCTTTAATGACATCGTCGAGCGTTGCTGCGATCTTCCGGTCGCCTTCGATCATATGGAGGTGGTTGCCCTGCGATCACGGCAACGACCGCCTCCTCGCCTTTTGCAATAAGCTCGTCGTAAATTTTTACCGCGGAAAAGATCGCATTGACATCGGAATCCTCGGGATCGGCAAGGGCAAGCGTATCTGCTGCTTTCAGGCACGCCTGCCTTCCGACGACCGGGCTTTCGATCTTAGCCTTCCACCCTATGTCGTCGTCCCGGTCAACACTCAGGACGAGTGTCCGTCCTTCTGTCATTGGTACAATAAAATCGCCGTAAATCTATTAAATAATAACCCGGGGTGCAAAATTCATCCGGTTGTTTTTGTAGACAATACCTGCAGGTCCGGACGAGACGATAAAAAAGGTTGTAAAAAAAAATCAGATGAGTTTTGAACGCTGGAGCAGCAGGATATCGTCGGTAGGTAAGTTTCTCGCCGGCGCGGAAGTTCTTGAAGAGGTGTTCGGCTTCCTGTCCGGACTGCCTTCTGCTCTTTTGTGACCTTGACTTTCTTGGTCTTCTTGCGCAGGCCGGAAATGACCTTGTCGTAGTCGCGCAGTTCTTTCTGACAGGCAATGAATGACTTGTGCTCGGCGTCGGCAGATTCCTGTGCCTCGACGAAGCTCTTGTGGGCTGCATCTGCTGCTTCGCGCGACTTGTCGGCCTTGCGGTAGGACTCAACCATCAGGTCGTGGTGCTTCTGGGCGAGTTCGGCAAGCTCGGTCACTTTTGCATGGAGATCGGAGGCCTGTTTGCGGAAATCCCGTGCGGAGGTGATCTTAGTGCGCATCTCCTTGTTCTGTTCAAGTTCTGCCTCCTGTTCCTTGACCTGGCCCTTCATCTGCTTGATCTTTTCGATCAGCTCGCGTTCTTTATCTGTAGGTAAAGACCTCGGTCTGCTGGCGGTACTCCATGTACTCGATCTGTTTCTGGAGTTCCTTGATCCCGCGGTTTTTGAGGTTGCCGTGCTCTTTTTTAAAGGCCTCGATGTCTTCAAACAGGACGTTTGCCTTGTTGTTGAAATCGTTGCGCTCCGCCTTGAGGGCGATGACTTCCTGGTTGTATTTATCCCGCAGGTCCTTGTTTTTCTGTGCTTCTTCCACGAATTCCCGGGTCTGGTTGTTGAGTGAGTTACGCTCCCGCGCGGACTTGCTGGCCGTTGCGTTGAGCTCGTTTCTCTTATTCTTGTGCTGTTCAGACTCGGTGAGAACTTTCTTTCTCTTTTCCATGAGGTCATTCAACATGCGTTACCACTCCTCCATCGTATTTCCTGTAAGGGATCTGCATGTGCCGCTTGTGCCAGAAGCAGTCGCGGATAAGTACGTATGCACGGTGAGATGCACTACGGGCATATCCAAGCTCTGCATGCAGGATGCAGGATGAAAAACATCAGAAAAGGATCGTTGCGTGGAAAGATTGCAAGACTTCGCATCGAAGTCCTTGTTCGACACACGGTTCATGATGTTCAACTCCCTATACCAGAACTCTGCCATCGCGCCTGGCATCGTTCTCCATTCTCCCTTCAGGCGATCGGTCGAATGTACTATATGTTAAAGGAGGGGAGCTACTATTAAGCTGTTTCGCCGGTACTTCGGCAATAAATTCACAAAAGGGCCTGGGAATGGAATAACAGAATGGGAAAAAATGTTTCCGGGGATCCGGCTGGATACAGTCCGGCTTTTTTTCCGGAAATGGTATGGACTGGATCTTTATTTAGTGTTTAACCGACCCATTCAAGGACGCCGCCGCCGCTGGTCTGGTCCCGGGGAGCGACCTTGCGTGCCACGGGCATCTCGACCTGCTTGGGGCTGGATCTCTTGGCGTCGATCTCCTGGACCATGGTCTTGTAGGACTGGCGGGTCCCGAGGATCTGCGCGCTCTTGACACCGGTCATGATTGCGAGGACACGGATCTTGCCTTCCATGTCGGGCCGGACGCGGGCGCCCCAGATAACATCTGCGTGGGGGTCGAGCTCATAGGTGAGCGAGGTTGCGACCTCTTCTGCATCCTGCAGGGTCAGGTCGGTACCACCGGTGATGTGGATTAAGGAGCCCGGTCGCGCCGCGGTAGTCGATATCGAGCATCGGGTTGCTCAGGCATTCGCGGACAACGCTCTCCGCCTTGTTCTGCTGTTTGCTTTCCCCGACAAGCATCGAAGCGACACCGCCCTTGGACATGATGGCCCGGACATCGGCATAGTCGATGTTGATGAGCGACGGTTCGGTGATGGTCTCGGAAATACCCTTGACGGTCTCCCCGATGAGCTGATCCATGACAGAGAATGCCTGGCCGAGCGGGAGGTTCGGGACGAAGTTCTTGAGCCGGTTGTTATCGAGAACGATAACGGAATCCGCAGGCAGAGGCGAGCGCCTCAAGACCCTCTTCTGCGCGGATCAGGCGGGCTTTTTCGACCTGGAACGGATAACTGACCATCCCGACGACAATAGCTCCCTGTTCCTTTGCAACCTGGGCGACGACCGGTGCGGAACCGGTCCCGGTACCTCCATCCCATACCTGCCGTGATGAAGACGAGGTCGGCGGATTCGAGCAGTGCTTCGAGCGTCGGGCGTGCCATCTCGGCAGCGCGCTTACCTACATCGGGGTAACCGCCGGCACCAAGGCCGCGGGTTAAGGATTTCCCGATGAGGACCCGCTTGTCGGCCTGGATCATGTCCAGGTGCTGCTTGTCCGTGTTGATCGCAATGGTCTCTGCGCCAGATACACCCATGTGGTGGATACGGTTTACCGTGTTGTTACCGCCGCCACCGCAGCCGATGATCACAATCCGGGGGTTCCCCAGAAAATCGTCTTCCGGTGCATCGGATCCGGACTTTTTCACTTCCATTTCAAGTTCGGAATTTTTTAGTGCATCGTTGATAATGCTCTGCATTTCTACCCTCTCATACCTTGAATGAAACCTGGTCATTTTCTTTTAAGACACGGCCCGCTCGTTTTTCAACAAGGTCACGGACTGCTGCCCGGACAGCTTCAGAAACGTTGGGATACTCACCTGCGTCCACCATCTGCTGGAGGAGGCTGATCTGCTGTTCGGGGAGCCGGAGCGTGATTCGTTGCATCATTGTATCTCATTTCTGACATATGTCAGCTTTTTGTCATACATATGTCAGACAAGGGGAACTTTTGTGTCTGACTTAACCAGATAAACCAAAATGAATCACAATCCTATATAAATTTTCTGATTTGATTCTCGTCCCCCTCTCCAAACGCATTTAACACTGCCCGGCCAAGTATTTTGAAAAAATACGGACGTTTCGATGGTTGTTGATGAGCCACGACCCGTTGTGCATGGCGGGACCGGCAAGAAAAAACGGGAAAAAACGGGAAAAAACCTCCTGGATTTCAGCGCGAGCCTCAATCCCCTCCCGCCCCGGGTTGAATGGGCCTGCCCTGAGGAGAACCTTGCCTTCTATCCGGATAACGAATATGCCCTGCTCAAGGAGTGTATTGCCCGGGCGTTTCACCGGGACACCGAGGAAATATGCGTAGGGAACGGATCCATCGAACTAATCCGCCTCTTCTGTTCCGTCGCGCTATCCAAAGGATCGAAATACCATATTGAGAACCCGACTTTCGGTGAATATTCGCTCTCTGCCCGACTTGCCGGTTCGACAGCCACACCTTCTGTATCCGATGCCGCAGTCTCGTTTGTCTGCAACCCCAACAACCCGACAGGAACCCTTCGCACCCGTGCTGATATGATTGCCTGCCTCGAGGAGGTCTCCGCATCGGGAAATCTCCTCTTTGTAGATGAGGCATTTATCGATCTGGCCAATCCGGCCGCGAGCCTCTCTGCGGATCGTGATCCATCCCTCTTTGTCCTAGGATCCCTCACGAAAAGTTTTGCCGTGCCCGGCCTCCGGTTTGGATACGGTTTCGGGGAGCCGGATCTCATTGCCCGGATCGAGACCGCCCGTCCCCCCTGGAGCGTGAACGCTTATGCCGAGGCCTTTGCCCTTGCCGCGTTTCCTCATCTCGATGAACTGGCAGCCTCTCGTGCATATATCCAAAAGGAGCGGGACTACCTGGAGATGGAGTTCAAGGAGATCGGCCTGTGGTACCACCCGTCAGCCGCAAACTATCTCCTTGCCGACTGCGCCCGCCCGGCCGGGGAACTTGCCGGACTTCTGGAGGAACGGTACGGGATCCTTGTCCGGGACTGCACCTCGTTTGGCCTTCCCACGAGCATTCGGGTGGCCGTGCGGACTCATGCCGAGAACGAACAGCTCGTGGAGGCCCTTTCTGCATGTATGCCCTGATCATGGCCGGGGGTGCAGGCAGCCGTCTTAACCGGGGGGAAAAACCGCTTGTCCTCATCAACAACCGGCCCATGATTTCCTATATAACGAATGCATTTTCCGCTGCCGGCTGCCATGTCCTTGTCGCAACCTCACAAAAAACCCCCATGACCCGGAACTGGTGCAGGGCGCAGGGCATTGAATCGTACACGGCCGGCGGGATCGATTATGTTCAGGACATGGTGGAAACCGTGGAAGCACTTGGCGAAAAAAGACCTCTGTTTGTATGCGTTTCCGATATCCCCTGCATTGATGCGGAGGTCATCGCAACAGTCAGAACGGCCCATGCATCATCCGGCCGCGAGGCATGCTCGGTCTGGATCCCGTCGGAGATCGTACGGTCCTGCCGCGGCGGCCTGAACTACCGGGAGACAATTAACGCTGTAGAAGCCTGCCCGACCGGGTCTTAACATCCTTCTCGGGAGCCGCATAGCAGAACCCCAGGACGAGTTTCGGCTCGTACTTACCGACCCAAGGCTTGGCATAAACGTCAATACGGAAGCGGACCTTCGTGCCGCGGAACACTTTCTGGAGTCCCGGGCCCGGATCTCACCATAAAATCCGCAAATTCCTTGTTTTCTGCGGGATTCCACAGACTTTTTTCATGGGCAACTGGGCCCAAATCATGCCTTTCTGCCAAAATTACGGCTGCTGCTTTCGAATTTGATAAGAATGCATATTAAGGTTCCAAGACTAATAATAATATATTATGGTGGAGTCGCAGGAGATCGAGCTGCAGGGTCATATCATCGATTCGGGTATTATGACCCAGCTCTTCGACCGGGTCATGGATATGGGTGGGAATTTCGAGATCCTTGTCTTCGATGTAGGCAAGAAGAAGACCGATCCGAGTTACGCCCGCCTGAAGATCGTAGCGCAGGACAAGGAAAAACTGCGCTCGATCCTCTCTGAACTCCACCGCCTCGGCGCCCGGCTCCCCCCGGTAAAATCGGTCCATTACGAGCCTGCGGCAGGAGACAAGAACGCCCCGAAGGACTTCTACACTACCACCAACCACCCGACGCAGGTCAGGCTGGAGGAGGAGTGGGTACCAGTGGAAGGGATCGAGATGGACTTTTTGATCGTTGTCGACCCCAAAAAGAAGAATGCCCGTTGTATGCCTCTGGGGAAGATCAAAAAAGGCGACCTCGTGGTGGTCGGTGAGGAAGGAGTCTTGGTAAACTACCCGGCCCGGCCCCGTACGAGCAGCACGTTCGAGTTCATGCACGGCACGGTCTCCTCTGAACGCCCCAGCGAGACCCTGATCGCCCAGATTGCAAAGGAGATCATCGAGGTCCATAAATCAGGAGGTAAGATCATCCTTGTCGGCGGACCTGCAATCATCCATACTGGGGCAGACAAGGCAGTTGCCGGTCTCATCAAAAAAGGATATATCAATGTCCTGTTTGCCGGGAACGCCCTTGCCACCCACTGATGTCGAGTGCAACCTTTACGGGACATCGCTCGGCATGGACATAAAGACCGGCAAACCCGTTCATGGGTGGCCACCGGACACCATCTCTACGCCATCAGCGAGATTCATGCGGGCAGGCTCGTTAAAGAATGCCGTGGATCAGGGCGTCCTTAAAGGGGGCATCATGTACGAGTGTATAAAGAATAACTGTCCCCTTTGTCCTTGCCGGTTCGATTCGTGACGACGGCCCCCTGCCCGATGTGATCCAGGATACCGATGGAGGCGCAGGATGCAATGCGCCGGCATATCCCCGGCTGCAAAATGGTGCTGATGGTAGCAACCCTCCTGCATTCCATCGCGGTCGGCAACTGCCTGCCTTCGAGCGTAAAGACCGTCTGTGTCGATATCAACCCGGCCTCGGTGACCAAACTCATGGACCGGGGCACAACCCAGGCGATCGGGATTGTTTCCGATGCCGGCACGTTCTTCCCGCTCCTTGCCGAGCAGATCGAAAAGCAGAGCGCCGGGAAAAAATAAGATCGTTTGGATCCCGGCCGGATCCCTTTTTTGAAGTCTTACCGGGTAAGCGGCATGCAGTACGGCCGCTCGTTTTCGAGCACGTACTCCCATTCGTTTTTGCAGGGGCAGTCCATATCGAGAAGCGCCCCGATGAGATCCCGGTCGGCGGAGAGCGAGTAATCCCGGATGCCTTTTGTGATCTCGTAATCGCAGGCGCCGCAGTTATGCGGCCCACGCTTCTGGCCGCCGCCCAGGGGATCGCAGGTCATGTGGAACGGGGCGTCTTTTAAGAGAGTAAGCACGCTCCAGAGGTATGGAGGACGGTACGCTCCCTGCTTCCAGTAGAGTTCGAGTTCGGTCCGCCTCTGGACGGTACAGGGGATTCATCGAGACCATGTCCGCAAGTCCGGATATCCCGGCAAACGAGGATTTCATATCCGCGATTGCTTCGGCTTCTGTCAGAAAGAGCGGCTTAAAAAGGAGATAGGCCTTCATTCCTGCACCTGCCTGTCGGGCGCGGGCAGCGGCATCCCTGAAATCCGCAAACGAGAAACCCTTGTTGATACATTTCTCACGGATCGTGTCGCTCGTTGTTTCGAGACCTGCCGCACAGTAGAGGGGAGTCTTATGCGTCCCGTCATCGAGGGCCGCGATAAAATCCCTCCAGGTTCTCTGCGGTGATATATTCCGGTCCGGCTCTCCGCGATAACGATCTTTCCTCGGAATGTCCGCGCAACCTCGTCCCGAAATGCAGGGGGAACCTCAACAGGATCAAAGAAACTGCCCGAGGTGAACAGTTTTACCATCGCGTATTTTGTGAGATCGTATTCGTTTTTCACCCATGCCAGCTGGGCGCGGAGGTGGGCGGCAAGTTCGTCGCAGGACGCAGTTTTGTACCGCTCGTGACGGTAACTGCACATGCGGCAGCGCGCCCACGAACACCCCCCGGATTCAAGGAATGATCGTGAGGCATTCGACAGGGTTTCCCGCGTACCGCTCTTTTCCACCCCAGCAGGCAAGCGGTTTTCTGATCGTTTCAGAAATCATTAACAGCCTCATAGTTGATCTTGTACATAGATGAAGAAGATCGTCCTGCTGGCTCTGGGGCTCTGTCTTATTGTCTCCGGAGTCCCGGCGTACCAGGTCTTTATCTCCGCGCCCGAGACCCTGACAATCGGGATGCCTCTTGTGGTCAATGGCACGACCACGTTTGGGATCGGCACGCCCATCGATGTGGTGCTCTACCAGCAGGTGACGACCAGTACCGAAGTCAAACGTAAGATTGCCTATGTCCAGGCAGACAATACGTTTCGGGTGATCTTCGATACGACCTATCTGCCCAAGGGAACCTACAAGGTAGAGGTCCCTAGTATCGGAACCGGCGACTCGGTCAATATGCGGCAGGTGCAGCTCATCGACAGGTCCGACGAGATCGTCCTCACCTCCCAGACAACCCAGGTACTGTCCCGTAAAATGGTTGTCACCGGGAAGATTGCCGGCTGATGCCGGCAGCGGCATCCAGGTTGTGGTTATCGGCCCGGATAATGGTGTGCTCTTCGGTCCTTCGTATATCAATACAGACAATCTCGGTGGGTTCTCGATCGAGGTTCCGGTCAGCCAGACCGGTGATTACGACGTGACATTTACCGATTCTCACGGGTATATCGGTTCGAGGATTATCACGCTCGTCAGCGGGAAAGAGACGATCATCCCGGTAACCTCCGTAACGGGGACTGCGATTATGTCAGCCCGGACAAAGGCCTCCCGTGATAACCCTGCATATTTCATAGTCACACCGCTGAACAACGGTACGGTAACGGTGACTACCTCCTCCTCGGTAGACTGGGTTGTCGAGTATATGGATGCAAAAGGAGATCTCCACACGGTCAACGATCAGGGGGATGTCAGTGCCGAGGAGATCGTGATTGAGGGTGCGGAAGGACCCCTCTACTTCAAAGTCTATCCCTATAAATATTCGGTGAGCGCGATGGTTTCCCTTAATGCTGCCAATGCGCAGTCCGTGGCGGTCAGTCCAACTCTGCCGGAAGCATTCCAGCCGGTGCCAGAAGAATCTGTGGCGGGTAGCCGAGCCGGCAGCGCCTCATGATGAAGAGACGACCTCCCAAAAATCGCCAACCGGAACTCTGTCTGTCATCTGTGCTGCAGGGATTGCCCTTGTTGTATTCTGCCGGCGCCGCTCATGAGGGAGCCGGGGCAGGACCCATTTTTTTTAGAAACCGACGGGCTGCCGCACTAGTACAGTAGGATTTTTTATGCTTTGCTGCCAAAAGAGTAAAAACACATAGGGCCGGGGTAGTCTAGTCCGGTAAGGCGGTGGCCTTGAAAGCCACTGGTGCCCTGCACCTCAAGAGTTCAAATCTCTTCCCCGGCGTTCTACGTTTTTTGTTTTTCAGCAGCTGCCTTCCGCATCTGGTTACAGAGCGGGATCTTCAGCTGACCCCTCCTTCCTGTTGGCTGTTGAACTTGGTTTTAGAGTTTCCAGAGCCACGCAAAGATCGCTCCCAGAACCGGATACCCGATGATCCCTTCGAGTACCTGTGCCACGTAAAACCCGATCGGGTAGGTCATCGAGCTTGCCATCACAAAGACCGAGGGTATCGTTACCACCATAAAGAGCAGGCCACCATAGAAAACCCCCTTTTGTGTCCGGTTCTTTCCCGTAAGAGAGCCCTGTACTATATCGAAAACAAATGCCGCAGCAAAGGCAAAGACAAACGGGTACAGGAAATACAACATCATAACCGGATCGTCCATCGCACGCATCCCGCCCAGCGTTGCGATATTATACGGGGCAACAAGGACCGAAAGTTCCGAAAAGATCGTTACGAGAACGAGCAGGACAAAACCCCCTGCGATTCCCCCGACAAGGATATTTTTCAGCCGCATAGCCATGAATCATTTCCGACAGCCATATAGGTTGCCGTTTCTTGTTGGGGAGGGCAGAGGAACTTTATTTTTGTATCCGGTGACGGGAGTACATGCACAGATGATCCGGCAGTGCCGGTTGCATGCGATATCATTGTTTTTAAGTGGATGGAACGCCTAAATCTCTGTTACCTGATACGAGCGTGAATCACCGATGTGCGTTGCAGTTCCGGCAGAAGTTCTTGAGATCAAAGAGGGAAATATCGGCGTTGTGGACTATGGCGACCTCAAACAGGAGGTCCGGCTCGATCTCGTGGATGTCAAGGTCGGGGAGTTTGTCCTTGTGCACTGTGGGTTTTGCCATCCAGCGCCTCTCCCGCGAAGAAGGGCTTGAGACCCGCGAGGTGTTCAGGCAGGTCTATGCCGCACTGGAGGAGTGATGCACGAATACAGCATCGCGTACGACCTGTATGCGACGGCCAGAAAAGCTGCACTTGACAATCAGGCGACAAAGGTAAAAAAAATCCACGTTGATATCGGGAAGATGGCGATGGTCAATCCCGATCAGGTGATCTTTTTGTTCGATACGATAAAGGAAGACGACCCGCTGTTTGCCGCGGCAGAGCTGGTCTGCACCGAGGTCGATCCCGAGACCCGGTGCCCGTGCGGGTACGCCGGCAGCGAGATCTATGTCTGTCCGAAATGCGGGGCACTCCCCGAGGTTGTCCGGGGACGGGAGATCGTAGTTACCAACGTGGAGATCGAGGTTGCAGATTAACATGAAAGTCAACATGATGCATGGTGCCGGCGGGGAAGTAATGGGCGAACTTTTACAGACGCTCACGAAGTTTACCCATAATAACGCCGGAGGTATCGGCCTTGAATCTCTCGACGACGGTGCCGTGATCCCGATCAACGGGACAAATATCGTCTTTACCACCGACTCCCACGTGGTCCGCCCGATCTTCTTCCCCGGCGGGGACATTGGGAGGATTGCGGTGAGCGGAACGGTGAACGACCTCACCATGATGGGTGGAAAGCCAATCGCGCTCTCCTGTGGCATGATCATCGAAGAGGGGTTCGATGTGGCAAACCTCGAAAAGATTGTCGCATTCCATGGACTGAGGCCCTTGGCGAGGCCGGGGCCTGCATGGTCACGGGGGACACCAAAGTTGTCGAGAAGGGTTCCCTTGACGGAATCGCAATCAATACCGCAGGGATCGGTGTTGCAAAGAAAGTCGTGCGGGACAATGGCCTCAAACCGGGCGACGTGATCATCGTCTCGGGAACGCTCGGCGACCACGGGATCGCAATCATGGCCCACCGCGAGGGATTCGACCTGGGCGAGCAGATCCACTCGGATGTGGCGCCGCTCTGGGGCATGATGGAGAAGGTGCTTGATGCCGGGACCATCCATGCGATGAAGGACCCGACCCGGGGAGGCTTCGCGAGCGCCATCAACGAGATGGCAAAAAGAGCGGCGTGCAGGTCAGGATCAGCGAGGAGCTCATCCCCATTCGAAAGAGCGTGAAGAGCGCTGCAGGGATGCTCGGTATCGACCCGCTCGAAGTGGCAAACGAAGGGAAGGTAGTCATGGGTGTCCCAAAAGAGGATGCAGATGCGATCCTTGCGGCCCTGCATGCACACAAGTACGGGAAGGATGCCAAGGTCATCGGGAAGGTCGTGAGCGGTTCGAGCGTAATCATGGAGACCGCTATTGGTGGCGAGCGGTTTATCGAGACGCCCATGGGCGACCCGGTGCCCCGGGTCTGCTAGGCTTCAACTCATATTTTTTGGCTTTCTGAAAAAGGGATGGGCCTCCCGTTTTTTTCTTTTCTTTTTTGGCACATACTGTCGATGCCCGTCTTTTCCGGTCATCCCCAGGTTTCACTTTCACCCTCCACGCGGCCGGCCCTTTATCCCCCACTCAGCAGCAGTGATCCGGTGCCATGCAGATCGAGATCCGGAAAGGGCTGGCTCTCCAGCCGGGAACATTTGCCGCCGTTGTCGTACCGGAGAAGGCGATGGCTGCCGCACTCAACAGCACAGCGGATCTCAAACGGTTCCTCTTCCTCTATGTCGGCGGGAACTATTCCCGGATCCTGTCCTGCCTGGACCGGTCCTCGAAAAATCTTGAGGTCCGCCGGGCCTTCACTGCACACCAGCTCTTTACCATCCTGCGAGAGACCGGCCACACGGTGATCTTTGTCGAACACGATCCTGAACTCTTCGACGGGGCGGCAGCGATGGTCGAACCGGTGGCAGGGGCGCTTGCCGATGCCGGCCGCGAATCGCTCGTGATCCTCTACTCACCGGTTCCCGACCGCACCTTCTTTGCGCTCTCCCGGCGGGCCGGACGGTTCGTCGAGATTTGTACCGAAGAAGAATTGCACCCGCCATACCACATCCCCCGCAGTGCCCGGGAGTCCGGCATGCGGCCGGCCGGGCAGCGGACGCTGGAGGTGTCGTAAACGGGCAGGAGCGTGGTGAGCATACGGCAGGGGGCAAACACCATCGCGGAGCGGTGGGCCCGGTCAGCCCGGGCGCTCAAAAAAGAGGATCGACGGTACGGCGAACGGCTTGCCGAACTGGCAAAGATGCACTCAAGCGAGGCGTTTGCCGGCTGCGACGATGCGCTTGAAGGGGTGGTCTTCTCGGTGCTTGTCGAGATTTTAAAGCGCCAGGACCGGCCCGAAGGAGAGGGAGACCGCCGTGTGGATCCTTGACTCCACGTACCGCGACGGATGTGTCGATCTCTGGGTAAAGGACGGCGGGACGGTACAGCGGGTCCGTACCTCGTACGACCCGCCGTTTTTTGCCAGGTTTCACGATCCGGCCGCGTGCCATGAAATGATCGAAGCCCTTGGGGATCAGTACGGGGCAGAGGAGTGCTCCATCCGCACGGTCTTCGGAGAGGACCCCGGTTATGCCGTGTATGCCGGCCGGGCCGTGGCGGAAGCGATCGAACGGCAGGCACAGTACGGTGTCGATCTCTACAACGTGGACGTACGGAAGGACCAGCGGTTCATGGCCGAAGAAGGCATCGTCCCGTGCACCGGGGACGGGGAGGACCGGTTTTCGCCGCTGGCAGATCACAGCCTTTCCCTTATGGAGGTACGCGTACAGGGTGATTTTGGGCAGTCTGCGCAGGGTTTTGAGATCGCTGCGGAATATGCCGGCGAATCCTGCCGGTTCGCAGGAACGATCCATGACGTGCTGGACGACTTCTCCGGGTATCTTGCTGCGTGCGACCCGGATACGATCCTCATGCCCGACAGCGATACGCTGGTGCCGCGGCTTCTTTCACGGGCAGAGCAGCACGGGATTACGATGCCTTTTTCCCGGAACGGGAACTACCGCGGGCAGTCCTCCCGCTCGTACTGGAGCTACGGGAAGATGGAGCACAAGGGTTCGGCGCTCATTCCCGACGGGCGCATCCTGATCGATACGGAACAGTCGTTTGTGTACCAGGAAGGCGGGCTCTCCGGGGTTCTCATGGCAGCCCGGCTTTCCGGGCTCTCCCCCAACCTCGCGGCCCGGTTCACACCTGGCACGCTGATCAGCAGCTACGAGATCCGCGAGGCCGTGCGGCAGGGGATCGCGGTGCCGTTCCGCAAGAGCGAACCCGAGCAGCTGCGCACGCTCGCCGCGCTCCAGGCAGCCGACCGGGGCGGGATGATGTTCCAGCCGGTCCCGGGGACGTATGAGGATGTCGGCGAGATCGATTTTACCTCTCTCTACCCCTCGATCATCGCACACGAGAACCTTTCGCCCGAGACGCTCGGCCATCCCGGCCGCCCGGGGTTTTTGCCTGCCGCGCTCAGGCCGGTGCTCGACCTGCGCATCCGGACAAAGCGGCAGAAAAAGACCGATCCCCGGCTTGCCGGCCCCGATGCGATCCTCAAGTGGATGCTTGTCACCTGCTTCGGGTACACGGGTTACCGGAACGCGAAGTTCGGAAGGATTGAGGTGCATGAGGCAATTACTGCCGCGGCGCGGGAGATCCTGGTCCGCACAAAGGAGATCGCGGAGGATATGGGATACAGCGTCCTCCACGGGATCGTGGACAGCCTCTGGGTGCAGGGAGCGCCGGTCGGGGCGCTTAAGGAGAGGGTCGAGCAGGGAGCTGGGATATGCTCTCGAAACAGAGCACTTCGACTGGATCGTTTTCCTGCCTCTTGCGGACTGGCTTTGGCGCGTACAACCGTTACTACGGCCGGCTTCTGACTGGGAAGTATACGGGTGAGGGGGATCGCGGCACGCCGGACACGATACGCCTCCTTACGTGAAAGAGAATGCAGTGTCGGATGCTCGGGACGATGAAGCGGGCGCGGACCATTGCGGAACTGGAAACGACAAAGATCGGGATTGGGAGAGCTCTACCGGGATGCACTTGGCAGGGCTTGCTGCGGCCTCCCCGGAGCAGATGACTGATCTGCCGCCAGCTCAGGCCGGACAGCGTACCGCCACCGATGCCTCGAAGGGGCCGCGGTGCAGGCGTACCGTGAGCAGGGGACAGAAGTCGCTGCGGGGATGCGGATCCGGTACGTGGTGGAGGACGCCCGGCGTTACCGTGCAGTTCCTGTTCGCGATGCGACAACCTTTGACGTGGCCTTTTACCGAATGCTGCTCGAACGTGCCCGTGACGAGATCCTTGCAGCTTATCCTTCGGAAGCACCCGCGGGGAGAGCACCGGCCCGGCCGTGGGACGGGCCGGGGAAACGTGCGGTGCAGAAGAATGCGACGCTTTCCTGACGTATTCGAATCCCGACAACCAAGGGGTTATCCGAATGCTGCGATACCTGGAGATTGGTCGGTTCGGCCAATTGTTATCTTAGTGGGGGGTGGGGGGCTGGTAAAAAATCCCGAGGGGGTGGGTAGGGGGCATCCAACATTTTTGCGGAGAGGGGAGTACCCCCACCCATCCATGCGATCACCCTACCCCCCTTCTCTTGTGCCGGAGGGGTGGTCCCCCCTCCCCCGCTCGCCGGATATTCCACGCGAAATATACCTTTTGGAACTGGAACGGTGGGGGGTAGTCCCCTCATTTTTGCCGGACAAGGGGGGTGGGGGTCTGTTCATGAAAAAGAAAACCGGGGGGAGGGGGGTAGCAATAATTTTGGAGGGCACCCCCCTGCCCGGATTATTTGGGGGTGGGGGGTCATAGGGCGGGATTTTTTGGAAGTGTTGCCGGATCGTGATGCGATTTTTTTTGAGATTCACAAAAGTAGAATTGCGATTTTTAATCATTGGCAATTCCGTCAAACTTTTTTTGAACTTCTCAATACCAGCATCGAGACTAAAAAAACCATCAGTGACTCGATCAAGATTTTTAAAAATAAAAAATACTCTTGTAAAAAAATTTTGAAAATATCGCGTTTAGTGCGAGGGATGGGATTCGAACCCAAGAACTCCTACGAGACTAGGCCCTCAACCTAGCGCCTTTGACCTGGCTTGGCTACCCTCGCCCGATACAATCGTGCGCATCTGCAACGCCGGACATTCCCGTCAGGCCCTGCTTCTGTGCCATAACAAAGAGGTTGTCTATCTAAAAGAATGTTATGGCATGACACGGGATTATCACGTCAGAAATTCCGTATCTCAAGAGGCTTGGGCGCAGATGGCTTTGGCGGTGACCTGTCTCTCGGAAACCCGGGGCAACCCGGGTGTTTACGGTATATCCGACAAGGGGTTTTACAGGATTTTTCGGGGAAAGATCCGGTTTTACCGGCTCGCATTGCCTGACAGTATACAATACCCCGATGGCAGGCAACGGGCATACATGTATATTTTCATACGTTTTACCCGGTGCATATATGTGGGCTGATATCATCCGCGAATTTGCCGATTCGCCGTCGCAGGGCCGGGTAGTAAAATTCCTGCTCGAAAACGGCTTCGGGGTGAACGATGAGGCGCGGATCTGTTGCAACGGTATCGAGATCCCCGCGACCGCGGTTGCAAAGGCCATCGGGTCCGACCGCCGTGTCGTGGACGCCACGGCAAAGCGCATCCTCGAACGCCCCGCCCTGCGCGATATCTTCCTTAACATGCGGGCAACCCCGGACTTAAGCCGCGTTGCCGAACCCCTGGGCCTTGCGGTTATCACTGTTCTCCCCAGGGATGCGAGCGAGAAGGATATCATCGGCGCAGCGGTCAGCGTCCTTTCGGAGCACTCGCTTGCCATCCGCCAGATCTTCGTCACCGACCCCCAGCTGTCAGAAGATCCTAAACTGGTCATCATCGTGGAAAGCCCGCTTCCCGCAGGAAGTAGTAAGCGAGATCCGCGCCCTCCCGCAGGTGCGCCAGGTCATCATCTGAAAAAAAGATAAAAATACTGTTTTTACTGCGCAAGCAGTTCCACTTCGTTTGCGAGCCGGTACATCCGGTGGCGCGCTTTTCTGGGGAGGTGAACCGCCCACGCAATGCTCTCGTCAATCGTTTCCCGCGTTGTCCCGGCGAGCAGGTTGTCCGCGTGGGTGAACGATCTTCTCCTCCACCGTCTGCGGCATACTGTCCCGGGGAAGGAGGCCAAGAAGCGTGCACTCGTCCGCGGAGAGACCGGCCCCGGTATGGCACTCCACGATCCGTACGAGCCGCTCGGGAAAACCCTTCTCCCGCAGCAGGTCGGCACCGGCCTGTGCATGCCCGATCGAGTGCGTCCGGCTCCTCCCGATATCGTGGAGGAGTGCACCCTGCATCACGAGCGTCCGGTCGGCAAGGCTGCACCGTTCAGCGTATTCTTCGGCACAGGCACAGACAGCCCTGCAATGGGCGATAACGTTCTTTGCGCAACCGGCCTCTTCGAGCAGCGCAATGCAGGCGTCGGGTCCGAGGAGTTCAGGCCCGGCCGAGCGACTTCTTGATGGCATCGATACGCTCGCGGAGCGATTTTACCAGGAGATCGTTATCGAAGTGGCCCAGCGGCTCCTCGCAGTTCGGGCACTTGAAGTCCCCGCCTACGGCCACATTGAAGGTAAAGAGGTCGTGGCAGTTCTTGCAGATGTAAAAGTCGTTCTCTTCCTCGAACCGGGCGCGGCGTTCGAGCTTGTCGAGCACCGTCTCCATGTCCTCGCGGATCGCGTCGGGGACCCGGTCGATCCGGAGCTGCCAGAGATAGGTGAGCCATCCGGTCTCGTTGTTCTTGATCCGGTGGTATTCGGCAAGCCGTTTCTCGTATAACGTATAGAGCGTGTGGCGCACCGAGTTGAGGTTGATCCCCGTGCTCGCCGCCAGGTCCTCGTCACTGTGCTCGCCATCTTTTGGGAATTTTTCCAAAAGGTCGAGACCTTCGTCGCCGATCAGGCGGTGGATATAAGCACGCATCGCCGGATCGTTAAGCACGTCTTCCACTGGATCCATCACCCCAGATATTGTCGGACAGTGCTAATATTCTTATCCAGCGCGCAGAGCGCCTCTTTCCGGGTTGGCCCGGTGCCGGCAACACTTACCAGTGCCTGCCCTTCTTCAAAGAACGCGCCCGGCCAAGGGATGTCGGAAACGACCGGTGCGAGCTTTTTGAGATCGGCGCCGATCGTTGTGTCCCGGTCGGCAAAGAGGATCCTCCGGGCCGCGTATTCCCCGGCCTCCGGGACATCAGGGAGCCTGCCCGCACACGCATCGACATGGTACTGGAAGAGGCTGCACCCGTACGCCATCTCCACGGTATCTACCGTTCCCTGGAAACGGGGGTTGACCTCAATGACAGATGGCGTGCCGGACCCGGCAACGAAATCGATGCCGAGCGTACCCACGCATCCGCTCGCTGCCGCGATCTTCTCGGCGATTGCCCGCATCTGCCCTGCAAGCGGGTGGTTAGAAGGGGTGACCGAGCCCGAGAACCCGAACGCGGATTCCCCGCTTCCCCGGAGGATCTGTTCGTTACGGCAACGGCCCGCGCTGCATGACCGTCGGCAATGCAGCAGACGCTTGCCGGGACGCCTTTAGCAATCTCCTGCCGTATGTAGGGGATCTCCGGGTACAGGGAAGCCCATTCCCGCTCCTCGTCTGCGGAATGGAGTATGGCATTTCTCCAGCCACCGGCTCCGTGGCGGGGCTTTCCCATCACGGGATAGGTGCCTTCCCGGAAATACGGGGAACGGGGACATCGATCGTTTCAAAGAACCGTTCCGTTTCGAGCTTGTCGAGAAACCGGGCAGCAGTCTCCCGCGGCGTGCCCAAAAACCGGATCGGGAACGCAATCTCTTCGGCTCCCGAGGTTGCAACCGCGAAGTCGAATTTGTGCAGGCGGCACATACGGTCGATGGCCTCGGGGAGTTCGTCAAGTTCCTCGAAATTGAGCCGGTCCTGTGTGCACCAGAACAGGTCCTGGTCGCAGAAATGGTCTACGGCGCAGACCTCGTAGCCGGCCCGGGCCGCCGACTGGGCGACATGCCGCGTGGCAAATCCTGCGACAAGGACCCTCCCTCTCACAACTCCTCCGTATGCTTGCCGGCCTTTGAGGGGACGATACGGATCTTTGCCCCGGGGAACTCCCGTTTGAACTCCTCTCCCTCCGCAAGGTGGTCCAAAAAGAGCGCAAGGCTCGATATCTCCGAGTGGGGCTGGCCGGTGACGGCTACGTTAAAGTCCGCAAGGCCGTACATCTCGCCCGGCACCTTCTCGGCACCGACCACGACAAGGAGTTTTTCGCACGGCCGTATCTCCCCGATGGCATCGGGCAGGTTGATGCCGTACATCGTGAGGTGGACGACCTTTCCCCCGGCTGCTTTCCAGTCTTTGATACAGGAACGCCACTTGACGTTGTCCTCGCAGAAGAACTTCCCGCCCCAGCGGTCGGCAACGTCCTGCACGCTCTCCACGACACCCTTGTCGCTTGCCGCAAGGTACATTCCCGAGGCGCCGAGCGCCCGCCCGGTGAGTGCTACGTGCGTAGTCACCCGCTGGTCGCGCTCGGGCCGGTGGCCGATCCGAAGTATTGCAATTTCCCGTTCTGTCATGGCTGTTCTTTCCGTGCCTTAATGACGCCGTTTTCTATCGTGTAGGGTAGGGACTGGTCGTATTTTACCTGGCAGGCGATCAGCGCTTCTCCTACCGAGAGGACCCGGACCTGCCCGTCTTTACGCACAACGAGGAGGTAGCGTTCGAGCCGGGCAAGCGAGGCATCGACAACTGCTGCGTCGAGCCCGCACGTTTTTTGGATCTCCTCCGGGGCGATCGTTTTGTCCTGCGGGAGGTTGTGGTAGATCAGCCAGTCGGCGTCCTCATCTTTCACCTGTACTCATTCCCGTTCGTGCCGATTATACTTTGTTGCCGGTGAAAAAACCGCCTTTTCCTCCACGCGGTTTTTGTAGTTGCCCGCCAAATAATCCTCATGGATGCAGAACCCTCCGGACCGTCTTTTTCCGAACTGGTCCGGGTTGCCGACTGCCTGCTCGAAGAGAGCGGCGAAGACGACGACGCGCTTATGCGCCGGCTCGAAGAACTTCCCGCCCCGGTGCGGGACGAACTTTTTGTCTCCGATCTCCTGAACGCCTGGCAGGTCTTCTATTACTTTTATCGTATTGAGCCGGACGAGCTCATACAGGAACGCCTCGAACTCGAACCCGCATCATCGCTGCCCGCTGGTGTTACCATCGATGAGATCGATCTCCTGGAGCGCGTGTTCCGGGTCACAAAGAACCGCCCCGAGATCCTCGTGACCGATGGGAAAGAGACGCTTAAAACCTTTACCGGGACAAGTGCGGTTGCCGACAGTCAGGCCTATATCGAGTCAACCTTATAACCGGTCGCCGGCGGTAATCTTCTGCTCGTCCACCCGGGCCGAAACAACCGGGGGAACTTCTCCCCACGTAATGACATCGGGCCCGAGGATTGCATACACTCCCCGTACCGTTGCCGGGTCGAGGGAGGACAGTACTTCCCGGTCATCGGTCCGCAGATCGTTGCAGATCCTTGTTGCCCACGCATCCGCCCGAACCGGGTCATCGGCAAAGATCGTGACCTGCGTCCGCAATCCCGAACGAGACCGAGGGGCCGACCGTGGCAGACGAAGTGCAGACCCCGAAGATGCGGTCTTTTTTCGGGACGATAAAGGCAATTTTGTCCGAGAGAGGCGAGGTCCCGGCGTGCACGCCCACCCGCACGGGCCGGTCGCTCACGAGCGCGATATCCCCCCCGTTATCGATCACCCCGAACGATGCACCGGCTTTTATCATCGCCTCGATCCCTGCCGCCGCAACCGTTCCGGCAACCGATGCCATGGGACCGACCCCGGCCTCTGCCGATGCCTGTGCCATGTGCAGGATCAGCGGCTCGTCCGTATCCGGTTCGTAGGGAAAGAATGTGCTCTTGAAAAAAGGGATCGCGGGCGATATAGCCCTCGATTACCTGACGGGCTGCCATCATGCCGGTCTTTGCCGCTTCGATATGGGCAGGTTCGTCCGCGAGGATTGCCGCAAAGGTCTCGCGGAACCGGAACGGCTCGCGGATCATACAGGGAGCGTGAGCGCCTTGTGCGGGCAGGCGGGATGCACTTGCCGCAGAGTACGCACTTGTCCTCGGCAACCACGAGTTTAAAGTCCGCATCGAACGAGAAGACTTCGCGGGGGCAGACCGAGATGCAGGCCCCGCAGTCAACGCATTCGCTCTGGTCGACAGCCGATCCCGTGTTCGAGCTGCCTGACCGGTTGCGCCGAGCCGGGTCATCGTGCTTCCGGATCAGTTTGCACTGGTCGTCGGGGACCTCGATGAGCGCTTCGCCTTCCGAGGAATCGATCACGGCCCGCTCGACATTGATGAGCACGCCGGTGTCTTTGACTGCCTGTGCGATGATGGGCGCAGTACCTTTCTTTTTCGAGAAGTTCACTAAAAGCCTCATTTCAGCCACCTCCCGCCAAAGAGTTTCCCGAGATTTATTGCGGTGAGCATCCCGATCACGTGGCGGTCCTTGTCCACAACCGGCAGCGCGCTGATGTTGTTCTGTTCGAGCTTGCGGACCGCGATATCTACTGCCTCTTCGGTCGTGGTCGTCACCACCTTCTTTTTCATGATGTCTTTTACCGTGCAGGCTTTCCCGGGGTTTGCCACGGCTTTCGAGATATCGAATGTCGTCACGATCCCCGCGAGTTTTCCGTTGTCCGCGATCACCGGCAGGTGATTGGTCTCTCCTTTGAGGAGCTTCTGGGCCGCTGCCCGGATCTCCTCTGACTCGCCGATGGAGACAAACTGACGGTCCATGATGTCGAGGACCCGTGGCCCCTTCTTCTTCTCGTGCATCGGGTGTACTGTTTTCGTGGTGTCGATAGGGCCGGGTGGGCAGGGCGAGCTGGAGCGTGCCCTTCTCGATCCAGCCCTTGAGTTCGGCTGCCACCTGCCGCGCTTTCCTGAAGCTCGACAGGGACGAGGTCCTGACCTGCTCGCCGTTTATCTCGACCGCACCCGAGCGCAGCTCTGCGTAATTAACGCTCCGGATTACCGGCCTGCTGCGGCTCGGGACACCGTAATCGACAAGGTCCACCGAGATGTCCTCGTCGCGGACTGCCGTTGCCCGCACCACGTCGAGGTCGACCACCGGCAGGGGCACGCCAAGGCCCACATACATCGTGACGCCGTAGCCGGTCATGGTCGCCGCCCGGAGGTAATCGGGTATCATCTCTTTTAAATTGCCCTTGACCATCAGTGTCGCGAATCCCCCGCCCGGCGAGTGCTGGGTTCCCTCGCCGACCACCATGCCCTCTGCCCCGCACAAAAAGATCGGGACGCCGCTCCCGATGAACCGGAGATGCGGATCGTTGGTGATTGGGTTTAAGAGCCCTGCGCCCGAGTAGGTCACGTTCCCGGAATCGGGCAGGAGCGTGCCCATGTAGGTGTGCAGGAGCCGGTCCGTGGTATTGATTCGCCGCGTTGTAGCGCTGGTAAGCGTTCCGCGGGTTGCACATGATTGCCTGGTTTAAGTCTTCGAGCAGGAGTTCGGTCGTGATCGTCCGCCGCGGGTAACAGTCCGTGCCGCGCGAGGTTGCTCTGAGCTCCACGGATTTGCCCGAGACGAGGTCTTCGAGCACGTGCGCCCCGCCGTACTGGTCTTCGAGGGTATCTGACTGCTGTGTGGCCCCGATGTACGTGTCGACCGCGGCAAGTCCCCCGTAGGCCTCGACATCGTTGAGCCAGATCCGCTCCATCCGGATCGGCGGTTCGGAGTGTCCGAAGTTCAAAAACGCTCCCGAAGAACACATTGCGCCGAAGGTCCCGGTAGTAACGACATCGACTTCTTTTAACGCCCCCTCTTCACCCAGTTCGCTCACGATCGCGGGCATCTCTTCTGCGGTGACGACGCGGGCACTGCCGTCATGGATGCGCTCGTTGATCGTTTCGATGGACTTGTGCATGGGGCAAAATATCGTTTTATGAATATTTATACTAATTGTTATTACCTCAAGTAATATACGGTATATATCCCTGTCCGGCACATTCCCTTATTATATGCACGTGCGTGACTTTACCGCAGAGATGGAGCTGATTGCCCCCCCGTCCCTTGCCGAGGAGTTCGATGCAGGAAGGATCGGCCTTATTGTCGAGGGGGCGCCGGAGATCCATACCGTATGCTGTGCGCTCGATGCAACACCCAAGGTTGTCCGGGCAGCACTCGATGCAAAGGCAGACATGCTTGTTGTCCACCATACCCCCATCTGGACGCCGCTTACAACACTCGTCGGCCCCACGGCATCGCTCATGCGCGATATCCTTGCCGGGCACCTCAACGTGTACGCAATGCACACGAACTTCGATCATGCACCGGGCGGCGTTAACGATGCGCTCGCGGAGCTGCTTGGTCTTTCCGGCTGCCGGCCAATGTCCCTGGGCCTTGTCGGGACCTGCACGCTCTCCATTGAAGAGATTGCCGCACGGCTTGGGGCCCCCCTCCGGGTATGGGGAGAATGCGGTGCTGTAAACCAGCTTGCCATTGTCGCCGGGAGCGGGTTCGATCCCCTTATCATGGCAGAAGCACGGGATCTCGGGGCGGATGCATTCCTGTCGGCAGAACTCAAGCACTCGGTTGCCCGGGCGGCACCGCTTCCCTGCCTTGAATCGACCCATTATGCCCTTGAAGCTCCTGCCATGAAACGTCTCGCAGCGCAGAAAGGCTGGCAGTATATTGACGACACGCCAAAGCTCCGCATAGTCCCATGAACGATCCCTGGCAGATGCTTTCCGAAAGAAAAAGCGCTTGACGAGGAGATCCGTGCCTCCCTGATAGCCGAGTACGGCACGCGGGGAAAAAAGGCTCTCGATGCGGTCGACCGGGGGCTGGTCAGGAAATATCTCGACTTTTTTGTTGTCACCGGCTCGACCGGCGACCACGTGATTGACGAGGATGTATGTACCTGCCGGGACTTTGCCTTCCGGCAGAAGCCCTGCTGGCATATCCTTGCCGTCCGGATAGCCCGGGCCACGGACAGTTTTGTTCCGGTCGGGGAATGGTACCAGGAAAACTGGAAAGGATAAGTGCGAACAAAGACAATAACTATCCCGGTACCTTAGAATACTAACAGGCAAGTTTACGTGGTTTTCACATGTTCGAAGAAGAATACCAGCTCGAATATTTCAAGGACCAGGGATTTACCCGGAAGATCTGTAAATCCTGTGGTTCTCCGTTCTGGACACGCGACCCTTCCCGCGAGAGTTGCGGGGACGCGGCCTGCGAACCCTATACGTTTATCGGCAACCCGGTGTTCAAGGGGCATTCGATCGACGAAATGCGCGAGGCCTATCTCTCCTTTTTTGAAAAGAACGGTCACACCCGCATCGAACGCTACCCGGTGGCCGCACGCTGGCGGGACGATATCTATCTCACCATCGCATCAATTGCCGATTTCCAGCCGTTTGTCACCGCAGGGATCGTTCCCCCGCCGGCAAACCCGCTCACCATCTCCCAGCCCTGCATACGGTTAAACGACCTCGACTCTGTCGGGAGATCCGGCCGGCACCTGACCACGTTTGAGATGCTCGCCCACCATGCCTTCAACAGCCCGGGCGAGGAGATCTACTGGAAAGACCACACGGTAGAACTCTGCGACCAGTTCCTTGCCTCCATCGGCGGCGATTTGAACAAGGTCACCTACAAGGAGCACCCGTGGATCGGTGGCGGGAACGCCGGCCCGAGTGTGGAGGTCATGATCGGGGGCCTCGAAGTCGCAACGCTCGTTTTCATGAGCCTCGGCCGCCAGAAGACAAATCACCCCGGCTACAACCTCGACGGAACGATGTATTACCCGATTAAACTCCGGATCGTCGATACCGGGTACGGCCTCGAACGCCTGGTCTGGGCTTCGAAGGGATCGCCCACCATCTACGATGCAGTCTTCCCGGAGATGGTGAGCCGGGTCATGAGTTCAGCCGGCATCTCGCACCTGCTCGACAACAAGGACTACACGAAGATCCTTGCCCTGAATGCGAAGTTTGCCGGGCTTATGGATATCTCCGGCCCCAACCTGTTTAACCTCCGTAAAAAGGTTGCAGCCGCCATCGATATCTCGCCCGGAGAAACTCGACAAGATGATGACGCCGATCGAGAAGGTGTACGCGATTGTGGACCACACCCGCTGCCTCGCGTACATGCTCGGCGACTGCATTGTTCCCTCGAATGTCCGCGAAGGCTACCTCGCAAGGCTCGTCATCCGCCGGACCCTGCGGATGATGAACGATTTCAAAATGCAGGATTCCCTTGCCGATCTCATCGAGGAGCAGATGAAGATCATCGGGATGGGCAAGTTCCAGCAGGACATTACCATCGTGCGCGAGATTGTCGACCGCGAAGTGGACAAGTACGCCGACACGCTCGAACGCGGCACACGGATCGTCCAGAAGGTTGCAAAGACCTACAAGGCAAAGAGCGAGCGCGTACCCCTGTCTGAGATCGTCACCCTGTACGATTCCCATGGCATCCCGCCGGAGATGATCAAGGACATCGCCGCAAAGGAAGGTGCGGTCATTGACCTGCCGGATAACTTCTACTCCCAGATTGCCGACATGCATTCGGAGTCCAAGAAAGAGGCGGCTGTGGACGCAACGGCACAGTACGCCGAGCGCGTACAGGGATTGCCCGCAACCAAGAAACTGTACTACGAGCAGCCCGAGGATGTCGAGTTCGAAGCGGTCGTGCTCGACTTCTTCGACGGTTACGCAGTGCTCGACCAGACCCTCTTCTATCCCGAAGGCGGTGGCCAGCCGGCCGATACGGGAAGCCTTGTCGGCGCCGAGAGCATGGCCCGGGTCGATAACGTCATCAAGCTCGGCGAGGTGATCCTCCACCACATCAGCGGCGGCATTCTCCAGCGCGGCGAACGGGTCAAGGGAATGGTCGATGAGGAGCGCAGGTTCTCGCTGATGCGCCACCACACGGCGACCCATATCCTCCTCCACGCGTCGCAGGAAGTGCTCGGCGCCCATATCCACCAGGCCGGGGCACAGAAAGGGGCGGAGAGCTCACGTATCGATATCCGCCACTTCAAGCATATCACGCCCGACGAACTCCGCAGGATCGAGGTTGCGGCAAACCGGATGGTTATGGCAAACCAGCCGGTCGAGATCACGGTCGAGAACCGGACCAAGGCCGAGCAGGAGTATGGTTTCTCCCTGTATCAGGGCGGTGTTCCGCAGGGCAAGGACATCCGTGTCGTAAAGGTTGCCGGCGATGTCGAAGCCTGCGCCGGGACGCACTGCCGGAGCACCGGGGAGATCGGGGCAATCAAGATCCTTCGTGTCGAGCATATCCAGGATGGGATCGAGCGTATCGAGTTCGCGGCGGGGAATGCGGCAATCTTTTATATCCAGCACCTCGAACAGATCGCCACTTCTTCCGCGGACACCCTTTCTGTCCAGCTTGAAAACCTGCCCCCGACCGTTACCCGGTTCTTCTCCGAGTGGAAGGATCAGAAAAAGGAGATTGAGCGCCTGAGCCAGAAAACTCGTGGAGCTGGAGGCTCAGACCATACAGCCCGAGATAATCGGGGGAATCCCGGTTATCGTGAAGCGCGTGGACCTTGCCCCCCGCGAGCTCTCAACGCTTGCGACCACCCTTTCTGCAAACGGGGGGTGTCGTGCTCCTTGCCGCAGCCGGCGAGACCGCCCGCGTCGTTCCTTCATCGGGGGACAAGAGGGTAAACGCCGGTGAGATCATCGGCCAGGTGTGCAGCCTCCTTGGCGGCAAGGGCGGCGGGGAAACTCTCGATGGCACAGGGCGGCGGGCCGGAGCTCGAAAAACTCGACCTTGCCTTAAACGTCGGGCGTGAGCGCATCATTTCCGCACTTCAGAAGAGTTAGATCATGACCGAGAACGTGGTGGTCCTGGAACCGGGCGACGAGCGTGCCCAGAAAATCGCAAAAGCGATGGCAAGCCAGACGGCTAACGATATCCTCACCCTCCTTGCCACGGGTGCAAAGAGCCTCACCGATATTACCGAGGAACTCAGGATCCCGCTGACCACCACGAAATACCATGCCGAGAACCTGCTCGACGCCGGGTTAATCACGGTAGCGGAGACGAAATACAGCGTGAAGGGGCGTGAGGTAAAGATGTACGCACTCACCGACCAGCTCCTGATCGTTGCGCCAAAACAGACCAATATCCGGTCCCTTCTCCTGAAGTACGCATCGCTCTTTGGGATCGTCGTGGCAGGTACGCTTGCGGTCATCGGCCTTGCCCCGCTCCTTGCCGGGCAGGTCTCCCTGTCCGAAGCCTCTTCCACGATGATGACCCGGGCCCCGGCAACCGGAGGAGCAGAAAACCAGGTCTACGCGGCAAAAGCCGTTGCCGATACATGGGAGGTTCAGGCCCCCTCCCCGGACCTTGCGCTTGCATTTTTCTGCGGCTGGCGTATTTCGTCATCTTTGTCCTGCTCTGTTACGAAGCATATCTCTGGAGAAAGCGCCGCTAATCCGGGGTACAGTCTTTTTAAAACCACTGGTTGGAAAACGGGATTTTATCCAGACGCATTCTCTCTTTTTTAGGATTGCGGGTATTCTATCTCTGAATTATTACGTCCGTAATCGGGCTGCGCAACGCATTTCTCAGTAGCAGATCCAATAGGTATCAGAATTTTTAAGAGTCCGAAAGGAATGCATTCCCGTTTGAAAAAGAGAACCTGAAAAAAGGGTATTGACGTTTATACTCGTCCGGATTTCATCCGGAAGATAAGAAGTGCTGCAATCCCGATAGCTCCCATCACAATGACTGCAGGGAGCGGGGACTTTGTTGTGGTCGGGATAGGTGTCAGCGCCGCGGTCTTTGTCGTGGTCACCATCTTTGTGGTCACCGTGGTTACCGGTGCCGTGGTAACGGTCGTCGGGGCAGTGACCTGGAAGGTTATGATGCCGATCTGGCCCTTGGCATCGGAGAAGGTAACCTTGTAGTTATCCGCCTGGGTCACCGGAACCGTCTGCGAGAAGGAACCGTCGCCGCTCTGGATCAGGTTCGTGGTCTTGATGTACTGCGGGCCCCAGATGTGCCCGGCAGATTCCCCGTCAACCTGGAGCTGGATCCCTCATTCCCGCCTTTCTTAACGTCCCGGCAATAAAGAGCGCACTGGAAAGGTCCTGCGTCATCGGGATGTGATCGTAAGTTCGCTTGAACGGTCGACAACGGTTACCAGTTCGCTCGATATTGAACCGGATCTCATCGAGGGAACCGGCCCGTCAAACTGGATCTCAATCTTGTACTGGCCGCCCTTCAGACCCGTAGTATCAAAGAGCTTGTACTGCGTTGCCTGGCTGGGCTGGATGGTCATCGACTCGCGATCGATCTCGGTCGAAGTGTATTGGGACTGATAGAAAACCAGATCGAAGCTGGTTCCTGCCGGAAAATCGGAATCTACCGCACACTTGATCATCTGGCCGACAGGTACAGAATCGGAACAGTTCAGGTACATGCCGTATGCTGATGCCGATCCCACGAGAGCGAGGGAGAGAAGGAGTATGAGTGGAGAGAAACTTTTTCATGACTACAAAGTCGATTGCACGAAATTAAAAGGTTCCCTATTTGTTATCGGGTTATCCCGGCAGGAATGCCGGGTGCCGGCATACCTGCCTAGATGAGACCGACAATTTTTAAGGATTTTTAATCCTGCAGCTCCGCTCTCTCCGGGTGGAACTGAACGCCGACACATTTCCTGAAAAACACACGAGGAGGCAAAG
>Ga0268359_11910_pt1 | contig 83660 bp, 108 predicted proteins | sample BioMet11_FD_194416 | JGI IMG/M metagenome (GOLD analysis project Ga0268359, IMG submission 194416) | Sewage microbial communities from Oakland, California, United States - Biofuel 11 (PacBio Assembly) | ecosystem: Engineered > Wastewater > Sewage > Unclassified | place: USA: California...
GCTGCGATCACTCCGGATCGGTTTACCGGCAGGAGTTTTGCCTCGTACCTTCCGGAACTGTCGTTTACGGTCGATCCTTCGGTAACACCGGGCGATTACTGTTTCAGCGCAGTCCTCCGGACACCTACCGGGGGGAGCGAGTACGCACCGTTTACCGTCCGGGTGATATCGGATGAATTGTGAGGTTATCGGAGATGGTGGTATGAACGGGAATCGGAATGGCAGAACGTCGGGTAAAAGAATACCCTCCTCCTTCAGAAGCGTGACCGAACATGGATAAAGTCCTGTGGCTGAACAAACTCCTGTGGCTCATTACCGCAGTCCTGGCAATTATTGTTATCATTGGACTCGCCGGCCTTACGACCGATACCGGAACCTCCGGTGAACAAACAGGAACCGACACGATAACGATTGCCACAACCCCTGCGGTACAGGTATTGCAGCAGAACACCAGCCCGACCACCGTTCCGGTAAAGACCGCATACAACCGGACGCTTGCGCTGTTCTGGAATTTTGCACTTACCGGCCCGTATGCGGCAAATCCCGACTGGTCTGATGCGGTTCTCGATCCCGAACCGGTAACGCTCTTCGATGTCAATGGCGATCCCCTGTTTTACGAGTTTTATCTTGAAAACAACGGGACGGTTCCCGGGTATTTCTGGACAGCGGCAGACAAACGCGTAGGTGCGGGTGTGTTCCGGATCTACGAGAGCCCACCGCACGCAGATTATGCCCGGATCGCACGCACGGCGGAAACCCTTGTGAATGCAGGGTATCCCGGCTGGGAGGTTATCGCGGAAAAACCCGGTCTCTATGGCAGCGGCTACCCATACCTCTGCACATTTGTTACCGTCCAGAACACGACAAATGCGGTGCGTGAAACAATCGTTGTCGATGCGTATACAAACAGAACCGTCCCCATTCGCCCGACAGAGGGATCCCCGGGATATGCAGAATCGTATCTCGATGCCATTCCTCCCGGAGATCAGCCGGGCCAGGTTGCCCGGTGGGAATCGGATTATTCCCCTGCCGAAAAGATCGTTACTTACGCACTCGCACATGGTATCGATCCTGCCCGCCCTCTTTCGGAACAGAATACGAGCGTCATCACGGCATATTATGCAACAGAACCGGAGGATCCGGCAGTAGGTTCCAACAACACCTCTCCAGACGAATCCGAGTGAGGATAAAAATGAAAAAATCCCCGCGGCTTTTAGTGCTGTATACCCTTGTGATAATCTGTTGCTGTACCCAGATTGCCGCTGCAACGCCGCCGCCTCCGGAATACCGGGTCGCATACCTCCTGCCAAATCCTGTCGGTCCTTATTACAACCAGTCAGTCAATTTAGGATTTCTGGTGAGTTCGCCTCATAATAGCACGGGCACTTTCCCGGCATTTCCCCAATTGTCAGAATACCGGGCTTCTCGTAATTTCACTTATGCAAAAACCGGCGATCCCTATTTCTCGGAGGTCTGGTATTTCAATAACGGAGATTCGTTTGCCGCCGGCCGCAACGAACTGATGACGTATGTGCAGGAACACGGAACTAGTTCCCCGGTTATTCTCGACCTGTCTGAAGATCTCGCACGAGCCGGCGATCCTTACATTGCCGGGCTGCACGCAACCCGGGTCAATGCCACCGCTTACCGGGCAAACGACACTTCCGGGTATTTTATTGTCTTTTCCACGGATTTCTTCCCGGGTGAGAATTATTATATCGCGTATTACGGGACGGTCGGGAGATCCGATCCGGGCAATGCAACGCCACAAATCAAGACCCTGATCGTGTCCTGTTTCCCGGGTTTTGTGGAAGGCAGGGCGTATACGTTCGATCCGGTTTTACCGCTAACCACCACTACATCCCGGCCGGCGGGCCTGTCTATTTTCGCAGCAGCTTTTGCCGTTGCGATCTGTGCAGCCGTATGTTTCTTTGGGAGGCAGTAACATGAACAAAAAACCTGTCCGGGAAACCCTGATGGCCGCACTCTGTGCGTACCTGGTGTTCTTCCTCTTCCTTTCCACCCTGAAGTTCTCCTTTGTATTTGTCATAAACTGGGAGGCGTGGTTCTTCGGGATCAAGCTGGACGGGTGGCCTGCGGGACTATACCTGTCCGCAACAGCACTTATCGCGGTGCTCCTGGTCGTCCTGTTCCTGAAATATCCGCACAGATCGTTTGCGATCAGTGCGGCATCTGTCGCCTACTTTGCATTTGTGTATATCCTGCCGGTCTTTTCCCCGCAGAAAAATCTGCGCAGCGATCTTGGCTGGAGCATATTCCGGGCCGAACTGGTTCTTTATATCGTCATTCCGTTGGCCGTTCTCGGGACCTGTGCGACATTGGGCCGCACACAGACCGGGGGATCCGCATGAACGCACCGGGACGGGAAGCTCTCCTCCCTGAGTATTCCCCGGAAAATAATCCCTTTGCAGGTGATGTTGCGTGAAAGCTTTTTCAAAAATTCACCTGCAGTACGCAGCAGTTATCGTTGTATATACGGCGATTGCCTGCACGATAGCCGCACTCATGCAATGCGTTGAGACCGGCGGGTGGAGCGGGGTCGACGCGGAACGGTTCCATTACATGGCCCGCATGATCGTCAACGGCTTTGCACCCTATGTCAGCTTTGTCGACCCAAAGCCGCCTTCCATTTATTTTGTCGTGGCGGTCATGGACAGTGCCGCAGCCCCGGGCGTGCTGGATATCCCGGTCGTTACCGGCATCAACGTTCTCTGCGCACTCCTGATCTTTTACATCGGGAACCGGGAGTACGGCTATATCTCGGGATTTTTTGCCGGGGGATTTTACCTTGTCGTGGCCGTCTTTGTCCAGGGATATTTCCTGTTCTCCGAACAGTTCGCGGTTCTCTTCCTGCTGCTGGCCTGTATTGCCACTAAAAAAGAGGAATATATCGTTGCCGGGATCTGTGCCGGCCTTGCGCTGGGGTTCAAGCAGTACGCGGTTCTCGGGATAATTCCCCTGCTGTACCTTATGCATGCGCAGGGGGAGAGAAGGTATCACCGCTTCCTTGTCCCGGCTGCCGCTGCAATGCTGGTACCATTTGCCGCACTGTGGTTGTGGTACGGGAATGCCACATTCATGAGCGCGGTAAACTGGACATTCTCCATTGCCCCGGCATATGTTTCCGGGCAGTCCATTGCCAGTATCCCGAATTACCATACTTCCGATCTTTTCTCGTACGCGCTTGCCCTTGCATCGAGCATCCTTGTCATGCTGCCTGCCCTTTTGTTTGCCCTGGCAAGCGTTATCCGGCGGGGCCTTCGGTCGCCTTTTGAAAAAGCCCTCTTTTTGTTTGCGGCTCTTTTCATCGGGACGCTCTTTATCCGGCAGTACCTGCATTACTGGATACTCGCGCTCCCGTTCCTTGCGCTCCTTGCCTGCCGGGAATTTTCCGATAACCGGGACCCCGGGCCGGACGGAACCGGGGCGATCCCGGGAAAATAACCGGTCTCATACAGGAGTCCCCGTATCGGGCTGCAAGTCCTGCTGTAATTTCGGACATGCAGCGATCCGCACTCTTATTTTCCGGCCCGAAATACGGTACTGGAATATTTTTGGATTCCCTATGAAAAAATCCGTCCAGCAGCCCCTTGCCCCGCCCGGCCCGGAGCGATCGGAGCCGCCGTCCGATGCAGAGATAGCCGCATTCAGGGGCCGGGTGAGAGCGTTCTACGAAAAGCACGGCCGGCACGACATGCCCTGGCGCCACACGGACGACCCGTATCGAATCCTTGTCTCTGAGATCATGCTCCAGCAGACTCAGGTCGGACGCGTTATCGAAAAATACCCGGAGTTTCTTACCACCTTCCCGGACTTTGCCGCGCTCGCGCAGGCCCCGCAGAGTGCGGTCATCGCCGCGTGGCAGGGCATGGGATACAACCGGAGGGCCATCTCACTGAAAAAATGCGCGGAAAAAGTTGTCAGTGAATATGGCGGCACGCTCCCCCGCGATCCGGAGGTGCTCGCAACTTTCCCCGGTATCGGCCCGGCCACTGCCTCGTCCATCTGTGCGTTCGCATTCAATCTCCCGGTCGTATTTATCGAGACCAACATCCGCCGGGTCTTCATCCACGCATTTTTCCCGGGCGAGATCAGCATTAACGACCGCGTAATATTCCCGCTCGTGGCGCGTGCGCTCGACCGGGAACATCCCCGGGAATGGTACTGGGCCCTGATGGATTACGGCACCGCGCTCAAGAAAACGGTGCCGAACCCGAACCGGCGGAGCACCGCATACGTAAAACAGGCGCCGTTTACCGGATCGGACCGGCGGATCCGGGGCCGGATTTTAACAATGCTTGTCGGACGCAGCGGGGTTCTTGAAGAAAAGATCCTGGCAGACCTTGGCGAGGACCCGGTGCGGGTACAGCGGATCCTTGCGGTGCTCGAAACCGAAGGCTTCCTTGTTAAAAACCGGGGCAGGTACCGGCTTAAGGAATAATCTGAAAACTCCGGCGGTACAGGCGTTGTCACGCTCAGAAAGCATTTAACAGAAAATGTAAAATATAGATTACGTGGTGCCTTACAACAGGAAGGCACCTGCAGGAACAACAAGAAACAACCGGAGAAGATCAGGAATGAAAACCCCGATGGTATACTATGCCGCACTCTTCATCTTCAGTTTCGCGGCACTTTCGATCGGGATGGCCGCGGGGATCCACTAAACCGTGCGGCCCTTTGCAGGCTCCGGTAAGCAAAGAAAAACTGACAAGAAAGGGGATGATAAAAAAAGAAAACCAGAACGAAATCACCATCATGTTTCCTCTGGCCTGTCCGGAATAAAAAAAAGACAGGTCGCAGACATTTCAAGGACTATGTGCCCCTGTCCTCTGTTCCCGGGAAACAAAAAAATACAGAACCTGGCCGGCATACCACCCCGCTGGCAGGAACCTGTAAAAACCGGGCAAATAACGGATCCGGCAGGAGGGCCTTGTCCGGATAATGCAGGAAATCAGGACCTTCCCGCATTATCTTCTCATAAAGACCCCAAAAGAATCCATCAGGAATCCACCACCTCTTCAAGGGAGCATTCATGCTCCCTTCAACTTTTCTTTTTGTCCTTTGTTTTACCGATGCGATAGTCGGACTGCTGCTTAAAATGTCTTTATCACCAGATTGATTATCCCCCTTGTACAAATCCCCGTACAATCATGGCGGACAGAAAAGAGATCCCCGACGGGGCAAAATGGCGGTTTGCCTCGCAGTGCGCCGCGACCCTGCCGGCGCTGTACGATATTGCTTTCCGCGAAGCGCTCAGGGAAAAGTACGGGCCGCTCGAACGCGAGATCTGGATGGAACTTGCCCGCTCCATTGTCACGGTCGCACACGACTGCTCGCTTCCGGTGCGGAACGCTGAAGAGACAGGAAAGGCAGTGCATGCCGGGCTGTACGTGCTCTTTGGCCCGGATCTCGGTGCCGAAACGATCGCGTTCTCGGACGACCGGGCCGTGATTGTGGTCAAGCGCTGTCCGTTCCTTGTCCACAGCTGCACGCTTGCAACTGATTGCGAACACTCCTTTGCCCGCTGCATGGCCCTTGTCCTCACTGCCGTCCCGCTCCTCAATAAAGAGTTCGAAGGCCGTTTCGTGCGGGCACTCTGCACCGGTGACAGGCAGTGCGAGATAAAGATCGAGAGAAAGCCACCGGCAAAAGAAAAGCAAAGCAAGACTCCCTGAAAGAGTCCCTGTTTTTGAGTCCATCCTAATGGTTATGGAATATCCGTTACCGGGAAAATGCCCGGTAACCATTTGTTATATCCTATGAAAAACCATTATTGAAGTTAAAAGTACCGGTCGGGAAAAGGAAACGATACCGTTCCCGACGGCAGGAAAACTCTCCTGTGCAGTTCAGGATGACCGGTTCCTGTCGTATTCCCGGTATCCGTATTCCGGCAAAAGTACGGACACCTTTTTGCACAACAATAAACCATGGCGTGAAACAGGAATTGAGGCTACAGAATGGCAGAGAGTGAAATCACCGTCAACATTATCACGTGCCGGACAATCCAGCAGGGCGTGGGTGTGGAAGCAGGCAGGACTTCCCAAAAATATTTCGATGCCTGTACGATCGTCCAGCTGCATTCCATGGATTTCAAGCGGCTGGGAATCAGGGAAAATACCAATGTCAGGGTCACAAGCCCGGTGGGAAGTGTTGTCTTAAAAGCGGTAAGGGCCCGGGAGGATCTCGTACCCGGCCTTGCCCATATCCCGATGGGCCCGTGGGCAAACCGGCTTGTCCCTTCGTATACCTATTCTACGGGCGAACCATCGTTCAAGGGTTTTCCTGCAAAAATCAGGGCCGCTCCTGCCGAACAGATCATGGGTGCAGTAGAGGTAATCCGCGATGCCTGCGGATTACCCGGGAAATGAGGACAATGCAGCAAAAAGAAAAAACCCTGCCGGTCAGTTCTTCCTGCGCAGCTGCAGGAATGAGTGTATACCGGTACTCCCGGGAAAATATGCAGGGTTTTGTGATTTCGCTCATATCCCCACAAGAGGACGGGAATAAATCCGGGGCACGTACAGAAAAACTTTTCACCAGAGGCGGGATGTAAATGCCAGAATTCCTCATCAAAAACGGACACGTCTTTGACCCGGTCCAGGGTATCCGGGGCGACAAGAAGGATATCGCCATAAAAGACGGCAGGATTGCCGAAACGGTCGGGCCCTCGGCAAAAGTTATCGATGCTTCGGGTATGACGGTCATGGCCGGGGCGCTCGATATCCACTCCCACGTGGCAGGCCCCAAGGTAAATGCCGGCCGCTGGTACCGCCCCGAAGACAAACATTTCGATTCCCACAAAGTACCGGGCATCACCCGGATCGAGGGCGGCAAGTCCATCCCGACGGTTTTCAAGACCGGATACGAATATGCACGGATGGGATTTGGCTTTGTCATGGAGGCCGCAATGCCCCCAATGTACGCCCGTCACGTGCACGCAGAGATCCAGGACACTCCCATCATTGACGAAGCGGCCCTCCCGGTTTTCGGGAATAACTGGTTCATCTTAGAGTACCTGAAAAACCAGGAGATCGACAACGCGGCAGCATACATTGCCTGGATCCTCCGGCAGACCAAGGGGTACGGCATCAAGTGCGTCAACCCCGGGGGCACAGAAGCATGGGCGTGGGGTCTCAACTGCTTAAGCATCCACGACCCGGTGCCGTATTTCGATATCACCCCCGCAGAGATCGTAACCGGTCTTATGAAGGCAAACGAGTACCTCGGCCTTCCCCACTCGTTCCACGTACACCAGAACGATCTCGGCAATCCCGGGAACTATGCGGTCACGCTCGAAACTCTCCGGCTCGCAGATGGGATCCGGCCCAAAAACAATTTCGGCCGCGAACAGGTCCTCCACTCGACCCACCTCCAGTTCCATTCCTACGGGGGGGACAGCTTTGCCAACATCTGCTCAAAGGCAAAAGAGGTCATGGACTACGTAAACGGGCACAAGAACCTCACTATGGACACCGGGAACGTCACGATGGACGAGACCACCACGATGACTGCCGACGGCCCGTTCGAGCACCACCTCCATGCATTAAACCACCTCAAGTGGTTCAACGTGGATGTCGAACTCGAAACCGCCGCAGGTGTCGTGCCCTACATCTACAGCCCGAACATCACGGTCAACTGTATCCAGTGGGCAATCGGCATTGAGCTCGCGCTCTATGCAAAGGACCCGATGCGCTGTTTTATCACCACCGATCACCCGAACGCCGGCCCGTTCACCCGCTACCCGCGTGTGTACTCCTGGCTGATGAGCAAAAAGATCCGCGACGCGTACCTGAACTCGTTCAAACACGCAGACAAGGTTATCGATGCAACGACCCTTGCAGAACTCGACCGCGAGATCACGCTCTACGAGCTTGCGCAGATGACCCGCGCCGGCCCGGCAAAGGCGCTCGGCCTTTCCAAAGAGTACGGCGGCCTTGCCCCGGGCATGATTGCAAATGTCGCAGTCTACCATATTGACCCGGACAATTTCCCTGCCACCGGCCCGGAGATTGAAAAAGCCTTTGCCAGCGCCGCGTACTTCATCAAGGACGGCAGGCTCTGTGTCGAGAATGGCAAAGTTGTCGATACGGGCCGCAAGCAGACGTTCTGGGTCGATATCAGGATGCCCGAAAACAAGCAGGTTATGCACGATGTCAGGGAAAAATTCCTCAAGTATTACAGCCTGAGCGAAGCAAACTACCCGGTTCCCGAGAGTTACGTTCCAAACCCGCACGTCATCGCAGTGGATGCAATGCAGGGGCAGGCGAATTAGGATGAACACGGTTACGCTCACGGTAAAAAAACAACCGGACCTGTATCTCGAACTGGAAAATTTCAATCCCGATACGTTTGCAGGCAAAACCGCAGCAGGAATCGAAAAACTCCCGGTCTACCTGGGAAAAGAGACCGATACCATCGGCGATTTCTTCACGGTCGTCGGGGATGCCGGCATAACACCCGCTGAGACAAAGATTGTTGTCAACGGCGACTGCACCCGGATGAAGTATATCGGCGCAAAGATGACGGCCGGCGAAGTGGTCGTCAACTCGTCCTGCGACATGTACACCGGCAGCTGGATGCAGGGCGGCAGGCTCACGGTCAACGGGAATGTCGGTGCTTTCTGCGGCCTTGCCATGAAAGGCGGCGAGTTTACCGTCAGCGGCAATGCCGGCAACTACCTCGGCGCTGCATATCGTGGAGACTGGCGGGGCATGAGCGGCGGCGTGCTCCGGGTCATGGGCAATGCCGGTTCTGATGTCGCGAGTTTCATGATCGGCGGCACGCTGATCGTTGAAGGCAATGCCGATATCCACCTCGGCACCCACATGGAGGGCGGCACAATTATTCTCAAAGGGAATGCGGACCGCCGGGTCGGGGGCCAGATGGTCAGCGGAGCAATTTATGTCTTTGGCACCATCGGCCTCATGATGCCGGGCTACAAGCCGGTCGGAGCTGTCGAGCTCGAAGTTGACGGAACGAAAGCAACGTTCACCGATTATATCGGCGACCTTGGCGAACGACACCCGAAAAAGAAAGGTGAGATCGTGTACGGCCACCTTTACCTGAAAAATTCCTAAAAATCTAGTTCTTCGCCTACCGGGCACTGCGGAGCCGCACCCCCGGCATCGGTAAATTGATCTGCCGTTTCTTGTGATTAAAAAAAAGGAACGTGTCTGGCACAGCGGATATGTGTTATCTCAGCCAGTAGCCGATGATCACGCAGACCAGTCCCGGATAGAATATTACCGAAAAGTACTGGCGGACTTCGTACGGAATAAACCCGAGGCCATTGAGCTCCGGGATAAGCAGCATAACGATACCGGCAATGAAGAATATGTAGCTGAACTGGGTCTTTGTTGCCTTGTCCATATGAGTATACTCCTTATCTAAGCGTAGCCGTGCGGAAAAGAAAAACCTTTGTCGGCAGTATGAGAGAGAAACAAAACGTACCGGGCCTTAAATCTTTTTCGGGACTTCAAAGCTGCCAATCATCAGGGCATAGAGATCCAATGCCGGGAGGGGCGGTGCGATAAGGTCGCCGGTCTCAATCCGCTCGTCCGGATAGCCGAGGTTCTCGCAGGCTGCAATGGTTGTGGACGGCGAAAGGCCGTTCTGACCCAGGCGCCGGTAGAGTTCCGGTACATCGAACTTCGGGTCGGCAATCAAAAAGACGATCCGGTCGCGCCGGAGTTCCTCGACCGTGTCGTGCATTGCCTTCTCGTGGCCGCGGCCGTGGGCAACGATAACGGCGATGCGTGACAGCGGGACGTGGAGCCGGGCCGCTGCAACCTGGAGAGACGAGATCCCCGGAATCACTTCGCCCTGCAGGTAGCCGAGGCCGGCAAGCATCGGGTCACCGGTCGAAAGTACGACTGCGCTCTCGGGAAGCTGCGAAAGGTTCCGGTAATCCGAGATCGAACGCACCGTACAGTTCTTTGGGATGATCTTTTGCACGAGCTCGATTGCCCGGCCCGATCCGTAGATGCTCTTTGCCGATTGTATTGCACGGGCCGCTTCTTCCGTGAGCATGCCCGGCCCGCACCCGACTCCGACAATCTTCATGGCGATTCACCGATCACTGTTCCGTCCCGGTTCACAAGCACCACCCGAATTTCCGGGTGCTGCTTTTTGTATGCTGCAAGGACCCTGCCGGAAATTCTGGTAAAATCCGGCGATGCCGAGAGTTCTTCAACGGTGGCATACCCGGTTCCCAAAAGAATATCGGGCCTGATATATTTTAAGATCAGCGCCGGGAGACCGCAGAGGACGATCTCTTTTCCCTGCGCTGCAGAAAGTGCCTCTTTGATCTTTCCCCCGGCGAGCACCACCTCGCGGTCGGGGAAGAGGAGGCGCGAGTACCGAAGCCCGACCCGGCCGGTAGTGACGACAATGTTTTTTGCCCCGGCAATCCTCGCCTGCACCGATTCCTCCAGGTGGTCGTCCCAGGGCTCGACAAGCCCGGTCGAACCAAGCACCGAGATCCCTCCCTCTACCCCCATCCGGGGATTGAGGGTCAGTTTTCCAATCCGCTTCCCCGTCCGGGATTTCGAGCGTGACCGTTGCACCGGGCTGACCAATTGCAGCAAGCGCCTCTTCCATGCCGACAAGAATGCAGGCAAGCGGTGCAGCACTGATCGCCGGTTCGCCTTTTTTATAGCGCGGCGTATCTCGTACGAACCGGCCTATGCCGGCACCGGGAACGAGCCGGATCCCGCCAGGTGCCGGGACTGCTGTAGCAATAAACTCGATCCCGGCCGTTACATCGGTCGGGTAATCACCGGAAAATTTTTTGCACGAGGCTTTACCGTTACGGGCGGTCACCGGGACTTCGGCCACAAGACCGCAGGGGAGACGGATTTCCACGTAATCGATTGCCCGGTCGAGCGAGAGTACCGCCGCCTTGCAGGCTGCGGCCGCGGTCGTCCCGGTCGTGTACCCGCGCTTAAGGACCGTACCGGATGAGGTCAGGATGGCAAATCCCCGCTCTGCGAGTGCCAGCCCGGCAGGATCGGAACACTTTGCAATCCAGTCCGCGGGATACACAAAACCGGTGACCGGGTCCCTCATTGCGCGGATTCCCCAATCAGGATCGTGATGCACTCGTTGAGGGCGGCAACCGCGATTGGTGTCCCGCCCCGGGTCCCCTCTGTCGAGATCGAGGGAATATCGATCGTGCGCAGCAGGGCCTTGGACTCGGCGGCGTTCACAAAGCCGACCGGTGTGCCGATCACAACCGCCGGGCGGATGCCCTCTTTAATGAGATCGCAGATTACGAGAAGGGCTGAGGGGGCGTTCCCGATGACGATAATCGAGCCGGGGATCCGGTCGCGGAGCGCAAGGATCCCGGCAGAGCTGCGGGTGATCTCCTGCGACTTTGCGATATCGCTGCCGAAATCAAGCGCACAGAGCACTTCGGAGCGGTGGCCTTTTTTCTGGATGCCGATCTGCACCATCCGTATGTCGGTGATGACCGGTGCACCGGCTTTGAGCGCCGCAATGGCAGCACTGACCGGGTCGCCGGAAAACCGCATCAGGTCCTGCCATTGCAAAGTCGCCGACCGCGATCGAGCAGCGCTGGCGCACCCGGTCCTCGGGGGTTTTGTTGCCGATCTTTTCCCGGGCAAGCGTCCGCGAGGTCTTCGAGATTAAGGTAGGCCTCTTTTGTCGTTGCTCCCGGGTCAATATACGTACTTGCGCTGGTATCCGCGCGGCGTGATGATTCCTCTGGCATTGTCTCCCATCCTCCAGATCCTGCTCTCTGTCCCGCCAATGATGACGGTCGTGTGCATATCGATGATATCGATCGACTTCTCGAATCTCCCCGAGCGTTGTTATCACCGGGTCGGCCTGTCCTTCCCGCAGGGCATTTTTTACGATTGCAATTGGCACGGTTGCCGGGTAGAACTTCCGTGCGTGCTCGACTGCAAGCGCAAAGTTGTGGGGCCGGCCCTGGCTCCGCGGGTTGTAGAGCACGACCGGGATTCCCACGGAAAAGACCGCGTCGAGTCTTTTTTCGATAACCTCAAGCGGGGTCAAAAGATCGGAAAGGCTGATCGTGGCATAGTCGCCCGAGAACGGCGAACCAACAAGCGAGGCTGCGGCCTGCGCCTGCGGTGACGCCGGGCACAACCTCAACCGGGATTTTTGCGCCCGAGTGTTCGAGCACTTCGAGCACGATCCCCGCCATGCCGTACACGCCCGCATCGCCACCGGAGACGATTGCCACCCGGTGGGCTCCCGCGAGCTCGATCGCTTTTTTGGCCCGCTCGACTTCCTTTCCCATCGAGCTCCGGATCACGTTCTTTCCCTTAATAATCGATCCAAGGGGCACAAAGTACGTGTCGTTTCCGATCACGTACTCAGCCCCGGCAAGGGCGGCAATGGCCCGGCCGGTCATGTACTCCTGCTTCCCGGGTCCGCACCCGACAATCCAGAGGCCGTTTTTGGTATTTTCAGCGGGCAATGGCAATGGTCACCTTCCCGAAAACCTTCTTTCTGTACAACGAGTTCACGGTGCCGGGCCGTTGCAAGCGCACACGGCTCGGCTACCCCGACAAGGCCGATCCGGCCCGCCTTCGACGGCGACTGCGGGGACTGCGCGTTAACAGTATCGTCATCAAGGAATATTAAATTGGCAGGGATTGCGGCAATCCCTTCGACAAGGCCGGTCTCGCCGAGTTTTTTTGCGGTAGTAGGCGCAGCACAGGAGATCTTTATGATCGATCCCCGCTTCGGAAAGCGCGGCACGGACAGCGGCCGTGACCTCTTCTGCCTTCACTCCCTTCCGGCACCCGATGCCGACCGTGTAGGTGCCGGATTCCAAAAGAACCGAGACATCCGGGCCGGCGATTACGATGCCCGGCCCGGGAATTGGCCAGACCCGGGTCGTGCCGTCAAGGATGCCGGCATTGACTGCGCGGGTCGATGCCCGGTTTACGATCTCGCAGCCGTTCCTTTCCGCGATTGCCTCTACCGAGTCGCGCCCGAATGCCTCGGTTGCAGTAGAGATGACCGGGACAATCCCGAGACCGGCAAGTTCCCTTGCAAGCGCGTTTGCCCCGTGGTGGCCCCCGAGGATTGGGATCGCGCAGGCAAGATCCGGGGTGACGACCACAACCGCCGGGTCGTTCCATTTGTCCGAGAGGAGCGGCGCAATACTCCTTACTACAATCCCGGCAGACATCAGGGCAACGATCCGCTTTGCTTCCGGGAAACACTCCGCAAAGATCTCCTTGTGGTACTCGCGGAACTCCCCGTGGAGGAACGCTGCGATCCGTTCTGCATCCGGCCGGAACCGGGCAAGGGCAATGACAACGGTATCGATCATGAGTAGAGGTGCGAGCGGGTGTGGCCTTTCTTTATCTCACCGGCAACGCCGCCAATGACAAGGAGTGCCGTGTGTTCGATGCCGGCCGCTGCCGCTTTTGTAGCGATATCTGCAACCGTGCCCCGGACTACTTTCTCGTCCGGCCACGAGGCATGATACACGACCGCTGCCGGGGAGTCCTTCGGGCATTCGAGTTTCTGCGTGATCCCGGCAAGTTTCTCGGTCCCGAGGAACACGACCATGGTCTGGCCCATGCGTGAGAACTCCGGGATCTGGTCGGTCTCAAGGGTTTTTCCTGCAGGCCGGGTCACGATCACCGATTCCGATACGCCCCGAAGGGTGAGCTGGGTCTTGAGGGCCGCCGCTGCTGCAAAGAGCGAGGAGACACCGGGCACGATTTTCACCGCAACACCCCGTGCTTCGAGCAGCTCAATCTGCTCGACAATCGCGCCGTAGAGCGAAGGATCGCCTGAGTGGAGGCGGACAACGTTTTTACCGGCCATGGCCTCCCTGACCATTATCTCCACCATATCCGGGAGGTGCATGCCCCAGCTGTCGAGTTTGAGTTTTGCTTTCGATGCAGCGACAAGATCCGGGTTCACGAGCGATCCCGCATAGATGAGGACATCGGCTTCGGTAACAAGGCGCTGTCCTTTTACCGTGATGAGCTCCGGGTCTCCCGGGCCGGCACCGACAAACCAGACTTCGGGACCGACCGATTGCGGTACTTATGTTTACCGGTCATATTCAGCGCCTCGCATACAGCACGCTCATGTAATCGGTCTTCTCCGGGATCTCATTGTCCCGGTATACTTTCATATCAGAAAAGAACATTCGTTCGACAAGGACGAACTCCCGGTAACCCTCGCGCTTAAGATCGGATACGATCTTTTTCGGATGCCTCGCCTTCAACCGGATCAGGGCCGACGATTCAGCACACCCGTCAGAGACACCAAAACTACCGGCAAGCGGGACGTTTGCCGCGGAAGCAAAGGCCGTAATCGAACTGATGCCGGGTTCGGTCCGGCACCCGATCCCCGGGTAACGTTCCGCAAGGATCGCACAGAGCCGGGAAAACGTGGAGAAAAAGTTGGGGTCGCCAAGGATCCCAAAGACCGCAAGGCCGTCTTTTGCCACCGGTGCGATCTTCTCTGCATTTGCTTCAAGGCAGGCACGGATCCGGTCCTCGTCACCGGTCATGGGAAAGTCAAGCATCACGGATTCGCGGTACGGGGCAACAAGATCGGCTGCGATCCGGCCCGGGACAAAGACCGTATCCGCTTCTTTGAGCAGCCGGACGGCACGGAGTGTCAGGAGCTCCGGGTTTCCCGGACCAAGGCCAAGGCCTACGAGCATGCAGTTCCCCTCCCGACAATAATATACACCGGATCTATCGGGACAAACATGAAGCTCTTCCCGAGCGGGTGCGAGCGGGCGGCCTGGATATTCACGGCGCCGGAAAAGATCCCGAGCGTTTGCATTGCATCGGTCACGGTGGCAAGCGTACTCACAAGTACTGCGTTAACCACGATTGTCCGTTTCACCTTTCCGGCAAGTGCCGGCAGGAACGCCTCGATCTCCCGCGACCCGCCAACAAAGGCACAGTCGGCAACCGGCGCAGCCTCAAGAAAATCCGCTGCTTCGCCGCAGACAAATTCGATATTTTTTACACCGGCCTTTGCTGCCGCATCCTTTGCATAAGCAATCGCTTCCGGGCGCCGGTCCACTGCCCAGACCTTCTCTGCCCGGGCAGCCATGGCAATGGCGACTTTCCCGGTACCGCAGCCGATATCGAAGACCACATCCCCGGATCGGATCCCTAACCTGAACAACGAGACGGCCATGATCTCGTCCTGCGTGGGACCGCCGGCAAGTGCTTTTTCTCCCATCTTCTCAACTCTTGTTGCGTTAGGGTATTAAGACTTGTTTTGGGTTCCCGCAGAGTGATGAGGGAGGGTATCTTTCCTGCCCGGATCCGGGCCCGTTTCAGGCCCCGATTGTATACTCCGCAAATGGATTTTCCCGTTCCACAGGAAATCGTGTCCGCGCCAAAGGAAAATTCTGTTTTAATCGCGTATTTCCTGAAAAACGTTCTTTTAACGCCATCCCGATCCTGCAAAATAGCGGGCCTGTACGGGAGGGGAAAAACAGGGACATGCAATCACCCGCGCCCCTGTACGATCGGCTGTTGCAGGGCCGATATGGGGCCCGGACTAAATCCGGGGGATTTCCGGGCATTTTTCCGGAACACGGTGAGCGTATCCGGTGAATATTCACAGGTAATAATATATGGTATACTTCTCCGGGAAATCAAGATGGAATCATTAGGTATATCAGTGAATTTTGCGCATATGTGCAGTATGAAATCGTTGCGAAGTATCGGCATTCTTGCCATTCCTGGTTGTCTGCCTGCTCATCTGTGCAGGCTGTACGTCGACTTCTTCCGGCACCTCCGGTGCTGCGGCCAGCCCGACAGTTACCTCAACTGCTGCTGCATCTGCCGGAACCTCCATCCTTGTGTACGCCGGCGCCGGCCTCAAGGCCCCGCTCGCCGAGCTCGGCCCGATGTTTACGAAAAAAACCGGTATCGATGTCCAGTATACCTGGGGCGGTGCAGGCACGCTCGTTTCGCAGATGAACCTCACCTAAAAAGGGCGATGTCTTCATGCCCGGCTCGACCGTTGAGTTCGGGAATGCAAAGAAGCAGGGGCTTGTTAACGACAGCAAGTACGTTGCCTACCACATACCGGTGATTGTTGTCCAGAAAGGTAACCCGAAGAACATCACCTCGCTTTCTGACTTTACCCGGTCCGGTCTCAAGGTAGGTCTTGGCGATGCAAATGCAACCGCCATCGGAAAGCCGCAGCAAAGATGTTCAACGCCCTCAACATCACCGCAGCAGTCGAGAAGAATGTCGTGACCCGGACTCCGACCGTTAACGAGCTCACGACCGCGGTAAAGACCGGCCAGGTAGACTGCCGCAGTCCTCACGCTCGACCAGTACGACCCGGCAAAGATGGACAAGATCGATATCCCGCTCGACTTAAACGTCGTTCTTATCACTCCGATTGGCGCGACCACGTTCTCGCAGAACACCGATGCCGCGAACCAGTTCGTAGACTTTGTCGCATCCGATGAAGGCAAGGCCGTCTTTGTCAAGCACGGCTTCCCGTCCTACCCGAACGCGACCTACGCAAACGTCAAGCCATAACAACGGGGAACCAATGAACGTTGAATTTGTTCCCATCGGTGTTGTCCACAGCGGGCTGTGTACGCCCGGGGCCCCGCCAATCCAGAGCCGGTTTTCCCGGTGCAAAGGAACTGTCGAGGTCTTCCCGGAGTATGCAGCGGGTTTAAAAAACCTGGGAGGATTTTCCCACCTTATTTTGATCTGCCACTTCAACCGGTCAAAAAAGCAGGCGCTTTCCGAAAAACCGCTCATGGACGGCAGCATGGAACACGGCATCTTTGCCACCCGCCACTTCAACCGCCCCAACCCGATCGGGATAGGGTACGTGGCGCTCGAACATATTGAGGGAAACATCCTGCACGTACGCGGCCTCGATCTCCTTGACGGAACGCCGATCCTCGATATCAAGCCCTACATTCCGGCATTCGATTCAATCCCGGATGCAAAGACCGGCTGGGTAACAGAGGATCACCTGTCAAAGCTGGCGGAAGCTTCCGCGCAGGTACAGGAAACACCGGACGGGGCCGCACGCCACGCATGACCGGGTTCATCTGGAGGGGAGGACTATGATGAAACGATGGTTCCTCGCCCTCACCGGCCTTGTCTTTTTTATCATTGCATTTGTTCTTGCTGAGCTCATCCTTTATCCGCCTCTGCCGGCACTTGCCGCAAGCCTCGCGAGCCCCGAGATCGAATTTGCGATCTGGCTGAGTATAGTGACGAGCACGGTCTCGACTGCGGCCTGCGTTGCGATTGCAATCCCCGCAGCCTATGCGCTCGCACGCTACGATTTCCCGGCAAAGAAGATCGTAAGCCTTCTTCTTACGGTGCCGCTCGCGCTCCCCCCGCTCGTTGCCGGCATTGCACTATTGATCTTTTTTGGGACGACCCCGTGGGGAAAGGCGCTTGACGCAGCGGGTTTTGGTGTGGTCTTTACGCCGCTCGGGATTATCGTTGCGGAAATTTTCGTGAACCTGCCCTACATGATTCGGATCTTAAAAAGTTCGTTTGCCGCGATCAATCCCCGGTACGAGAATGTTGCAAAGACCCTGGGCTGCACGGACGGCAGTGCATTTTTGCAGGTAACGCTCCCGCTCGCCCGGCCCGGGCTTGCCGCGGGGACGGCAATCACGTGGGCTAAATCGATGGGCGAGTTTGGCGCTGTCCTGATGCTTGCCGGGGCTACCATGATGCGGACCGAGACCTCTCCCAATAGCGCTCTACTTAAACATCTCGACCGGAGATCTCGATCTCGCGGTCGCGGCGGCCGTAATCCTGATCATCATCTCGCTGTGCGCTCTCTTTGTGGTCGAACACTTCGCCGACGAGTCCCATGTCTTTTAAAAGGAGGCAACGATGACACTGACGGTCGAATCGGTTGGAATAACACTCGGGAATTTTTCCCTGAAAGGGATCAGTTTTACCGTGCAGACCGGGGAATACTTCATGCTCCTTGGGCCGACCGGCGCGGGAAAGACAATCGTGCTCGAAACAATCGCGGGCATCCATAACCCGGATGCCGGGCTGATCTGCTGGGACGGCGAGGATCTCACGCATGCCGAACCGCGCGACCGGAACATAGCTGTCGTGTACCAAGACTACATGCTCTTTATGCACCTGACCGTTCGGGAGAATATCGGCTTTGGACTCAAACAAAGGAAACAGGATCGGGTAACGGCCGGAAAAGCGGTCGGAGAGATGGCGGAGATGCTTGGCATCGCTCACCTTCTCGACCGGTACCCGGGAACGCTCTCGGGCGGCGAGCAGCAGCGTGTTGCCCTTGCCCGGGCGCTGGTCTTAAAACCCCGGGTGCTTCTCCTGGACGAGCCCACGAACGCCCTCGACACCGCGATGCGCGAGCACATGCGAACCGAACTGGCCCGGATTCACCGGCTCACGGGCACGACTGTCATCCAGATCACGCATCATTTCGAGGAAGTCTTCGCGCTTGCCGACCGGGTCGCGGTGATGCGGGACGGGCAGATCGTCCAGACCGGGACGCCGGCCGAAGTCTTCTGGCACCCCAAAGACACGTTTGTCGCAGGTTTTGTCGGGATAAAAAACCAGATCCGGGGAACGGCGCGGCGGGCCGGCGATCTTACTGAGGTTGTCACGGAATCGGGGACGGTCATTGTTGCGGCTGCGGGAGAAGAAGGCCCGGCGGTTGCCACCCTGCACGCGGAGGATATCATTGTCTCACGGGAACCGTTTGTATCGAGCGCGAGAAACCGGCTCAAAGGAACGGTCACCGGGATCGTTCCCGCGGGGAGCACGGTCCGGGTCATGATCGATACAGGCTTCCCGCTCTGTGCGCTGCTCACCCGCGAAAGCGCGAGCGAACTTGGTCTTGCAGAAGGCTGCACGGTCTATGCAACGTTCAAGGCATCGGTCGTTCACGTGATCCCGGAAAAAGTGTCCTGATTTTTCCTGGCAGGAACGATCTGAAACCTTAATCATTCCCGGCAGGGAAGGTTCCGGCATGCAGATGACCCTTTCTCCCATCGGTTACGTACGCTCGCCATACAAGGTACCAAAAGACGCTCCCCGCCAGGGCAGGCTCTCGGATACGGTCTCGGAGATCGTGATCGATGAGAAATACCTTCCCGGCCTCCGCGACCTTGCAGAAAAAAAGCATGTAATCGTTCTCTCGTGGTTCGACCGTGCCGACCGCTCCACGCTGGTCGCAACCCCGCCCGGGAGCCGGGTCGATCACGGCGTTTTTGCAACCCGCTCGCCCAGCCGGCCCAACCCGATCGGTATCTGCGTGGTCGACCTTCTCAAACTCGAGGGGGCAGTCCTTACCGTCAGGGGACTGGACTCGCTTGACGGCACACCGGTCCTCGACCTCAAGCCCTATTCGCCCGGGATCGACTGTGTGCAGTAACCGAATATTTCCGGCAATATTCAAACGGGTAAATACCGGAATAAAACTTCCAAGCCTATATATTACATGCGGCCATTAATCTAGGAGACGAATGTGAGGGACCCGGGTGAACGGTAAGCAGATCAATACGCCGGCCTGGTGGCAGGACATCGCCACCCAGCCGCGTTTCTTCCTTTTTGCAGGTTTAATATTATTCGGGCTTTTTTTAGAGATTGTTCTCCACTTCTGGTACGGGATTTCCGTTGTCTATACGCATTTCTATTACCTCATCGTTGTTGCAGCCGGAGCCTGGTACGGGAAAAAAGCGATCTGGGTTGCACTCTTCTTTGGCGGGCTGCATGTTGCGGTCAGTTACTATCTTACCATGGCATTCCCGGTCGATGCAGTGCTCCGCGCCGGGATGCTCCTTATCGTTGCCGCGGTGATCGGGACCGTGGTCGACCAGATGAACCTCTACTATAACGAAGTCCTGGCAAAAAACCGCGAACTCGTCACGATCAATGCGGAGCTCGATACCTCGCAAAAGGCGGTCGTGGCGGCAAACAAGAAACTCAACCTGCTCTCCGGCATCACCCGGCACGATATCAAGAACCAGCTCACCGCCCTTCTCGCATACATCGAACTCACAAAAATGATGGCAGCGGACGAGGAGGTAAAAGCCACCATTGCAAAAGAAGAGATCGTGGCGGGAAACATCCTCCGGCAGATTGAGTTCACAAAGACCTACGAGGACATAGGTGTCAAAATGCCCCAGTGGCAGAGTGTGGCAGAAGAGATGTCCGGGTTAAAACCGATGCTCGAAGGGACCGGTATCCGCCTTTTGGTCGAGACCGGGAATCTGGAGATCTGTGCCGATCCGCTCCTTAGAAAGGTCTTCGAGAACCTTATCGACAATTCTCTCCGGCATGGCGAACATGTCCGGCACATCGCGGTCCGGTACGAGATGCGCGGGGATAACTGCGTGCTCATCTATACCGATGACGGGGCGGGCATCCCGGCAAAGGACAAACAGCGGATCTTTGAGAAAGGGTTTGGGAAGCATACCGGTCTTGGCCTGTTTTTAATCCGCGAGATCCTTTCGATAACGGGTATCACGATAACCGAGAACGGACTCTTTGGCGGGGGCGTACAGTTCGAACTGCTCGTCCCGGTCTGCTCCTACCGGTGTTAATACGGAAATGAGGTATTTTCCCGGTGTCAAGTCCACGGGTTTTAAATGTTTTTTGCGCATATGCGTAATATAGGACCGGTCCTCTCTTTGTACCCCGGTACGGAACACGAGGCACCGGGAGGCTGTACGTATGGACGAACCCTCCCCCTTCTTCCCGGATCTGCTTGCACGCTTCATGCATACGCAGGATAAGCCGGAATGCTGGATCACCGTCGAGGAGTTCCGCGACCTGTTCGATCTCGACAAATCGTTCTCCCCGGCACTCTCCGGATTTTTCCGTCGGTTATACAACAGCCCTTCTATCCCCGGGCCGTATACGGTCGTGCGGATCGAGACCGTAACGGCTCCTGAGATGACCGGGCGGACAATACGCCGCTACCTTGTCAGGGTCCGGCCGGTAAAACGCAACCGGCACAATAATGAAAATACGGAAGTATCCACCATCCCGGCCACGGCTACTGTTAAATCCCGGCAACGGGGAATTATATAATCACGGGATATATGGATACAGACGGGGCTCTCCCTCCTGAAGGATGCCGGCGGCGGGGCCGGCCGCGGGTAAAAAGAACTATTGAAGGCTGTGCCAACGCCCGCTGTTACGAGCCGCGGTGCTGCCCGGAAAAAGACGGCGCAATCATCACGCTGACACCCGAGGAGATCGAACTGCTGCGGCTGATCGATATCGAGGGACTAGAACAGGAAGAGGCTGCTTTGCGCCTCGGCGTCTCACGCAAGACCACATGGCGCGACCTGCACGAAACCCGGAAAAAGATCACCGATGCGCTCGTGAACGGCAAGGGGATCGAGATGACCGGCTGCCAGCGGGCTGCAGAGGGCCGGTGCCCGTTCTGCCCCCGGGCACACGAACAGGATAACAAATAACCTGCAGGAACAGTCCGGTTATCCGGGGCGTGCCCGGATCCACCACCTTTTTACTAATTCTGCGCATATGGGTATCTATGGCCCGCCCGGTTTCGCGGCGGTGTCACGAGGCAGTACGATGACAGACGCACCCATGAAGATCCCCGTGGACTATAAGGAGTCCTCGGAGGTTCTGCAAAAATATCTCGGGATCGATGGCTCACCGGTCGCATTCAAGTTTGCGACAAAAAAAGAAGACATCCCGGCCGGCATGGAAGAACTCGACAAGACCATCCGGCACTGCATGATGGTTACGCTGGCGCGTAAAGAAAAAAAGGCATTCTATGCAACCGCGGACAAACACGAGTGTAACGGCGGCGCATGGGCGCTCGGCCTCAAGGAACTCACGCCGAGCTTAAAGACCGGCGAGTTCTACTTCAAGCTGGGAAAATTTGCGAGCGCCCCGGCCTGCCGGCGGACCATCGAACACATCCCGCATATTGCAACGGGCGAGACCTTTGCTACGATGTATGCACCGCTCGAAAGCACGCCCTTCACGCCCCAGATCGTGATCGTTGTGGCGAATCCCCGGGGTATGCTCAAGCTCGCCCAGAGCACGCTCTTTACGCTCGGGGGCCGGGTGCATTCGGAATTTCTCCGGCATCCAGTCGATCTGTGCCGACACGACCGCGCAGACGTTTATCACGGGACGCCCCAACTTTTCGCTTGGCTGCGACGGGTCGCGGAAGTTCTCCGGCATCGCGGACGGCGAGATGGTAATGGGCTTCCCCGCCGAAATGCTGCCCGAACTTACTGCGGCAATAAAGGTCGTTGTCGCTGCACCGGGTTCGAAGTAACCGGTTAAAATTTAAAAAAAGGTACCGGCCGCTTCAGCCGGTCCCTTACAATCCTCATTTTTCCGTCGCATTTATCGTCGGCCTATGGCTATGGCACGGTCAAAAAGGGTTTATACTATCCTTAAAAGAATACGCCCTGTTCACATGCCTGGTGTGATATACTATGGGAGACGAAGAACCAAAACCCGTACTGGTGCGGGAGAGGCTCGATGTCTGCGAGCTTGACCGTGCCCGAATGTCCCTTTTGAACCCGGCGCTTGTCGTGCAGAAACGCGAAGAGCGCACGATTGACGAAGTCGCCAAACCGATTATCGAGATGGCGTTAAAAGAAGGTCTCGAAACGGTCTGGGACCGGTACGAGATGCAGCAGCCGTCGTGCAAATACTGCGAAGCCGGCATCTCGTGTGCCCGATGCACGATGGGGCCGTGCCGGATCATCCCGCCCCACCGGATCCGCGGCGTCTGCGGGGCCGACGCCGATCTCATAGTTGCACGGAACCTGCTGGACACGATTGCAACCGGGGCCGCTGCCCATTCCGACCACGGCCGGGATATTGTCGAGACGCTGTACCTGGTCGGAAGTGGGAAAACCTCCGATTACGGCATCGCCGATCCGGAAAAGCTTCGCCGGCTTTGCCAGGAGTACGGCATTAAAACCGAAGGAGCCGACGATAAAAAATGTGCCGGCGAACTCGGGCGGGCCATGATCGAAGAGTATGGCATGGCAAAGAACATGCTCCAGCTTACAGGCCGTGCCCCAAAGGCAACCCGGGATCTCTGGGAGGCTGCCGGCATAACTCCAAGGGGGATCGACCGCGAGGTCGTGGACTGCATGCACCGGATCCAGATGGGTGTGGGTGCGGACTATGTCAACATCCTGCTCCAGGGCCTGCGCTGCAGCCTCTCCGACGGCTGGGGCGGGTCCATGATCGGAACCGATGTCTCCGATGTCCTCTTTGGCACACCGGAGATCCGTACATCGTCCGTGAACCTTGGGGTACTAAAAAAAGACTACGTCAATATCGCCGTCCACGGCCACAACCCGGTGCTTTCCGAGATGATCGTCCGGGCGGTTGCCGACCCGGAGCTTGTCAGCCTTGCCCGGGCAAACGGCGCACAGGGGATCAACCTTGTCGGGCTCTGCTGCACGGGAAGCGAACTCTTAATGCGCAAGGGCGTACCGATGGCGGGCAACCACCTCAACCAGGAACTGGTCATCATGACCGGGGCGCTTGAGGCAATGGTCGTGGATTACCAGTGCATCTTCCCCTCGCTCCCGCGGACGGCGAGCTGTTTCCATACGCTTGTTATCTCGACCAGCCCCAAGGCAAAGATTCCGGGTTCCTATTACTTCGGCTTTACCCCGGACAACGGGTATGCCACGGCAAAGGCAATCGTAAAAATGGCGGTTGAGAATTTCAAAAACCGCAACCCGCAGCGCGTGCTTATCCCGGGCGAACCGGTACCGCTCATGTCCGGTTTCTCGAACGAAGCAATCAAAAAGGCACTCGGCGGATCTTTTAAGCCCCTCATCGACCTCATCGCTGCCGGGAAGATCCGGGGCGCGGTCGGGATTGTCGGCTGCAACAACCCGCATATCCAGCACGACTCCGCGCACGTGGCGCTCACAAAAGCGCTGATTAAGAAAAATATTCTCTGCGTAGAGACCGGTTGTGCGGCAATTGCCACTGGCAAGGCCGGCCTGCTGGTGCCGGAGGCAGCGGCCCTTGCCGGAGACGACCTGCGGGCAGTCTGCGAGTCGTTAAAGATCCCGCCCGTGCTCCACATGGGCTCGTGCGTGGACAATTCAAGAATCCTTGTCCTTGCAGCAGAGCTCGGGAACGCGCTCAACGTCCCGATCCACAAGCTGCCGATAGCCGGCGCTGCCCCGGAGTGGTACTCGCAGAAGGCGGTCTCGATCGGTGCGTACTTCGTTGCTTCGGGAGTCTACACGGTGCTTGGCGTGATGCCGCACATTGCCGGGAGTCCCCCGGTCGTCTCGCTTTTAACAACCGGTCTCGGGAACGTTACCGGGGCAAATTTCGCAGTCGAACCAGACCCGGTAAAAGCTGCGGACCTGATCGCAAACCACATCGAACAGAAACGGACCGGGCTGGGGATATGAGCCTGCCGAAAAACGGCGGGGCCGGCATCCGGGTCGTTATCACCGGGAAAGGCGGGGTGGGAAAGACCACGGTTGCCGCCCTGCTTGCCCATATCTTTGCCCGGGAGGGAAAACGGGTGCTTGCCGTGGACGGCGACCCCCAGCAGAACTTAGCCGCAGCGCTCGGGCTTTCCCCGGATGCAGCTGCGCGAATCGTCCCGGTTGCAGAGAGCCGCGACTATATCCGGGAAAAGACCGGTGCGGGTCCCGGGGTCACGCCCGACGGATTCTTTGCGCTCAACCCGGATGTAAGCGACGTGACCGACCGGTTCTCTGTTGCCGTCGCGCCCAACCTCAGCCTGCTCGTGATGGGGAGCGTGAAACAGGCCGGGGCCGGGTGTCTCTGCCCCGAGTACACGCTGCTTGCCGCCATCCTCCGGCACATGCGCCTCTCTTCTGACGATGTCGTTATTCTCGACACCCCGGCCGGCCTCGAACATTTCGGGAGGGCGGTTGCCGATGGTTTTTCCTGTGCGGTAGTGATCGCAGATCCCTCGTTCAATGCGGTCTCGGTTGCCCGGGAATCGGCACGACTCGCCGGCGAACTCGGGATCCCCCGCATCATCTTCGCGGTCAACCGGATCCATAACGATGCGGACGTGGCAAAGGTCTGCGGGAGCGACAGCTGCCGCCCCGCGTTCCCGGCGGCGGTCTTCCTGCCGTACGATCCGGAAGTAATGGCAGCCGATCCCGCGGTTATTACGATCCTTGACGCCGACTCCGCGTTTGGCACCGGAGTCCTGGCGCTCGCCGCTGCCATATCAGAGCTCCCGGGGGCATAAGCGCCGACCGGGATCCGGCACTGCCCCGGGAATAACCGGGCCCCGAATTTTTTCATCCAAATCCGCACCTATTTATGCTCATATGGGAAATAATTCCCTGCAATACGAGGTTGATGCGAGATGCCAGACAGCGACGGGACCGGTCCTGCACAGCGTGGCCGGGCCACCATACAAAAAACGGGGCCCTGCGGGATAACCGGTAATGATTACCCAAAAACCGGAGCGGCACTCCCATAACAAGCGGCTGATACCATGACCCTTCCCTTTGTCAGTGTACGCAATCTCTGTATGGACTACAGCGGCACCCGGGTGCTCGACCATGTCTCTTTTACGATCCCTGAAGGCGAAATTGTCGGCATCATCGGGCGGAGCGGTGCCGGGAAAAGCGTGCTCATGCACCTTTTGCGCGGTGTCGAAGACCCGCCCACCGGAGGTTCGATTGTCTACCATGTGGCTGCATGCCCCAACTGCGAGTACATGGATGTTCCGAGCCGGGCGGGAACGGCATGCCCCAAATGCGGCGGCAAACTCGCACCGCTCGATGTCGATTTATGGGACCCGAAAAAAGAGATCCTGAAGTCCCGGGTGATGCGCCGGACCGCGATCATGTTCCAGCGGACGTTTGCGCTCTATGGAGACGACCGCGTTATCGAAAACGTCCTCCATGCGCTCGACGATATCAATTACCCGGCCGATAAGGCGGTCAACCGCGCTGCAGACCTCATCGACCAGGTCCGGCTCTCGCACCGGATGATGCATATTGCCCGCGACCTCTCGGGCGGCGAGAAACAGCGGGTGGTCCTTGCCCGGCAGCTTGCAAAAGATCCCGCGCTCCTCTTTGCAGACGAACCGACCGGCACGCTCGATCCCGAGACCGCAAAAGTAGTCCACGCAATGCTCTCCGAAGCCGCAAAGGCAAACACGATGGGCATGGTCGTTACCTCGCACTTCTCGCAGGTGATCGAGGACATGGCGCATACCTGCAATCCTTCTTTCGGAAGGAAAGATCGCGGCAATAGGCGAACCAAAGAAGATCGTAAAAGAGTTCGTGCGCGATGCTGCGGAAGACGAACGCGAGGAAATCCCGGAGTTCGGCAATACGATCCTGTCCGCCCGGGACGTGGCAAAGCGCTACATCTCCGCCGACCGCGGCGTTGTCCGGGCGGTCAACGTTGTGTCGTTCGATGTAGCGGAAAAAGAGATCTTCGGAATCATCGGGAAAAGCGGCGCCGGCAAGACCACGCTCTCGCGGATCATTGCCGGGATTATCGAACCCACGAGCGGCGAGATGAACGTGAGAATCGGCGATGACTGGGTGGATATGACAAAGCCCGGCATCAACGAGCGGGGCCGGGCAAAGGAGTACATCGGTCTCCTCCACCAGGAATACGACCTCTACCCGCACCGGACCGTAATCGATAACCTGACCGATGCAATCGGGCTTGAATTCCCCAAAGAACTTGCCATACGAAAAGCCATAATCACGCTCGGGATGGCCGGGTTTACCCCGGAAAAATCAAAGGCAATCTTAAACCGGCTCCCGGCCGAGCTCTCGGACGGGGAGCGTCACCGCGTCGCGCTCGCCCAGGTGCTCATCCGCGAACCGCGCCTCGTCATCCTCGATGAGCCGACAGGAACGATGGACCCCATCACCAAAAAGGACGTAAAGCATTCGATCCTGCACGCCCGTGACGAAACGGACGAGACCTTTGTGATCGTCTCGCACGATATGGACTTTGTCGGGGAGATCTGCGACCGCGTCGCCCTTATGCGGGGCGGAAAGATCGTTGCCATCGGAAAGACGCCCGAGATTCTCGCGCAGGTCACCGCAGAAGAGAAAAAAGACTAACCTTCACATAAATTTTTCATGGACTGACCCGTTATGGATTCCACTACTGACTCACAAAAGACCGCACAGAATGCAGAATGCAGCGGGAACTGCGACAGCTGTTCCTCCACACAGAAAACCGCCCCGCAAAAGGGACTCCCCCCGAAAGTCAAACTCGATGTAAAACACGTCATCCTCGTCCTCTCCGGTAAAGGCGGCGTAGGGAAATCCACCGTTGCCGTCAACCTCGCGACCGCGCTTGCGAATCACGGGAAGAATACCGGCCTCCTCGATCTCGATATCCACGGCCCGAGCATCCCCAAAATGCTCGGGATAGAAAAGGAACACCCGGCCGTGCTCGCACAGTGCATCCAGCCGGTCATGGTTATGCCAAACCTAGCCGTAATGTCGATGGCGTTCCTCCTCCCCGACACGAGCACACCGGTAGTCTGGCGCGGGCCTATGAAGATGGGCGCGATCCAGCAGTTCCTGGCCGAAGTCAACTGGGGTGCGCTCGATTATCTCGTGGTCGATCTTCCCCCGGGCACGGGCGATGAGGTGCTCTCGATCGCGCAGCTGGCCCCGAATGTCCGCGGCGCGGTGATTGTGACGACCCCGCAGGACGTTGCCGTACTCGATGCGACAAAGGCCATCGAGTTCATCAAAAAGATGGACCTCCCCGTGATCGGTGTTGTCGAGAACATGAGCGGCATGGTCTGCCCCCACTGCCATGAAGTGCTCGACCTCTTCGGGAGAGGCGGTGGGGAGAAGGCGGCCAAAAAATTCGGCGTCCCGTTCCTTGGCGCAATCCCGCTCGACCCCGCGATGGTTGCTTCGGGCGATGCCGGGAAACCCTTCATCACCGCAGATCCCGAATCGCCTACAGCAAAAGCTGTCGAGGCCGTTATGGAAAAAGTCCTTGCCATAGCAGAAAAGGACGCGTAAAACAAACCGCGAAAGGAAATTCCCGTGGGATGACAAAATACGCCGCAGTGCCGGAGCTGGTTGCCGCATTCATGGAGGAATCGGGAGAGTCCGAACGCTGGGTGACCGTCCGGGACCTCAGGGAGCGGTACGGTCTCTCCCGCTACCAGTCAGGTACCATAGCCGGGTTTCTGCACCGGCTCGAATTTTCCTCATACGGGCAGTTTCCCTATATTGTAAAAAAGATCGAGTTAATGGAACGCGAGGGCCGGTCTTCCCCCCTGCGCTACCGGTACCTTGTGGCACGGCGCACCGGCCGTTCCGCACACCGGTCCTCATACCGGGACACTGACGGGATCCCTGCTGAAACAGTGGCAATTGAGTTCGGGACAGGAAAAGCCTGATATCCCCGAAAAGAGAGAGAAAAAAACCATGAAGATCACTGCTGTTGCCGCTTTTTTATATTGATCTCCACCAGGCCGTGGTTCAACAAGACCCGATGGATTCGGTTATGCGGGATATAAAACTCCTGCGTCTCCTCAACTTTCTTCTCAAGACTGGTGGGACCCACGGTATTGGCCAGATACGGTTCAAGGATCAACGCTTCCTCGCGTTCATCGATTGGTTCTGGAGTTCTCCCGGATTGCCGGAGTACCGGATATTCCCCCTTCCTTGTGTACTGATCGATGAGTGGATACACCCGCTGGCGGGCAATCTCAACTACGGGCTTTTCATTTACCCGTTGCAAAAGGATCCGCTCTATGTCCCGATTCGTTAGTTTGCTCACATCGCTGTTTTTTTAGATGTTGTCAAATGATTCCGGGATACTCTAATCTCCCGACTATCTCAAAATCTTCTTACATGGGCTTTAGATTTTTATTAAGGCGTTCAACCATCCATGATAAACGGCTATTCCGCCCAGCATCCGTTTTTGCATCGAAATATGCCCGTGTATATGTCTTTTTTACTGAGGGGGGCATGGCCTGAAAATTCGTATAGGCTGATTCGTATTCTTTTAACAAATCAGACAAAACCGCTATATGTTCATCGGAAATCATCGGGGATTTAGCAGCGGTCCATTGACCGTTTTTCTTCGCTTCCACGATTTTCTCTCTTCCATAATCGGTCATTATCCCTTGTTCTTCAAGTTTCCGGGCCAATGCCTTGTTCTTATCCGACCATTTACTATTTGCTGTACGGCGCGCAAAATATTTTTTATATTTTGTGCCGTCAAGACTTTGTATTTGTCCGTCAATCCACCCGAAACACAGGGCTTCTTCCAGTGCTTCCGTAGCCGTAAGTGTCTGTGGTCCGCCCCTTTTGCCAAAAAGAAGCCATATACCTTCGCTGGTTGTTCCGTTTGTACATAACCACTCGCGGAATATCGCCCGGTTAGAAAATTCTAAAATTTCATTCACAAATATTCCCCCTCTTCAGCACTACGGTGTCTCAGGCAAATTATACGCCAATATGTTCAATTGGGCAAGCATAACGCTTGCCCAATAATCTATTACATATAAAGCTCAAATCCGAGCCCTTCGCCAACGGGTTTTCCCTGTCCCGGATGGTTCGGATTATGTGCGTTCGGTGCTGGTATAGCGAGGGAAACCCGTTAGATTTTATAAAAAAACGAAAAAATATCGCCGACTATGCTCATTCGCTCTTCAGGGACCGGGATTTCCCCGGTGTTCTGAAAAGGAGACTGCCTGTTTTTATTGCCTGATTATTTCTGCTCCCTACCGCCCGTGCCCGGGGCATTTCTCCGGTTTTGCCCGCTCCTTTTATTAACCGAACCATACAAAAACGGGATTGTGAAGAGCCGGGTCGATCCTGACCGGATCAGGATTATCTGTGAGGCACCGCTGCGCACGAAAGACTATATCCTGTACTGGATGCAGTCCACCCACCGGGCGGAAGAAAACCCGGCGCTTGCGTATGCGATTGAACGGGCGGATGCCGCACACCTCCCGGTTGTTGTCTACTTTGGCTTTTTTCCTGAATATCCTGAGGCAAACCTCCGGCACCTTGCGTTCATGCTCGAAGGTCTTGAGAGTGCAGCCCGGGCGCTCAAAGCACTCGGGATCCGGTTTCATCCTTCGGGCAGAAGACCCGGCAGCCGGTGTCCTCTCCCTTGCCCGGAATGCGGCGCTTCTTGTTGCCGATCGGGATTATCTCCGGCCCGAGCGGTTGTGGTATGAAAAGGTTGCGGCCCGGTGTCCGTGCCCGTTCGTGCAGGTCGAGGCAAACGTAGTCGTCCCGGTCCGGACAGCATCGGAAAAGGAGGAATATTCGGCAGCCACGATCCGGAAAAAGATTACAGGGCAGCTCGACCGGTTCCTCGTCCCTGTACCGGTCCGGGCCCCGGCCCGCTCATCGCTTGCTCTCGATATCCCGACCCTTTCCGGTGAACCTGCGGAAACAATTCTTGCCGGCCCCGGGATCGACCGGAGCGTTCTCCCGTCACCGAAGTTTCGGGGCGGAACGGACGAGGCCCTGCGCCGCTTTGAGAAATTCCTTTCCTCCGGTCTCGACCGGTTTGCTGATAACAGGAACGATCCCGGCACCGGCATCGCGTCCGGCATGAGCCCGTATCTCCACTTCGGACAAGTCTCACCGGTTACGCTCGCGCTCCGTGCGCAGGAACACGGCGGCCCGGGTGTCCCGGCATTCTTTGAAGAACTCATCGTGCGTCGGGAACTTGCGGTAAACTTCGTGACCTGCAACGACCGTTACGATACGTACGCCTGCCTCCCTGCATGGGCGCAGCGGACACTCGCTGCCCATGCCGGCGACCGGCGGGAATTACCTGTACACCCGGGACGAACTCGAACATGCCGCCACTCACGACCCGTACTGGAATGCGGCGCAGAACGAGATGGTCCGGACCGGGAAGATGCAGGGCTATATGCGGATGTACTGGGGAAAGAAGATCCTCGAATGGTCGGCGACTCCGCAGGAGGCATATGCAACTGCCCTGTACCTCAATAACAAGTACGAGATTGACGGACGCGATCCCAAACGGCTTTTGCAGGTGTTGCATGGTGCTTCGGGAAGCACGACCGGCCCTGGCAGGAGCGGCCGGTCTTTGGTATGGTGCGGTACATGAATGCCGCCGGGCTGGAGCGGAAGTTTGCGATGGAAACATATCTGGAAAAAATGAGATGACGGGTGAATTAGCACCGCCATGCCGGGCCTGCCCGTCTTTTGAGAGATACCGGTTACGGCTCTATTTTTTCAGGAGGTTTTTCCTTTGGCGTCCCGATCGTAAAGCCCGCTTTCCTCATGAGATAATAGGCATGCCGGCAAGGCCGATAATGATGATACCGATACCGATCAGTTCGAAACCGTTGGTCTGTGCGGGGTCGAGCAGGATCACCTTACGGGCAATTGCAATGATCGCAAGGAGCACCACGATCTCCACGTGGATGACGTTATCCTCGATGTATGCCTTCATGGTGTCCAGGAGCTCGACTGCGATGAGCACTAAGAGGAACGTGCCGAGCACCGAGGTCAGTTCGTGGTTTTCGAGAAGACCTATGGGCGTGTTTGTTACGGAAACCCACAGGTACCAGAACATCTCGCCCAGCGCAAAGATAAGGACAATGACCAGCAGTCCGATGAGCAGCATGTAAACAAGTCGTTCAAAACGGTTGATGAATTCCAGCATCATCTGCCTCCGTACGGGATAAGATCGGGACGGTTTTTGTCATAGAGCCGCACGACATCGCCGATCACGATGACTGCGGGCGGTTTTACGCCTACTTTAGCGGCGATGGCACCAATCTCTCTTAGCGGGCCGGTCGTGACCCGACGGTCTTTCCTGAGGCCCCGCTCGATTACCGCTACCGGGTGTACCGGCATCCTTGCCGTTTGCAATCAGGGCCTTTGCAATACCGGGCAGGTTTGCGACTCCCATCAGGATCACAATTCGTGCCGCGGCCCTGTGCGAGGCAGTTTCCAGTCAGAGCGCGGATGCAGCTTTGTCGGGTCTTCGTGACCGGTGAGGATGGTCACCTGCGATGCATACTTCCGGTGCGTGACCGGGAATCCCGACCGATGCGGGGACGGCAAGGGCGCTTGTCACGCCCGGCACCATCTCGACTTCGATCTTTGCCGCCCGGAGCGTTTCGAGTTCCTCGCCTCCACGGCCAAAGAGGAAGGGATCGCCGCCTTTGAGCCGGACATATCGTTTACCCTCTTTTGCCCGGGCAACCATCTCGTTTTCAATCTCGTGCTGTTCGAGCGTGTGCTTTCCCGCCGAACTTCCCGCAGTCGATCTTCTCTGCTTTTTTTGGCAGGGAAGCAAGGATCTCCTCGCCCGGGAGCTGGTCGTAGAAGATCACGTCCGCCTTTTCGAATCAGGTCGGCTGCACGCTGGGTTAAGAGGCCGGTCCCGCCCGGGCCCGAACCAACGAGGTATACTTTTCCGGTCATAATGAGATCCCCAGTTTCGGTATGCTTCTTCGATCAGGCTGCCCGCCTTTCTCGCGGAGGTCTTTCCTATTGCCCGGGCCTCCTCGATGGTCGCAACATCCTGTTCGATGCGCTCGATCCGTTTCCCGTCAAGGGAGAGTACTTCGGCGGTGAGGTGGCCGGCCTTACAGTAGATCCCCATGGGCGTGAAACATCCCGCCCCTACCTGCTCCATCACGGCCCGTTCTATGGCAACGTCTTTTCGCGTTCCCGGGTGGTCGAGCACCGAGAGCACTTCCATGAGCGAAGGGTCGGCCCGGCTCACGACCGCAATCGTTCCCTGGTTGGGGGTTGGGACGAACTTTTCCGGGGGCAGGCGCTCGCCCGGGATCCGGAGGCCGAGGCGCTGGAGGCCGGCTTCTGCGAGCACGATTGCATTGTACTGCCCTTCGCGGAGCTTCCTCATCCGCGTATCCACATTCCCCCGCAGGTCACTGATCTCGAGATCGGGATCGTGGCGGAGGAGCTGGGCTTTCCTGCGTGTACTCGATGTCCCCACGATCTTTACCGAAGAGACCGGGCCGAAGTACGCAAGGAAATCGGCAGGTGAATCGCGGGGAAGGATCGCGGCGATCACGAGACCCGATGGCCGGATCGCGGGGATGTCCTTCATGCTGTGGACAGCGCAATCGATCTCTTTGTTGAGGATTGCATCGTCGAGGGCTTTGACAAAGACGCCCTGTTTTCCTATCTCATGGAGCGGGACATTGGTCACTTCGTCCCCCTGCGTGCTGACCGTCTTCTGCTCGACCTCGATCCCGAGACCTTTGAGTTTGTTTGCCACAATCTCGGTCTGGGCAAGCGCGAGCTTGCTTCCCCGGGTACCGATCCGGACCGTCATGCGAGGTAGCCCCCTGCAATCGTCTCGATGTCCTGCGGCGTGTGGGCAACGGACAGGAAATTGGTTTCGAACTGTGAGGGCGGGATAAAGATGCCACGGTCGAGCATCTTCTGCCACAGCGCGCCAAAGGCCTGCGTGTCGCACTCCTTGACTTCAGTATAATTATGCGGCGCTGTTTTCCGGAAGAAGTACTTGAACATCGAACCGAGCCGGACAAAGGAGCCGGATTCGAGTTTGTCGGCCGGGAGCGACTCTTCGATCAGTCGGGTCTTCTCCGCGAGATCCTGGTAGATCCCCGGGTGTTCGTGGAGCCAGCGGATGGTTGCAATACCCGCGGAAAGCGAGAGCGGGTTTCCCGAGAAGGTGCCGGCCTGGTATACCGGCCCCTGCGGAGCGGTAAGCGACATGATCTCGCGCTTCCCGCAGAAGGCGCCGATGGGCAGGCCGCCGCCAATGATTTTGCCGAGCGTAGTAAGATCGGGCCGGATGCCGAACATCTTCTGCGCCCCGCCGATGCCGAGCCGGTAACCGGTAATAACTTCATCGAAGATGAGGAGCACATCGTGGGCTTTGGTAATCTCCCGCACCGCTTTGAGATAACCGTCCTGCGGGATCACCGGGCCGATGTTCCCCATGACCGGTTCGATAATGAGGGCGGCAATGTCCTTGTTTTTAGAGAGAAGCGTTTCGAGCGCCTCGGCATCGTTGTACGGCACCTGCCGGGTGTGGGCAACGAGATCCGGGAGCACGCCGGCCGAGTCCGGGACGCCCATCGTGGTCGCGCCCGAGCCGGCCTTTACGAGCACCGCATCGTGGGCGCCGTGGAACCCGCCCTCGATCTTGACGATATCGGATTTCCCGGTAAAGCCCCGGGCGAGCCGGATTCGCGGCCATGGTCGCTTCCGATCCGCTCGAAACGAACCGGACCATATCCATTCCCGGGTGATCGCCTGCAATGAGCCCGGCAAACTCCGGCTCCTCCGGGATCGGTGTGCCAGTAGAGCCAGCCTTTTCTAGTCGGTCTGCGATTGCCTTTTTGATCTCCGGGCGGGCGTGCCCAGAAGGAGCGGCCCGTAACCCATGCAAGCAGTCGATGTAGGTGGCGCCGTCAACGGTCGTGAGGTGCGATCCTTCTGCTTTGCCGTGTAAAACGGGTACGGCTTGATCGCCCGGACCGGGCTGGAGACCCCGCCGGGGATGAGTGTCTTTGCCAGTGAGAAGAGTTCCTCGCTCTTCATTTCAGAGCCACCCGCACACGTCGCGTGCAAAATACGTGATGATGAGGTCGGCCCCGGCCCTCTTGATGCAGGTGAGTGTCTCCAAAACCGTCTCTTTTTCCTTAATCCAGCCAGTGCTCTGCCGCGGCCTTTATCATTGCATATTCCCCGCTTACCTGGTACGCGGCAACCGGGATCCCCAGCGTCGCGATATCGGCCAGCACGTCGAGATACGGGCCGGCGGGTTTTACCATCAGGATATCGGCTCCCTCCTCGTAGTCGAGCTGCGATTCGAGATACGCCTCGCGGCCATTGGCCGGGTTCATCTGGTAGGTAGTGCGGTCCCCGAACGAGAACCCGGATGCCGCCGCTTCGCGGAAGGGGCCGTAGAGCGCGGAGGAGAACTTGGTCGAGTAGGACATGATCAGCACGTCCTCGTAGCCTTCCTTGTCGAGCGCTCCCCGTATCGAAGCAACCATGCCGTCGAGCATACAGGACGGGGCGACAATGTCCGCACCCGCTTCCGCGTGACTCACCGCAATCCGGTTCATCAGGAGGAGCGATTCATCGTTTAAGAGATCCTTATCCCCGCACCGGGTGCTGCCCACGATCCCGCAGTGGCCGTGGCTCGTGTACTCGCAGGCGCAGACATCGGTGATGACCACCATCTTCGGGTATGCGGCCTTGACTCTCCGGACCGCCTGCTGGACGATCCCGTCGGGGTCGTAGGCGCTTGTCGCGGCCTCATCCTTGAACGCCGGGATCCCAAAAAGGAGCACGGCCCGGCAGCCCCGATCGTACAGGTCGCCGGCAACGCCCGCGATCATATCGACCGGGTAGCGCGACTGGCCCGGCATGGACTCTATTGCCACGGGAGTCTTTGCAGTCTCATCGACAAACAGGGGGGCGACGAGATCGTTCTTGGAAAGCGTCGTCTCGCATAAAAGGGGCTGGATCGTGCGGGACCTGACCCGCCTCATGCGTCGCTCGGGAAACATACGCACCGTACCTCGGAGATTAATGATTACTGTTTGCTGGTGCATCCTATAAATGATTATATCACCCGGACCGGCCGGGGAGAACAATCCTTTTTTTTAAGGTTTGAAGGGCTAACGGGTACGTCATGAAGATCCTTTCCTTACCGGTCCTGGCCATTGTCGTGGCCGCGCTCCTCCTGTGTGCCGGGTGCACTTCGGCTCCTGCCGCAACGCAGGCTGCGGAAACACCGACCCCGACAAACGCTACGCTTTCCGCATACGCGCTCGCCCCCTCCGACCTGTCCGAAGGGTGGACCCTAGTCACGTCCCGCGAGAAGACCACGGCCGAGATGAGTCCGCTCGCCCGCGATCTTGGCTGGCAGGCCGGGTATGTCGTGGCCTATACGCTGCCTGCCAACAATTCGGCCGGCACCTGCACCCTGACCCAGACCGTGACACGTTATTCGGTGCAGAACATGTCGGATCTCGTATCCGTTGTTGCCGCAAACGAGCGGAAAGTGGGCGGCCTTGCCTTTACCGATCTCCCGGCACCGGCAACCGGGCCCGATACCCGGGCGTTTTCCGCAGTACTGGTGAACGGGACGCCGACTGCAACCCCGACCGGCGGCATGGAGTCAATCGCGTTCGAGAGCAGCGCACCCGTGGCAACGGACGGATATGTCGAAGTGATATTTGCGAAAGGCGATATCCTTGATGTCATCCGGATGAGCGGGACGTGTCCGCCCTACGACACAATTCCCTACGAGACACTCGCGTCCTTGGGAAAAACCGCGTATACGAAACTGGAATAACTCTTTTTTAGCAGGTCCGCTTCATCACGAACCGGTCCTCGTCCTCGCCGAAATACGCAGGGACGAGCGATTCCCGGGTAAATCCTTCGTGCGTGTAGAGCCGGACTGCCGGTTCGTTTTTGGGCGAGACCGTAAGATAGATGTCCGTTATGCCCCTGTCGGCAAGCACCCGGCATATCTCGCGCAGGAGCGCCGTCCCGATCCCGCAGTGCCGGAACCCGTCGCCGACCATCATGCGGAGGATCCATGCCTGTTGGGAATTATCGTGAACGACCGTTGCAACCGTGAAACCGACGATCTTCTCTTCTTCCACCGCAACAAGGAACGTTTGCGGCGAGAGGACTGCCTGCTGCCGGACAAAGACCGCGGACCGGTACGGCTCGTGGATGCCGGCAATTTCAAGTTTTGTGACCCCGGAGAAATCCCGGTCTTCGTAGGGACGGATACACAGGTCTTTTAGGGGTTCCGCGCTCATGTGCCGTCCCCTCCCGGTTACTGCCGGGTCTCTCCCTTCTTCTTTGCCCCGGTTGCCGTGCCCCGGGTAAGGGCGGCAACGATCGCTTCCGCTGCAACCCGGTCGCCGGCCTGCGCGTTCTCCCGGATCGATGCGGTTGCATCGGCAAGGATCTTTTTCGTGAGCACCCGGGAGAAATCGTCGAGGATCTCGGTTGTTCTTTCATCGCATGCGCCAAGCCGGGAAAGCGCCTTGTCCCGTTCCCGGGTCCGGACTGCCTCGGCCCATGCGTGGAGGGCGGCGATACAGTCGTCGGAAGATCCGCGCATGAGCTGCCGGGTAAAGACGCCGAGTTCTTCCTCGACAAACGCAGATGCCCGCTCTGCCTCCTCCTTGCGGGTCGCCATGGTCTTCTCGTTTACCTCGCGCAGGTTGTCGATGGTAAAGAGCCGGACACCGGCAACGGTCCCCGCTTCTTCTTCCACATCGCGGGGCTGGGCAATGTCGATGATGATGAGCGGTTTTGGCAAGCCGTCGGGCATCCGGGGGCGGGTACTCACGGCTTCGGCTAGTTCCGCCGTACGGATCACCGCGTGCGGTGCGGCAGTGCAGGAGATGACGACATCGGAGATTGCGATGTAGCGGTAGAGCTCGGAGAACTTCACCGCGTTCCCGCCAATCTTCTCCGCGAGCTGGACGGCGCGGTTGAAGGTACGGTTTGCCACATACATCGCGGTGAGCTGTTTTGCGGCAAGGGCCTGGGCCACGAGAAGGCCCATCTCGCCGCTCCCGACCACGAGAATGTGCCGCCCGGCAAGCGACCCGATCTCGGACTCGGCAAGGAGCACGGCATGCGGAACCGACCGACACGGCGCCCCGGTTGATCTGCGTGCGCTTCCGGGCCTCGATACCGACATGGACGGCCTTTGTCACGCACTGCGCGACAAAACACCCGGCGCTCCCGGCCGCCTCGGCATCGGCAAGCGCTTTTTTGAGCTGTCCTATGATCTGGTCTTCGCCCACGATCATCGATTCTATGCCGGCAGCAAGCGAAAAGAGGTGCCGCAGCGCGTCGCGGCCGTTAAGCAGAAAGAAGTCTTTCCTGCCCTGGCCGACCAGGAAATCGCGGAGGTCTGCCGCATCGCCTTCGACCAGAATTTCGACTCGGTTGCAGGTCTGGAGGAGGAGTACGCCGCTAAACTGTTTTTTTGCAGCGGCAAGGAATGCAGCCTCATCCGGGAACCGGAACGCTTCGAGCGCCGCGATATCTGCGGTCTGGTGGCTGACACCGGCAATGGCAAGTCCCGCCTCCCGGCCGTTCATGCAAGGTACCTCTTGGCGACCCGTTCCCAGGCCTGGTCCGGGGATTTGCTAATAAGCGACCAGACCTCTTTGTCGTGAAGCACCTCCCAGAGGATTCTGCGCCTGCCGGCCGGGGTGGTGTCCCGCGTCTTTAACTCCTCGCGGAGCCGGTGCTGGAGGGCGATCATTGCGTCAAGCCCCGGGTAACGTTTCTCGATGTCCTCGCGGATGAACCGCGAGATCGCCGGGCTCTTGCCGAGCGTGCTCATCGCGATCTCGTAGTGGGCGCCGACAGAAATGGCCGGGATGATCACGTCCCCGGATTCGCCGTTTGCGTTGTTGAAGAGGACGCCGAAGCCCCGGCAGATCGCACCGATCCGGTCGTTCTGCTCCTTGTCCGAGAGGGCTCCGATAACAAGAAACGCCGGTTCGATGATCCGTTCGAGTTCCTCGTCGCCCGCTTCGCGGGTGTCGAGCGTCTGGATCTGGACCGGGAGCGCCTTTGCCTCGGGGATGAACGACTTGCTCACCATGAGCACCTCGGCCTCGTTTGCAAAGTGCCCGGCTTTTCGTGCCGCTACAACTCCCCCTCCGAAGATTACAATCTGCTTGCCCGCACAGTCTACGAACAGGGGTATCATTGATCCATTATTAGGGTGGAGGCGTTACTTTAAGATATGGCATTTGGATCCGGGATGAGAGAAGACAAGGCCCGCACCCGCTGGACCATGCAGCGGAAATCACCGGGCAACACTATCCGGAAACCGCACAGAAACCCGCAGAAATGCGAGGGGGAATGCGGTGCCGGACTTCTCCGACGGAACCTTCCGACAAATGCGCCCGTTTCATGCCTGAAAGCACGATATACTTAAATCGTATGAGTGCTAATTTTGTAGAGCACACTGCGCCGATAGTGTAGTGGTTATCACTAGGCGTTGCCAACGCCTAAACTCGGGTTCGAGTCCCGATCGGCGCATTTTCTTGTTTTACTGGGAATGTTCAATTGAACCATTTCCCAATCTTTCCCATTATAAAATTTTAAAGAGATTTTTTGTCTAATTTTTCAATAAAATTGATTAATCCTGCAACATATCCTAGCGATTCATTTAAATCGGGTTGATAGGGACTGGGGTGTGCACATTCATTTCTTCTGGATAAATCCCCATGTAATCTTTTCATTTCAGCTTTAGAGATTAATCCCATCTCTTTTGCAACGGTAATTAATTCATGTTCTGTTCCAACAGTATCCCGGATCTCATCTATAGATTTGTATTTTGCCCATGCGGGTCTTATCAGTTTAATTTTTTGAGCCCATCTGAAGTTATTTTATATTCTAAATAATCAATAAAACCCGCCCATGCCATAACAATAGAGGCACGGTATAATTTTTGTTCAATACATAAGAGAGATTCTTCAAATAATTTTGATTGGTGCAAACTTAAATGTTGCAACTGCTTTCTCGATTGATCCACATGTATAATTCTTGATGGAGAAGTTTCATATTTTGAAAATAAAGCATGAGACTCTGATTCAAATCTTTTAGTGTTAGTTAATATATCTAAAAAAAATTCTTTCATTAATATCAAGTCTGAAACAGATAATTCTTCATCGCTGCAAAAAAGTTATCATATACTTTAGGATCTGTCGTATCAGGCAATGTTAATTGAATATTGATATTTACTGTTACACCTGATCCTTTAGTTACTTTTTGAGTTGATAAAATTGAGTTATCTTTTGCTGATTGAGAACCATTAAAGTTAGAAATATTATCATTGGATTGATCTAAATCAACACTTCCTCCATTAAAATCGGCTAATTCACACAATGCATTGAACGTAGAAATCATGTAATTTATTGCCGATTTACCGGCTGATGATTTCGATGTGAAAAAGTTATTTATTTCTTTAATAGATCGTTTATTTGCATCAGGATAAATATTAAAAAGTTCTTTATATCCTTCTCGGATACCTTTAGCCAAAACGGTTCTATAATTATCAGTTCTATATTGCCGCCAAAGATCGGTGGGCTTACTCGAAGAGTCAATAAATTTAATATATTGCATTACTCTCAAAATTGGTCGATCATTACTTGATTTAAATCCAATTTGTTGAAACCAATCTTGTGTAGCTCCACTAGGGACACCAATTGTTCGAATTGTGCTTAAAAAATCTTTTAATTTTCCTGTGTTTGAAGTGTAGGGGATTTCTGCCATTTTCGCCACAATATCCTTCTTAATTTATTCAAAGGATAAATGTTTCTATAATGCTGTGAAAGTAAAAATGGGTGTGGTGTATTCTCATCTAAAACGAATGTCTGGATCTATTCCACAACCCCGCGTTCCACCAGCAGCGCAAGATATTCCTCACCGGAAAGAGGGCATGCAATAAGATTCTCAAATTCTTTTCCCGAGAGGTGCAACTGGGTCCGCATCTTTGCCAAAAGATCCGCAGGATATTCCCGGAGTCCGTGGCTCATGAACGTATGAACACCGGTGATCTTCCCGTTTTTCGTAAGATAAAACAGTTTGTGGTGGGAATCCTTTGCCTGAAACCCTTTCTTGAGTAACGCTGCCTCGATGTCCCGGGCCTTGCAGGTCTTCACAGGCTGACACCGGCCGGCACAAGCGATGTCAGGTTGCTGCGGAGCCGTAAGGCATCCGCGGTAAGGTTTGCCGGGTCTGCATCGACATAGACTTCCCAGAGTGTTGCGAGCTCTTCGGAAATTCCGGCAATTCCTTCCTCCAGCGTTTCCGCAGAGACCACGAGTCCGAACTCTTCATTGGAAAGCGTAAGCCGGTCGTTTTCGTGCTCCACGGTAACGAACAGCTTCCGGGCCAGACGGCAAACGCGGCCGCCAATCCTGATACGGTCGAGACTGATGGTCTGGTCTGCCATCTTGAGCATAATATACATACGTTCCGTTTCCGGGGTAATAGTGTTTCCGTTCAGGGAAAAACGGGGGCCTTTACCGTCCCGCTCACAAGAGATGTCACCGAATTGTTTCCCATCCTCCCCTCCACCAACCACAATTCCAAGCGTTTATCATGGTCTGTCCTAAACGATGAATCTACAGACCCCGAGGCTGAACCGAAAATGAAACCAACCTCCGTCCCTATTGTGCTTGCCGTCATTGCGATCATGGTATTTTCTGCCGGCTGCACCAGTACCGCACCGGCTGCTGCCAGCCCGTCACCATCGACCCCGACCATTCCGCCGCCGGTCTCCATTGCCAATACTCCCGTCCAGTACAAGGATGTCAATGGCGTCCGGCTCGCGTACTGGGAATGGGGATCCGGCGAACCCGTCCTCCTTATTGAGGGATTCTCAAGCGAGGTCGCAAACGACACTCCCACGCAGGCCCCGTGGAACGAGACCTTCCTTTCGATCCTTTCCTCCAAATACCATGTCTATGCCTACGATCACCGGGGAATGGGGTACAGCAGCATGAACAATGTGACCCCCACGATCCCCATCTATGCCGATGATGCGGCAGGGCTGATCAAAGCTCTCGGGTACGACAGCATGAACGTGTACGGGGAGTCCATGGGTTCGTCGACCGCGCAGCAGCTGGTCATCACCCACCCGGAGGTCGTGCGGAAGCTGATCCTCGATTCCAACTCATACAGCGCAAACATCCCCGAGTGCCAGACCCTGCATTCGACCCTCATCGAAGTCGCAAACGACACGACCGCGAGTCCGGGCCTCCGTGCCGAAGCAAATGCGAACCTTGCCTTTAACGGGACCTGGAACGGCCTTGCCGGTATCAACAAAACCGTCATGCTCGTGGTAGGAACCGGCGACGTGATCACGCCCCAGGCAGTCTCGGCCCGGATGGCCGGGCAGATCAACGGCTCCTGGCTCGTGCGGTTCCAGGGGCTCCCCCACATCGGGAACCGGAATGCACCGGTCCAGTATGGCGAGAACGCGGTTGTACTTCCTCGATACGAACGAAGCCCCGCTTGCGTCCCCGTAACGGTACGGGGAATCAGACTTTTTTTTACCCAGCCGTTCCGGGCCTCCGGCCCGGGTGCCCCGTAGGGAGTGGAGGCGTTCCCCGCTCTTCAGAATAAGAGGAGATACCCCAATCCGGGTAAACCCACAAAAATGGCGTTTCCTTCAAAGACCATGGCCCACCCCCTGTTATAGCAGGGTTTTGCCTCACAATAGCGTACATTAGGGTTTTACAGCGCCACGTAAAATGCCCGGTTTGTCCAAAATCAGGGCAAATCAGCGTTTTCTGGAAAAAATGGGTAAAACTGCACGCGTTTTGTGCATTTTTTGAGGTTTGCTGAAAGGTGGGCTGACAAGTCTCCGACGAAGAATCCGGGTGGAGAAAGATAAGGTCCGGATACCCTGTTTCACCCCCAATGTTCTCTCTCAATAAGAGCGATTCTCATCATACATAGGGATTGGAGACAAAACCCCATCAAAATCCCGGCCTCATGACCCCCCACCCCTCCCCCAAAAGCTCAGGGTAGGGGGGTGGCCTCCGGAATTTTAGTAACCCCCTCCCCTCAGTTTTCCATTTTCGCAAATAGACCCCCACCCCCCCTGTTCTGCATAAAACAGGGGACCACCCCCCATCTCTTCCAGTCCCAAAAGGTGTGCTTCGCGTGGAGTGTCCGGCGTGAGGGGGAGGGGGGACTACCCCTTCGGTCACGATCAGGGGAGGTGGGGTGATCGCATGAAGGGGTGGGGGTACCCCCCCTCTCTGCAAAAATGGAGGTCACCCCCGGCCCCGGATCAAAAAATTGTTGGCCGGCCCCCCTCCCCTCCCGCTCTGGTAAAATTGAAGGGGGGTGGGGGGGTTTGGTCTGGCAGGCCGGGTCCTCCTAATCAGTTTTGGGTACCTGAACAATTCCGGAAATACCTGATGGGACAACCAGCAGGATTACCGGATGTTCTCCAGGATGTCCAAACCCAAAGATCCAGGTATCCGGAGTCTGTACTATGCAGCATTTTCATGTACAACCCGAACAGCAACGAACATCTATCTCGTATGGCCGCCAACACCACACTGATAAGCCATGAAATACTGTCCCGAATGCGGCAAGCCTCTCGCAAACGAGGCCGCGAACTTCTGCGACAACTGCGGGGCAAAACTTTCCGCTTCCCCTACGATCACGGTCCAGCCGCCGGAAGGTCCGGCCGGCTCATCCACGCAGGGACCCGTGACCCTCGTACAGCCGGTCGAAGAGAAGAGCACGGCAGTTGCGGCCATCTGCTCGCTCGTCATCCCCGGCCTCGGCCAGGTCTATGACGGCAAGCTCGAACGCGGTTTTCTGATATTCTTTGGGACCGTTATCGGCTTCTTCCTCCTCATCATCCCCGGCCTGTGCGTATGGGCGTTCGGGATCTACGATGCTTACGATATCGCGTGCAAAATGAACAACAAGGAGATCCCGTTCCTCCCGACAAAAACCGCACACCTGATCCTCTTTGTGATCCTTGCCATTGCCACCGTGGCTGTGGCCGTTATCCTCGCATCGCTGATGCTGGTCGCTGCAATCTTCAGCCCTGCAATGATGCACGTGGCATGAGCCGGCGTTCACCGGCAGTAATTTTTATGGGATCGTACCGGGAACCGCAATCTCCCGCATTCCCTGGCATCATGCGGTACAAAAACGCTCCTCTGCCAAAAAACAGCAGTTTATTGCAGGGAAATGCACCCGGCCCGAGCCGTTTTCCCGTACCACAAATCCTGTAAAGACCAGATCTAGTAAAAACAAAAAAAGGGTTTTATGCCTCCCACAAAAAAGCACCGGTTTTTTTATGGCGACAAGAACTTCATGACTTCGGTGTCGATGTCCCCGAAGTTCTTCGTGTTGAGCAGCTGCACGTGCGACCCGGTCACCTGCTCATAGGTCGTGGTGTACAGATCGCGGAAGGTGATATGGGGATTGTCCCGCAATGCTTCAAGGACATTTTCGGTAAACTCGTCCGAGAGCCACTGGCGGATATTCGAATCGTAAACTGCGCCAAGAGAGGGTTCGTTTTTATTTGCGCCGGTAAAGTACAGGAGTCCCTTTGCCGTTGCATTGGCAGCAACGCTCTCCCCAAAGCAGGTATCCACGAAAAAGACCATCTGCCGGTATTTCCCTTCCCGGGCCATCGTATCGGTGAGAGCGGTAAACTTTTGGGCCGATAACGAGGTGTCGGGTACCGGGAAGACGATACTGCCCGGCGAACCGTGGCTGGCAATATAGACAAAGACATCGGTACTGGCATTGGACTCAAGGACCACCGGGGTCTGTGCGGTCCGGTTACCGGTAAGAACTGCCGCAAGCGTCTCAGCGGTCACGTTCGCGCCACGGTAATCCACCTGTGCACCGGACCGGAGGTTTGCTCCCCCGACAATGTTGTGGACATCCCCGCGCACCGGGTTCTGCGAGGAGGAAGGAACATCATCGTACAGCATAAGGATGATGTGGTCGTCGGAAACGCCGTTGTCTTTCAGGAGCGTGTACATTGCAAGGGCATCGGACTCGTGCCGGTAGTTTGCCCAGCCGGAGGATGGCCCGACAATAACCGCCTCAAAACCGGTCCGGTTTACCGGGGGAACATAGTTGCCGTTTTCGGCACCGGGAGCATCTGCCGTAGAGCTCAGGGTCATGAACTCCTGCGAGGCCTGCGAAAGCCCGCCGGATTCCGCGATCAGCTTGGACTCGCCGGATTTTTCCGAACCAATAACCCCGAGCGACTCATAGGTCCCGTTCCGGATTGCCCAGTGGGAATAGTAGGTGATCACCGGGTCCACCCCGTATTCCGTATCGTAGATGAACGGCTGGCTGGCCCCGGTAACATACGGGCTCTGGCCTTTTAAGAGGCCGGCAATTGCATCGTGTGACTGCTGTGCAGTCCAGTCCTCCACGGTATCGTTCCCGTCTACCACATACTTAAACGAGTCCGGCTGTGACTCAAACGGCGCTGCTTCCTGTCGTGCCGTGGTATAGGCAGCAAGGAGGACGGCATCGTACGCAGGCGCTGCATAATCCGTGGGTGCAGTCCCGAATTTTTCCGTATACGCTTCGGTAAACCCGCTGGTCGGGTCTGCCGTTGGCGACGTTCCTTCAAGGCCCTCCGCGCTCTCCCCAAGCGTTGATACGAGCACCGGTGTTGCCGCAGCATCGGCAAGGATCAGTTTCGTGGATGACCCGGACCGGTCGATGGCTTTCTTGATGGTTGCAGCGTCCTCCGGGCCGCAGGCCGCAATGATATATTCGGGGTTTGTTGTGAGTGCGTCGCTGACAGCGGAATCCAGCGTTGCCGAGCCCGGATCGAATTCCTGGATTGAGGTGAGATCGATACCGGCCTCCGTGGCAAAGAACCCGGTCCAGTCATAGAAGGTGCTGCCATAGGTCGTGTTCTCGGTAATTAGCGCAGCACGTTTCACTCCTTTTTTATGGAGGATGTCGACAATGGCTTCGTCCTGTGCCACATCGCCCTGTACGGTCCGCCAGAAGTACCCGGTCTTCCCGAATGCCCGGATGATATCGCCCGAGGTTGTAAGCGGGCTGATGAGAAGCTTCTTTTTCGCGGCAAACTCCGGAGCAAGCGCGTAGACATCGTCGCTTGTCGGCGGCCCGATTACGATATGGATGGAATCGTCGGCAAGTAGTTCGTTTGCTAGCTCCGATGTGTTGCCGGCACCGGTGTCTTTGTACACCAGTTCGACCTGCCGTCCCCCGATGCCTCCCTGGGCATTGATGGTATCCTTTGCCCATTCCAGCGGATCCTTGAGGTCGACATCGCCGGTTACCGGGAGCAGGACCCCGATGCGGACCGGCGTATGGAGATGGATCCAGGTATATCCTGCCCAGCCTGCGACGATTGCGAACAGGACTATCACAAGAATTATTGCAATTTTTTTCCTGTCGATGGTAATCACCCGAAAGAAGCGTCATACTCCGGGTTTTGCGGATTTTACCGGAGAGAGGTACACGTACCTGTACATTTTAATAACCATTTTTTTCCATGGATTATGAAAGAAGCGGAAATGATCCTGACCGTGTGCCGGCTACAATCCTTACGGGAGCAGATTGCGGGGATTTATGAGGGATTATGCCCCATCTCCCGGTATCCTGTCCGCCAGGACAAGGGGGAGATGAGTTCCCTGTCATTATATACCAAAAAATCACCGCTTTCTGCACTGGTATTATTTATGGTCTGTCTTGGGATCGCCGGGAGCGTTATTTGCGGAGCATACTATACTGCCGTCGACCTCCCTCAACAGGAACAGATCCAGCCGCCTTCAAACAGTATGAGTGAGTGCATAAGTGACTGCATGCAATATGAGTATAAGGGATATCTCGACTGCGCGATCGAATGTCATGGACAGGGTCAATGAGGGAATAAAAATCACCCTGATTTTATCTTTTGGCATTTCCTGACCAAGAGAGAAAAACCGTTTATTTAATACGTGGCCGGAGAGCAGCGCTTCTTAAAAAAAAGCAGTTTGCAGATAACAGCCCTTATACGGGAACAGTTCCTATCGGAAAAACCATGCAAAAGGCCGGAGCTATCCTTCTTTTCCTCTGCATTCTTGCCGCATGTGCCGGATGTACCGGGACAACTCCTGGCACCCCGGGAACTCCCGCACCGGTCACTCCCCTGCCCTCCCTCCTCACAGTGAATCCCGTTGCAACCGCGAACTTCATACCCGCCCCGACCCTCAATAACCTCTCGGTCTTTTTCATCCCGGTCGGGCAGGGCGACTCGATCCTTGTCATCACGCCTCATCGGAAGACCCTGCTGATCGATGCCGGCCTGCCGGATGCTGCGCCGACCGTGATCCGCCTCCTGAAGCGTGAGAATGTCACAGCGCTCGATATTGTCCTTGCCACCCATGCGCATATCGATCATATCGGAGGCATGCCGGAGGTGCTTGAAACCTTCCCGGTAAAAGAGTTTGTCTGGAACGGGCACCCCCGCAAGGCGTCCCCGTACACGAAGCTGATGGCGGAAATAGAAAAAAAGAAGATCCCACTGACCGCGGTAAGCGCCGGTGACACGATCAGCCTCGACCCGGCACTTTCCATTGCGGTCCTCAATCCGCCCAAGCCGGGCTTTAGCGACCCGAACAACAACAGCATCGTCCTGCGCATGACCTGCCGGAATGTCTCGTTTTTATTCACCGGCGATACAGCGCAGGCATCCGAAGCCTCCATGCTTGCGGGGAACATGACACTCTCTGCCGATATTCTCAAGGTCGGCCACCATGGGAACATACACTCCACAAGCGCTGCATTCCTTGCCGCGGTTCACCCGACGCTTGCCATTATCGAAGTCGGGGAAGCTGCCGAAGGCCACCATCCGTCAGAGAAGACGCTTGCCCGGCTGGCAAAAGAGAACATTACAGTGTACCGGACGGATCATGACGGGATCGTTGAAGTCTCGACAAACGGGACCGGGTATACGGTTGCGACCTTCCCGGCCGTTTCCGCTATACCGCCGGCACAGGCATCAGCGTAACGAGGAGAAGCAGATCGCTCACTGCTTTTTGAATTCTATCGCCATTTTTATCCTGCGGGCCAGCTCGGCAAACTGTGCTTTTGAGGCATCGCCTTTCTGAAGATAAAAATCCGCACCTGCATTAATTGCTTCGATAATAAGCTCTTCCCGGTCATGTCCGGTAAAAATAATAAAGGGAACCGGGTTGCCGGCAGCTCTGATCTTTTCAAGGAAGGTAAGGCCGTTCATTTCCGGCATCTGGTAGTCAGAGACAACGGCATCAAAATTCTGTTTTGCCATTTCAGTAAGCGCACGTTTGGCAGAACATATCGTGGTAACGGTAAAGTCTCCCGATGCTTCAAGGAAGATCTTTCCTATATCGAGAAGCGCGGGTTCATCGTCAACATAAAGAACAGAATACGTCACGGAAGATTCCCCAATTCTTTTGAAAAACTAATATCTGGAAATATTTTAATCGGCGAATCAGATCATTGTGATATACATCTATAAAAGGATTGTTTATTTTATCTGATAACAAATCGGGCCCCTTTATCCAAAGGCTGAGATATTCTGATGTATTTGCCCCATTATTACTAATGCACAAGGCCCGATTTGATCCGGAACGGTTGTTTCATGGTTTCTGAAAGAAAGTTCGCCATGCAACCACTGCCCGGCCCATAAGAAATTTATTATAAAATTATTATGCCGGTTTTGAGACCGCATTTCGGCAAATCTGAAAAACATCGCGCGAACGGGGCCGGCGGCATGTGTGAAGTCCCGTGGCGGTAAGTCCTGCTTTAACCGGAAAATTTCCTAAAAAGTTGGGGCGGAAAAATCCCGCACGAAAAAAGCCTAAGGCGAGATTCGAACTCGCGACTTCCTCCTTACCAAGGAGGTACTCTACCGGGCTGAGTCACTTAGGCATTGTTACATTCTGCATATATGAGGACCCGGGCATGTTTCCCTGACAATGAGAGAACGGCATTAACCGGATTATTGCTTCACAGGCAGATTGCCTAGATACATTGTAGGTTTACCTTATAAAATATTACGGAAACTCCTGTATTTTTCCGCGGGCGGCAGGTATTAACCCGGGGGTGCCGCGGGAAAAATCAGGGTTTCATCTTCACTTCGAGCTGCGGGAACGGGATCTCGATACCCTCTTCCTTGAATCTGCGGGCAATTCTCGTATTGATCGCGTCCTTGACCTCGTCGGGAATATTGTAGGCCTTTGCCCAGATATAGATCACGAATTTTAACGCAGAGTCCCCGAATTCCTGGAAGAATACCTTCGGGCCCGGTTCTGCCATGAAATAGTCCGTATTCTTAATTGCGTCGCTGGCAACATCTGCAAGGATCGCTTTCACCTTCTCAATATCGGATCCGTATGCAACCGTGATGGGGATAGTGTACCGGAGCATCGGGTCGGGTTCGGAATAATTCATCACGCTGTTTGAGGTAATCTTGTTATTGGGGATTGTGACCAGTTTCCCGTCAATAGTCCGGATACGGGTGCTCCGCGTCCCTATCATGAGCACGTCGCCATAATAGGTATCGACCATGATACGGTCGCCTACCTTGAACGGCTTGTCTATCGTTATAACGACGCCGCCAAGGAAGTTGGAGAGGAAGTCCTGCGATGCGAGGGCGAGGGCCGCACCTGCGATGCCAGCGCCGGCGAGGAATGGTGTGATGTTGATGTCGAGATTGACAAACACCAGCATGATACCGGCAAACCAGACAACATAGCGTGCCGCCAGTTCGAGCAGATCGACCAACCGGTCGTCCGCATCACCTTCCGTCTTCTCGGCCCATGCATGGCCGTAGATCCGGATGATATCGTGGAGGAGCGAGGAGACAATCCAGGTCCCGAGCAGGATATAGATCGAGTTGAGCACATCGTCCGAGACGATCACGGAATATTGCGCCGGGACAATATCGAAGTACTTCAGCGCAATGTAGATAGATACCGCGATAATGCCGACCTGGACCGGCGTCCCGATAGCGGCAACAATGATGTCGTCCCACTTGGTCTCGGTGGTCTCGGCGTACTTTTCCAGCCACCTGACAATAATCCGTGCGACCCCGGCAATGGCAAACCCGATAAGGATCACCGCGACCGCAAACAGGAGGTTGTCACTCATATACGTATACTTATGACAGCGGGCAGTAAATAAGTATGAGATAACATGGCGACGGGAAAAGAGATCGCGGAGACGCTTCGCGGACTGGTGGACCGGGATATGACCTTCATGCACATCTGCGGGACACATGAAGCCGCAATCGCCCGGACGGGCCTTCGCAGCATCCTGCCGCCGCAGCTCAAGATTGTCATGGGCCCGGGCTGCCCGGTTTGTATCACGCCGCAGGGAGAGATCGATGCGGCGCTTGACCTTGTCGACAAGGACTGCATCATCGCAACGTACGGCGACCTCCTCCGGGTGCCCGGTTCGAAAGGTTCTTTAGAGTCCTGCGGCGGCGATGTGCGGATCGTGCAGGGCGTCCACAAGGCTGTCGAAATCGCAGAAAAGACCGATAAGGAGGTTGTCTTCATCTCGGTCGGCTTTGAAACGACCGCACCCACCGTTGCCGCGGCCATCCTCTCCCATCCGCCAGAAAATTTCTCGATCCTTTCCTGCCACCGCCTCGTCCCGCCCGCGATGAAGTGGATGCTCGCACAGGGCGAGGCAAAGCTCGACGGTTTCGTGCTTCCCGGCCACGTCTGTGCGGTCATGGGGTACGAGGAGTACGAGCAGTTCCCGGTCCCTCAGGCTGTTGCCGGATTCGAGGCGGACGATATCCTGCTGGGTCTTTTGATGCTCGTCGAACAGATCCGCGAAGGGAAGCACCGGGTCGATAATGCCTACCCGCGGGTTGTCACCCGTGAGGGAAACGTCAAGGCAAAGAAGATCATGTACGAGGTCTTTGAACCCGTTGACGTAGAGTGGCGCGGCTTCCCGGTTATCCCGAAGTCGGGCTTACGGCTGAAAAAGGAGTTCGAGCAGTACGATGCGCAGAAGAAGTTCGATCTTGTGTACAGGAAAGTGAGCAAGAACTCGGCCTGTATCTGCGATAAGGTCCTGCGCGGCATCGCACAGCCGACCGACTGCAAACTCTTCGGGAAAGTCTGCACGCCCCGGACCCCGGTCGGTCCCTGCATGGTCAGCCACGAGGGCGCCTGCAAGATCTGGCACCTGTATCAGGTCAGGAAGTTATAATCTTTTATACAATACCGGGGCCGCTTTTTTTAACGGGTTACCCCGTAAGACATTCCCGGATCATTTTTACAACCCGGTCCCTACAGCCCGGGATCTCCCGTATATCGCCGGACCGGTCCACGCCATCGATAAAGACTTCGCCTGAGGGCCGTATGCCCGCGATATTCATGAAGGGCATGAGCACTTTTCTGGTACAGGTAAAATTTTCCTGCCCGGGCCGGCCGGATACCGAGAGTATGACTCCTTTTGCCTTTACGGGCACCGCTGTTCCAAGCGACTGCGCTGCATAGTGCGCCTGGAACCGGTCGATGAGCACTTTGAGGTTCGCTGGTACGGTATTTGTGTATACCGGCGTACAGATAACGACGAGTTCTGCCCCGGCAATGGCTTCAAAAACCCCATCCATATCATCATCAAAGATGCAATAACCTGTGTTAAACACTGGTAACAGCCGATGCATTCGCGGATATCCATATCGTGCGGGTATAGTATCGTACAGCTCCGACCGGACATCCTCTGCAGTTTCCTGCACCCACTGTGCAAGCCGGCCAGAGTTCCCTCCGGCACGGGGGCTCGCCTGGATAATAACCACGTCATGAGGCGGGAGTGAGACATTCTGTCTGACAGAGTGAGTGTTCCGCTCGAAAAAACCGATGGGATCGCTCTGCAGATCCTGCTCCCACTCCGAAGCCTTTGCAAGGGCCGCTTCTCCGGCCCGGAGCGGGACATCCGGTTCGTATTCGTAGGTATTGGTGCGGAACAGGACGGGATCGGAACCTTCCCGCTGCATGCTTACCGTTATACCGGGAAAAACCCGGATAAAGATGAGACAGGTCTTCCCGACTGACGATAAGATGGAACACCGATCCGCCTGCTTCGATATCCCGGACATATAACGGTTCCATAACCCTCGTTTAATTGACAGGATTGGGAGACAATAAGGGTATTGCCTGCTGCCAGCCTGTTCTTCCCGCAGATGATATGGAGAGATCCTCCCTCCCTTCCAAAGGTTTAAACGCATTGATAACGTTATTAACTTGGCATTTCGTGCCTCGGTAGGGTAGTGGACATCCTAGAAGCCTCCGGAGCTTTTGACCCGGGTTCAAGTCCCGGCCGAGGCGCTCATTGCTTTTCCGGATTTTTTATTGCTGTTTTTGTGCGAACGCTTGCATATTCTCATGGCGGCCGGCATTAAAACCGACAATCCATATACCCACCGACAAGTCCCGCAGGTGTATTTCCCGGTTTCATCAAGACAACCGGAACAAGACTCCTCCCGGATCTCCGGTTCGTGTAAACTTTAAATTACATTAAGTTAGAATTATTGTTACAAATGCGCCGGTGTTGCGCAGGGAGAGGAAACGGGATCCGGCTCGACGGGAACGGGACACATGACCGGCACAAAAAATCAGCAGGGGCTGCATCACGGAGGCCCCTAAAAAACTGCCCTGTCCTGAACTGCGTGAAAGACTGGTGTTCCCGGATATTTCTCTTCGTGCAATCTACCGGAGTTCATTGTAACCAAAACGTGTGCTAGGCAATCCATGTCGTTGTATCCATAAATTACCGGAGTATCCCATGAAGGCAAAGATCGCACTTTTGTGTATTTTCCTGCTCGTCCTGATGGTTCCGTTTGCCTGTGCGGCAGACAGCACTTCGGGCAGCAGCAGTACAAGTTCGAGCAGCAGTTCGAGTACCAGTTCGTCGAGCACCAGCCAGAACACCGATGCTTCATCGTTGGTGTACGTCTCCAACGTCACCATGGAACCGGAGGTCTTTTTCCCCTACGAACAGGGCACTATCTCGGTCACGCTGACCAATGCCGGCACTTCGGCAATGGGACTTTCGGGCCCCGATATCCTCAGCGACAAGGTGCACATCGTAAAACAGGTTGACTGGGGGACCATGACGTATGTCGGCGCCGGATCGACAGTAACCTATAAGTTTGTCGTAACGGTCGACCCGCCGGACGGGAACCGATTATGCACTCTTTACTATCGGTACAAAATCCGGAAATGCCATCCATTATCCGCTGACGATCAAGGTGGATTCCGATCCCCTCATCGCGGCCATTGCCGATCAGCCCGACACGTTTTCCCTTGACGGCACCGCAAACGTAACCCTCCGGCTCATCAATACCCGGGGCGGGACCTTAAAGAACATCGTCGTAAGTACGGAAGGCGACGGCATTGAGGTTACCCCCAAGCAGGAATACCTCCAGGCGCTGGAGGCAGACAATTCCGGGGATCTTGTCTTTACCATCACCACCCACAAGAATCCAACCTCACCTTCGATGTGGATTACCAGAACGGTGACAACGACCATACCGTCAAAGTCGTCCTCCCCATAGAACTGGGCAGCGACAAGACCATTGCGGTACCGGTCTTAAACAATGTTGAACTCTCCAGCAAAGGTGCCTATTACGATATCACCGGCGATATCACCAATGCCGGTATTTCGGATGCAAAAGGCGTTGTCGTGACGGTCGGCGATCCGGCAGTCCCGGCCGGGACCTACCCGGAGTACGGCATCGGAAGTATAGCCTCCGACGATTCCGGAAGTTTCGAGGTCACATTCTCGGCCCGGAACCTTTCCGCAATTCCGGTGGTCATAACCTGGAAAGATTCCGCCGGGAATAATTATAAGATCACAAAAACTGTCGACCTCTCGAATTCAGCCGGAGCCTCGATTGAATCCGACGGCAGCAGCACCGGTTCTGTGGGCCAGAGTGCCGCTGCGGGTCAGGAGCCAGTTTGGCGGAGCGTATCCGGGAGGCATGAGCCGCAGCAGTTACAGCCGCAGTTCCCCCTCGATCTTCTCCGGAAACGGCCATGGTATCAGCTCGTTCTATCTCCCGATCGCAGCCGGTATCATCGCAGTCGTCTGCATTGTCCTGTACACCAAGCGGAAATGGGTCCTTTCGAAGATAAGAAAACAGCAGTAAGGGGTGCGGCATGACCGAAACCCCCCTGATCCAGCTTGTCGGCGTGACCAAGACCTATCATCTCGAGAGCGGCGATTTTACCGCGCTAAAAGATGTGTCGCTGGACATCCCGGAAAACGATTTTGTGGCAATCATGGGTCCGTCGGGATCCGGGAAATCGACGATGATGAACCAGCTCGGTCTCCTGGATATCCCGACATCCGGGACGCTGTGCATCTCCGGGAAAGACGTTTCCAAAATGTCGAACCTGGAACGGACCCACATGCGGCGGGACCTGATCGGATACATTTTCCAGAAATTTTACCTGATCCCGCTTCTTTCGGCGTATGAAAACGTGGAGTACCCGCTGATCCTCAAGTACAAGAAACGGGACACTTCGGGAAAAGCTGCCGAAGCTTCTGGCCCGGGTCGGGATCGATGCCGGGATGAGCTCGCACCGCCCGACCCAGTTATCCGGCGGCCAGCAGCAGCGGGTCGCCATTGCCCGGGCGCTCGTCAACGATCCAAAAATCCTGCTCTGCGACGAACCGACCGGGAACCTCGACCGGAAGACCGGGCTCCAGATCATGGATATCCTCTGTACCCTCCATAACGAGGGAAGGACCGTCATCCTCGTCACGCATGACCCGAAGATCGCGGAATATGCAACAAGGACAATACGGCTCGACGACGGGCAGATCGTGGAGGAATCATGAAGTTCGGCGATATCTTCTTTGATCTCTCCCTCAGGAGCGTCCGGACTGAACTTTACCCGGTCCATGCTTGCCGCCATCGGGATCGTGATTGGCGTTGTTGCGATCTCCTCCATGGGAATGCTCGGCACCAACATGCAGCTCGAAGTAAAAGAGCAGCTCTCGTCGAGCGCCAACACCATCGTCATTACTCCGGACTCGGTACGGAATGGGTCCGCCCGGCACGGCGCCGAGTTCGTCTTCGGACTCTGCCATCTCAAAGACACAGTTAACAAAGATCACTTCTGTTGTCGGCCAGAACGGGACGGTTATCCCGATTTATACTACTTCATCGCAGTTTACCATTAATTCCCTGCCCGGGAGGGGCATGGTCTACGGGCTGGACCCGGCAGATATCCCGGAATTTCTGACCCTGAATAATACCTACGGACAGGGAACGACAAACCTCGGCGTAAACGAAGTCCTCGTGGGATCGTCCATTGCCTCGAATTTCGGGGTCACGGTTGGGGACCGGATCAAGATCGGTTCAGTCACGGCCTCCTCGCGCCCCCAGCTTCGGATTGCCGGAGTTCTCAATGCCCGGGGGACCGTAGCCGATGGCGTATCAACGGACAATGCCATTGTGGTCAACAGCAAGTGGTACACCAACCAGTACGGCGGGAAAGACGAGTACAACCAGGTCAATATTATTGTAAAAGACACCGACAACATCCCGGATATCGAAACAGCGATCGATGCAAAGATCAATACGAACGCCAAGAGCCCGGCAATCCGGATCCGGGACGCCGAGTCCCTGCTGGCGACAACCACTTCAACCCTTGGCACGGTGACTACGTTCATCATGGCCATCGGCGGGATCTCCCTCGTGGTCGCGGCCGTGAGTATCTTCAACGTGATGATGATGTCGGTGAACGAGCGGATCCAGGAGATCGGGATTTTGCTCTCCATCGGTACGGAGCGCGGGGAAGTCCGCAGGATGTTTTTGTACGAGGCATTCATTCTCGGGCTGCTTGGCGCCACCGATCGGCGGGATATGCAGCCTGATCATCGGGTATTCTGTCGTGGATTCAATGATCGGGACAACGCAGTATTTCTTCATGTTCGACAGCATCGTTTACGTCCCGCTGGGAATGGCCATCGGGATCGTGGTCTGCATTGTCTCCGGGGTTTACCCGGCATGGAAGGCTTCCAACATGGACCCGATCGATGCCCTGCGGAGTGAGTGACAGATTCTGTAAATTTACGGGTAAATTCCCGTCAGTCTTTTTTGATTCGTAAAATGGGGCACTAGGCCTCCAGAAGAAAATCTTCACCCTATCGCAGATTTCACAAAAGTCCCTTGCGGGTCGGTTTAGACACAGCAAAACCTGGCAAAGGCATATGATCCTGACTGCTTTTTCCGATGAAAAAAGTTAAAAGACCAATGTTGGCAGGACAACGGCAATGACGGCAAACACAGCCGCCATGACACAGAGCCCGGAGATCATCGCATAGTCCCCGCCGCAGAACTTCCGTTCGCGGATATGTGTCCGCACACCGGTACGGTATCCCCGCATATCGATGGTAAGGCCGAGCACGTTCGAGCGCAAAAGGGCGTTCGATACCAGCGGGATTACAATGGGGGCGACGCTTCGGACTTTCCCGAGCATGCCGGTCCCCGGGTTGTAGCCCCGAGCAAGCTGTGCTTCGTGAATCCTCTGACCCTCAATCTGAAGCGTAGGGATGAACCGGAGCGCGATGATGAACATGAGGATGTAATCGATGGGCATGTGCAGTTTCTCCATCGCATGTACGAGATCGCGGGGCTGGGTCGAGATCAAAAACAGCTGGAACTGCGAAGATCAGCACCATGAACCGGAGCGCCAGGATCAGGCCGACGCTGATCGCACCGGTCGTGATGGGAATGGCCCCGCCGATCACCGGACACTCCCTGTGGGATGACGTGCCCGATCGTCTCGCCGCCGGGCATCGTGATCACCGTGATGATGACAAAGACTACGCTCATCACGAGCACGAGTTTGAGCTGCTGGATCACTTCGCGGTGGAGGTCTCCGATGAATGCAAGGACGAGCAGTGCCGCGACCATCAGGACAAGGATCGGGATGCTCGTAACAAGGATACAGATGATGCTTGCAACAATGATGAAGAGGATCTTCGTAAAAGGGTGGAGCCGGTGGAAGAACCCGTCCTTGTGGACATACTGGAGGATCTCGGCCATATTAGCTCACCATCCGCGTATCCGAAACAATGCAGCCCTGGTCCATGGCAACGATCCGGTCGGCGCACTGCTCCGCTATCTCCCGGTTGTGGGTGATAACGATCACCGTGTGCCCCTGCTGCTGGAGTTTCTTTAAGGTCGCCATCACGAGGACGCGCCTCGTCGCCGTCAAGCCCGGTCGTGGGCTCGTCAAGCACGATGATCTCCGGCTGCATGGCAACAACGCAGGCGATCGCCAGCCTCTGGCGTTCGCCCCGTGAGAGCCAGCGGGGATAAAGATCTTTTGTATGCAAAAGGCCGACCTCATCGAGCGCAGCATCGATCGCTTTTTCGCCATCGGTAATCCCGAGATTGGTAAGACCGAACGCGACCTCAGTCGTGTACAGGTATCGGCAAAGAACATATGGTCAGGGGTTCTGGAAGACAAGGCCGACATCCTTTGCCAGTTCGGCAATGGTACAGGTTTTCGTATTCTTTCCGAGAACTTCGACATCGCCCGCCGTGGGCACAAGAAGACGGTTGAACTGCTTGACAAGCGTGGTCTTCCCGGAGCCGTTCTCACCGACAACCTGCGACAAACTCGCCGCGACTGATCGTGAGGCTGACGTTTTTTAGCGCACAGACCTCTTCGTAGGAGTACGAGAGGTTTCGGGTGACAATAACAGGCGCCGGGGGAAGGGCCGCGGCTGCGTTGTCGCGGATCCCGGAAAAGTCCGGGATAACGATCCGCTTTATCCGCTCGTCACGGAGCACCTCGTCCGGTGCGCCGATAGCCGAGATTGCGCCATGTTCCATGACCACGAGCGTATCGATGAGCTCGCGGAAATGGGCATACTTGTGTTCGACAATCAGGAGCGTCTTTCCCTGTTTTTTGAGACCGGCAAGGATCTCGACAATCCTCCGGGTTGCGTGCTCGTCAAGCTCCGATGTCGGTTCGTCGAGGATTAATATCTCGTTCCCGAGCGCAAGCGTTGCGGCAAGGGCGACACGCTGTTTCTGGCCCCCGGAAAGATGGTGGGGGGAACGGTCTTTGAGCGCGGAAAGGTAGGTCTGGTCCAGGATCGATGCCAGGCGCTTCTCGATCTCGTCCGGGGACAGGCCGTGGTACTCGAGCGCCGAAAGGATCTCTTCTTCCACGGTCGTGAAGATCATCTGGGCCTCGGGATCGTCAAAGACGATCCCGATGTCCTTTGCGATCTCCGACAGCCCGCTGTACGCAGAGACATCGCGGCCGTTGATGGTAACAATCCCTGCCTTCTTCCCGCCATACTCATGGAAGAGGATCCCGCATGCGGCAAGGCAGAGGGTGGTCTTGCCGGCGCCCGAAGGGCCGGTCACCATAACGCACCGGCCCGGTGCGAGCTCAAGCGAAAGATCGTGCAGGGCTTCCTGCACCGTATGGGGGTAGGTATAACTGATACCGGATAACTCGATCATTCCTGTCCTCGTACAAGAACCCTGCTGGAGGGGAGGTAGAGGATCTGGACGATGATTGCATTAAATACTGCCGTTATAACAACAATCGGGACAAAGACGATGACGAAATCCCCGAGATTGCCGTTGTACTTGGCAAGGATGGTTGCGCCGACGCAGAGTATTGCGATCGCGGCAAAGGAGAAACCACTCACCAGTGTCGTGACAAAGGTCGTGACCGTTGGCGCGAGTTTTGTCCGGGACTTCAGGACCGCATAAAGCCCGAAGCATGCGAGCGCCCCGAGAGGTTCGCTGATGAGGTTTGCCGGCGGAAACATTGAACTCGATATCAGCATCGAGAGGAGACCGGCAACGATACCGATCCCAAGCGCCTCGTAGACTCTGGGCTGGACCAGGATGATCGCAAGGCAGTAAAAGGCGATGATCATGTTGGGCGTGAGCGGCGTATGGAGCATTGCAAGGAAGTACCGCAGGATCGCACCGACAGCAAGGAGAATTCCGACTATGGCTATGTCTTTTGACTTCATGAGGATATCACACCAGTAATCTGTAAGGAGGTATTGTGAGAGGACACACTGATGTCCGGATCCGCACTGGGGATCATACCTTAATGTATAATTCTGTTCATTGATGTATTAAAATGTAACTTTGCCGGAGGGGCGGGCGGGGGAAGATTGATTATCCGTTGCTGTAACTTCCAACGTACAGGAACGGTCATGAAACGCGTATCCGGCAGCGACGATATTTACCGTGAGGCACTTGCGCTCCATGCACGGCACCGGGGAAAACTGGAGATCCGCCCGAAAGTCCCGATCCATACCCGGACCGACCTTTCGAAGGCTTACACCCCGGGCGTTGCCGAGGTTTGCCGGAGGATTGCAAAAGATCCCGCGCTTGCCTACCGGTACACCCTCAAGGCCAATACGATTGCAATCGTGACCGATGGCTCGGCGGTGCTCGGCCTCGGGAATATCGGAGGTCATGCCGCGATCCCGGTGATGGAAGGAAAAGCGATCCTCTTTAAGGAATTTGCCGGGATCGATGCGTTCCCCATCTGTTTTGAAAGTTACGAGACCGATTTTACCGATCAGGTGAAAAACATTGCACCGGTTTTTGGGGGGATCAATCTCGAAGACATTGCCGCCCCGAAATGTTTCGAGGTCGAGGACGCTCTTCAGGATATCGGCATCCCGGTTATGCACGACGACCAGCACGGCACTGCAGTTGTTGTTCTTGCGGCACTGTTAAACGCCTGCCGGGTGACAAAAAGGAAGTACGAGGACCTCAACATCGTGATCTGCGGGGCAGGGGCGGCCGGGTATTCTATATCCCGGCTCCTCCGCTGCATCGGATACGATCCGTCAGTTTGTACGATGGTACATGAGATCACGGTCTGCGATACGCAGGGGATCATCCATCGCGGGCGGGACGGATTGTACAATAACAAGTACAAATTCATCTTGAGCGAAGAGACCAACCATGCGGGCCGGACCGGAACGCTTGCCGATGCAGTAGTAGGGGCAGATGTAGTGATTGGTGTCTCTGCACCCGGGATCATTACAAAAGAGATGATTCGCTCGATGAACAAAGATCCCATTGTCTTTGCCATGGCAAACCCGGTGCCGGAGATCTGGCCGGATGAGGCATGTGAGGCCGGGGCTGCCGTTGTCGGGACCGGCAGGAGCGATTTCCCCAACCAGATCAATAACGTGCTCGCATTCCCGGGGATCTTCCGCGGGGCGCTCGATGCGCGGGCAAAGCGGATAACGGACGAGATGAAGATCGCGGCGGCCCATGCTATTGCAGATTACGTGAAAAAACCGCATCGGAACCGAATCATGCCAAGCATCCTGGACAAAGGAGTAACACGGGCGGTTGCAAAAGCTGTTGCACGGGCAGCCGCTTCCTCCGCAAGGTAAAAACGGATCCCGGGATCTTCCTTTTTTTCGGGCCGGAATGTATTATCTGTAGTACATTCGGGCAATTGGTTTCAGTTTTCTTTAGGTTTTTCTTAAGTAAAGTACCTTAATATATCCGCTTCTGTTTTTTATACGACAGTAATTCAACACATTTTTATGCAATTTCAGAAGGTTTATTAGTTATAGTAAACCACAGGATCCTTAGTTAAAAAGTATTTTAACCGACCGTCAGAGTGTGATGTGTGCATGGCGTTTTCAATGCATGTAAACATGAACCGGTGCACCGGGTGCGGGAACTGCGTGGTTTCCTGCCCGGTCAACGCCCTTGAGCTGTATACGCTGGATCCGGTGACAAAGGAGAAGATCTACCGGGTCGTGAACGGGAAGTCGATCAGTCTTGACGTGAACATGGAGCTCTGTGCCGGGTGCGGCGTCTGTGTAAAGCCTGCCCGTACCAGGTCATCACCCTGTCCGGCAGGGGAGAGATGGAAGCTCTCGCACCCATCTGAGGAGATGCCAGTCATGACAAAACTCAACCTCAACATGATCACCCAGCGCTCTGTTGAAGAAGGCGCTGCAATGGAGAAGGGGAAAACCAATCCCGATTACTTCGAGGCGTGCTCGATCATCGAGATGAACCCCGAGGACATGAAAAAGGCCGGCATCTGGGTGAACTCGAACGTGAAAGTCACCAGCGAGTGCGGCACGGTTGTCGTAAAATGCATCCATGCAACGCAGTACTTGCCCGCCGGGCCTTGCCCACATCCGCCAGGGTAGTCTGGGCAAACCAGGTTGTCCCGCCACGGACCCAGTCCACCGGTACCCCCCAGTACAGCGGGTTCCCGGTTACCGTAGAACCAGCATTCACTGAAGAACGCAAGACCGCTCTCCAGCTCGTCCAGGGAGCGGTCGGCCTCTGGAAGAAAGGAGGGAACTAACCATGCCCAAGCTGATTACCCAGGTAGGATGCCCGTACTGCGGGTCGTCCTGCGACGATATCGAAGTACTCGTTTCCGACGACAACAAGAAGATCCTCGAGGTCCATAATGCGTGCATCATCGGGACGAACCTGTTTATGCATGCAAACGACCCGACCCGGCCCAAGCTCCCGCGGATGCGCCAGGCCGACGGATCGATGAAGGAGATTACCTATCCCTGAAGCCATCGACTTTATGGCAAAGACGATGCTTGCAGCGAAAAAGCCTCTCATCTACGGTTTTGGTTCCACCAACTGCGAAGGCATGGCAGCAGTGGCACGGATCGCGGAGAAGTCCGGTGCAGTACTTGACAACTGCGCAACCATCTGCCACGGCCCATTCATTCCTGGCAATGTTCGATAACGGTTACCCGAGCTGCACGCTGGGTGAGGCAAAGAACCGTGCCGATGTCGTAGTCTTCTGGGGCTGCAACCCGATGCACGCCCACCCGCGGCACACCTCCCGGTACTCGATCTTTCCCCGCGGTTACTTCACCAACAAGGGCCAGATGCAGAGAACAATTCCTCTCTGTCGACCCCCGCCAGACCGATACCGCAAAGCTTGCCGACATTCCACCTGATGCTCGACCAGGGCCACGACTTACGAACTCTTCGATGCGTTCCGTACCGTGCTCAAGGGCTACGACATCCCCGATGTTCGTTGCCGGCATCAAGAAGGAGACAATCGTAAAGGCCGTAGATATCATGAAGAATGCCCGCTTCTGCATGATCTTCTTCGGTATGGGCTGCACGCACACCGATGGCCGCAACCACAATATCGACCACGCAATCAGCCTGACCCGTGACCTCAACAATTACACCAAGTGCTCGATCATGGCAATGCGTGGACACTATAATATCGCTGGCCCCGGGCAGGTCTGGTCGTGGATTTTCGGATTCCCGTACTGTATCGACCTTTCCAAGGGCACCCACGCCCACATGAACCCGGGCGAAACCAGTTCCGTGGACCTTGCGATGCGCGACGAAGTCGACTGCTTCGTGAATATCGGGGCTGACGCAGGTGCGCACTTCCCGATCCAGGCAGTCCAGCACTTAAAGAAACACCCGTTCATTACCGTAGACCCCAACTTCAACATGGCAAGCGAGATTGCCGACCTCCACATCCCGGTCAGGATTGCCGGTGTGGACGAGCCGGGTGTCGTCTACCGTATGGACAACGTCCCGATCCAGTTCAAGGCAGTTATCGACGGCCTGCCGGGCGTTCCGAGCGATGAGGAACTCTTCGATATGGTGTACGAACGCATGTGCGAACTGACCAAGACCCAGCCGATCTGGGTTGCCGCAAAGGAAGACCGGAAACACCCCACGAACATTTCGGCGGTGAACGAAGCATGAGCGAGATCAAAGGCGAGATTTTAATCAAGGGCGGGTTTATCATCGACCCGGCCCAGAAGATCGACGGGGATGTTGGCGACATTGCAATAAAAGACGGCAAGATCGTCGAGAAGGTCAGCAATGCTGCAAAGGTCATCGACGCGAAGGGCAAAGTCGTCATGGCCGGCGGTGTCGATGTCCACTCACACGTAGGCAGGCCCCAAGGTAAATGTCGGCCGGCTGATCCGGCCCGAAGACAAGCTCTTCAAGAGCGGCGTAGCCCACGCCCCGACCCGGATGGAGATGGGATTCTCCGTCCCGAGCGTGTTAAAGACGGGATACGACTATGCCCGTATGGGGTACTGGCTTTGTCATGGAAGCGGCAATGCCCCCGATCCATGCACCCCACGTGCACGAAGAGATCCACGATACTCCGATTATCGATGAAGCAGCGCTCCCGGTCTTCGGGAACAACTGGTTTGTCATGGAGTATATCCAGAAAGGCGAGATTGAGAACACCGCTGCCTACATTGCATGGCTGCTCAAGGCCACGAAAGGATACGGCATCAAGATCGTCAACCCCGGCGGCACCGCTGCCTGGGCATGGGGCATGAACTGTCTCGACCTCGAAGACAAGGTCCCGTACTTCGATGTCACGCCCCACCAGATCCTCACCGGGCTCATGCAGGCAAACGAGTATCTCGGCCTGCCCCACTCCATCCACGTCCACCAGAACGACCTCGGCAACCCCGGGAACTACCCCGTCACCCTTGCCTCGCTCAAGCTCGCCGAGGGCGTCAAGGCCAAGAACAAGTTCGGGCGCGAACAGGTCATGCACTCGACCCACCTCCAGTTCCATTCCTATGGTGGGGACAGCTGGGCGACATTCTGCTCGAAGGCAAAAGAGGTCATGGACTACGTCAACAAGCAGAAAAACATCACCATCGATCTCGGCTGCGTAACCCTTGACGAGACCACCTACGATGACAGCCGACGGCCCGTTCGAACACCACCTCCATGCATTGAACCACCTCAAGTGGGCAAACGTGGACGTCGAAATGGAAACTGCCGCAGGCGTTGTCCCGTATATCTACAGCAAGGATGTTGTCCCGAACGCCATCCAGTGGGCAACCGGTCTCGAACTTGCGCTGTACAGCAAGGACCCGATGCGGACCTTTATCACCACCGACCACCCGAATGCCGGCCCATTCACCCGGTACCCGCGGGTCATCAAGTGGCTCATGAACAAAGACTCGCGTGAAGCGGTTCTTGCCTCCATGAAGAAGTCCGACAAGGTCATCGATGCGACGACCCTCCACACCATCGACCGCGAACTCAACCTTTACGAAATTGCGGCCATGACCCGTACCGGCCCGGCAAAGTGCCTCGGCCTCTCCAGTTACTACGGCAGCCTCAAGCCCGGCATGATTGCCGATGTTGCAGTTTACGATCTGAACTACAAGGACATGCCCAGCGACCCCGAAAAGATCGAGTCCGCGTTCCTGCGTGCAGCAGCATTTGTCAAGTCCGGGGAAATTGTGGTCCGCGACGGCGAAGTTCTCGGCCACGGCCACAAGAAGACCGTCTGGGTCAACCCGAAGATGAAGGAGAACCCGCAGGTAAAACGCGACGTGACCGAGAGCTTCACGAAGGGCTTCTACACGGTGGGCATCACCAACTACCCGGTCCGCGAAGTACCTCGCGCCGCATCCGTTCGTGATCGACGTCGATGTGGAGGCCTAATGAAGGAGCAGGTGCAATCATGGCAACCGTAACCTTAACCCCCACAAAGACCCCCGAGCTGATGCTCGAAGCAAACTCCGTTACCCCGGATGCATTTGCCGGAAAGAATGCAGAACAGATCGCAAAACTCGAATGCCGCGAAGGAAAGACCCACGTCACGATCGGAGACTTCTTTACCGTCTCCGGTAATGCCGGCGCAACGGCAGCCGAAACCGATATCGTGATCGCAGGCGACTGCACCCGGGTCAAGTATATCGGCAGCAAGATGACCGCAGGCACGGTCACCGTGAACGGCAACGCCGATATGTATGTCGGCGGCTGGATGAAGGGCGGCAAGATCCACATCAAGGGCAACGTCGACTCCTTCTGCGGTATCGCAATGGAAGGCGGCGAGATCCTTGTTGACGGCAGGGCCCAGAACCATGTCGGCTGCGCATACCGCGGCGACTGGAGAGGCATGAAGGGCGGCACGATCCGGATCAAGGGCGATGCCGGTAACGATATCGGGACCTTCATGCTCGGCGGGAACCATCATCATCGAGGGAACGCCTTTATCCACGTCTCCACCCACGCAGAGGGCGGCACGGTCATTATCAAGGGTAATGTCGATGGCCGTGTCGGAGGACAGATGGTCAAGGGCACCATCTATGTCTTTGGCGATATCAAGTTCATGATGCCCGGCTTCAAGAAAGTCGACAAGGTCGAACTCGAAGTTGACGGCACAAAGGCTGCCTTCGACCACTACATCGGGGATCTCGGGGAACGCCACCCCAAGAGCAAGGGCAAGATCGTCTTTGCCGACCTGTACGTCAAGGCATAACCCACACTCTTTTTTTAACACGAACCGATCGTTTATCGCCTGAAAGGGCCTAATTCTGAACTATCACTGAATCACTCAGGGCAGGAAAAACACTATGGCAGATATCGGCACTGAATTCATCACAGGGACAAAGTACCCGGATTTTTCCACCGTTGACCTCGTCCTCCGCAAACCCGAACCCCCTGCAGAACTCCCCCTTCCGGAAGGGGTTAAAATCATTGCTCTCCCGGATCCAAAGAAGGCAAAGGTCCCGAAAAAAGCCGTTACAGAGATCATAAAGACATGGGAGCCAACGGCATTTCTGGCCCGTTCGTCAATAACGCTCGAACAGCTTTCGGTGCTGCTCTGGTACAGTCAGGGGTTCCGGCTCCGGGTAAACGAGGCACTGGTATTAAAAAACGTACCGTCCAGCGCATCGCGATACCCGCTTGAGACCTATTTTGTCGCCGGCGAGGTGGAAGGCATGGAATGCGGGGTCTACCGCTATATTCCCCAGTACGCACAGCATCGCAGCCCTGCGGGAAGATTCCAGCCTGCCTTTGGAGATGGCAACGGCAAGCATGAACTTCAAGGTGGTTACCCGGGCTGCAGTCACGTTCATCTGGGTCGCCGTCCCCTACCGCTCGGTATGGGCCCTCGGGAAACGGGGATACCGGAGCATCTTTCTCGAAGCCGGCCATACCTGCCAGGAACTGATCATGGTCGGCAGCTGCTATGGACTGGACGTCCAGCCTATCGACGGGTTCCACGATGACCTCATAACGCAGCTCACCGGCATCGATCCCGAAAAAGAAGTGGCCGATCTATCTTGCAGGCTGTCGGACAGCGCCAGCGCGAGATCTAAACCCGGGTTATCTTTTTTATTTTAACGTATCCACGGATATAATCGAATCCTTTATTGGGGATTACCGGGATACGGTACGTTTCAGGTTACCGGGTTTTAAAAACCGCCCGACGACAGGCTCTGTTCCCTGCCGGATTAAAAAAAGCAGTCTTTTCATGGTGATACAGGCAATGGTAAAACGCTACCTCTCGTTATGCACGTTCGACGAGGCACGGCACCGGCTCTATACTTCGTTTGAAGCGCCCTGCCGTACGGAGACCGTACCGATCACCCGGGCATCTCGGGCGCGTTCTTTCAGCCCCGCTCTATGCGAAATATTCCGTTCCCGAAGTCAACCTTGCCGCCATGGACGGGATTGCCGTAAAAAGCCGCGATACGATAGGTGCTTCCGACCAGAACCCGGTCGGTATACGGGACTATGCCCGGGTAAACACCGGTAATAGTCGTTCCCGATTCCTTCGATGCCGTCATCATGATCGAAGGATACCTGGGAAGACGGGAGGCGTTCCAGATCCGGAAAAGCCGCCGCCCCGTGGCAGCACGTACGGCCGGCCGGCGAGGATATCCGGAAAGACCGGCTCGTCCTTCCCAAAGGCCACGTGGTGCGGGCATTCGACATCGGCGCCCTTGCAACCTACGGGATCGGGGAACTGACCGTGACGACAGCAAATGTCGGGATCATCCCCACGGGAAGCGAACTCGTCCCACTGGGCGAACGGCCAAAACCCGGGCAGGTCGTGGAGAGCAACACGATCATGGCCCAGGTGCTTTTCGAATCCATGGGGGCGCACTGCATGCGGCTTCCCATCGTGCGCGACGACCCCGGGCTCATAGAAGACGCCCTGAAAACAGCAGCACAGGAAAACGACCTTGTCGTCATCTCAGCGGGTTCATCGGCGGGAACGCGGGATTATACCGCGGGCGCGATCGCAGCGGTCGGCGAGCTGCTCTTCCACGGTGTCGCGGTCAAGCCGGGAAAGCCGATGATGCTTGGGAAGATCGGGAAAACTCCCGTGATCGGCCTGCCGGGCTACCCGCTTGCCGCCCAGACCGTTCTCCGGGAATTTGCCGTCCCGCTTCTCGAACACTGGGATCTCGCCCCCGGTCACGAAATTCCCGGTCCGGGTAAAACTTTCAACCCCGCTCAGTTCCGATCTCGGTTTTGACGAGTTCGTGCCGGTCTCTGTCGGGAGGATCGGGAGCCAGTACTGGGGAATAACCCGGTCGCGGGGCGCATTTGTCCAGATGGCAACGGTCCGCTCGAACGGGTATACGCACATTCCCGCTTCAATCGAGGGATACGAAGCCGGGCACGAGCTCGATGTCTATTTAACGACCGATCCCGCAAACATCGAGCGGACGCTCATCTTCTCCGGGGCGATCGACCCGATTCTCGAAGAACTGGGAAATATCGCTCACGACCAGGGACTCTTCATCCACACGGGAAGCGCCGGCAATACTGGGGCACTCCTCTCGCTCGAACGCAATGCCTGCCATGCGGCCCCGATGAGCCTGCCGGCGTTTTCGTCCCTCCGGGAATGCAGTTTTATCCGTCCGTTCCTGGACTCGCTGGATCTTGTCTTTGTCAATGTCGCATCCCAGGAACAGGGAATTGCAGCTTCAAAGGAAATTTCCCTGGACGCTCTTGACGAAGTCTGCTGGATAAACTCCCGCCGCGATTCTCCGGCCCGGATCCTCTTTGATTCCCTGCTTGCATCCCACGGGATTTCCCCCACGCAGATCCGGGGCTATACCAACGAAGCCGCAACGCCCGGGGCCATTGCCTGCAGCCATAAAGGCGGGCCAGGCAGATGCCGGTATCTGTTCGGAAGGCCCTTGCCCGGTCACACGGTCCTCCGGTTTCACCCGGTCTCGCAGGAGCATTATGAGCTGGTGATGAGGCGCACGATGCTTGCCGATCCGCGGAATCGTCACCCTGATATCCCTGGTAAAAAGCCCCGAATTCAAAACCCACCTCGACCGGTCGGGTGCCTACGATACGAGCCTTACCGGCCAGATACGGGGGGGGATATCACCGGGATCGGGCAATACCGTACCCGTTGAACTGTGATCCAAAACGTCCCGATAAAAAATTAAAATGCCCTGCTGAACAAATCTGCCACGATATCTTTTGTATTATACGTTACTCCAGCGATCTGGAACTCGGTGCTTCCATCCGGAACAAGTGCAGATCCTCCGCTGATAATGGATCTCATTATGCCTTCACAGAGGGCCGGGGTAATGAGGGCAAACCAGATCATTGCGATCAGGATTAGGACACCCAGAAAAAACCCGATGGTACCGGCATCGATCTGCCGGTTTTTCGGGCGCTCCAGCCAGTCACTCTGATCCGGAGCCAGGAAACTGTACTGCTCCACTTCCATGACACGTTATTACACAACAGTTCTATTTAAAATTAATTCAAATAAGATGATTCCATTTTGTCCGTTTTTTAAAAATTGGGAGAATATGGCTGATTATGCCCGATGAAAAGACAATTTATGGAATTACCAGCATGTCCTGCCGGAGATATGCAAAAAGAAAAAAGGAAAAAGTGTACCCTGCATGACCCGTCACCGCTGTCATTTTATACCGTGCCGACGGACAGTTGCACAGAAAGATAACCGGTAAACGGGTGTGAAATAATGGACATGCTCATCAACGGGACTGCCTCACATGCAGCGGACGATACCTGGATCGATGTCACCAACCCGGCAACAGGAGAAAACATTGACCGGGTCCCAAATGGATCGCAGGACGAGGTGAACGCGGCAGTGGAAGCTGCCGATGCGGCGTTTGCAGGCTGGTCGGATAAAACGATGCGGGAACGCGGCATGCTCCTGTACCATGCCGCCGGCCTGATCCGCCGGGACTATAAGGATCTCGGCCGGCTTCTCACGGCCGAACAGGGAAAACCGCTCCGCGAAGCCACCGACGAAGTCCGGGGCTGCGCCAATATCCTCGAATATTATGCTTCCATTGCCGGGCAGCCGGCCGGCGAGTCCGTCTCCCTTGGTAAAGCCGGTGACTGCATGGTGAACCGGGTGCCGCTCGGAGTTTGCGGGGCGATTATCCCGTGGAACATGCCGGTGATCATCATGGGCTGGAAGGTCGGGCCGGCGCTCCTTGCGGGCAACACCCTTGTCCTCAAACCGGCTTCGGCCACGCCGCTCACGACCTTAAAAATCGCCGGCCTCATGCAGGAAGCCGGCCTCCCCGCAGGAGTGCTCAACGTAGTTACCGGCAGCGGAGAGTCCGCCGGTGCTGCGCTCGTCCGACATAAAAAGATAAAGAAACTCTCCTTTACCGGGAACTGTGCCACGGGAAAAAAGATCCGGGAGATGGCAGGCAGTCCATCTTTCCTCGCTCACGCTCGAACTGGGGGGATCGGATCCCGATGATCGTCATGGCCGATGCGGACATCGATAAGGCGGTCGAAGGGGCGACTCCGGGGCCGGTTCTACAACGCCGGCCAGATCTGTACGGCGGTAAAAAGGCTGTTCCTCCACGAAAAGATAGCGGATGTGTTCATGCAGAAGCTTACCGCAAAACTGGATGGCATGAAAGTGGGAAATGGCCTGCTGCCACATATCGATATGGGCCCGCTCAACAGCAGCGAACAGCTTGCAAGGACAGTATCCGCTGTAGCTACTACCAGGGAACGGGAGGAAGGGAACCGTCCGCTCCGGAGGGTGCAGGCTTACCGGCACCGGGTTCGATAACGGGTTTTTTATTCCCCGACCCTGATTGCAGATGTTGCACCGGATGCCGCAATCTTACAGGACGAAGTCTTCGGCCCGGTCCTCCCGGTCGTGACCGTCCCCGACCTTGCTTCAGCGATCCGCGAGGCAAACCGCTCGAAGTACGGCCTCGGCGCCTCGGTCTGGACAAAGGACCTCGGGACGGTCAAACAGGTGTACCGCGATATCCATGCCGGGATCGTCTGGGTCAACCGCCACCTCACGGTACCCCCCGAGGTCCCGTTTGGGGGGACACAAGAGAGCGGGATCGGACGCGAGAACGGCTTTACGGCCATTGACAGTTACACCCAGTCAAAGACGCTGTACCTGGGCTGGTAGGACTGCGGGCAGTTCCCGCACTTTTTTTTGGATTGCCTGTCTTTATAGCCGGAAAAAAGATCCGGCAAAATATTTTTTTTTGCGAAAAAAAGGTTGTCAGTTAGCTAGCCAACAGTTGGATAATTATCCAACTGTTAGATGTACAACTAACTCATCTTTTTCGGTTCCGACGTGATTTTTCCGGCCGTTCCGGATTTTTTGCAAATAACCGGATCGTGCGGGCCGGCAAATTTTTTTTTCGGGCCAAAAAAGATCCGGATTTTTTCTTTTCGCAAAGGAAAAACCGGACCGGAACCGTAAGAAAAATTCCTGGATGAATCTCCAGTACTGCATTGCTCCTGCACTTGGAGCATTCTCTTTTCCGGGAGAATATGCGAAAAGAAGAAGGTTTGTAAAAAAGGATCCTGTCAGGCAGGGCCTAGTCTTTCTTAAACAACGCCACTGCCAGTACGAGACCGGCTATACCAATGACTGCCGGCAGGGACGCCTTCTGCGTGGTAACCGGGACGGTTGTCTGTGGGAGGGTACTCAACGTTTCCATTGTCATCGCTGCAGTCTGATTCGCGGTGGTGACTGTCGCAGCCGTTGTTATCGTGGTATTGGTCACGGACGGCAGGCCGCAGGTATCCCCGCTGCCGGCGCATACGACATTAAACGTGGTCGATGCTGTTGCATCCTGCTCCACACCCGAGACTTTCACGATATATTCATCCGGAGTAAACGTGGAGGTATCCACGTCAAACGACCACGTGTTTTTCCCCCCGCTGCCGGCAACGACTTTGACCATGCCGCTCGCCCCGGAGAAGCCCGATGGCTGGTTCTTAGTGGTGGGCTGGTAGGATGACGAGGTTATCTCTACCAGGAGGTTATCGCCCGGGGCAAGGTTGGTCGTCCCGGTTACGGTGAAATTGCTCCCCGGAGTCTTGTCGCCGATAGGATTGATCGTAAGTCCGGGCGGACTCACGTAGAACGAAACCGTGGCAAACGTATCGTCGATGTTCTGGCTCCCGACAGCCTGGATGAGTGCAGCCGCAGCGTTCGTACCCTGGAGGCTGCTGCTGCCGGTCATCTTAAAGAGTGTCTTACCGGAGATCTCGTTTGTCACCGAACCGGTGGCCGAATCGTACGTAACATCGAACTGCCCGTTCATCATCGGGTGCTGGATGAGGACGAAGTACTGGCCCGAGGCGAGGTTCGCGGTATCGGCTTTTGAGAGTTCGTATTCATACGAATTGTCGTCGTTCACCTGGATGGTGGAGAGCTTGACAAAGTTATTCCCGATAAACCAGATCTGGAGGCCGGCCTGAGGGTGGCCGGTGGCAATGCCCCGGATATAGACCGGGTCGCCCTGCGAGATTGTGGTTGTCGTGGCAGAACTCCCCGGGGTAAGGGTGACCTGCAGAGACTGCGGGAATACCGATTATTGTACAAACGAGCAGCAGACTGATCAGGAAAACGGTGTGTTCCTTAACGATGAGACGAACCATACGAACACTTCCATGTACAGGAAGTATGGCGGGCTGTTTAAAAAACGTGCGGATTTTTCATGCACACCTGCCGGCAGGTATTTTCGTCATGCCGTTCCGCGTGAAATTCACCGCAGCGGCAGGAAAAAAGGGGATATTATTTCGGGACCGGGTTGAACACGTTCTCGTAGATCATGTCGCTGTGGGTGTTTGCGAGACGGGCACGTTCTGCCTTCTCCTCGACAAACGCGTGGAGCGGCAGTTCCATGTCCTGCCCCGGCACATGGCCGAACATCTTTTCGAGTTCGACCTGCTGGGCGTGCATGAAGAGCGCATTCGGGATCTCCGCAGGGCAGACCTCTTCGCACTGGCCGCAGTTCACGCAGGAGTCTGCAATGTGGGCGTAGCGGATGAGGTGGAACATGAAGTTGACCGGGAGTTCGCCCGGCGGGACATAGACCGGGTTCTTGGTGGTGCAGTCCACACAGTAGCAGATCGGGCACTGGTCGATGCACTGGTAGCACTTGATGCAGCGGCTCGTCTCGCTCATGATCTTCTTTAAGCGGTCTTTGCCCTCGCCAAGACCCTCGAAGTCCTTCTTGCGCCACTTGTCGCCGAGCTTGAGCATCGCACCCTCGACTTTTCCGCGGATCTCGATACCCTTCGGGTTCGGTGCTTCGGTTGCAAGGATTCCTTTCTTGACTGCACCGTCAAGGAGTGCTGCACCCTTTTCCGAGCAGACTTCGACAAAGGTTGCCTTTCCGGCTTTCGGGCCGATGACACCCCAGTTACCGCAGGCAAGATCGGCCTGGCGCGGGATCTTCATCTTGCAGCGCCGGCAGTTGGACCGGCGGCCGAATCCTGCTTCTTCGAGCTCGTCAACGGAAATACCCTTGTGGCCGCCTTCGTACTCGATGATGAACTGGCCCTTGTCGATCTCTTCCTTGTGTACGACATTCGGGTCCACACCGTACTTCTCGGCAATCATCTTCCGTGCGATTACCGGGCTGACCGAGCCACCGCAGTTGACACCGATCATGATGATTCGGTCGAGGTCGAGCTGCTTGCGCTTGGCAAGTTCGTAGAATGCCATCGCATCGCAGCCCTTGACAGTGACGCCGATCTTCGTGTGCTTCGAGCCGCCCAGGTACTTCTTGATGAGTTTTGGCATCAGGAGCGTACCGCAGTGGAGCGAACCGGCGGTCTTTGCGAGATCTTTTGGATCGGTAATGATGACCGGTTTTGCATCGTAGAGGTCCACGCCTTTTGTAACGGCAAGAACGGCATCAACAGCCTTTGACTCGAGCGCATATTTCCAGAGCGCAGTGACCGCACCGCCAAGCTCGGCTTTCTTCTGGATCTCGGCATCGTTTGTCCACGCGTAGAGCATATCGCCTTTCTTTGTCATGTTTCAGGCCTCCCTGATCTTCTCTACAGAAACAGCACAGTGCTTGAGTTCCGGCATCTTCGAGAGCGGGTCAAGTGCGGTGTTCGTCAGCGTGTTTGCACCTTTGTCAAAGTGCATGGCCATGTAGAGTACCTTCGGTGCTACATCATCGGTGACGCGGGCAATGGTCTCGATCTCGCCGCGGCGGCTCTTTACCTTGATCTTTTCGTGCTGCCGGATGCCGAGCTCCTTTGCATCCTGCGTGTTGATCTGGATGTAGGACTCGGGCACTTCGTAGTGCAGCACTTCGCAGCGGTCGGTCTGGGTCCGGGTGTGGTAGTGGAAGATCACACGGCCGGTCATGAGCGTGAACGGATATTCCGCATCGGCAACTTCCGCCGGCGGGCGGTACTCGATACCAAAGAAGTTCCCAAGGCCGTCTGCGCAGGCGAACTTCTCGCAGTGCAGGATCGGGGTCCCAGGGTGGTCTTCCGCCGGGCAGGGCCAGTGGACGGATTCGGGTTTTTCCATCTTCTCGTAGGTCACGCCGCGCATGCTGGGCGTGCAGGCACGCATATCGTCCCAGACATCTTTCCCGGTCTTCCAGTCGAAGCCTTTGAGGCCCATTCCTCTGCGCGAGTTCGGCAAAGACCAGGATAGTCGATCTTCGACTCGCCCGGTGCATCGACCGCTTTTCTCACACGGTTGACGCGCCGCTCGCCGCTCGTAAACGTGCCGTCCTTCTCGGCAAAGCACGCGCCGGGGAGGACAACATCCTGCATATTCGCAGGTCTCGGTCCAGAAGATATCCTGTACTACGAGGAAATCGAGCTTCTCAAGCGAGGCCTTGACATGGTTCGAGTCCGGGTAGGAGACGACCGGGTTGAGGCCGAGGATATACATCGCCTTGATCGGGATCGCCGCACTGGTTGATCTGCTCGGTTAAGGTCACGCCGTACCAGTCGGGCAGGCTTCCTGCCGGCATTCCCCAGGATTTTCTCCATGCTGGCCCGGATGTCGGCGACCTCGCACTTCTGGTAACCGGAGTACACGTTCGGGTACGCGCCCATATCGCAGGCACCCTGCACGTTGTTCTGGCCGCGGAGCGGGTTGACCCCGGTGCCCGGGCGTCCGATGTTCCCGGTGAGCATCGAAAGGTTGCCCATCGGAATCGGACATTGTCGGTACCGGTCGTAAGCTCGGTGATGCCGAGGCAGTAGATGATGACCGCGCTTTTCGCGTTTGCATACTCGCGGGCGAACTCCTTGACCTTCTCGGTCGGGACACCGGTGATGCTTCTCGACATCGGCATACTTCTCGACCGTCTTTTTTAAGTCTTCAAAGCCCTTCGTGCGCTTCTTGACAAACTCCTTGTCCTCAAGGCCTTCCTTGATGATCCAGTACATCATGGAGTTTGCAAGGGCAATGTGGGTCGACGGGTTGAACCGTATCCACTCGTCGGCAAGCCGGGCCGGTCGGGCTATACCGCGGGTCAAGGACAACCACTTTGATGCCCTTCTTTTTTGCCTGGATAACCCGGCGGGCGGCAAGCGGGTGTGCCTCGACAGCGTTCGAGCCCCAGAGCACGATGAGGTCGGAGTTGAGGACAGTCCTCGAAGGGGTTTGTCGCTGCACCGGACCCGAAGCAGAGCGAGAGGCCGGCGACCGAGGGGCCGTGGCAGATCCGGGCGCAGTTGTCGATATTGTTTGTCTTGAAGGCAACGCGTGCCCACTTCTGCATCGCATAGCAGTCTTCGTTTACCGTACGGCACGAGACCTGGAAACCAAGCGATTTCGGGCCGAGCTTGTCGGAGGTTTCCTTGAACTTCTTTGCGATCAGGTCGAACGCTTCGTCCCAGCTCGCTTTCTCGAACTTGTCTCCCTTCTTGATCAGGGGGGTTGTCAGTCGGTCGGGGCTGTGGACGAATTCCCAGCAGGTCGCACCCTTGGGGCAGAGCTTGCCCTCGTTTATCGGGCTGCGCTTGTAGGGTTCGACCCCTACGCACTTTCCATCCTGGACAACCAGGTTGAGCCCGCAGCCTACCCCGCAGTAGGGGCAGGTGGTGGGCACATATGTCAGTGTCGGAATTTCTGCACTCATCATTTCACCAGTATTTCACACAAACACACGTTCATAAACATCGGGCAAAACGGCTTTCCGGGGACAAACGTGGTGTAAAGGGGGACTCTTTTCCTTCGTGATATAAAGGTTCTGGAATTTTTGTAAAAAATGCCTAATAAAAGTGGGTTTTCGACGGGGTTTACCCCGGACTGCGACGTAAAAATTGCTCGCAAGAAACAAAAGCGGTTTGGGTTTTTCCTTGCTGCATTTACATATGTGTTTAAAAAAAAATCCGGTTAATAAAATATAGTAAACATGATCGAATTACCTGCCGCACTATTAAACTCCTTCCCAAAATAACGGATTTTTGGGGAGTCCGGATGAAATTAACTCTCCATAAGGGATTTGATAAAAAACAGAGAGATCCAACAAACGGTTTTGCCGGGAAGAATAGTTCCTTTTCATGTGCGGGAAGAGATACCCGGAATTTGCAGGTTCGCGAAACCTTTCATTGAACCGGTACCTAATAGTAGGACACTGACTTATCATGACGGATCCTACGTTTGGGGCGAAACTCCAGAAAGACGGAAAAACCTACGCGATCCAGACCCGGATCCCGGCCGGACAGATCACACCCGAGGCACTGGAAACTTTTGCCCGGGTCGCCCGTACCTACCATATCCCGCTCGTGAAGATCACCTCGGGCCAACGGTTCCTCCTTGTCGGAGTAAAAGAAGAGGACATCCCGAACGTGCGCAGGGAACTCGGGGATCTCGGCACCGCATCGATCACTCCGGGCGTCCGCTATATCCAGTCCTGCCCGGGCAATGCGTACTGTAAAAACGGGACACAGGATTCGCTTGCGCTCGCACAGCAGATCTCAAAAGACTTTGCCGGGCAGGAATTCCCGGCAAAGATCAAGATCGGTGTCTCCGGCTGTCCACGATGCTGCGGCGAGAGCAAGGTTCGGGATATCGGGCTCATGGGCTCGGCAAAGGGCTGGACGGTCTTTTTTGGCGGGCACAGTGCATTTCATGTCCGCGAAGGAGCTGAAGTAGCATCCGGCCTTTCATCGGAAGAGGCCCGGGCCCTTGTCGGCCGGCTGCTCGCGTATTACAAGGCCCACGGGAAGACAAAAGAGCGGACAAGTACGTTCGTCGAACATGTCGGGACCGGCTGGTTTAAGGAGATCTAATCCCCCCGCCTCTTATTTTTAGGACCATCTTATCCCGCTAAAAGTCAAAGACCAACATGTTTATTTCCGGGAAACATACCGGTTTCCATGGATAAGGGACACCATCGTGCAGACGAACGGGGTTTTGGCGAACGGATAGATACCTGCGGTGTGGAAGAGCCCGTAAGAACCTACCTCCTCCGCTGTGCTGATTTCCATTCCTCACCTGCACCGGGCCTTTTGATCGGTGCGTTCATGGTGGACTATGCCCTCGACCTCCTGCATGCCACCCCTGAAGAAAAACTCTTTGCGGTCTGTGAGACGCCGAAGTGCCTGCCCGATGCCCCGCAGGTAATTGCCCACATAACGACCGGGAACGGCCGGCTCAAGGTCCTTCCCATCGGGAGGTTTGCCATTACCGTGAACCGGGCCTCGGAAAAACCGACCGCCGATGCCGTGCGGGTCTATGTCGACCTGAAAAAGATCAAGAAGTTCCCGGTCATTGACAAGTGGTTTTCCAACAGCCCTGAATTCAACAAGCACACAATGGGGGTTGCACTCCAGGAAAAAATCTTCAGAGCCGGCCGGGACCTTCTTTCATATGAAACGGTGCGGGTGCCGGTGAAAATCAAGGAAGCCTGGAAACCGGTGACCTGTCCTACCTGCGGGGAGACCGTTCCCGATTACATGGTCGTAGACGGGAAGTGCGGGGCCTGCGGGTCGATGAAATACTACGAGAAGATCTGATAACTGCTTTTTGAGGTATATTCTCCTCTCAATTAATGCTTTTTTTAAGGACTCGTGAGAACCTCTTTTTTTTTAATTCTCTCACTCCATTTTAATTTATTAATCTGGATATTTCAGGAAGAGGGTGTTGACGAAAGAGGAAAAAACTATATCCCGATGACCTTTGAAATTTTTTAATTAAGAAACTCCCATCACCGTGCAGATAACCGTCCGGTCCCTTCCCGCATTTACATCGAGTTCAAGGAGGACGATCTGCTGCCAGGTCCCGCAGCAGGGTTTCCCGTCCGCTACCGGAACCGTAAGGGACGGCCCGACAAGCGCCGCCTTGACATGCGACCTGCCATTCCCGTCTCCCCATTTCGTATTATGGGCATATTCGGCAGAATCCGGTGCAAAGACCGAAAGGGCACGGGAAAGATCGGCAAGCACCCCGGACTCGTATTCTATCGTGGTCAGTGCTGCCGTCGAGTGCTGTACAAAGAGGTGGACAATTCCTTCCGTTATCCCGCTCTCGCGGACAAGTGCCGCAACCGGGTTACTGATGTTGACTATCTCTCCTTCCTTACGGGTAGAGATCTGAAGTGTTTTCCGAAACAGGGCCATATTTTCCTAACCCGAAAACCCGGTTTCCCGTCAGGGAAAATAAGGGTATCCTACACGGTCACGGAAAACGAATTGACCACGACCCGGGTGGACTTATCCGTGATGTAAACCAGCCAGGTACCCGGGGGCATATTCCGTATCGCATTTCCGCCATGTTCCTCCAGCAGGGCCTGCGGATCGTCGGTAACCCGGAATGAAGACCCATCACAGAACAGGATCGCAGTTCCTCCCGGTGCCCAGGGACGCCCGCTCATAACATCTGAAGGAAGTACCGCAATTTTTTCGTGGATGGGTGATTCAAGAGTGAAAATAACTTCTGGCGGTGAACCGGGTACCGGCGCACCGGAAAGCGCGACCGGGTCCCCGCTCCCGTGAACGAGGCTGATCGCATTCCCGCCCGGTACAAGTTCGACAGGTTTTACGTCAACGGCAAATATGGGCGGTTTCTGGAGAAGCGTCGTCACAAATCCTCCGGATATCCCGACAATCAAGAAAACGGCAATCCCGATAAGGAGAACGATAAGTACCTCTCCGTATAATTCACAGATTGCCTGTTCGCGGGGCGGGGACATAAAAACCGTAGTCGATCCTACGTACAGGCACTTCAAATAGATTTCTAAAAATAAGCAAAAACAGAATAAAAACAAAAAGATTATTCCGGGGCAGGACCGGATTCGGGTAGGGAGGCGTTGTCTTCCCCGTTCTCTTCCTGCTGCACGATCGCGACCCCGACCACCTTATCGTTCTCGTCAAGCCGTACGACCCGCACGCCCTTAGTGCCGCGCCCGATGATTCGGATCTCGCTTACCCGGGTGCGCATGACAATGCCCGCTGCGGTCATCACCACGATCTCATCGGTATCCGAGACCGCCCGCGACATGATTACGACCGCATCACGTTCGAGCGAGATGTTCCGGACACCCATTGTACCGCGCCCGTGGCCGCGGAACTCATCGAAATCGGTGCGCTTCCCAAAACCGACATCGGAGATAGTGAGCAGGTGATCCTTTTCAAGGAGAGTAACGGCAACGACCGTATCCCCGCCACGCAGTCTCATACCTATCACACCGAATGCATTTCTTCTGACGGTCCGCACGGTCTCTTCGTGGAACCGCAGGCTCTGGCCGAACCGGGTGGTAAGTACAAGTTCGTTATTACCGTTTGTCGATATCACTTCGACGAGCTGGTCGCCTTCCCGTAACTTGATGGCGTTTGTCCCCACAGAACGGGGGTTGGAAAACTCGGTCTGCGGGATCTTTATGACCTGCCCGAGTTTTGTCGCAAAGAGGAGGAACCGGTCCTCGCGGAATTCCCGGATCGGGATAACGGTAGTGACCACTTCTTCCCGGAGGTTCAAGAGGTTCACGATCGGTTTGCCCTTTGCCACCCGCGAGCTTTCGGGGATCTCGTAGACCTTGAGCCAGTAGACCCGGCCGAGGTTCGTGAAGCAGAGGAGATAGTCCTTCATGCCGGCCACAAAGACCGAGTCCACGAAGTCCTCTTCCTTGGTGGTCATGCCGGTGATTCCCTTGCCGCCCCGGCGCTGCTTGCGGTAGGTGTCGAGATCGATGCGCTTGATGTAGTTTGCCGTGGTGATCGAGACAAGGACGGTCTTGTCCTCGATTAAGTCTTCAGTGGAGATATCTCCGGCAGCATTGGAGATCCGCGTCCTTCTCTTGTCTCCGAACTTTTCTGAGATCTCGGTGGTCTCGCGCCGGATCTCGTCCTTGATGTTTGCCTCGCTTGAGAGGAGGGTGGTAAGCCGGTTGATCTCGGCCATGAGACCCGCCTTCTCATCGGTGATCTTCTGTTGTTCGAGAGCCGCGAGGCGGCGCAGCTGCATCTGGAGGATCGCATTTGCCTGGGGTTCGTCAAGCCCGAAGCGGGAGATGAGCGTGAGCCGGGCATTGTCCACCGTATCGGATCCCCGGATCGCAGCGATCACTTCATCGATCCGTGCGAGTGCGAGGAGCAACCCGTCGAGAAGATGCACACGCTCCTGTGCCTTTTTGAGATCGAATTCGGAACGGCGCCGAATCACTTCGATCCGGTGCTGGACAAAGTGACCAAGGAGGCCGTGAAGGTTGAGGATCTTGGGCTGGCCATCGACGATCGCAAGGTTCGATGTCCAGAAACTGGATTCAAGCGCCGTGTTCTTGTACAGGTTGTTTAAAATTACCGGTGCCATCGTGCCCTTGCGGAGCTCGAAGACAACCCGTATGCCCTCCTTGTCGGACTCGTCGCGGATATCGGTGATGCCATCGATCCTCTTTTCCTTGACCATCTCGGCAATATTGCTGATCCACTGGGCCTTGTTCACCTGGTACGGGAGTTCTGTGACAATGATCCGGTCGCCGCGGTTGCCGCTCTCCGACTCCTCGATCTCCGCGACACCGCGGACAACGACCCGGCCCTGGCCGGTGGCATAGATGTTTTTCACGCCCTCGACACCCATCATGATGCCGCCGGTCGGGAAGTCCGGGCCGGGCATGATCCGCATGAGGTCTTCGACCGTAACATCCGGGTTATCGAGGTAGCAGATACTGCCGCACAGACCTCTTTTAAATTGTGCGGGGGCATCTTTGTGGCCATACCCACCGCGATACCATCGGTACCGTTGACGAGCAGGTTCGGGATCTTGGCCGGAAGGACGGTCGGCTCCTTGAGCGACTCATCGTAGTTTGGCACAAAGTCCACGGTTTCCTTGTCGATATCTTCAAGGAGCGCTTCCGCGTACGGGAAGAGCCGCACTTCGGTGTACCTGCTCGCTGCCGCGGAGTCCCCATCGATGGATCCAAAGTTACCCTGCCCCTGCACGAGCATGTGGCGGTAACTGAAAGGCTGGGCCATCTTAACGATGGTATCGTAGATGGATGAGTCGCCGTGCGGGTGGTACTTACCCATCACGTCACCGACTACCCTTGCGCTCTTTTTGGTGGGCTTGTCGGATGTGTTTCCCATGTCCCACATGCCGTAGAGCGAGCGGCGGTGGACCGGTTTGAGGCCGTCCCGGACATCAGGGATTGCCCGGCTGATGATGACCGACATCGCGTAGTTGATAAACGACGTCTTCATCTCGTGCTCGATGCTGATCGGCTCGACACGGTGGGTTATGGGGGCTTCTTCGGCCGGGGGGTTCTTTTCATCAGATGTCAAGGTTCGTCACCTCCTTTGCATGACGGATAATGAAATCCTTCCGGATTTCCACGTCTTTTCCCATCAGGGTCTTAAAAATCTCGTTTGCATCCATCGCATCCTCGATGGTCACCTGCAGGAAGATACGGTTCGCCGGAGACATGGTGGTATCCCAGAGCTGCTGGGCGTTCATCTCACCCAGACCCTTGTACCGCTGGACTGAAACGCCCTTATCGCCCATGGCAGCGGCGACCTTCTTCATCTCCTCTTCCTTGTACAACCACTTCTCTTCCTTTCCTTTTGAAACGCGGAACAGGGGAGGCTGGGCAATATATACATACCCTGCCTCGATGACCTTAGGCATGTACCGGTAAAGAAGGTTAAAAGGAGCGTCCTGATATGCGCACCGTCCACATCGGCATCGGTCATGATGACAATGTGGTGGTAGCGTGCCCGCTCGATATCGAACTTGTCACCTACGCCGGTCCCGATCGCGGAGAGGAGTGTCTGGATCTCGGCGTTCTTTAAGATCTGGTGCTCCCCGGCTTTTTCTACGTTGAGGATCTTGCCTCTTAAGGGGAGGATAGCCTGGAATTTCCTGTCCCGTCCCTGCTTTGCGCTGCCGCCTGCAGAATCCCCTTCCACAATATAGATCTCGCTCTTTGCCGGATCCCGTTCCGAGCAGTCGGCAAGTTTTCCCGGGAGGCCGGAGCTCTCAAGAGAACTCTTGCGCCGTGCAAGTTCCCGTGCGTTCCGTGCTGCCTCGCGGGCCTTTGCCGCAGAAAGAGCTTTTTCCACAATTGTGGCAAGGACTTTCGGGTTCTCATCGAAGTACTGGTTGAGCGCCGCATAGACTAGGGAATCCACAATACCCTTGATGTTGCTGTTCCCGAGGCGCATCTTGGTCTGGCCCTCGAACTGGGGGTTTGCCATCTTGACCGAGATCACCGAGGTCAGTCCCTCGCGGACGTCCTCGCCGCGGAGCGTGAGGGTTGCATTCTCTTTTATGAGGTTGTTGCGTTTTGCCACCGTGTTGATGGCCCGGGTAATCGCGCTCCGGAACCCTTCGAGATGGGTACCTCCCTCACGGGTATTGACGCTGTTGACATAGGAATATGTTTTTTCATCGTATCCTGTGGTATACTGGAGGGCGATCTCGATCTCCACCTTGTTCTCGGGGTCTTTCTGGGTGATATCTATCGGGACCGCGTGGAGGCATTCGGATCCTTCGTTTAAATATTTCACAACTCCGAGAGCCCGCCCGTACAGTACGAAGCACGGGTGCCGGTCCGCTCGTCGGTGATCCTGATGGTGAGGCCGGCATTTAAAAAGGCAAGCTCACGGAGCCGGGACGCTAATATATCGTAATCGAACGTGACCGTTTCAAAGATGGTCGGGTCCGGCTTGAAGGTAATCCGTGTCCCGGTCAGTTTCGTGCCCGTTTCTGCAAAGAACCGCACGCGATCTTCGGACGTGCCCTGGGACGGATCGCCGGCTTCCGGCAGGTTCTGCTGTCCGCCGGTCGTTCCGGTACTCCGGACAAAGGGCGCCGGCTCGCCGTACCACTGCTGGTACCGGATCACCGCTTCGGCAAGCGTTTCCTCACGCTGCGTGAGCGGCCCCGTAGGGATGCCCTTTGCAAAATGCATCTCGTAGATATTTCCGTTACGATAGACACGGGCGGAAAGGTTTGTCGAAAGGGCATTGACCACGGATACCCCGACACCATGGAGACCACCGGAAACCTGGTATGTGGCCTTGTCGAATTTTCCGCCGGCATGGAGGACGGTGAGTACCACTTCGAGCGCACTCTTGTGGTTCTTTTCCATCGTGTCGACCGGGATACCCCGTCCGTTATCCTCTACCGACAGTGATCCGTCGCCGTTGATAACAACCGAGATTAAGGAACAGAAGCCGGCAAGTGCTTCATCGATCGAATTGTCCACGACTTCGTACACAAGGTGGTGGAGCCCCCGGGTGTCGGTGCTCCCGATATACATGGCAGGGCGCTCGCGAACCGGTGTGAGCCCTTCAAGTATCGTGATGTGGGATGCATCGTAGGAATCAGTCAAAGGTAACCTCCCTTAAAAAATCATTAAAAAAATTCCCTGAATTTATCACAATAAATATTGGATTTTGGGCAGAAAAACCCTTGCGATCCCATAAAAACAGGATTGCCGTCTGTCTGGATACAATCCTTCCGGCTCGTGTCTAGGTGCGGAACCGGTATCCGTCTTTTGGGACCCGGATGATGAACCGAAGTGTTTCTGCATCGCCGGTCTCTGCAATGGAGATCCCGGTCATATCGAGAATTTCCTTAATAAAGAACAGGTTTGGCCCCGAAGTCTTTGCCGGTGCCCAGACAAATACCGATTTCCGTTGATCCACAGGAATCCCGGCCCCGGCTTTTTCAAACGTGATGGAAAGACTGTTTTCTTCTTCCGCATGGGAAATCAGAATCGGCACAGCCATCCCTCCATGGGCATACACAAATTCCATTAAGTGGGTAAGGCCTTTTTCAAGCAATGGATCGGAGAGAATTTCGAGATGGTCCATGCGGGTAAGCCGGGTGACCGGGATAGGGGGCAGGTGCGAAATCGCGATAGAGCAGTACCTCGGAAAAGTTCTGCCACTTGGGATTATGGATACCCGAGTTTCTGGTAGTTTTCGGCAAGGTCGATATGGTTCTGGATATCGTGGTTGGTGACAGAAAGCTTTTCGAGAATGGCTACCTCTTCGGGATGCCGTGCAATCTGCCTGAGCACATCGAGATATGCCCGGATAATAAAAACCTGGCTCTTGATATCGTTTCCGTGTCAGGGAATTGATCAGGTTGAGTTTTTCTGGGTTGCAACGAGCGCCCGCTCGTACCGGAGCCGCTCGCTGATATCGCGGGCGACAATCACACCAGTAGGTCTGCTGATCGATCGTCACAAAATGGATGGAGAGTTCCGCAGGGATCATCCGCCCCTGTGCAGAACACAATGTGGTTTCAATCTTTCCTGTGCCCCGGTTTCCGCAGACGTGACAAAAACACAATCGAACTGTTCGCGTTTCTCCGGTGCGACAAGGGCAGAGACCTCCATACACGTGAGCCGTGCGGGAGGGTACCCGAGCTGGACGGCCTGCATGGTTTACTTCCACGCAGGTATTCTCCGGCGCTTTACCACGAGGATCATATCGTGGGTTTCATCGATGAGCGCCCGGAACCGCTCCAGTTCGGCAAGACGCTGCTGGAGAAGCGGGTAATAACTCTTGTGAACCGAAGTCTCTCCCATCCCGATGATCCGTTCCGGAGCGTTTCGCGGTCCTGCGGCAGATCAGAGGAGG